>Ga0214472_10000768_pt1 | contig 38628 bp, 52 predicted proteins | sample RVTome_6_FD_207662 | JGI IMG/M metagenome (GOLD analysis project Ga0214472, IMG submission 207662) | Soil microbial communities from uranium-contaminated site in the Upper Colorado River Basin, Wyoming, United States - RVT140D175 | ecosystem: Environmental > Terrestrial > Soil > Contaminated >...
CGAAGGCAGTGATTGACCGTCTGATGGGAAAGGCCCTTCTGGAGCAGCTTTCCAGCGAATTGATCAAGGGTCTCGTCTGTTATACACTGCCCTGGCACGTCACCGAGGAGCTTGAGGTCGTTAATCTACCAAAGAGAAGGCTCTAGGTCAATGGGGGCCAACTTTTAGGAGGTTGATTCAAAATGTACTACTGTCTGCAGTGCGGAGGGACTCCGGATCGGTTGAAGACCAGGACCCGAGGCTCGTTCAGGATGGAAGTCTTCCTCTGGTTCATTCTAATCATCCCGGGTCTGATCTACTCTATGTGGAGGCTAACGAGCAAAGCCAAGGTCTGCCCCGTTTGCTCCAGTGAATCCGTGATCCCAGCGTCGAGCCCGATCGCCGTAGAAGCCCTCAAGAACCGCGCGAAGGAGGTCACACCCCCCGCAGCCTCGCCCTGACGCTCCCCGCCAGCTGATCCTCGAGGCTCTTGGGCGGAGCCGGGGTCTCGTTTCCGGTGATGCGCGAGACCCACTTGCTCATGGCGCCGCGCTTCTCCGCCGACCGGCCGATCGTGTAGACACCGACGACGCCCGCCCAGACCCAGAGGAAGTCGGAAAGGATCTGGTTCGAGGCGTCGAGGATCTGCTGAAAGACCGCCTCGGTCCCGCCGACCAGGTGCTGGAGCACGATGTAGCGCAGCCCAAGGATCTCTCCGAGGACGATCACGACGAGGCCGCTGTAGATGACCGTCGGTCTCGCCCGCTTCGTGAAGTTGTCACCTTGCTGGATTTCCGCGAGCATGACGTCCCGCCGCGCGGCGATCTCCGAGCGTACCGTCTCCTCGACGCCTTTTTCGTACTCGGCGACGACGGCGCCGATCTGCAACTCGTATTCGCGCTTGGCCGCCTCCGCCGCCGCGCGGGCCGCGGTCTTCTCGTCGGCCGTCTGAACGAAACGGTCCACGCCATCGGCGACGCCGTCGATGAGGCTCTTCCCGACCCCGACTAACTTATCGATGAGTCCCACTGCGCACCTCCTTGCTGAAAGATCTCGAGCTGAAAGGGGAAATCCCCGTAGAGCCCGAGAAACGCCTCGAGGGCCTCCCGACTCTCAAGCACCGCCCAAAGTCCTCCGAGCGATCCGAGCCGGTTACCGAGTGCAATGCAGCCCTCGACGTCGTGCATGGTGTTCCCGCGGTGGAATAGAATATGGGAGCGGCCGGGCACGCCGAGGACCTCCACCGTGTCGTAGCCTCCACGGTTGTAGCGTCTGGGCTCGCACCTATACGTGCCCTCGGGGATGCAGGAGATGCTGGGCCTATTGTCGAGCCACGGCCGCTCCACCGTGTAAAGGGTGAACTCCCCCAGGTTGAGGCGCCCGAACGTGCCCATGGGCGAGTAACAGAATCGTCCTAGTCGATGGGTTATCATGGGATCATCCTCACGAGTCTTTCGAGGAGCTTGCGGATCATCGTCCGGTCCTCCTCGCCGATCGGTGCGGGCGGCCCTGCCGCTCCCGAGAGTTGGTTCTGCGCGACGATCGTCTCGAGCCTTTCGATCCTCTGACCGCGCAGGTGATAATCCTCGACCGCGTCGAACACGATGGGGGCGAGGAGCGGGAGGAGTTTCAGAGCCGTCCGCCTCGTAAGGCGGACCCGGACCGTGAAGCCTCCTCCATCAGTCGACCCGGTCCCCATGTCCTGACCTCCCCGAGGCGACGCTCACGCCTAGGAGGATGAACAGAACCGCGGTGTAGAGCGCCATCCCCGTCGCTAAGCCTTCGACGTAGCCCGACAGGATCGGGAGTCCGGCGAGGATACCCAAGAGGGCAAGGATGGAGACGCCAGCAGAGGCACTGACGATCCACCGCCAGGGTTTACCGAACATCCAGCAGACCCCTCCGATCCCCACGCACATGAAGCCGAAACCCGTCAGTGGGCTCGGCTGACCGCGGACGATGTACGGCAGATCCAGGGCAAGGACATCGAAAGCGCGGATGAGACGGACCATCCCGCCACCCCCTGGCTGAAACGAGTCCACGACGAGCCCAATAAGGCCGAAAGACGCCGCTGCGCCGACGAACTCCGACCACTCGCCCAGACCGTCGCCCGAGGCCACGTAGACGACGATCCCGGCAAGGATGAACCCCACCGCGGTCACGGGTAGTATCGGTGTCATGCTGTGCCATGGGGCTCGGAGGACGGCCTGTCCAAGAATCCAGCCGCCGGCGAGGATGACGAGTCCGGCGGCCGAGACGAGGATCGGAAGGAACTTAAGAAGCTGCTTCATGTTCGCCCTGCTGCCAGCGTGATGATCCACGTCAGGAGCGCCGTGAATCCGGCGACGGTGATGGCGATCACGCCACCGACGACGGCGCGCCGGATCGTGCGCATCGACTCCTCGAGCCCCGTGACACGCGTTTCTAGAACGATGAGGATGTCGTGATCGGATCGGTTATCGACCATGCTCTCCATGCCCTTCCTCGTCTCCCGTCTGCCAGGACGAAGACTTTCTTACACCCGATCGAACTCCCATTCGATTTCTCGGATCGCCACGTGGGTCCGGGTGGCTCCCCACGTCTTGATCTTCACCCGCAGGTGATTGTTCAGCCGCCCGAGCCCCGACTCGGAGATCTCGAGCGCCTCGTCGTAGGTCCAGGACGTGCCCGTAACTCCGATCTCGGTGTGGACGAGGGTGTCGAGTTCCCCGTAGACGAAGATGTCGTACTCGGTCAGTGGTTCCGCGGCGTCGGTCTTCCCGGAGTCGGAGTAGCTCCACGTTCCGAGCCGGTTGCGGTGCGACCACGACACCGTCAGCTCCCCGCTGATCGACGCGGGATAGCCGACGTCGTTGAATTCGACGGCGGTCGGACAGTAGACCCGTTCGGATCGGGGAGGGTCCTGGGCCACGACCAGAGAATCGAGGCAGGAGTTGAACGGGAATTCACCCGAGTTGTTGTAGGGCTGGAAGCGTAAGTCGTTGTTGATCGAGGCGCTTGGCGGGACGGGGCCCAAGATGTTCAGGATCTCGCTGCCGTATGACAGAAACCAGACCCGGGTGCCGGACGGGTAGGCGGTCGGCGCCGTGTCGAGACACCCGCGGGCGAGGACCTGCTGCGTCACGGTCCCGTCTCCCTGGACGACGTCCCGGAACGCGATGAACTCCTCGAAACCTCCTGACTCCAACCAGGCGACGTTGATGCCCCGCGAGTAATCCGGGGCGCTGACCGAGTCCACGCGGCCGCTGTCGGGTCCAGAGATCACGACGATCTCGTCGGTCAGCTCGTCGATGGCGGATTGCAAAGTCCCAGACGGCGTGAGGAATGGGACCGTGTAGGGCACGAACCATCCCCCCTCCGGCCTCTTGACGTGGACCTTGTAGCCCATCGTGATGCCGACCGCTCCCCGCGCGGCCACCACCACCGCCTGCTGGACGTCCGCTCCCTGGTAGCCGTAGTCCTTCACGGCCTCGTAGGGGGCCGACATCGCGCCCTGGTCGGTGAGGGCCGGGACGTCGCCGGCGGGATCCTCCCAGCCGGTGGGCGGCGGCGGCGTGTAGCCGGTCCAGGACACCCCGAAGACGTCTTCCATGGCCTCGATCTGGATCCGGCCCGAGTCGAGCCGGCCGGTCCCGACGCGGACGACGCGGCAGACCATCCCCAAGATCCCCAGGGGCGGCCAGACGAGCTTGAAGACCGTGCCGGGTCGAAAGCTCCAGGCGGAGCGGTCGGCCTCGATCGTGAGCGTCGCGAGCGGGTAGGAGAGAGCCGCCAGCGCCCGGGCGGCGCCCTTCTGGGCGTTCGTCGCGGTTGAGAACCCCCTCATCGTCAGTTCCTGGACGGAGACCTCTCCGCCCTGCAGCTCGATCGAAGCCAGGTCCTGGGCCTGGACCGTCTTCTCCACGAAGCCGCCGGCGCGGTCCACGTAAGGGACGCGGATCTGGTTCTTCAACTCGCCCCAGGAGGGCCGGCCGAAGGAGGTGACGGTGCAGGAGTCGGAGTCGAGGACGGGCAGGTCCTCCTCGTCGTAGTCGAGGCGGACGAGCCGGATCGTGAGGAGCCCGCTCGAGGGCTCCACGTAGATGATCCCGTCGATGTGGCGGAGGATCTCGATGATGAGGTCCCTCGCCGGCGTCGTCTGGTCCTGGAGCATGGAGAGGCCGAACTCCTCGGTCGCGAGGGTCTGACCCACGGAGCGGAAGGCGTCGAGGTCGAGGAAGCCCGCCGGGAGACCAAGGCCGTTGTCCGACGGCGCGCTCGTCAGGAGGTCGTAGATCATGTTGGCGGGGTTGGCGTCCCCGTCGATATTGTGGGCGCCTCCGCTGAGGCCGAGCCCGTTAGGGCACCGCCTGACGACGGCAGCGACGGGTTTGATGTAGGGACTTGTCCCCAGGTAGACATGGCGGAAGACGGCGTAGCAGATCCGTCTCCAACCCGGCAGGTCCTCCCCAAGTGCGGCCTCGAGGTAGTCGTCGGCCGTCTGAACCGGTGTCCCGCGGTAGACGAAGACGTCGCCGACAACACCTCCATCGGACTCCTCACCGCCGAAGAGGTTGGGCTCTTGGATCAAGATCTCGGTCCGATCCGCCTGCACGTCGAACGAGACGTTCACGGGGACCCGGTCATCGAAGCGCAGCTCGAGGATCTCGTCGATTTCACCTGAGCACAGGACGAGCTGAATCCCCAGGGAGTACCGGTAACCGGTGGTGACGTTGGTCGATGAGAAGAGGCCGGTCCGGACCCGCTCCTTGATCGCCTGCACCTCGAGATCCCCGTACCAGGTGACCATGGGGCCCGCGATCTTGCATGTGCCCCACACAACGGGGATCGCCCGGCCCTCCCCTATCGTCGGGAACTGGAAATCGCCGAGCGCGGAGGGCGCCGGCGTGTCGAACTTGGGCTTGGGCCGCAAGACCTCGTAGAGGAGCGTCCCCACGACGTAGATGAGCGCCGTGACCCACCACGCCATCAGTCGATCCTCCCGGTGAAGGGGTTCCGGCCCGGAAGGCGCGACCACCCAAGGTGGTTGACGAGGTTGTCGAACTTGCCGAGGCAGGTGGCCTCGAGGTGGTCGCAGCCCCAATAAGCCCAGACCTCATCGAGGGAGGCGAGCCCGGGGAGGGGGGAGATGAGCGTGACGGTGTCTCCGACGTGGTCCGCTATGAAACGTGTCTCGCTCGACTCCTGATTGACGAGCCGTCCCGCGCTGAACCATCCATCGGGCCGAAGCGCGAAGTCGTTCGAGACGACGGTCTTTCCGTCGACGGTCGTCACGGTGATGGGATCCCGAGACGTCGTCGGGTTCGCGCCGCACCCGGCCGAGTAGAGGACGTGGTTGCAGGGGTTCTGCATGGCGAGCACCGGCACGGGCCGGGAGAGGAGCGCCATGAGGCTCGCGCCGACTAGGACCGCCTGGGACTCCTCGAAGCGAGCCCGGATGATCCGGCCGCTGTAGATCGCCACGGCCAGGCTCTCCTCGCCTCGGTGAGCCCTGTAGACGGTGACCCACATGGGGCTCGATGGGAGATCTCCGATAAAGGGGGTGGCGATGGGATTAGTCCGCGACACCGCAAACTCAATCGTCTCCCCCGTGTCCTCCTGAGAGAAGTCGAGCTCGGTGCGCGTGATGACCTCGGGCGTGAAGCCGCCCGACGGCAGCGTGATCTCGCGGTCGGCCGAGGTGAAGAGCCACGTCTGGTCTCCCAGCGCGAAGCGGAATCCCTCGACCGGCTGGCCAGCATGGCGGCTCTTCTCTCTGGCGTCGTAGGTCATACGGGCGCCTCGAGGGGGATCTCACGAGCCAAGATCGTCGCCTCGGCGAGGTTCCCGGTGGGATAGGAGATCTCCACGAGGTCCTCCTCGAGGCGGCAGAGCTTGAGGAACGAGATCACCGTGTCGGCCTTCGGGTAATCCCGGACGGCGATCGGATCGAGGGTCACGGTTTCCGTGATTTCGTCGGCTGGGTCGGTCGCGTCGGCGACCCGGTAGAAGTCCATGGAGCCGTTCCGCAAGGTCCAAAAGGCCAGATGCCGGCGGGCACCGGTGGTCCCCCACATCTGCTGGCGGAACCGGACCCAACGGATCGTGACGATCGATTGATCCTCGAGGACGTCCTCGGCGAGAGACAGGTCCCACTGGAAGCTGGGCATCCAGAAGGGGATGGCGCGGCCGACCCGGGCGTCCAGGAAGGCCCGCATTTCGGCGATCTCGGGGCGTCCGAAGGCGGTCCAGGTGAAGGGCCGCCCGGGCGCCGGCGCCGGCGACTGCTCGTCGGCGACGCGCTTACCGGTTTCCGAGTCGAGGAGCGCAAACTTCCTGCGGAGCCGCTCCTCGATCGCCCCCAACCGGTTGTAGTTGAGGTCGAGGACCTCGTAGCCCAGGTAGGTCATGGGAGAACCCATTCAATGAGAGCGGACAGGACGCCCCCAAGGGCCCACGGAAGGACGTCGAGGAGCGCGGGGCGCCACTTCCCGCCGCTCAACCGCTCCGAGAGGACTTCCCACGCGATGCCCAGAATCGCGGCCACCGGGATCGCCACGAAGGATTGACCGGCGAGCTGCGCGGCGAGGAGGCCGCCCAGCGCTCCCCAGGCGACGTGGGCGGAGAACGACTCCGTCTTTTTTCCCAGCAGTCGCGTCACGGCCTGAACCCGTCGATGTCGAAGGTCAGCTCCGTCGACGCCATCATGAGCGACTCCCACGTCAGCCCTTCCTCCTCCGATAGGCGGCCGACGACGAGGGGGAGGACAGCCGTGACGCCCGCGGTCCACGCCTTGCGCAGGCCGAGGGACAGGACGAGCTGATCGGCCTCGACCGATTCGATGGTCTGTGCCTCCCAGTTGTAGGGATCCGTCCACAGCAGGACGAGGCCTCCGGGTTCGAAGGGGATGTCCGTGGTGTCACAGTAGACGAGCAGATCATCGGGGACGGCGTCCTGGGCGAGCTCGGCCCGGAATTGCCAGCGCGCGACCCCGAAGGGCCGAGCCTGATTGCCGAAGAGGATCGCGCCGGCCATCTGTGCGTCGCGCAGCTCGTTGAGGAGCGCCGCGTAGGTGATCGTCCCGATCGGCACCTCGCGCAGCTGGATCCGTTGCTCCATGCCCCGGAAGGACTCGAGGATGTCGGTCATGTAGCCGAACGTCTCGCGGACCGGCTCCGCCCAGTTCGGCGGGAACGGGAACGGGATCAGCCGGAAGCCCAGGATCCGGATGTTCGTCCCCGCCGGGTCGAGGGACGTAAAGACCCACGTGATCAGGTTGTCGATCAAGGGGTCCCCCTCGGCGAAGACCTTGATCTCGTAGATCTGGGAGTCCGACGACGGGAAGTGGGCGGGCTGGCCGAGGTGGTCCACGACCTCGATCCCGGCGGGCCCGGCGACGGTGATCTCCTCCATCGTCTTTGCGCGAGAGTGGAAGGCGTTCCAGACCTCGACTTCGATCTCCTGCTCGGAGACGACAGCCCCGAGATCTCGCCGGCGAGGGATCACGTGGATCCGGTTGAGGATCGCGAGATCCTGGACGGGAGCGCCGGCGCCGGTCATCGCGAACGCGTCCGGGCGCGGATCGGCCAGCCCCCCGGGTGTGCCGCCGAGAACTGACACGAGGTGCAGAGGCTGGGCAGTCGGGAGATCAAGGACCGCTCCGGAAAGGTCCGTCGACGCTCCAGCTCCCGGGCCCAGGTGGAGCGGCGCGGGGATTTCGACCGCGGCTGGCATCGTCTAGGCGGCCTTACGGACCGCGAAGAACGGGAAGAGCATGTAGTCCAGACCGCCGACCTGATAGATCTCGCCGGCGGCGAAGCCGTTCCCGACCGCCTCGGTCCAGAAGACGGTGGGAGGATAGCCGACCGGGGCCCACCGGTCTCCCGGGTCGGTCTCCAAGAAGCAGTGGAGGGGCAGCAAAAGGGCGCCGGCGAAAGCGCTCTGGAGGGTCCGTTCCCCGGGGCCGCCGGACCCGTCGTCCCAGAGATACTGGTAGTTGGGGTACTCGTCCTCTTCCATGCCTCCCTGCGCGGCGAGGCACTTGTTGAGCGCGTCGCGCATCCGACGGCCCGTCCAGCCGTAGCTATCGTTCTCGCTCTTGCAATCCGAAATCCAGCGGTCGGACCACGAGGCGATGTCGACGAAGACAAACGCGGTCGCGTGGGTCAAAAGTGACCCGGACGTCGCCGAGGTATCCTCATCGGTGTGAGACATCGGGGGGTAAGAGGTGAGGTCGAAGCCTCGGCGAACGGAGACGTCGCCGGCCTCGGCGGTGTTCAGTCGCGCGCTCGAGCTTGCGAAGAAATACGGGAAATCCTCGGGGAGAGACGCTCGTTGCATCGAGGGACCCCATCCCATGTGGCAGAAGATCCCCGGGGACCGCTCCACCACCACCGTGATGTGGTCGTTGCCGTCGTCGAAGAAGTGGTAGGCCGCGACCGACCCAGAGGGGAGGTTCATCCCGCAGCCGACGATCGTCGTATCGAACGGTCGCCGCGGTCCGCCGGGCTGGGCGTCCCAGGGGGCCCCGGCGCTCCAGCCGGTCCCCAGGTAGAACCCGATCCCGTAACCGCCGTTTCCGAGGTCGTGGAAGCCGCCGCCGACGAACTTGGTCCAAATCCGCTCATTCATGGCGGCGCGGAAGTTCAGATGGAGGCTCCCGGACTTCAGGAGGTGCGCTCTCCATCCCGCGCCGTCCGCCGCGGAAAGGTTGATGGTCCATCCCTGGTTGGAAAGCCATGTCACCAAGGTCTGGAGGAGATTCGTAGGGGAGCTAGAGATCCCCGTCTGGTAGCTCGCGGCCATTTTTAGTCCAGCCCAACCGCGCAGAAGTCGTCACGGTCGTTGCGAAAGATATTGGGGAGCACGATCCAGTCGACCTGGCCGCTCCGGATCAAGGTCTCAGCCGTCAGGCCCTGACCGGACACAACCGCGATGCCCGGGAGCTGCGCGGGCGTGTTGTACCCCATCCCGACGTTCCCGATCATCATCATGACCGGCCAAAGGTCGTAGTTGCCGTCGGGGCCGGGATCGAGCTGGGAGAGACCGCAGCGGGTCGGCCACAGGATGTGCCGATCGACGTTGGGCGTGCCGGTGATACTGTCGCTGAGCGTCCCCTCGAGGGCCTTCCAGGCGCCGTCGAGGTTCCGAACCCTCAACTGCGAATGCCAGGGGGGCTGTTCGCCGGAAGCGCTCGGTGCGGCGCCCACGTCGGCGTGGGTGGGTGCGCGGTGCCGATTGTCGGAGAGAGACCAACGGTAATCTGTGTCGTTCCAAAGGAGGAACTCCCCGTGAGAGAGACTTCCACCGAGGACCACAGGATAGGGCCACTGGTTGGGAGAGTAGTAGGGCTCCGCAAGACCCAGGACCGCGATCTCGTACTGGGTCGAGATCTTGGCGATGACGATGACGCGCCGGCCGTCGCAGATGAACCAGTAGGGGATGGTGTCGTCCCAGAGCGGCAGGTAGAGGTTCCCTTGGAACCCCGCCTGCTGATAGAAGCGCGAGGTGGAGAGCCACGCGTCCATGCCGGCCAATTCCCAGTTGAAGTAGTCGGCATCTTGGCGCTCGAAGGCGTGGATGCCCACGAAGATCTCGGAATCCCCGTCGTTGCCCGGAGCCTGCCAAACGTACTCGTTGAAACAGGCGTCGACGTCGTCCGACTGCCGGAACATCCGCAGATTCCCCATCCGACACTGCGTGAAGCGAAGAGACGTGATGTGCCACCGGTACAGGGTGGCAGCCACCGGGGAGGCGATCGCGAACGTCTGTGGAATACCGTCGGCGAAGATGATCCCGGCCTGGGTGTCGAGCGTCACCCAATCCCCACCATCCCAATACTGGAGTTCCCAGTCCTCTGGGTGCTGCCCGGTTGCTTCCCAGGCCGTCAGCTCGTAGGAGTCGATCGTCTCGGCCTCGAAGAAGGTGATCTCCACGTTCTGTGGAATCGTGACGGATCCCAGGTTTTCCCAGGACCGAAGCGAGAGCGCAGAAAGATTGAACGGCCAGATGTTGAGCTTTCCGTCCACGAGGTTCTGGGCCCCGTTGATGCCTTCGTTGACCTGCGTGGCCAGGATCCGGCAGCCGCGCGACCGCCGTAGGCTGGTCCACTTGGGAGCTGTCGAGAGCGTGAACTCATCGCCGGCGACGAAGGCCGTGCCGCCGGCTGTCAGCAGAAACTCGATCTTCGCGTGGGAGAAAGGCGTGCCCACGGTCGCCGGGCCGATCGACCCCGAGACGCTCCCGACGACGTCGAAGGAAGTCGCGGAGGTCGCGGTGATCTCGAAGGTCTCGGCGACCGAGGACGCCCCGCCGGAATAGGCGGTGAGCGTGCCGTTACCGGTGCCGGCGTAGGAAAGCCCGAAGGCCGACCCCTTCCCCGTCAGGAACGTGTGGAGCCGCTCCAGGAGGTCGTTGTAGTCGTCGGCCGTCCCGGTGACGAACATCTTCAGTTCCCCAGGGCCGCGCGGATCGCGCGGCGGTTCTTGCTCATGGCCTTGACCAGGATCCGCTGCCCGGCTGGACTTTCGAGGTGGCTGAGGATGAGGCCCTCGTCGAGCCCGATGAGGAGACGACCGTCCAGGCTCCCCGCGGTTCCCCGACGGCCTTCCCCTACGAGCCCGCCCGCGGCGAACTGCGGGATGTAGGGCCTGACGGAAGGCACCTGAACCAGACCCCGGCCGCTCCTGTTGAGCGCCTCGAGGTGCTCGAGAATGCCCGGTTCTCGCACGATGGCCGCGCGCACCAGATACTCGCCTCGGGAGAACCAGGCGAGGTTCGAGTCGGAGGTGCCTGTTCCCCCGCCTCGAAGAAGGCCTCCCGTGGCCTTCTTCGGGGCCCCTCCGCCGGCGAATCCCGGGATCGAGGAGATGATGGAGGTCGCGATCTTCTGGGCGGCGAGTCGTCGGAGGTCGGCCAGGATCGAGAGCACCATGTCCCGGAATGCCTCTCGGACGGACTTCGATCCGGTGACCCCCGTATCGAAGAACTCGGCGAGCGCGTCACGGCCGGCGTCGAGTGCGACTGCGGCAAAGGTCTCGAGCGATCCCCGAGCACCTTCGATGGAGAGCCCGAGATTGTGGACGGCGTCCGAGAAGGCCACGGCCTGGGCGATCTTTTCCGGATCTCCCGTCGCCCGGGCTGCCGCCTCGAGGCCCTGGGCCAGGCGCTCAAGGGCCGCGAGACGCTCCTCCTCGATCGCGAGGAGCTGCTGCTCGCCCTGGACCTGGGAGAGGAGCCCTGCCGAGATCCGGGCCTCGATCTCCGCTCGGGCGGCGTCGAGTTCGGAGAGCGCACCTTCCGCCTGCCGTTTCGCCTCGTCGAACCGTATCCCCGTCTCGAGGGACCGGCGCAGGCGGTCCAGCGTCGCCTGCCGCTCCGCGTCCGGGGCTCCCTGCTTGCGAAGGAGGAGATCGGCCTTCCTGATCTCCTCGTCGATCCCCAGGAGCGCCGCCTCGAGGCGCTTGCCCTGGGCTTCGAGGATCTCCTTCTCGATCGCGAGCCGTTCCTGGCCGAGCTTGCGGACGGCGTCCCGCTCCTCGGCAAGCAGCGCCGCGACCGCTTCGCCATGCTCGAGGCGAGCCTTGGCCAGTTCCGCCTCGATCTTCCCCTCTTCCTGGAGCCGGCGGCCGGGATCGGGCTCGGCCTCGAGGAGGCCGCGCTTCTGCTCAAGGACCTCGATCTCCTTCGCGAGAGCATCCTCCGCAATCCGACGGCGCGCGGCGAAGTAGGCCCGGATGTCTTTGAGCCCTTCCTCGAAGGCTCGCTTCTCGGCCGCGTTGCGCAGGCCCGCCATCGTCCTGGCGAGGGCCAGCTCGCGGTCGAGGGTCGCTTGCATCGCCTGCGCTCGCTTGGCGGCGAGTTCAGAAGGATCTTCTGTGAGATCTCCTGGCGGCGTCTCTTCGCGCGGCTTGGGTGGGGGCGGTGTGGTTGTCAGGAGTTCGAACCGAGCTTTCATGCGCTCCGCCAACGCAGCATTCTCTGCCTCGATCGTCTGGTTCGCGGCTCGTGCGAACGCCTTCGCCTCATCGAAACGGCCGCGGACGAAAGACCAGAACGCTCGAGCGCTGGAGTCGACCTTGATGAGCAGGAACCCCAGATAGGTGCCGATCAGGTCAAAGCCGGCGCGCACAACGGTGACCATGAACTTCACGACGAGGCCCATTCCTTGTCCGAAGTTCTCCCAGACCTGCGTCGCCCGCTTGATGTCCCCACCCACGATCTGGAGTGCCTGGGAGAGATGCGGTACGAGGCCCGCGGCAATCCTTGTCCCGATGCCCTCGGCCTGGGCCTTCAGGAGCTCGAAGTCACTGTTCATTTGGCGGGCGGAATCGGCGAGCTTGGTGTCGATCAGGACCCCGAGCTCGCGGGCACGCTCGATCACCCTCCCGAGCCCTTCGTCCGCCAGGGCGTTCATCGTCGGGATCAGGTTCGCCCCCGAGCTCCCGAAGATGTCCATGGCCGTCTTGGTCTTCTGGATCGGGGCAGGCATTTCCGAGATGCGCTTCGCTATCAGCTCGAAGATCTCGACGGAATCCTTTCCCTTAAAATCCCGGATCGTGAGCCTAAGATTCCGAAGAGTGGCAATCGCCTTCGGGTTTCCCTGGGCTGCCTCGGCGAGGAACTTGTTTTGGTTGGCGAGCGCCGCTCCCATCTCCTCGAGGCTGGAGGCGGAAGTGCGGGCCACGAGGTGGAGAGCGGAGAGATGCTCGGTCGAGGCCCCGACCTTCTGGCCAAGCTTCCCGATCTGGTCGGCCGCGTCGGTTGAGGATTTGATCCACTGCTTGAACTGGGCGACCCCGAGAGCAACGCCAATGAATCCCAAGAGCTTAGTCGTCGATCCGAGGGCGCGGTTGAGCCCGAGGAAACCTCGGGATTGCTTGGCTGAGGTCTTCTCGGTCTCGGCTTGGACCTTTTTCAGCGCCGCGACGACTTCCGCGACGCCTTCGGCCGACAATCGCACGCGAACATCAGGAGTCGGCATGCCTTGGCCGTCCTCTCAAGATGTCCGGGGGTCTGGGGGGATTGGTGCGGGACTTCTGGTGGGGCGCCGTGATGCACCAACAGAGGAGCTGGTGGCGGTAGTCCTCCATGGCCAGCGCTCTCATCCGCCGGCGGTATGAAGAGAGAGCGACGCGGAGGGGCCAGCGGATGATCCGCTCCGCGCGTTCGTGATCTCCGTCGGCGATCTCTCGGACGAGATCCGTCCAGGACCCGTAGCGGCCGGGCCCGCTTTCTCCGCCGTCGCGGTCGGGATCGCCTCGTCGGACGAGGACGTCTTCGAAGTCCACAAGGAGACGATCCCGGTCTCGAAAAAAGAGGCGAGAAGGGAGAGGACGAGGCTTCGGATCCGGGCCTTGTCCTCGGGTTCGCGGAGCCGGCCAAGGAAACGCGCGGTCTCCTCGCCCATCTCGCGGGTCCACGCCTCCCCCGGGTCTCTGTCCCTTGGAGCCGCTTCCTCCGGGACCAGGAGGCACCCGAGGAGGTCGAGGATGGTCCCGCTCTCGACCGTCGCCTCGAGGAGCCGGCGGGCAAAGGCCTCAGGGCTTTCCCCGGCCTCGATCGTGACCTCGTCGATCCGGGCCCGCCTGACGAGCGCCAGGAAGTGGAAGTCCTGATCGACGGTAGATTCCCCCAGCGCGAGGAAGGTTCGGCCGGCGAGGACGTGCTTTTCTGGCGTCTCCGGCGTCATTACGCGACCTTGATCATCAGGAAGTGAGGCTCGTTCGGATGGACCACGGCGTCGGACTCGATGTCCCCGACCATGGTCCATTGGCCGTACTCGTCGGCGATGAAGCCGAGCGCCCCGTCAGAGCGGATCGAAGCCCGCCAGATCTCGATCTCGTACTTGGGACCGCGGGCGGGATCCCCGATGAATCGCAGGTAGCCCTTGACGGAGGTCTGGTTCATGCCGCGGACGGTGGGAAGCGCGATCGTCCCGTAGGTGTAATCCACGAGCAGATCCGAGCCGTCGGCGATCGCTCCGCCCTCGACGATGTAGATCCTGCCGGAGACGGCGTCGACCAGGTAGTCGTCGGTGACGTCGTAGGTGGTGCCGGCCGGGTCGCTCGTGACGACGACGGCGCTCACATCCCGGAAGAGGAGCGGGTAGTAGCGGCCTTGGAGGACATTCCCGACAGCCTCATCGGTGATGCCGGCGGTCGACTGCGAGAGGGTCGAGTTGTCCCCGAAGAGGGCCATGGCGAGGTTCTCCTTGGAGAACTCGTCGCCGGCGATCCGCAGCGCGAGGGTCGTCCTCAAGACGTCCGACGCGATGAGATCGGCCGCCTTGTCCGCTGAGCTGTACTTCTTGATGTCCTCGGAGGTCGGAGTGACCTCGAACGTCGGACAGTTGCCCAAGAAGAGCTCGCCTGTTCGCAGGCCGGCGGAATCGAAGCGATCGAAGTAGATCTTCCCGCGGCCCAGCAGGATGTTATTTCCGTTCACGTTCTGGGGCATAGCTCCTCCCGGCCCTTTTTAGGCGGCCTGCTCCGCGTCGTCGGCGCGGGACTGGTAGTAAATCCGGAACCTCGTGGTCGCCCGGCAGAATGAGGTTTCCGCTTGCTCGTACTCGAACCTCGTGTCCACCTCGTCGGGCGGGTCGTTGGCCAGTCCCCCGAGGCTTCCGGCCGCGGCGAGAGCTTTGGTCGCCCAGGCGAGAGTCGCGTCAGCCGCCTTGTCGGGCTCCTGGCCGCTCCCCGCTTTCTGAAGCGTCTCGATCGCCACGAGGACGTGCCGGCGGACGACGGGCCCGCGCGATGTGCGTCGCTCCTTTGGATCGCGCATCGCCTCCACGACCTCTTGGGACTGGTAGATGGTGTTGGCGGGGAGCTGGTCGACGTTGGGGGAATCGATCCGCGTCCGTATGAACTCGGGCAATCCGGCCGGGCGGGCGGTGTTGAGGGCCGTCACGGCGGCCGCAACGATCTGTTCGCGGATCGTGCTCACGGCGTCCTCAGGACAATGCGCGTCATGGCGCCGTCACCGTAGGGGCCGGTCCTCAGGACCTTCCGGGCCGCCCCCGCGACCGTTATGTCGACTCCCGAGGCGAGGCCTGGGAGGGATCCGGTCTCGATGTGGACCGATTCGTCGCCGGCCATGATGCCGGGCATCTCTGCGCCCAGGATCTCGACGGCCTCGTGATCGCGTAAACCTGTCACTGTCGTGGAGGCGAGGGTCACATCGACCGCGGCGCCGGCCGCCTTGAGATCGGCCAGCATCGCCTGGATGTCTACGCTGCCCCCGAACACTCACCGCCCCTTCACGATCACGACGTCGACGTCGAAGATTGCCGCGGTCGAATCTGCGTTGGTGAGGTAGAAGGTCAGGTGCCGGAAGGCGGAAAGCGGCTGCCCGGTGATGTCGACCGTCTTCGTTGCGCCGTCCAAGATCCAGTTGCTTGCGAGAGGCGTGGATCGGTATAGGGGGGAACTGACGCCGTGCCAGACCTCGAGGGCAAGCGAATCGGCTCCGGCGGTCGACGTTCGGGCGCCGAGGATCAGCCGCCACGTGGGGCCGCTGGACAAGTCGAGGTAGGGGATGTCCTTGGGAATGGTGATCGCGATGCGGGCGGTGTCGGCACCCAGAGCGGCGAGGCTCGGCGTCTGGTAGTAGTAGTGGATCGAGGACGGGGATTCGTAGAAGCTCCTCGTCTCGGTCGCATCGGTGATGGTGGCCCCGGGGACCACCGCCAGAATGACCCCGAGAACCACGAGCGCGAGCACCGCCAGAGATCGGATCTTCATGGGACTTTTCCTCCTTGTGGGGGGCTCGAGATTGGACCCGGGCCTACGAGGCCTTCTTGATCCCGACGAACTCCACCCCGAAGTCGAAGGTGGGCGTCGACGTGCCGGCGATCGTCCCGATCACGCGCAGATAGCGCTTCAGATTCGAGACGTTGACCTTGAGGACCTCGACGCCGCCGCCGGCGGCATCGGTCACTTCAGTGAAGGCCGCGCCGGCGACGTCGGAGAAATCGCCCGACGTGGTGGTATCGGAGTGCTGGAGCTTGACGTTGAGGGTCGGGTTCACGCCTGCCGAGGCCTGCCCGGCGTTCAGGACGATGAGGGACACCCCCTCGTAGTCGAGCACGTCGAGCGCTGTGCCGGTGAGCGTGGACGTCCGCTCATCGGCTTCGGCAAGGCTCAGTCCCACGGCTTGGGCCAGAGCGTTGAACAAGTTGCTCATCCGGCTTTCCTCCTGTCGCTGGCGCGACGTTATTTCTGACCGCGCTGTTTGCCTGTGGCCGCCCGATGCGGCGGTGGACTGTCCTGAACAAGGGGGGGGTCCCGATGTTCGGGTTGGGGATCTCGGTGCGTGACCGTCGACGTTTCTGGCTCTCGCTCCGTCCCCGTCGAATCGTCCGGAGTTGCCGGCTCTGTCTCTGGTTCGGGAGCGTTCGGTATGATCACCGCATAGCCGATGCTGACTTTGCGGTGGGCGTCCTCGATCGTCAGGTCACGCGGCGCCACGAGGATCTGCCCGGGCAAGATGTCGTTGCCGGCGCCGCCCAGGCAGTGACCCGTCGTGACTCTGATCGTGACCTTCTCCATGTGCGTTCCCTCTAGGAGATCGTCGCGCCCGTCGCCTTCACGAACGACTGGGGCCGCACCGGACCGCAGTCGCCCATCGAGTAGCTCGTGATGGCGATCTGTCCCTTGTCGGCCTTCGTGTACGGGTCGACCACGACCTCGAGGTCGTTGCCCCACTGGCAGACGACCAGATCGTTCCAGTTGCCGTAGAGCATCCCGTGCTCGTTGGCGCCGGCGCCGAGCGTCTTCAGGATCTGGTTGGTGGCACGGGCCGTGTACCCGGCCATCTGTCCTTCGCGGAAGTTCCCATCCCAGACCATCTTGGCCTGGCCGGACACGACCTGGACCGTCATGAGCTTCGCGGCCATCAACGGCGTCGTCATCCAGCTGAGCGCTCCCATGTCGGCGTTCTTGTCGGCGATCTGCCCTTCCGCCTCGACGACCGCGACGAAGGTCGGCACGCCGCCCATTGCCTTGGACTGCACGTCGGCGGCCGAGTAGAGACCGAGCGGCTGCTTGTCGGTGCCCTTGCCGTGGAGCGCCGCCCTGTCGAACGCCAGCGCGTGCCCGAAGCCGAGCTTCTTCTTGACGTCGGCGTCGACGTCGATTCCGGCCTGGACGAGGAGCTGACGCGGGATCTCCACGCGGCCGATCAGCGTCTTGGGCCCGAAGTCCACGTAGCCATACTGTGGCTGGGAAGCGGCAGCACCCGCGGCCGGGTTCTCGTCCATCCAGTAGACGGTGGGGTCGGCTGTTTCCTTGTTGAACTGGATGTTGGCGGTGAGGCCGGTGTAGAACCGCGCGCCGGCGATGAGCACGAGCGCGCTGTTGCGCAGGTATTCGATCATGTCCGGGATGACCTGCGTGCCGACGAGGGTCGCGCCGCCGGTCGGCTCGGTCGTTCCCATCGCGCGATGCTGTTCGGTGCTCCGCAGACGCCACGGAATAAGGATCCCGCCGTGCTGCGGTCCCCGATGGCGAGCGAGCTCCTGATGCATCTCGCCCTCGACTCCGTCATACTTGGAACGCTCGCCTTCCTTCAGCTCGACGGCCAGTCGGAGGGCCCGAGCGTAAGAGTAGCGGTCGAGGTTTTTCCGCTCCTCCCGGCCCGCGCGGTCGAGGAACTCCGCCGCCGGCTGCCCGGTTCCCTGCGTGCGCACCGCCTTGAGGATCTCCTTGCCGATCTGGTCGGGAGTGAGGCCCTGCCGGACCCACTCCTGCGCCCTGGAGAGCTGGCCGTACTCCTGGCACATCTCGTAGATCTCTTGGATCTCCGCTCCCCGGTCACGGGTCTCGACGAGCACGGGCGCCGGGGGGGTCGGCGTGGGGTTTCCCCGGTTTCCATCGGCGGGTAGGGGTCCTGCTCCTGCTTTCGGATCCATGGCTCGTTCTCCTTGCATGACGGCTTCATCGATCGTGAACTCGACCAGCTCAACGTCTCCGGCCCCCGCGCGCGCTTCCGCGCGCGTGCGGCCGAAGCCGACCTTGTAGTCGGCGGGGATGGGTTCGGTGGAAACCTCGTAGGGCATCCACGTGCAGCGGTAGGTGGCGATGCCGGTCTTATTGTCTTTGGAGACCATCTCCATCGAGAGGACCTGGTAGCCGACGGACACGGTCTTGATGTGCCCCTCGCGGAGCATCGTCTCCTGCTCCTGCCCCAACGGGATCGAGGAGAAGGCCGCCATGCCGCGCAGGCGCTTGCGCTTCTCGTCGAGGGAGACGTCGGTCACCGATCCGAAGTGCAGGAGCCGCTGGTGGGATTTGATGAGCGGTAGACCGTTCTTCGCGCGGGAGAGATCGATGTCGCCGGGCTCGTGGGAGAGGACCTCGTCGTAGTCCTCCCAGGTGTCCCAGGAGAAGCGGCGCGCTGGGGCCTCGCTCGAGAACGAGAGCGGGTAGAGACGGATCTCTCCCTCGGCGCCTTCGGCGCGCGGCTCGACCTCGACCTCGAAGTTCCGGTATTGGATCCGAGGCACCTTGACCGTTCGCGCCGCCACCTTGCTCATGGGCCCATTGGTGACCGATCTCCTCGGGGCGGGTCCATCTAAATCTAATTTAGATAGCGCGCCGGAGGGCTACGGTGCCACCGTGGGCGCATGAGCACGGAGCTGACAGCCTTTCCGGAGAGCTTTCCCTCCGGGACAACCGTCAAGTATCGCAAGACGTTAAGCGATTACCCGGCGAGCGGTGGCGGGACGCTCACACTCCACCTGGCCGGTGCCAAGAACCTCGACGCCACGGCCCAGGCCGACGGCGACGACTACCTCGTGACCCTGACGCCGGCGGCGACCGCGGCTCTGCCGGCCGGCCTATACCGGTGGGTCGAACGGTGGTCAGACGGCACCGACGTCCTCCAAGTCGGAGAGGGCGTGACCACGATCACCCCTGACCTCGCTGCGTCGGCCGAAGGGAGCCAGCAGGAGTGGCTCGATCGCGTCATCGCCGCGCTCGAGGCGCACATCGAGGGTCGGCTGCCGGCTGGAATCGAGAGCGGGCAGATCGCCGGGCGGCTGATCTCGAAGATCCCCATCAAGGAAGCCGTGCAGCTGCTCAGCTCCTTCAGGTCGCAGCTCTACCACGTCGCCAACCCCCAGCAGGTGACCCGCCCGGTTTTTGTGCGGTTCAAGCAAACGGGGTTCGAGCAGTGAAGCGGCCGCTCCTCCAGAGACTGGGCCGGGCGTTCCGAGCGGCATGGCAAGAGGTCAAGGGCCAGAGCCGAGGAGCCTACGACGGCGCCAACGTCCACAGGCTGCTCCTCGATTGGATCACTCAGGCCCGCGCCGCCGACGAGGAGATCAAGGGTGATCTGCGGTTGCTCCGGGCCCGCGCCCGCGAGCTCGGTCGAAACGACAGCACCGTCAAAAGGTACTTCAGGCTTCTGGTCAACAACGTCGTCGGCCACCACCCGACGGGGATGCAACTCCAGGCCCAGGTGAAGCTGCCCTCCGGAGAGCTCGACACCGCGACCAACGACGAGATCGAGTCCGCTTGGACCGACTGGGCGACGTCGCCGGTCACCGTCGACGGGAAGCTCACCCTCCGACGCTTCGAGAAGCTGATCTTGAAGACGATGGCCTGCGACGGCGAGGCGTTCGTTAGGATCTGGAGAGGCTTCGAGGCGAACAGGCACGGCCTGGCCCTGCAGGCGATCGACGCCGACCTCCTGGACGAGACATTCAACCGCCTGCGGCAGGGCGGTTTGAATGAGATCCGGATGGGGGTCGAGATCGATCTCGTGGGTCGGCCCGTCGCCTACCACTTCTGGAGCGCAGAGCAGTCGCAGTGGGCGGTGAAGAGGGAGCGCGTGAGGATCCCGGCCGAGGAGATCCTTCACCTCTATGATCCTGAGCGGGTCAATCAGACCCGGGGCGTGACGTGGATCCACTCGATCATGGTCCCCACGCACATGCTGAACGCCTATTTCGAATCCGAGGCCGTCGCTTCCCGGATCGCCGCATCGAGCCAAGGCTGGTTCGAGCGGCAGCCCGACTCGCTCGCCGGGAACCTCGGCGACAGCAAGAAACCCGCTCTCAAGGATGCGAACCCCGGCCAGTACGATTACGTGCCGGACGGGTACACCCTGAAGACCTTCGCCCCAGAGCACCCAACGGCACAGTTTCTTTCGTTCATCAAAGGAATGGGCCGCAAGATTGCTTCGGGGCTCTCGGTCTTCTACAACGTGCTCTTCAACGACGCCGAGGGCGTCACGTATTCGACGATGCGCAGTTTCGGCCTCGTCGAGCGTGACGACTGGAAGTCGATCCAACAGGACTTCATCGACCAGTGGCGCCGGCCTCTCCAAAGTGTTTGGACTGCGATGGCTCTCCTGACAGGAGCGCTGCGCCTTCCCTCGCGCGTGGCCTCGAGATACTTGGCCGTCCGACACCGGGCCCGGGGCTGGCAGTGGATGGACCCGGAGAAGGAGGTCAAGGCGGCCGTCCTCGCGATCAAGAACGGCTTGGGAAGCCGCACGTCCTTCTTGGGTGAGCGAGGGCTGGACATCGAGGATGTCCTCGACGAGCTCGCCAATGAGGAGCGCCTGGCGGAGGAGAGGGGGGTCTCGATCTCCGATTTCCTGCCCGCCGATGAAAAGACCGATGAGGACGAAGAGGATGAGGATCGGCCGCGCGGCAACGGCGACCGGTCAAAGGCCAGCCGGCGCAACCGTCTTGAGCCGGCTCTCAGGGGGGAGGACTCATGAGTTCCATGTCTGAGTACTTGGAGGCGCGCGACCTGAACCACTTCTACAACAAGGTCGCGTCGTCGGCGCCAGACACCTATCTGGCCCTGTACACCAGCGATCCCACCGATGCCGATACGGGGACCGAAGTCACCGGGTACACGCGGCCGCTCATCGACCAGAACGGTGGGATCGCCCCGACTTGGTCGACGACCTCAGCAGACGGGATCGGACAGAAGATCTCGAATGCTCATGACATCGAGGTCGTCGTGAGCGCCGGCGCGCCTGTCACGATCACCCACGTCGGAATTCGCGACGCGGTCACCGCCGGCAACCTCCTCGACCACAAGGACCTCGATGAGGCGCAGATCGTGAACGACGGTGGGACCTTGCGGATCCTAGCCGGAAATCTCGAGATCCGGCGTGAGTGATCTTTGGGACCCTGTCACTGTGGCGGGCTGTGTTGCCCTCCGGTCCCCGTCAGCGATGAGGAAGTCCAGAGGATCCTCGCGGTCACCGGCGGGACTCTGGAGAATCATTTCGAGCGCACGAACGCCGGAACCTTCACCCGCACGCAGCGCGTGAGGGTTGGGCCAGAGGCCCTGGAGGCCAACCGGTGTCACTTCCTGGATCTCAAAACGCTCCTCTGCACGGTCTACTCTCTACGGCCCCAGATCTGCCGCGACTTCGACCACTGATCGGGAGGGCCTGATCCGTGCCCTCCGTCGAACTCAGCTTCTCAACTACCAAGAGCGGATTCGTCGGCTTCACCCCGCCGTTCAGCTACTCGGTCGGCACGGGATCGGCCAACTGCAAAGTCGATCGGAACACGTCGACCTCGCACGAGAAGCGGGCGCTCTTCAATTTCCCTCGCGGATCTCTCCCTGAGAACGCGAACATCGTCTCCGCCGAGCTCTTCATGGTGATCGGGTCCGAGAGCGCGCCGGACACGCCGCGGGCGGGCTTCTATCTGGGGCAATGGATTGGGGCGACTCTGGATGCGAGCGCAGCTGACTACAACGGCGGGACGCTGGTCCATGCAGATGAAACGGATCCGTATCAGAACAACATCTGGATCCTGCTCGACAGCGAGGAGGCCGACCTCAACGCGGTGATCCCGGCGACGGGGGACATCGACCTCAAGATCGACGACTACTCTTCGCACTCGGGCGCCACGTGGTCAGTGAACTTCAACACCGCGAAGACCTTCTGCAAACTTCGGATCACGTGGACCGAGGCCTCCGCGACGATGACGGGACGGGGCACGATGTCCTGCTCCGCGACGGCAACCGCTGAGGGTGCGGCTTCTGCCTCCGGCCGCGGGACAATGAGCGCCGCCGGCACGGCGATTGCCGAGGGCGCCTCCACGGCGACAGGCCGCGGCACGATGAGCGCCGCCGGCACGGCGATCGCCGAGGGGAGCGCCGAGCTCACCGGCCGGGGCACCATGTCCGCGGCCGCCACCGCCACGGCCGACGGTTCCGCCTCTGCCACCGGCCTCGGGATGATGAGCGCCGCCGGCACGGCGATCGCCGAGGGGAGCTCCGATCTCACCGGCCGAGGCACCACGTCCGCGGCCGCCACCGCCACGGCCGAGGCCTCCGCCACCGCGACGGGCCGTGGGCGCATGAGCGCGACAGCGACCGCGATTGCCGACGCCTCGGCTATCATGACGGGGCGGGGAACGATGTCGGCCGCGGCGGAGCCGGCGGGAGCTTCCGTCACAATGACCGGCCGAGGGACGATGTCTTGCTCGGCCATCGCGATCACCCCGGGCGTCCTGGCCCGGCACCATGCCACCCGCTCCCTGGCCGTTGTCCACGCGGCGACGAGGGTAGGGGCGCAGGTTCATGCGGGGACCTGTTCGGTTCCCGGCGGCTCATCGGAGACCCGATCGACGCCGGCGGTTCACCTCGCGCAGGCGGCGGCCGCTCCCGATGACACGCACACGCGCGGGAAGCGCTGGAAGGAGGACTGATGTCGGAACTCGCGGCTACAATCACGGGCTTCGTCGTGGGCGACAACCTGGAGATCCGCCGGACCGTGACGGATCTGACGGCGGCGATCACGACCGGATGGCTGACACTCAAGCGTCACCACGGCCAGGCGGACGGTGACGCGAAGCTCCAGAAGGCGATCACGACGACCGACGTCCCCGGTGTGGGTCAGGTCGTGACCGCCGGGGGCGTCGGTGTAAATGGGGTTATCCGGTTCGACCTGGGTCAGGCGGACACGCTTGGGCTCGGAACCTCCCGATGGATCTACGATATTCAGATCAGGCAGTCGGATGTGCAGGTGTTCACGCTCGAGACGGGCACGCTCCAGCTGAGCCCCCAGGTGACGAGGGCAACGGGTTCCTAGTCGCGTCCTGATTTTCCACGGAGCGCGCGCACCGCCGCGCGGCGGAGTGTCGCGCGGCACCAAAGCGGAACCGAGCGATCATCGAGCGCGGCGGCTCGCCGGATAAGGTCGAGATCCCCCGGCCGCAGGCGGATCCGGAGGTACTGTGTCGCGCGTTGGGCGGCCGCTTTCACCGGCCGCCCGCGCTTCGGACTCGAGGGCATCACCTCTGATCCTTCACTACTCGCTGACCTCCTCAGCCTCTTTCACGAGGTCCTCCGGGACTTCGTGCTCGTTCGCCAGGAGCCAGCTGGCCGCGGCGCGGTGGCTGATCCATTCTGCGCTCGGCCTGGAGCCCTGCCACTGGGATGTCCGCTCGAGGTAGTACCGGCCCCTGCGAGATCTGTAGAGAGTCTCGTGGATCCACTGCGATCCCGTCGCTCGGCTGATCCAGTTACTCCCGTCGTGGTCACGGGCCTCTCTCCAGCTCTGGGATGCGTTCTGCGTGTCGAGGACCGTCCCGTCTTCCATCCGATAGCGTGCCATGGTCTCCTGCTCCTCTCCCGCCGTCATCCGGCGTTTGATGGTCCGGGATCCGCCCGGATCGGGGAGGGGAACTCTATTTCCCCCCACTGAGGACATAGTCCCACGATGGGACCATTTTGTCAACAAGAATCTTTTCCAGGTCCGGTATGAAGCACCCTTCTCGTGCGCTGCGCCTCACGATGGCGTTGGGCACAGATCGCGCATCGCGTCATCGTCCGACCGCCCCGGTTCCAACCCCTCCGCGGCGTCCGCGGGCCATCGCTTTTCATCTGGATGCCGCAGTCCCTGCACCAATCGGCCCGGGCAAGAGCGGCCCTCAACTCCCGCGAGTAGATCCGGCACCGAGCCCTATGGAGTTGAGCGCAGAGGAGACAGTGGCAGGCGAGCCCAGGAGCCAATGGCCGATAACCGCATTGTCCGCAGAGGCCGGAGGCGCGCTTGCGCACCCGCCAGCGGTCCGCCGCCCGGCGCTGCGGGCTCCGCCCATCGGGCTTGGACATAGGGGGTGAGCCAGGGGATCGCACGGTGGTCAGACACCCCGCCATCCGTCGACCCAGCCCGGCCGGCGGTGCTGGGGAGGCGGTGGCCGCTCATCCGCCGGCGCCGGCTGGGACTCGACCTTCTGGGCAAGCTCGTCCGCCTTCTCCGGGAGGGACTGGATGAGCCCGGGACCGAGGATGTTCAGAGCGGCCAGGCAGTAGCCCTCGAGATCGAAGGCCTCGTTCCGGTCTTGGACCTTGATCCACTCTCTGACGGAGCCTTTCGTCTTGGACCACCGCCACATGGGCTTCTCGGCGAGGAGTTGTTTGCAATAGTCGAGTTCTATCCACTCGGGGAAGTGCATGTAGCCCGGCTTCCCCTTCGCCGAGATCGCCAGCCTCGAGAGAACCGTTTCCTTCGCCGTGTCCACACAGAGCGTGAAGAGCACGGCGCGGTAGCGGTTGTTGCGGGTGGGGCGAGGGACGATGGGCTTGCCGCGCTCATTGCCGCCTCGGATCGCAAACACCCGTCGCGACTCCCGGGCCTTGGTGAACCGGTAGACCATTTGTGGGAAGCTACCGCCGCAGTCGATCACGACACAACTGATCGGGATCTCCTGCCCGCTCTCGTGGGTGAAGGTCTGCTGGAGGAACCGATCGAGCTCGAGCCAGAGTGTGTCTTCCCCTGGATCGCCTTGGAACTGTTGCAAGGCGATCAACCAACTCTCTTCGCCCGCGCCGTAGCCCTTGACCGCGACCTCGAGCCACGTGTCCTGGACGTCGACGGCCGCGACAAGGATCCCGACGCCGGTGGGAACGGAAGCGGGATAGCGCTCGGCCCTGGCCAAGATCTCCTCGGCCTTCACCTGCTTCTTATCCCACCGCTCTTCGAAGGTCTCAGCGAGGACGGTGTTGACGAAGCCCTTCAGCTTCATTGGGTTTTCCTTGGCCTCTATCCATTCCTGCGCTGCCTTCACCCAAGGAAACCATCCGATCGGCGAGTAGAGGCTTGAGAGGTGGAACCCGATCGTCTCGCCGTCGCCAGCGTGCTTCACGCATCGCCACTCGCCACGGGCGAGCATCTGAGTCTTGCACAGCTCCTCGATGAACACGCCGCAGGCTTCGCAGAACAGCTCCGCGGTCTCGGGCTTCCCCTCGTCCCATCGGATGTTCGCCCACCGGATCCAGTCCATGTGCTCGCAGTGCGGGCAGGGGACGAAATACCTGTGCTGATCAGAGGCCTCAAACGTGTCCTCGATGCGGGAGCGGCCTTTGATGGTCGGGGTCGAGACGAGGAGGATCTTGCGGCGCTGGAACTGGGGCCCGGTCAGGCGCTTCTCGGCGAGATAGACGGGCTCACCTTGGCCCTTCACATCGCCGGGGTACTCATCGATCTCGTCGCAGAAAAGCCATCGGATTGGCTTCGACTTGATGCCGGTCGCCGAGTTTGATCCCGTGAGAAAGAGGTTTCCGCCGGCGAAGTCCTTGGCAAGGAGGCTATTCCCTCCATCCCGTGATCGTGGTTTTGTGACGAGCTGCGAGAGCACGGCGGTCGCCGAGATCATGGGGTCGAGCCGCTGCTTGCTGAAGTCCCGCGCGTCAGGAACGGTTGGACGAAGGACGAGGACCGCTCCCGGGAAGTTCACCATGATGGCGGCGAGCCAATTAAGGCCCGTCTGGGTCTTGCCCAACTGCGTCCCGAAGATCAAGACCACGCGCTTCCAGCGCGAGTAGGGACTCAGCGCCTCGAGGATGTCTCGCGTGTAGGGAGTCGTGTCGGATCGGAAACGGGTCGGGGCCTGGCCCGGGCGTGCGTCGATGATGACGTGCTCATCGGACCAGTCGGCGATCGAGAGCCGGGGCTCTGGAGCCCAGCCGGCGCGCCAGCCCTCCAGGTAGACGTCATGACCCGTCAGAGTGTGGTTCGTTGCCGTTGCCGTTGCCGTTGGAGAATCCACGACAGATCTCCTCGATCCCTTCCTCGAGCAGTCTCAGGGCCTCGGGTGACAGAGCCGGGGTGAGCCGCTCCTTCAGATCGATCAGACGATCCCGGGTCGTCCGCCCCGCGTTGAAAGCCGCAATCCGGACCTCGTCGGCCCTGACGAGGTCACCTCGCCGTCGGTCCAGGTCCAGCTTCGCGAGCTGAGCCTGGTAGAGCTCACGCTCTGCACGGGCCGCCGCATACCCCGCAGCAGTCCCATTCCCTCCGGTGTCCTTTGCCTTTCCATCGTCGGACCCAGTGAGATCCATCGGGAGCGAGGGTTGATCGTGCGCGCGGGCGTGCTTGGGGTCTCCGGTGATCCGGTTGCGCGGCTTGCTCCGATCGGTGTTGTCGTCCCATTGGCTGTCGGCGAGGACCGGGTCGATCTTCCCTCCGATCGTCTCGACCCGGCCCGCTGTGATGGCGCGCTGCACAGCGGAGTGGGAGACCCCACGCCGACGCGCGTACTCACGCTGGGAGATGAGGGCGTTGCGTCGTCTAGCCACACCGAATCATTCCCCTGGCCGAAGATGTCGTTGCCGGCCCACGGGGACCGGTGGCACGGGCGGCGCGGCCCGAGTGGCACAAACTGGCACGGGTGGCGACTTGTTTCACACTTCTCCCACGTTTTAATTCTCGGCCGTCGCCGGCACCCTCGGGGCTCTCCCAGGGAGGACCCGCGCAACGCAATTGAGCACAATGTGTTAGGATTGTCATAGCCCACGGCCGCCAGAGCGCCCCAGAGCGTTCAAGACCTCGCGCTCCATCTCCTCCCTGAACCACTCGTCCGCTGTCTTCTCTGCGGTCCTCGTGAACTCCAGGCGAGGCTGCAAGAGCTTGCCGCTCGTGAACAGGTAGACCGCGCGGGTCGCCTTCTTGCCGATTCGCTGGAAGATCCCGACCGCGGGGATCAGGTAGGTGCGCGTTCTCGTCACAGCCACGCGCCGCCGGCCGGTCTTGGTGCGGTCGAACCGCAGCCTCCCCATGCGGAGCTCCGGAGGCACGGTCTGCGCGAACGTGGGCCGAGCGGGCCCACCGATCACAGGTTCGGCCACGCGCTTGGCCGATGGAGTCACGGGCTTACGCACGGCGCCGCGCTCGAAGGCGGAGAGCAGGAGCCGAGGCTTGTGCCCCACGGCGATCTCGGCGAAGGGCCGGCCCCGACCCACAGAGGCAAAGGGCTTGATCACCGCGGACTGACGCAAGACGAACTCCCGCTTCCGGAGCGTGAACTCTGCCTCGACCCTCCGGCGTTCGGCTTCCTGGATCCGCTTCGCCGTGTTGTTGATCGCGTTGACGACGGCATAGGCGAGCCGGCGCTGGCCGTTCTGAAGACGGAGGACAAGCTCGGCGGACTCGATCCGGACGTTGATGTTCATTCCGCGTCCCCGTGGTCCTCGCGGCCGAGGGCCTCGAGCTGACTGCGGTGGCCGTAGATCGCCTCGAGGGTGAGGCAGCCCTCAGAGAGGCGGACGAGCGCGGCCGCCCGGGGGGGGCGTGGGGCGTGACCCTGCAGCCACTCATAGACGGATTGGGAGGTCACGCGGAGATCGGGGTCTTGGCCCAGGGCTTGGACGATCCGCCCCACGCCGTAGCTCCTGACCCATCTCCCGAAGTCCGTATCCCAGCGGAAAGGATCTCGTGGCTGGTGCATGGGGCTCTCCGTCCCGCAAGGCCCCAGCCCTCGCTTCAGATTGATCCTTGGGTCTCTCTCGGGCTGATTGTAGCAGCCGCTCAGGGATAGTCCACTGGATTGCCTGGAGGCCCCGGCCCTTCGGGGGCGCAGTCGGACAGCTGGGGCGTCCGCGTTGCGCTTACGCGTGGATGCCAGCACGCGCCTCGGGGCCGGGGACATCACAGGACCAGACCTTCTGGGATCTCGGGCAGGACCTTGTGATAGGTCGCGTCGGCAGGGTTCGGCCAGCGTCGGCGGTTGGTGTTGTACCAGCAGATGGCCGCTCCGATCTCATTGGCCCGCTCGATATGCCGGGCGAGCTTTTCTCGGCGCGCGGCCTCGGGCTCATCCGGATAGAACTGGGTCTCGAAGAGGGTCCAGGTCATGTCCCCTTTCGTCTGCTTCCACCATCCTGGCCCTCCCAAGTCCGCGCGCATCCACCGGCCCTCTTCGTCGTTCACCTCGGCGTCCGGGCTCTCGTACTTGCAGCCGTCGAACCAAGTCCTATGCCGCTCGGAGGAGCAAGCGGCACTCGTGATCCGTTGGGAGATGAGAACCATCCCGTGGGAGCTGAAGAGGAGCTGGAGGAGCAGGTGGAAGTGGAAGAGCGCCGGCGTGAGGAGAGCCGGGTCGAGGGGGGATTCCTCCGGACGACCGAGGAGCCAATCGATCCAGTTCGAGAACCATCCCCACTCGAGAAACGCCCCGTGGATCCCCGCAGCCTTCCACCTTGGGAGAAAGAGCTTCAAGGCGGCAGCGTAGAGCTTGAAGTAGGCGTGCTGGTCGATCGCCGCCAGCTTCCCTTGGCCGCTCCCGTTGTGGCTCCCGTAGCTGCCTCCCGTGAAGAACTCGGGGTGCTGCTGCGCAGCCTTCGTCGCGACGTAGAAGTCGAAGAGCCAGAAGGCATCCGTGGGAAGGCGCCACTTGGGTTCATCGGCCGGGTGTTGCAGCCGGATCCAGTTGCCGAGGTTCATGAGGCGCTTCTGGTCGGGGTTCCACCTCTCGGCTCCATCGCGGAGTTCCTGGAGGATCGGCCAACGGAACTGATCGACAAGGAGGAGATCGAAGTCCTTGGCGAGGTGATCTCGTCCGTCCTGGTCGATGGACTGCATGATCGCTGGGGTCACGTAGGCGGCTCGTCTCATGCACCCTCCTTTCCCATGGACAGACCGCTGAACCACTCCCCGATAGCACCGGGCCAGATGCTCCAGGAGCGGACCACGAGCCTCGACGGGGAAGGTCGCCGGCCAGTCGCGACCGGCATGAGGATCGCGGCCACGGGGACCGTGCCATCGGCCGGACCCATGCGGGCGGCCTCGAGCATTCGGTAAAAGCTCTTCCAGGCATCCTCGTCCTTCATGCGGCACCCTCCTCTGCCCCCTCAGGGGGCTTCCGGCTGTTCCCGTTCCCTCCGGTGACTGCACCGCTCTCGAGGAGGGCCGCGGGCACCGGAGAATGGACCTGGCATGGACATCGGGCGCGCCGTCGGAGGTCTTCTTCTTCAAGACGTGCCCTTCCGGCCTCCCAGAACCGCTCCAGAGCGCCGCCGACCTTCTTGGCCAGGCCCAGGGGCTCGCGAAGCCTCTCCATCTCGACCGAGAGATCCGGGCAGCTCCACTCCTCGAGAGGGGTCTCCAGGCGTCTTGAGTCGGCGAGCCGCTCCTGGATCCAGGCCTCGGGGTCGCGGACGCCCTTGTGGGCTTCGGCGAGACGAAGGAGTTCCACGCTGAGTCGATCGATCTGCTCTGGAGCCGCCTCGAGGCGGGCGAAGAGGTCTAGCAAGCGGCGGGCCAGAATCTGGCCATAGAGCCGCTCCAGGACCGCCCGAGCCGGTCCCGCTGTAGTAGAAGTAGATGTAGAAGTAGGAGTCCGTCGACCCCGTCCGGTGTGACCAGGGGTTAACGGCAAGTGTTGTTGAGCACTTACGGCTTCTTCAGACGGAACTGCAGGTGGAACCCAGGCGGAACTGACCCGGAACTCAGGCGGAACTGACCCGGAACTCGAAAAAGATGAAAAAAAACGATCGGCGGCCCGGCGCCAGACCGAATCGGGGGTCTCGACGGCCGGGTTGTACTCGATGATCCGGACCCCGCGCTCGCCCCGCCCAACCACCGTCACGATCCCCCACTCGATGAGCCGGCCGAGCATCTTCCGGTATTGGCGGTCCGTCCGCCGGTGCCCCCGCCTGGCCATCCGGCCCGGATGGAACGGGAACGGCCCGTCGACCTTCCACCTGGACGAGTGGGTGATGCGGGCCGTCTCACACATGTCCAGGATCTCCTGGGCAGTCGGTGTGAGCATCGGGACGGGGAAGCCCGCACGCCGCGCTTCCATGCGCCAGCCGCGTCGACGGCTCACGGCCGGGCTCCTTCCTCGGGCGTGCGGGTTCTTTCCTCGGTGTGGGCGTGGGGTGGGCAGTAAAGGATTGGCTCGGCCTCAGCGGAGGCCCCGAGGGCGTGGAGGTCGCAGAGGCGCCGGTCGCAGGTCCTGGCCCGGCCTCCACGGCGGACGGGGTAACGGCAGAGGTGGCGGCCTGGCAGCCCGCAGTAATGGCAGAGGGGCCGCCGGCTCGCCCTGGGCCCGCAGGACAGCGCCATTGTCCCGTCCGGGAACCTTTGGACCTGATAGCCCATCTTGAGCCCTCCGTGGCTCTCAGAGATCCCCGTTGTGGCCTTCTGTGGGGGGCCTGCACCCCCTATGGGCAAACTGAAACGACCTGGCACGTTGGAGCCACTTCTCGACTCGAGCTGGGCACTCGAGGCGTTCTTGGGCCCCGCAGCGCCTGCAAACGAACCCGAACGGCTCTTGGGATCCGTCCGTGGCTCGAATCCAAGTCGCTCGGGACGCCACCGGCGACGATCCCGAGCCCCCACGATCCAACTTCCTCATCACTGGGGCCTCCGAGGCGGGGCAGGCTCGAGCGTGTCCATGGGATCGACGCCCGCGAACCTCCGGGCCGCCTCGAGCTCGCGCAGGAGCTCGACCAGGAGCCGGTCGAGCTCGGAGAGCTCGCGGGGGCCGACGATGTCTGGACAGGGTGATGCCCTCCCCACCCAGGCCGTTGTCATAGGGCCCCAGCTCGCCGCAGGCGGCACAGCGGACGACGTCGCCCGGTTCCGGGTGCCGCGCCCCGCCGGCCGACGGCGATCGCTGCCTGGGTCTTCTTACGGGGGCTGCTTCTCATGGCTGGTTTTCCGGAGGGTAGTTCGACCAGATGGCGCCACCAGCCTCATGGCTGCCGGCGTGGCCCCGAGGAAGTACGCAGATGAGCACGACGTCTTTCAGAGAGACGAGCTCGTCAGGGGGCGCAGTCATTCCGCAGCCCGGACCCGTTGCTTCGACAGGCAGTTGCCGCTGTTCGTCTTCGACGTCGGCGCACCAGTCGTCGTGCTGCCGCTGGAATGCGGCTCCGAGCAGCTCGAAGAAGGGGCCGGGGTCAACGAAACACCGGAAGCCCCGTTGGTCGGATGGCGTCGCGGCGGAGCCTTCTTCGAGGTCTTCTTCTTGGTTGAGCTCGGCGACCTTGAAGTCGAGCTGGAGCAGGCCACGCTGGATGACCTCGACGCTCTCGAGAATCACTTGATCTCCCATGGTTCATTTCCTCCCGCTATGCTTCGATGCCTTCTTCTTGGGCGCTTTCTTCTCCAGCTGCCGGCGGACTCTGGCGGCGATCGCCTGACGGTTGACGCCGAGAGCCTTGCAGGCCAGATCCACGGGTGCTTTGCCGGGAGACACGTCCCAGGTGGAATGGATGATCCACCCGCTCACGAGTAGCTCGAGGGCCAGGAGGCGCGCCTCGGCCGAGGTCATCTTGCCCAGGAGCGCACGGAGCGCACCACAGTGATCAGGCCCACCGAAGCGGCGCTTGGGCGGCTCAATTCCGCGGCGTCGACAGACTTCTCTCGCGGCGTCCGCCCAGACCTCCGCAATGACGCCGGCGGCCACGGCGTGCCAGATCTCGGTCTTCTCCTGATGCTCCGCCGCGGTCATGACCTCGGCCACGACAGCGCGTCCGGCTTCGACTTGGGCCAGGCGCTTGCGCCGCTCCACAGTGTTGCGACTGTCGCCGGCGCGCTCCCTCGCCGTGGCGCGCTTCGCCCACTCGTACTTCGACCCCAGAGCCGCGGCGGCCTCCTTCCGCGGCACCAGCTCGTGGACCACTCCGTCCTCGCCGACAGCGACGACGCCCCCACCCAGATCCTCGATGGTCTTCTTGCCGAGAAGCTGGCGGAGCGGTCGGATCTTCGGGTCCAGATGCTCACGTTCTGAAAGGTTTAAGTAACTGCCGCTCCCCAAGACCCCAGCCCCGCGGATCGCCTTCTCGGCCTCCTTGCCCTCGAGGACCGTTCGACCCATCGCGGCAGCCTCCTCGAGCGCCCTCGTCTGGAACGCTTCGCGCTTCTTGCCGAAACAGGAGTGGTCGAGACAGGAGTCGTTGCGGGAGGTGTCCCCGAAGAGCTCAGGCTGGGCGCCAGTCCGTTTGGGGCAGGTGGAACAGGCGCCGGCCTCGGGCACGAGCTCGGCGTCGGTGAGCTTCCAGGGCGCCGCCCTGAGGTACGTCATGAAGTCCTCTGCGGCCTCTTTCGCCTCGGCGAGCGTCATGGGCTCGACGCACACTCCGCTGAATCTCTGCATGGGCTTCCCCGTTCGGCCATCGACGCCCGCGAACCTCCGGGCCGCTTCGAGCTGCTGGTCGGAGGCGAGCTTCGTAACCAGGAGCGCCGTCGCGGCCGTCAGCCGGCCGCCGGTGAAGAGCCGCCGGGCCTCGTCGGGGAGCCTGATCAGCTGGAGGCGGCTGTAGATGTAGGCTTTGCTCTTCCCCACCTGGGCGGCGAGGTCCTCGACGGGGTGGCCGTGGAGTTCATGGAGCTGGCGGTAGCACTCAGCCTCTTCGAGTGGGTGGAGATCCTCGCGCTGGAGGTTCTCGATGATCATGAGTTCGATCGCCTGGCGGTCGTCGAGCTCCCGGATGACGACGGGAAGCCACTCCAGGCCCGCCTCCCGCGCGGCGCGCAGCCGCCGATGGCCGGCCAGGACCTCGAGGGTGTCCCCCGTCCCGTTGCGACGGACGACAAGGGGTTGGAGTATCCCGTAGGAGCGGACCGACTCCACGAGCTCGGCCATCCTGGCTGGGTCCACGGTCCGGCGGGGGTTGAGCTTCGACTCGCGGAGCGTCGAGATTTCGACGCTAGCCAAGGCTCCGTGCTTGGGCGCGTCGGTGGTCGGGTTCGTTTCCATCAGTCCTCCAGTTTCAGATTGAAGGTCTTGTCGTGCGCGACGTAGAGGCCACGACCGGTGCGGCGTACCAAGCGGAGAGCCACCATCCCGTACTTGTAGCGAAGCAAAGCGTCCGCGACGTTCTTCCGAGTGCTGAGCGGCCTGGTAGTGGCTCTCAGGGCCGCTAGGATCTTGGCCCCGCGTCGCTCCTTCGACAGCCGGCCGACGACGAGGGGGAGCACAGCCGTGCCTTTGCCACTGGTGTCGCCAGAAGGGGGCGAACCGTTCCGACGCCGGCGCGCGCGGGGGCCCTTGCTTTCCCCTGGTCCCAGGATGGCCCGGGTAACCTTCGATTCGTCGGCGCCGTGCGTGACCAGTTCCATCTTCGGTGCAACTACCTCCGGGTCCGGCTTTGGGGGCCGATTGTCCGCCGCGGTGATAGAGGTGGTGGGACGAGAAGGTGGAGCCTCCCCGCGGAGGCGACGGATCAGCTCCACCAGGTCGTCCAAAGTTTCTATGTGGATCCGGATGCCAGCGACTTCGACTTGATAGCTCATTGCGATTCCCTCCGACGCTCCGAGTACCAATCCTCGAGCGGCCCGTCGCCGAGGCCGAAGCGCGCTCGGATACCGGCGGCGTTGCACCGCTGACCCCTTCCCGTTCCGTCAGGAAGCGTGTGATCTCGCCGGGACCTCCTCGGCGGGTCTGACCCGAGAGGAACCTCCCGCCCCGAGGCGAGTGACAGACCCGCCTCGCATCGGGGGCAACAGATGTGACAGGCTTCGATTGCGGTCAGGGCTTCGGTGCAGGCCAGGCAAGTCCGCCCTCCGCCGAGCCACTGCCGGAAGTCGTAGACCCGCAACCCGCATCGGTCGCACTTCTGCGTCCTGGTCATACCTCCGTCCTCCCCGGGGACAAGAGGACCCAAGCCGAATTCATTACGGCAGAGAAGGCAGGTGGATCTCCGAGGTCCTCGCGTGCCTCTTTTTCCACGCTGGTTTAAGCGCCGCGACGCGGCCGCACCAGGAAGCGTCTCCTCGGGCCCGCCAGATGGATCTTGCCCACAGGACCCACGAGCACCGTCCCGGAGCGTCTGCGTCATGAATACCACTGACGACAATACCGTGTTCTGGGGCGATGCGGTTCCAGCCTCTCCACAGCAGGCGCTGCAGAGATCGGCCTCGACCCAGTAGCAGGAGCTCCCAGTTCGCTCGACGCAGTCTCCGCAGTCGTCGTCGGTACAGCCGCACACACGGCAGCGACGGGCGTCGACGGGTGAGGATTGCCCCGATAGCAGGCGGAGCAGCTCCCCTTCACCGGCGAGCTTCTTGTGGATCAGTTCGAGGACCTCACCGACGTGACCAGTTGAAGCGGCCTCGGAGAGGTAGGTGTGGTAGAGATGAGGGGGCTGGCGATGCTCAGTTTCAAGAAACTCGGCGAAGCCGATCAGCTGATCGGCGACGCCTCGCATCTCCTTCGTGCTTCGGAATGCGAGTGTGAAGCCGAAGGGAGTTACGATCCCGAACATGAGGCTGCCCTCCTTTGGTGGTGCTCGTCCGTGGCCTGGCGTATGAACGTACTGACGTCCTCAAGACACCCGCCACTCCAGACGGTCTCTGGCACCGGGTAAAAGCAGTAACTGCGCCAGGCCCCATTCCACCTGACCTGGCCTAGAACGTCGCCGGTCCGATTGTTCTGGATCGACCACCGGTGTGTTTTCGCCCCCGGTCGGGTTCCGTTGCTGTCTTCGCACTCGAAGTGGATGAATAAGAACTGTGTCCTCATCACTTCCTCCGGCCTCTTTCCAGAGAGTCAGAAAGCGCGATGGTCGCCTCTGCGATGCACCGGCATTGCCCGTCGTGGTCGGTGCAGCGTGACTGGGTTCCGAACCAGAGGTAGAAGTTCCGCGTATGAGTTGCGCCTCGGATCACGCCTTCCCTGCGTGCCGGTTCGTCGATGGCGACGCGCACACTCCGGACAACCGCCGCGACGCTGAAGACCAAGGCGGACGAAACGACAGCGGAAGTCACAGCCAAGAGGACCAGGCGAGACGCCACGAGTGGGATTCGATCGCGCCGGCGGCTTGGCCTCATAGCAGTCCCTCGCGGGCTACGCGGCGGGCGCGGTAATCGATTCCCCGAAGCTGACGGCAAGTCCGATGCCACAGTCGGCAAAACCTAGCGGCCCTGGTTCGATGGCCGACGACGTCGGAGGCCCACGCCGCGTATCCCGCGCTCGCGAAGTCGTCACTCCCGGCAGTTGCAGCCACACGTCGGGCTTGGGTCAGCGCCTCGCGGTAGAGCCGGTAGAAGCCGTCTCGGCGCCGCTTGATGATCTCCAACGAGATCACGGCGCCGATCCCCCTTGGTGCAGGCGCACGATCTCTCCCGTCCCCCCGCACTCCGAGCACGTGATGGGTTTGATGATCCCCAGCTTCACCGAGAGGTCTGAACCGGGAGGCAGCTCCTCCCACGCGCGCCACGGAGTTCCGTCGTCGTCGTTTGCGATCTTCCCGCAGCCGTCGCAGGTCTGGCATTTCACGACTGACGATTCAGCACCGATCGTTTCTTCCAGGTCGTCGTCCTCTATCCCGGTGTTGTCCCCTTCTTGAGGAGCCTCGGTCGGAGGAGTTCCTGTCGATTGAGGAAGCTCCCATCGCTGGATCGGCGCGGGCGCCTGGATCACGGCTGCCCGCGCAACCTCCTCGCTCGTGGGGTGGATTCCGTAGACGGAATCGGGGTTGTAAAACTGGCTGACGATCGGCTCGGCCTGGCCCGCCGAGAAGAGATCGATTCGGATGAATCCTTTGCCGGCGATGTCCTGCTCGGTCATGCGACCCACAAGCCGACGGTGACCCATGAGCTCGAGGACGCCCCATTGATTGAACTGCTGATCGCTCACGTGATCTCCCCTTCCTCTCCGGCTGGAGCCAGTGGCAGGGGCAGGAGCTCTTGGTAAGCCTCGAGCTTCATGTCCCGGCGGCGCTGGAACAGGACCGAGGAGTAGGACTTGATGGAAGGGACGCTGGCCTTGCAGACGATACCGAGCTCTGCGACGTCTCGGTCCTCCGAGGGCTTGAACGTGAATTCGAGGACAATTTTTCGGGTGGCCTTGGCCCGTGTCCTCGGATCGTCGATCGAGTCGAGGACCTCCCGGAGCTTCACGGCGAAGAAGGTCCCGGCCGCTCCACCCCCGATCAAGCCCAGTGGGACGTTTGTTAAGGCCGGTTCCTTGTCCTTCCTGGTCATCACACTCTCCTTTTCAATGCCTCCCCCCGCGCGGCGGCGAATACAGAGCCTTTGGTCACCGCCGCGCGTGGGTTTTGGTTTTCCCTTCGCCACAAGCCTGTTTTTCCACCGGTCACTTCATGGGCATCACTCTCCTTTCGTTCGAGTCCAGGGGGCTAACCTAGAAGAGCTCAAGCTGACCGCGCGCCGGGCGCCACGTGATGCTGAGTCCGCGCCGTGATGGCGCAGATTTTGGACGGACCGTTTTCCACGAAGCCGTTGTCACGGAGCTCGGGGAGACGTCTCGATGGGACGTGACGCTCGAGGCCCGTGTTCCGGGCGATCTCGGCCGCGGTCTGCCCTGGAAACCGCTCCACCTCCTCGAGACAGATTTCCCGCTGGCGCCTCCCTGTTCCGTGCTCCTCGATTGCCCCAGCCGCCGCGTGTGACGTGGCGGGGTCGCTCGAACGCGCGAGGGCCATCACCGTGAGTCCGCCGGTAGACCGATCTCAGCCATGAGATCCAGGACCCGCTGAAGCTGGCCCCGCATCTCGCTGCTCATCAGGGCGGCGTAGTTCTGGGCCGAAGCGATGGCGATGTGCAGGTGAGCGGACTGGAGAAGTCGGAGACGCGAGAGGAGCTCAGTCTCCCCGTGGATCTTCATGGCCGAGGACGAGAGACAGATCGAAAAGCTGGCCGACGTCTGCCATGGCGCGTCCTTTGGGCGATTGGGACGAGCGTCGTCGCCTGATGCAGGCTCATCGCCTCCTCGAACATTGCACCCTCGCGCCCGCCTGTTGCGGAAGCTCGCCTCGCGGCCGGGCACGACGGCGAGCTCTTGACGGGGCAAAGGCGCTGCGGTACAACTGGACCTGTCCATGGTGGCCTCCGGTCTTGTGGCGGCCCCACGGAGCTAACTTGTTGTACTAACCCCTCTTTGAAAGGCTCGCAATCCTATCGATCGACGGGGGCCGTAGTTCAGTCTGGTTAGAACGCTGGCCTGTCAAGCCAAGGTTCCAAACCAGGTCCCCGAGATAGGGTTCGCGGGCTAACTTTCTGAAGGGCATGTTGTTCCCAAGTCGGAGTTAGCTCGTGGGGCGCCCGGTGTTCGTTGCACCGGGCGTCCACTTTTTTAACACCCCGAAACAGATTCGACCCCACAAAAAGAATCCGCCGTTGAAAGCTGAATCGGGTGAGAACCTGATTCGCGGCGGATCGATCGTGGGGTCGAAGCTGTTTCATCCTCACCCTCCCTTCAGCTTTCGGGAGTCATCCTAATTGCGCCACGTCGGCGCCCGCAAGAAAAAAACTCAGGGCCGGAGGAAGTATTTTATAACCCCAAGTCCAGAACCTCGATCCGCCGGCTCTCCCAGTCCGGTGAAGCGAGCACATAGCCCATCGTCGACTGGATTCGGCGGTGGCCCATCCACTGTTGGACGACCGCGAGCGGGGTATTGGCCATGACGAGCCGCGTCGCGAAAGTCCGCCTCAAATCGTGGAGCGTGCAAGGCTCGATCCCGCCGCGGGCCGCTGCCCGGGCGAGGGCCTTGCGGACATCGACGAACGGACGCCCGGTCGCCGGGTTGGGGAAGATCCACGGCTGGGCCGTGGGCAGCCGCTCCGCGATGATCTCCCGCGCGGGGCGGGCGAGCGGGAGGTTCAGGCGGCGGCGCCCTTTGCTGACGACCAGGTGGAGGACCGTGCCCCCGTGGGTGACCTGGTCGCGCTGGAGATCGAGCGCTTGCCGCTTCCTGAGCCCGGTGTAGTACACGATCGCGAAGATGTCCGCGAACGGTTGTTCGGCAGCCATGATCAGGCGGGTGATCTCATCCTCCGTCAGGGCTCGGCCGGCTGTCTCCGGGACGGGAAGGAACGCCGGCGCCGGCGCGCCTGTCGCTCCCGCCTTTGAGGATTCCCCACCGTCTTGATCTCGACAGGATCCGGCAGACGAGCCGAAGGCAGTGATTGACCGTCTGATGGGAAAGGCCCTTCTGGAGCAGCTTTCCAGCGAATTGATCAAGGGTCTCGTCCTGTTATACACTGCCCTGGCACGTCACCGAGGAGCGGGAGAAGGTGATTGCGAAGCCTGGACTCATCGGTCGCGTGAGATGTGAGGCGGTTGCGGCTCCAGTCGCGGAGCCATCGGTCGGCGAGGACGGAGAAGCCGACAGTGGTCGACTTCAGAAGCGGCTCCCTGGCCATGGATCTGTCTCTCCCATGACCGTCCCTGGCGTGACGAACTCTTCCTTGAAGGGTGACCACGACGGGACCCGAGCGGGGAGGCGAGGCTTGCGGCTGTCAGCCCAGGGTTGAGGTCGTTAATCTACCAAAGAGAAGGCTCTAGGTCAATGGGGGCCACTTTTAGGAGGTTGATTCAAAATGTACTACTGTCTGCAGTGCGGAGGGACTCCGGATCGGTTGAAGACCAGGACCCGAAGCCCTCAAGAACCGCGCGAAGGAGGTCACACCCCCCGCAGCCTCGCCCTGACGCTCCCC
>Ga0214472_10000769_pt1 | contig 38623 bp, 46 predicted proteins | sample RVTome_6_FD_207662 | JGI IMG/M metagenome (GOLD analysis project Ga0214472, IMG submission 207662) | Soil microbial communities from uranium-contaminated site in the Upper Colorado River Basin, Wyoming, United States - RVT140D175 | ecosystem: Environmental > Terrestrial > Soil > Contaminated >...
CAGGCCACAGTCAATTGGCCACCGCAAGGTAGGAGCGTCAACTATGAGACGTCTCTGAATGTATCGACTCATGTGTCAGATACAAGCCTACAGCCTTGTGCTGTGGGTCATTGACTGTCATCCCCGCAAATTCAGGGATCTTAACAGAGAAGAAAGCAACCACGTTGCTGTCTCCGCATAGTGCTCTATAGCGAGTGATTTCCATGAGTTCTCCTGTGAAAATATAATTATGACAGAAAACTAAAGAGTTTACCAGTATTACTGGCAATAAATTCAATTTTCAAATACACTGACAAGTGAAATCATTAATCGCTAGTCTTGCGTTATAGACATGATTTCAAAACCGCGTAACCCGACGCTCGCAACGTCACAAATGGAAAACTTATGACCGAAGCTGAAACATCAGGCGTAGAACAGGAGATCGCCACTCCAGAGCATCAGGACATGGGTGAAGCTCATGAGCCGCAAGAGCAGAACGAAGCCCCTCAAGTGGTCGAAAGCGATCAAGAGAAGAACTTCAGACAGCTCCGTGAGGCAAATGAGCGACTACGGCAGAAAGATGAAGAGCGTGATCAGATGATGTACGCGATGCAAAGGCAAATGCTTGAGCATTCTTCGCAAAAGAAGCAACCCGAAAAAGAGCCTGAGGTGGACGAATTAGCTGGGATAGACCCGACTGATTGGCCAACCGTGAGCCAAGCGAGACGAATAGCTCGCCAAGAATGGGAAGCTTTGGAAGCGGAAAAGCACAAGAGGGAAGCCCCGAATCGTGTGAAAGCCAAACTCTCCGACTTCGACTCCGTGGTTACAACAGAAGCGATGAAACAACTGCAGGCATTAGAGCCTGATGTGTTTCGTGCTCTTGGTTTCATTGGTGATGAAGAAGCTCAGGCGGTTGCGGCATACAAGTACATCAAGGCGTACGTGCCCAAGGTGCAAGAGGCAGCGGAAGCGTCGAAGCGGATTCAACAAAATGCCAACCGGCCTAAAAGTCTTAGCGCGACAACAGGTGGAAGCCCATTGTCACAGGCGGGAGCATTTGAACAGGGGCTAACCCCTGCTCTTAAAGCTCACCTTTTAGCTGAAATGAATGAGTGCGCGCGTCGAGCTTAAAATAATGTCTGCTCTAATCTAAAGGAGCAGAAATGGCCATCACAACAAGTAGTGTCCTACCAGCACCGGTTAAAGCTTGAATTGAGCCGGTATAAAACTTGAGGTGATTACTTGGGAAGCCTAAACATAAATCCTAGCCTATGCTATACGGTTATAGATACAGCATAGGAGGAAATATGCAGGGTAACCAGAGGCAAACGCTTCTAGCATATGCAGCAGGTATTTTAGACGCAGATGGATGCTTCATGATAAGCAAACACAAAAGAAAGACAAAGACAAATAGGAAATATTCCAATGTGGAAAAACTTTCCCCTACATATATGCCAACAGTGAAAGTGGCTATGGTAGAGTCTGAAGCAATCGATTTGTTGATCCATGAGTTAGGATACGGTAAGCATAATTTAGAAGGCGCTCGGAAAAGTAGACCGAATAATAAGCCGATTTACCATTGGTATCTTCGTGGGGCAAAAAAGGTGCTCCCATTTCTCGAGGAAGTCACTCCTTATTTGAGAGTGAAGACAAAAAGGTCAAACTTCCTTAAGAAATATTGTGAACGAATGGTAAATGTTAAAAATGTCGGCTTTAGAGGTCTAACTGATCACGAGCTAGATTATCGAGAGGACTCTTATATAAAAATGAGGGAGCTCAATGGTAATAAAGTAGCCGCAACGACTAAGTCCTCGAGACCCGAGAGGGTAAGCGATAGTCTAATCTCATAGGAAACTATGAGAGGGAAGGTTGAAGCGCCATCCCCGCCGCCGTAAGGTGGTCAGTAGGCCCTAACTAGGCCGAAAGTAATAGATAGTCAACAGAGTTTTAGCTTTAAGCTACTGTCCGTACCAGTGCCGTATATGATCCACAAGATTCCTGCGATGCTTAAGCAAATGCCAAGGAATGGCGGAACAGATTTACGAATGCGTAGGTACAATCCTCTTGCGACTGCTACAGTCCCATTAGGCAATTCCGGGATTTACCCCCCAGCACAAACCCTCTCAGCGATTGACATCGATGCCAAGATGGATTTCTACGGCACTTATGTTGTACTCAACGAACAGGTTACCCTACAAAACCAGGACCCTGTATTAAACGAAGCTGCCAAGCGACTTGGTGTATCACTAAGACAGACCGAAGACGAACTAACCAGAAACATGCTGGCAGCTACGGCTTCCTTCATCAACTGCGTGGGCGGTACCAACGGTGACAACCCAACTGAAATAGCCCGGTCAGACATTGACGAGGTCATCAAGACGCTTGCCACTGCCAACGGTGCAACTATCTCCGATTCAATTGATGGGGAAGATAAGTTCGGTTCATCTCCTATTCGCGATGCTTACTTTGTCATGGCGTCGACTCAACTTATTGGAGATTTGGAGAATGTCACAGGCTTTATTGCCAAGTCTCAGTATCCAAACCAAGATAAGGTGCTTCGGCCAGAATGGTGCTCGATTTCCAACACTCGTTGGCTTTTGAGTTCTATCGGATCTTCTAATGCTAATGCTTCCCTCAATGGTGCAACCGTTTTCAACTGCTTCGTAGCAGCGATGGAAGCGTACGCATGTATCGAGCAGGATGATTATAGCGCTCAGTTTATCTATCGCCCACCTATCTATGATGGACCGCTAGCTTTGAACGCCTCTGTTGGATACAAATTCGCAGAAGTACCACGCATCACCAACGATGCTTGGATTATCAACCTAAGATGCACCCTATCAGTATAAGGAGGAAATTATGAGCGAACAACTTATTGCTTCAGGCTCCTTCACATCAGATGGAGCAGCCCACAGCATCGCCCTACGTTCGGATTTCGATATCTTTCGAGTGTGGAACCAAACGCAGGCAGCGACGACTCAGACAACGGGTCGTGGATGCAAGTTCGAATGGCAAAGAGGTCTCGCGGCTGGCGCAGGATTCATGTTTACTAAGCAGAATTCATCAAATGCGCTCGACTTAGAGTTTATCACTACTGGTGGATTCACTCGTGTTGACCAATCTAGCCAGGTTTTAGGTGCAGAGCAAGCGACATCCGGTACAGACGTAACACAAGCAAATCCAGCAGTTGTGACGGTCACAGCACACGGCTACAGCAATGGCGATCGCGTCCGTATCTACGGAACGACTGGCATGCTGCAGATCGCAGGCTATGACTTCACTATCGGCAGCGTAAGCACTAATGATTTCGAACTTTCCTACCTGGATAGTTCTGGATTCGCAGCGGTTGCTACAGCTGGTTTTGTCCGTAAAGTCCCTAACAATCCTATTTATTCTCCACAGGCTAACCGTATTACGGCGATTACTGCAGCGAATCCTATGGTTGTTACCCTAGCGGTTACACACGGCCTGTCTGTAGGTGAAAAGATCCGTCTTTTTGTCACTTCTGATTTCGGAATGACAGAGGCGAATGGTCTTTTAGGTGAAATCACAGCAGTAAGCACCGTAAACAACACTGTCACTTTGGACATTGATTCTAGCGGGTTTACTACTTTTGCTTTCCCAACTTCAGCGGATGCAGCATTGGGTGTTACACCTGCTCACATCGTTCCTGTTGGTGATGCAACGTCTACCCTTGCGGGATCAATGGATAACACTGCACAAATCGTGATGGAACTTGGAGCTGGAGCCGATGGCCCAGCTGGTAGCACCAGTGACGTGATCTACTGGGAAGCCCTAGCTAGTAGATACACTCTAGCTGAGTAAACCTATAAGGAGGGGGACAGAACGTCCTCCTCCTTATATTAAATAATTGATAAACCAGAGTGGAAAAATACAATGAGCAAAGACAAAGAGCCGGTAAAACTGTCCTTATCCAAAGATACGGACAAAAAAGTTTCCGAAAAGCAAGAAACTGTCCGAATGGCACCTCTTGAAGAGGCAAAAGTAACGGCAAATTGTGACGAAGACGATCATGTTTACCGCATGTGGAAGGAAGAGAGTCGCCTTGTTAAGGGAATCTTCCGATTCCGTGAGCCTGCAGGTGGAAACGTACAGTTTTATTTCAGAAAGTACAAGTGGGATCCGACCCAAGAATACATCATGCAAGATGGCGAAGTGTATGAGGTGCCCCTCGCTGTAGCTAGACACCTAAACGCTAACTGCAATTATCCGATTCACTCCCATATCCTTGGTGCTGATGGCAAACCAACAGTAGATACCAAAGGCCGAGTGAAGAGCCGAATGAATTTCGAAGGCTTGGAGTTCGCAGTTGCTTGATATACCGCGTTATATTTCTTTTAAAAAGTTCGGCGGGAATTGGGGGTTGCTGGGATCCAGCGACAACCCAGTCGAACTTTTAGGCAATAGCGCTATTTGGGACTCTATAGACAATATTTGGGTTGATGTAAATAAAAGAGGCGAGGTTGTCATTTCAAAATATAATGACGACCACTTTAAAATGCCGAATTTAAATAAATTGTGTGTAAGAAGGGTGTACTCGCAGACTTGGATTTCTTACTCTTCGAGTCTAGATCAGGACGAACTTTCCATTAGTGAATCTTATTTTAAAGAAGTTCACAAAGATATGGTTCGCCTGGCGATTCTTTTAAAAAAAGATGTCCCCGCCGAAGTTGTGTCCGAGTATAAAACTGTATTACCAAGTTTAAACTATCCCAAAGATGATTTTTTACAAAATGAAATCTAAAGTCATGATTAAATTTATATTGATAATCTGCTTGATAGTCGTTTCGTATTTTACATTTTCAACTTTTAACTTGCTAACCAAATATCCCTAGCACAAGGCTAGTGGTTTAATGAAGACGAAAAAACCTTTAAGGAGCGGGAATTCCCCCGGCGGTACAAGACCGGCGGTACCCTTCCCGTCAATACAATGGAAAATATTACAAGAGACGAAGCAAAAAAACGCATGCGATTAGACTGGTGCAAATATTGTGATCAAAAGGAATTGCTCGCAGCTCTTCTAGAAGATGATATCGAAAAACTGGATACATATCGTAGATTAAAACAGAAAGTTGACAGTTATAATGCCGAAATGGAGGAATCTATTGATTCCTCGGACGAAGTTACTTTTTTGAAAAAAGTGATCGAATACAGACCTCCAAACATTTCAGGGGATTAAAAACGGAGAACAACACAAGTATCACGGTGTAAAAATGAGCAAAAGCACACTACTACAGATCAAAAAAAAGACCAGGAGACTAACAGCAAGCCCCTCACCAAATCAGCTAAGTGAAGCAGATTTGGAGGAATATATTGACACTTTCTACGAGCAAGACTTCCCGGCAGCCTTGAAGCTTTGGAATACTCATAGCAAGTACGAGTTCTTCACGATACCAAATGAAGATCAATACCCGTTTGATACAAGCCTTTATCAATCCGTCCTTCCTCCTGTCTATATTGATGGTCTAGAGGCTCTCTATTCCCAGTCACGAGAAGAGTTCTTCAACATATATCCAAAGCTGAATATAGAGCAGAATGCGGGACAAGGAGACGGGACAGCAGGACCGTATTCCTTCACCCTTAGTCAGCTACCCGTCCTTAAGCGAGCGGTAACAGTTTACGCAGCGGATACCACTGGGGGGACGCAATCAGCAAGTGACGTGCCAGATTCTCCAACAAGCGCGACAGGCACATGGATAGACAACGTAACAGGAATAGCCCTGGCAGGAGCTATTAATTACGTGACGGGAGTAAGCACCATAACCTTCACGACAAATATAGCCTCAACAGAAAGCATTAACGCGACATTCTCCCCTTATACAGGGAGCAGGCCAAGCGCAATGCTGTTCTTTAAGGATTATTTCATCCTTCGGCCAGTACCAGACAAAGTATATCGTGTTTCCATGGAGGTTTACCAGACCCCTTCACAGCTGCTAAGTTCCTCTAACCACTCAGATGCTAACACACCGGATATAAGTCAGTGGTGGCAGTACATCGCGGCAGGAGCAGCAATCAAGATCCTAGAGGATAGGCAAGACATCGAGAGTATAAAAAACATTTTGCCACTATTCCAAAAACAAGAAGCTCTTATCACATACAGAACGGCTACGCAGCAAGCACCTGAAAGAACAGCGACGATATTCACTAATCAAACTGGTATTAGTAGCCTAGGATTTGGAATTAAATAATGGTTTATAAACCTAATATCCCACAGCCCACAGACTTCATATCCCAATCACAGAAGGACATGATTGGAAACTTCGAAACTACAGATTCAATATGGGGACAAGCCCCTACGGAGCAAGAAAACGTAGGAGATCACGTCCCGTTAACCAATGCTAAATTAGAAGATTTGGGTGCCCATAAGAAGTTAAGTCTACCAGAGCAAGCGGTTGAACCAGCTCCTGGGGTGAATGAGATAACATTATTTTCAAAAGACACTTCTGCAGTTTCAGAACTCTACTACAGAAGAGATGGAGACGCAGCAGGAATACAGCTTACTTCACTAGGTGGTATTATAATCGGTGGTCTTGTCTTACGGGCATTCGTGATATTTGATTTCGAAGGAAACATTATGGAAAGAGAGGAGCTTGACAGTGAGGGAAAGACGATCAAAGTGCCTCTCTCTTACAATGTTTCTAGCGTTACTCCTAACCAGCCACTAGTGCAAGGCAAAAACATCTACGGAGATTGGAATATTAATTATACAAACAATCTTCCAACAGCGGACTATATATGGGATTATCGAGCCTTTGTAGATTTAAATTTTAATCCGTTTGGCTTAAGACTAGTCCAAGCACAACCTTTTTCTACAGCAACATATTCCGCGGCAGTTTCAACAAGTCATTTTAGGGCCTTCAGCACAAATATTGCCGGCAGTGGAACCTCAATATCACCAGCAGGACCAGTAGTCTTAAGATTGCAAAGAATGATTTTTCAAGCATACACCGTGGCATAAGGAAATAATATGACATACGACCCGGACAAACCTCAGCCAAAAGATATATTGTCAGTCAGCCAAGCCGACTTACTAGAGAATTTTCAACAGCTGAATACGCAGTTTTCAGTAAATCATGTCGCGTTGGACGATACGACAGGTGATGCCGGAAAGCACAAATTTGTAACGCTAGTGGAGCAAAGTACTGTTCCAACGACCAAAGCAGATGAGTATCTCCTATTCTCACAGGATGATGGAGGAACACCAGAGATTTACGCTAGGCCAGAGTCCAACGGGACAGCATATCAATTAACTAAAGCGGGGGCATTATATTCGGGATTGATTCCTGTTGTAGCAGTCAATTTTGATGTTAATGGAACACCACAAGGAAGCTCTCTCAACGTGGCAAGCATAGCCAGGCCAGGTGCATCAGGCAGATATGTGATTACCTTTACAAACGCATTGCCGGACGCGAACTACTTTTGGAGTGTGAGTGGATTTGACAATTCGTCTAACCCGGTAATATCTCAGGTTACTAACAATAGCACCTATTCCACAGTGGTGACAGCCTCGACGATCTCATTCGATTTCAAGAATCAAAACAGCACATTGATAACAGCATTGACAAGAGCAAGCGTTATCTGCTGGAGGATCCAATAGTGAGTACGAACAAAACTTTAAGGAGCGGGAATTCCCGTAAATATAATGGGAAAGTATGTACCGACAGCAATCACATATCAAGACAGTGGCCTTGTCAGGGATAGGGATGCTTTCGTACTTTCTGATGATGCCTACACAGATTTAGAAAATATCTATCAGTGGAGAGGAAGGCTACGCAGGAGACAAGGGTACGATACACTAGCTAGATTGCGACGACTCTACTCAGCAATTACCTACTTCGATTCTTCAGCGTCTCCTTGGTCCTTCAACGTCCTTACCCTATCAGGTTATATCAGCGCTATAGATATTAGTAGTTCACCAACGCTTGTAATCACGACTCCTGTTCCTCACGGTCTTTCAAATGCCGATAATGTGGTATTTACTGGCGTGGGAGGAACCACGGACCTGAATGATAACACTTACGCCATAGCAAACATCACGGCGACTACATTCGAAGTGTCACAAGCCTCAGCAAACGCCTTTACCACGGGCGGTTCCTGGATGTCAGACCGCTCTCTCTCCGTGCTAGAGCCTGGCGCATCTGTAGAATGTGGGAGTTTTAGCTTGGTAAACGATACAGCAGGGACACCAGAAACAATAACAGACGATGGACAGGGAGTTCTTACAGGTACAATAGCAGCCACAGGAACCATTAACTACGCAACGGGAGACGTAACCATTACAGGAGCGGTAGGATCTGTGCCAACTACTCTGACAATGGGTTATTTCCCTAGTCTTCCTGTTATGGGACTTCCTCAACGTGAGCTGACAGACATTAACGCCGAACAGACTATCGGCTTCGATACACGCTACACCTACAAGTTCAACAACACCTCTGGAAAGTTCGACGAGCTATCTCCTCCAACAATGTGGTCTGGAACAGATTCTAATTTCTTTTGGGCAACGACCTACTGGTACTCAACTGACAAGGCTCAATACTTTTGGACATCCAATTTCTCTGGAACAGGAGGAGACCCTATACAGATTTATGATGGGGTAGATTGGTACGACTTTGCTCCTACGCTTGGTGGTGGTGATCTCATGACGCAAGCACTGATGCTAATCCCTTACAAAGGACGCATGGTAGCCTTGAACACGATGGAAGGAACAAGTCTAGCAGCTAGCTTTAACTTTGCTCAAAGGGCACGATGGTCACAGAATGGTGCTCCTCTATCGGCCGTCACGTCTGGTACAGCTCCAACAGCAACTGTGGAATGGCTCTCTAACGTAAAAGGAAGAGGGGGCTATGTTGATGCTCCCACCAATGAAAGGATTGTATCAGCTAACTTTGTTAGAGACCTACTCGTTGTGGGATTCGAGCGTTCCACATGGGCACTCCGTTACACCGGGAACGAAATCCTTCCCTTCGTCTGGGAGCGAATTAACAAGGAGCTGGGAAGCGAGTCTACTTTCAGCATGGTTGCTTTTGACAGAGGAATCCTAGCAGTCGGAGATAAGTCCATCAATTCGTGTGATGGTAACTCAGTTGAAAGGATTGACGAGGCTATCCCTGACGAAGTGTTCAACATCCATAATAATGGATCAGATGGGCCTCTAAGAGTACACGGAATACGTGACTTCTACGAGCGTCTTGTGTATTGGACTTTTCCAGATGCGGAGACGCAGGCAACTTTTCCTGACAGACTTCTAGTTTTCAACTACCACAACCAGACATGGTCAATATTCAAGGATTCGTTTACATGCTTTGGAACATTCCAGAGATTCAACGACATCACATGGGCAGATCTGTTCGACCAATCATGGGATGAGGCAAATTATAGTTGGGTGTCAGCGAAGCTACAGAGTCAGTTCCCTAATATCATAGCTGGCAATCAACAAGGTTACGTCCTTAATCTTAATCAAAAGGTTTCCAACGGCGATAGTCTATACATAAGCGATATCACTGGTGGAGCGACAATTGTTTCTCTACAAGTGCTAAACCATAACCTGACATCAACAAAACCAGGTGAAAAGGGGCCGACCGAGTACATTAAAATCAGCGGTGTTGTTGGAGCAGGAGCAGACGAGCTAAATGGTCGGGTATTCGCTGTTCAAGTGGACGATGCTGACAATATATTTCTATGGACGAAGCCAAGAACAGCCATAACAGCCATAACGCAGGCTACACAAGCGGTTGTAACAGCTGTGAACCATAACTTCAGTGTCGGACAGCATTTCTACATAGACAATGTCACGGGAATGACTCGAATCAATGGATTGAATGGCCTTATCGTTGCTGTTTCTGGAAACAACCTAACCATAGACGTAGACACATCAGGATTTGCAGCCTATACAGGGCCATCAGGAGAGATACAAAACCTAGACGCGAAAGTTATAAATCAGTTGGTAGCAGCAGGCACTTATCTAGGGTGTGGAGAGATTGAAAGAGTCATGGGCTTCACAGCAACATCAAAGAAATTCAATTTCCTAGACCAAGGAAAGAAGACATTCATTGGTCATCTAGACTTCCTAACAGACGTAACCTCCGACGGGGAAATTGCCGTTGATGTGTACACAGACTACAACGACTCAAATCCTGTAAATGACGTACAAGACGACTTTTTCAACAATACATTCTCGACTCAGATAGAGCAGTTTGGGCAGGTGGGAAAAAGTAAGGAATGGCATCGCTTCTATTGCCCAACAGATGCTCAATTCTTTAATTATAATTTGACAATGACCGAACGAATGATGTTCACACCAGCCATCACTAGTAGCAGCGTCCTAATAGATGCGATAATCTTGTGGTCTGAAGTGGGAGGAAGGCTAATTGACTAGTAACTTTGAACCAGCTGAGACACAAGGCCCATTTGTACCTCCTAATATCATTATTCCAGATGATTGGAAAGAGGCGCAGCTGGCCCTAACCAATTACCTAATCAAGGTAGCTGAAGCCGTCAATGCTCGCGACATTGGGCAGTATCAAGACGCCAACGTTAGTGGGGGAGTTAACATCTCCGACACAGTGACAGGGCAAGCCTGGTATACAACAGGAGACGCCAATAAGTTTCGCTACGGCTCAAGGACAGTAGTAAAGATGGGAACCCTTGCAAATGCAGGAGCCACAACGGTTGCTCACGGTATAGCTGTGACCTCAAACACGGTTTTTACTCATATATGGGGAGTAGCTAATAACCCAGGAACGCTATCCTACCCACTACCAAACCCTGGAATAGATTCCGTCTCTGTGGAAGTAAACGCGACAAATGTAATCGTCACATCGACGACAGATTTAACCGCATTCACGGACTGTTTTGTGGTATTAGAGTGGGTCGATAGTGTATGATAAATATTAAATTACTAGGAGGATACAATGGCTGACTGGATGGGTATATCAGGTGGTTATAATCAATTAGGGACTCAGAACAACCAACAACAACAGCTTTTTTCACAGCTATTGAGTGGATTGGGTGGTGCCCAAGGGTCTGGCCTCGAATGGTTACAGAAGATTCTTTCAGGAGATGAGGGAGCATTTGCGGACTACGAAGCACCCTATAAGCGACAGTTTGAACAGGAAACAATGCCAGGTATTGCCGAACGCTTCTCAGGAATGGGGACAGGAGGAGCACAAAGCTCTTCTGCAATGAATAACTCCATGGCACAAGCGGGTGGTGAACTCAGCCAGAATCTAGCTGCTCTTCGTGGTGGCCTCCAACAGAATGCTATGGGAATGCTTCAAGGAATGATGGGACGGGGATATCAGCCTACATTCGAGAACGTCTACCAGCAGCCAACTGCAGGAATTATCCCAGGAATGATTCAAGGTGCAGGTCAAGGGACCAGCATGTACGCAGGTATGCAGGGGCTCAAATCAATGGGGATTTTCTAAAATGGTAACAACGATTACACCAAGAGATATCGGGGGCGACATCGGACGCAGCGTCGGCGGTGGATTCGGTGATGCCATGAAGATGCTTACCCAAAGGCAAATGCAACAGGGAGGTCTCGATCAGCTACAGAAAACTCTAAGAGAGAAGTATCAAGAGCAAGTAGAAGATCCTGAAACCGGAGAGATTTCGTATAAGCAAAAAGCTAATATTGATCCTCTTGAAATGATCATTGATATGCAGAAAGGAACTGCCGGGATTCCAGGGCTTTCGCAGTCATTCACTGAGAATTTAGCTCCATTGCTATTAAAGCGAGCACAAAGCCAGGCATCCACAAAAACAGCATACGGGGATGTCGAACAGGAGGTGTTCCCAGAGGGAACGAACCTACCTCGCGCGCTAACGGATAAAATAACTCAACTATCTAATGCTGCTAATAGACGTAGAGGCGAGTTCGATGCTATGGGTGAAGACCTCATGGCTGTCGTCCCTAAGTTTGGCGAGCAAGCTCCTGCGTATGGAGTGCCTTCTCTAGCTGAAATGGCTAAAAGCTCACAAGAAATGGCGGCTCTTGGAGCTTCCCCAAGTGAGATATATGCGGCTCAACAGCAAAAGGTGCAACAGGGATTACAATCATACAAAGCCGAAAGGCAGGGCTGGGAAGACAAGGTTAAAGAATTCTCTATGGCTAGAGGATTAGAAGATCAACAACTCAATTTCCTAAGTGGACCTGATCAAAAGGGTGGCCGAATCGGGGGGTGGCTAGCCGATAACAAGATAGATAATTCTCAGTTTTGGCATGACCAAGGCTATCGTGCCTTCCAAAACGAGAAGAAGAAGAATCCTGGTTTTACCGATGAAAAACTATGGACCGATTCCAAAGCACACCTGGATAACCTAAAGAATCTCGAAGCTCGTGGACGTAAGGAAGCAACTAAACCCTGGATAATTCCAGGTTTGCAGGACAAAAAAGCTCGCGACTCCTTTCAGAACTCTAAGAAGTTTGCCGAATCCTATTACAAGATGGCAGGAAATACTCCTGAAACAAGAGAGCGAATGAAATCCATTCTAGCAGATAATGGTTGGGATGAGGATTACGTTTTATCAATCGCACAACCGCCCTCGAAGGAGTTGGAAAGCTGGTTCGATTCATTACCGAAATTACCGATTAGCGCAACTGCTATGTCTGTTGGTCACGCAGCTGAAATAGGCAAAAAACAACAAGCTGTTATGGACACCATAATGGATACGGTTAGCGATCTTGTTGGTGATCGTCTTGTCGAAGATGGGCAACAAGCTCGCAAACCAATGATTGGAACAACGGATAGCCTCCTTCTTCTAAGAAACAGACTAGTTAGAGAAAAGAACATGAACAAGTTCCAAGCAAACGAGGTGATAAAAGAAATCGGAAATAGAGGGTTTTTGTCAGATCCACAGAAATCAGAAATACCACTGTTGGGGCAGAGCATTAAAATGATTCCAATGTATGACATCTTCACAGATGCGGTGGAGAGTTAGCATGAATCCGTTTACCACCGCTCAAGCATTTGGTCACAGTGCAGAAGATATCTTAAAGTTTTCAGCCAATGCTATCCCAGGTTTGGAAGACAAAATCAAGTATGCGCTTGCAGCTGGTTACGCTGCGGATGAAGTTCTGAAGTTCTTACAGAATTCGTTCCAGGGTAAGATTCCAAAGTCTATGACAAAACGGAGTAGTGGAGACGACAGATCTGCTATCACAAAGTCAATGGGGCCTCACGAACCTGATCCCGTTATGCAAATGAAAGCCTTTGCAAAGCAGAGGAACATCGGAGATCTCCTAGATCCAGGCCGCCTTGCCTTGACAGCTGGGGGAGCAGCAGCTGGGTTTGCTATGGGTGGGCCAATGGGAGCGGCAGCAGGAGCCTATGGTGGAAACGCAGCCCACGAGGAAATGCTCAAGAAATACGAAGAGCATATTCAGGAAGGTGGACAGATGAGCTTTGAGGATTACCTCAAGAGCCTCATGAAAGGAGGGGCCAAGGGGGTAGGCGCATATGCAGCAGCAAGCCAAGTTCCCAAGGTGCTCGCAGCTTTACAAGCAGGAAAAGCAGAATCAGGGGGAACAGACTCACCAGCAGGACAGATTGAACAGGGACAAGCTCAAGCCGCAGGGACTTTACAAGCAGGAACACCACAAGACCTTCAAGGAATGGGGCCAGAAGAAAGTTTCAAAGCGCTAGAAGCGGAAAATCTAGGCCTGTTCATGCAAAGATATGGTACAAAGCTCGTTCAGAAAGACTTTATTGATTATCTCAGGTCTCAAATAGGAAAAGCTAAGTTCAAAGCGCTCGGAGACAAGCACGGAAGGCCAGCAGAGGAGATAGTCGGGCAAGCTTGGGAGTTTATCCAAGCAGGATCGCAACAGCCACCAGAAGGACCGCAAGGAGTTCAACAGCCTCCTCAAATACAACAAGGCACCCCAACAGAGCAAAGCGTAGAAACAGACACTCTAGCAGAGATGGCAGGCGGTCCAGGTGTAGCAATTAATTCGTTAGATGAAAGTGTAAATCGCGATGTAAAGCAGCTTGACATTGGTGAGAGAGATGAGAGCTTCCTTGCCGATATATTCCACAATATATTTGCAGAACCAGAATACCCAACAGCTCCAAGCGACAAGAAACGAACGGTCGCACCTTTGGCGAACGCTCTCAAATCATCAAATGTGCGTGGTGGACAGTGGGATAGTCAAACCGGTGAGATGCGTATAATATTCCAACCGACAGAAGGCACCCCGGAAGGGGGAGCGGTTTATACATACCCCAACGTCGATAAAAAGGCATGGGAAGATCTCACAGGCGGTAAAGCCACACCTCTCACAGAAGGATCAAATATATTTGGGTTCTGGGATAGAGGGAAAAGCAAGAGTATCGGAGCGGCATTCAGTGCAAAAATTAAAAAGAATGCTGATAATTACCCTCCAACTAAGCTGGCAGAAGAGAACATAACTGTAGGCGAGAATCAAATCAGAACAGCCGACAGAGTTTTCATGGTATCGGACCTATTTGCACCATTCAAAAAAGTAAGAATGGATGGACGTAGAAAGATGAAATCATCCGACCTTAACCAATGGGTAAAGGACTATGCAGATTACTCATCAGAAGATATATTTGAAATGATTGAAATGGTTGAGGAAAATCTTAAAGGCGAACTGAAAAACTACCCATCCGATGCTCGTTTAAAGAAAGAAATAACCTCTAAATTCGGTGTTACATTCAATCCAACTGAAAAAGAGAAAGAAAAGCTTGCAGCGAAAGAAGCTAAGAAAAAAGAGCAGCTAGCTAAGAAGGCAGCTCGAGAAGCAGCGAAGAAGAGGAAAAAAGGATGACAAAAGATGCCTTTCCAAAGGCTCTATTCCTCAAAGAATTAGAGCAATTGAAAAAAGACGAAATGAAAATATTGTTGAAAGTCCTCAAGCAGCACCACAAGCGACAAGTCAGCAAAAAGAAAACAACTAAAAAGTAGAGTACAACCATTTTTTTTTGTATTCTAAAATTACATTAACCACATCATAGGAGTTGTCTGATGGGTATTGAAAGAGATGGACAAGATCCGCAGGGATACGTCGGAATTAGTCCAATTAAAAATCCAAGTACAGTAGTAGCCAAACGAGCACCAGGATCAGGAGATCGCCGATATAAGATCGGTACACCCTGGATAGATAGAACTGCCGCCTCAGTATATTTCCTTACAGATGTAGCAGCAGGAGCAGCGAATTGGGCAATTGCAGCTCCAGGAGCGTCAGACGTTGACACCCTGACGGGTGACACTGGGGGGCCATTGAGTCCCACTGCCGGAAACATGAATATCCTTGGTGGCACGAACATGGCTGTCGCAGGGGCTGGTTCAACTTTGACCTTGAATGTTGATTCAGCAAGCACGTTTGCAACGTCTGTAACATCTCCTTCAATCGTTGGTACAACATCCGTTACGTCTCCAATTTACACCACCGCGGCAGCTGACACAAACATCAATTCAGCAGCGGGTCAGGACATTATCTTGCAGATGGGTGATGCGGCAGCAGCCAACAAGATTTCGTTCGAAGATGTAGCTAGCGTTGAAGTTGCTAGTCTTGATTCAGATGGAGCACTGACAGTCGTTAGCATGGATGGTGTGATTGGTTCGGTTACACCTGCAGCCGGAACGTTCACTACTCTTACAGGTACAACCATTGATGGTGTGATTGGTTCGGTTACACCTGCAGCAGCGACGTTTACTACAGCAGTCGCAACAACAAGTTTAAGCTCGCCTATTTGGACAAGCACCGGCGCAATGGCACTCAACATGCCAGCAGGTGCTTTTGATCTCACAGTTAAACTAGCCGATGCAGCGGGAGCACAGAAACTAAGCATCACAGACTCAGCTTCATCAGAGATTGCTAGTCTTGATTCTGATGGACAGTTGAATTTACTTGCTGGTGATGCTGTTATTACCCGGTCGTCTGCTTCTGCTGATGTTACGGTACAAGTAACAAACTCCGACAACACAGCTGCCGACTCCGATGCTTTCTTCGAAGCAGCTGTTGGTGGAACTAGTGGTGGCAACGCTGGTATTCGCTTCCAGATCTCTGGTGGTCAGAACTACTCAATGGGAATTGACAACGCAGACAGCGACAAGCTCGTTATCTGTGCTGACAACGACCTCGGGACTGACGTACTAGTGAAAATGGACGAAACAACAAAGGATTTCGAAGTCTTCCAAGGTAACCTTGTAATCGGTGCGGTTGCTAAGCAGCTACAAATGAATGGTGGTGCGGTAACCGATTTCATCGGACAGGCCACTCTATCAAGCGGTGTCGCTACTGTTTTAAACACAAATATTGCAGCAGGCGACAGGGTGTTTTTGACTCGATCATCTACAAATAGTTCAACTGGATTAGGAGAACTAGTGGTTACAATCAACGCCTCAACTAGCTTTGTGATTACATCAGTAGATGTAGCGGATGGTTCAACAACTATCACAGCAGATACGTCTATTGTTGATTATTTCATCGTAAGACAGAACTAGTCAAATACCCCTAGCACAAGGCTAGGGGTATTGTGAATACGAGCAAAACTTTAAGGAGCGGGAATTCCCCCGGCGGTACCCTTCCCGACAACATAATGGCATCAACCAACAAAATAGAACCGAACGTAAGACACACTTTCAACAGTGCTAGCCTGACAGGATCCTACCAGAGCATGAGTGCTGGTGGGTTTTCCTTCGATTTAGCTGTCTATAAGGCCTACAACGGTGGAACGACAGACGTAGACGTCTCATATGATGGTGTAAACGATCACGATTTCATACCTGCTGGTGGAACATTTATATTAGATATTCAATCTAACAAGGAAGGCGATAAGGCAGCATGGCCAAAAGGAAGACAAACATTTCTTAAGGGTACAGCTGGAACGGGAACAATCTACGAAACAGGCTATTCCATCAAGAGGGCGCAATGAGTCAATTATTTCGTGGGGCAGCTGGTGGTGGGGCTTTGGGGAATGTCACTGGAACACCTCCAACTACCGACAATGCGATTGCACGGTATGATGGTGTAACGGGTCTCATAATTCAAAATTCCGATATCATAATTGATGATGACGGAAATCTAGATGCACAGGCCACCTTTACCGGAAGCACCAAGTTTTTCCTACTCCAAAATAATGATAATACCGCTGGATCATCTGCTAAAATCTCTCAGTTGGTCGGCGGAACATCGGCAGGGGACGTATATGATGAATTTTCTATTGGTTCAACTCGTTCTTATGCTTTTGGCGTGGACAATAATGATAGTCAGACGTTCAAACTAACAACAGATGCAGCAGCAAACGTCGATCCATCATCAGGAACCACACTGATTGACATCACCTCAGCTGGGGAGATTTCCTTTCCGTCGGCGACCCTCACACAACATGGAGTCTTAGTGGTTGGGGCTTCTGGCCTTCTTGCATCAACCGCAGTTGGAACATCTGGCGACGTACTCACATCAAACGGTGCAGGGTTAGCTCCAACATACCAGCCACCAACAACGGGAACGGTTACTAGCGTCTCGGGAACTACAAATCGCATTAGCTCGACAGGCGGGGCTACCCCAGTCATTGACATTGATGCTGCTTATGTCGGTCAAACATCTCTTACAACACTTGGAACGGTAACGACCGGCACATGGAACGGCACCGCCGTAACGGTGCCATTCGGAGGAACAGGTTTAACAACTCTTACCGATCACGCCGTAATTATAGGAGCCGGAACATCGACGCCTTCGTTCGTTGGCCCTGTATCGGCTACTGGTGCGGCATTAGTATCGAATGGTGTGGGGAGTGACCCTGGGTTCACTTCCGCAACCTACCCACTAACATCTACAGCGAATGAAATTCTTTATTCGAGTGCAACAAATACAATAACAGGCCTCGCCTCTGGTAATAATGGTGTATTGATTACCAGTGCAACAGGTGTCCCCTCGGTTCTTGCAGCAGGAACGACCGGCCAAGTGCTAACAGCTACGACCGGATCACCTCCATCATGGGCAGCAGGAGGTGGGACGGTTACGAGCGTATCAGGAACTACAAATCGCATTAGTTCAACAGGTGGCGCAACTCCAGTTATTGACATCGATTCAGCGTATGTTGGTCAAACATCTCTTACAACTCTAGGTACAGTCACCACAGGCACATGGAACGCTGACGTGGTTACGGTACCATTCGGAGGAACAGGGCTCGCCACTATTACCGACCACGGAATTATGCTCGGTAGTGGCACTGGTGCGGTAACCCCTACGGCAGCGCCCGTAGATGGACAGCTTCTAGTAGGTGCAGCATCTGCCGACCCAAACCTGATTACGTCTTGGATGCAACAAGGGAACAACTGCTGGTTTTGGAACCTTTCTTTTACACATTCAGCAGGAACTCTAACCCTAGCAGGTGCAGACGGAACAGCCCTTAGTACCACAAATCCGGGCTATGTATGTATGCAATCTAATGCAACAGCAGGTCGCCTGGTTCTGCATACGATCACCGCAAACGACACGCTTACAGTTTCGGATATGACTGACAATCTTTTTGGAACTACAAATGCTATCGCTTGGGGAAGTAGTATGCCATTATTTGTTGGATTTACATCAGATAGTACAGACGCTAATCTGGAACCCGTAATTTGTCGACTGCCACATATGGGGGTAACACCAGCATCAAGCGCGAATATGGGCGACCCTTCTTCGGCAAATGCCGACTTAGAAAGCTCTATTTTCTTTTTTAATGATGTTACTGAAGGCGATTATCAATCCATGCAGTTGGGGCTAATCGGTTCTTTGACCGCAACAAAAGCAGTCACGACAAATGCTTGGACATTAGACGCACTTACGAATCAAGACGGTGTGGGACAATGGAATGATAGTCGAGCTTTCACATTTCCAGTATCTCAAAACGGAGCCGGTACGGGAAAATATTTTGCACAAGATGCAAATACAGCGCCTGCATTTAGTACGAATTCAGCAACTTACTTTCTATCAAGGGATGGGAGAGTGAGGTATCAATATGCTGGAATAACTGTTACGACATCGGGAACTGGAATAAGTGTTTTAGAAATAATTATACCATTATTCAGAAATGCATCCCATGCAAATGAACAAAACCCAGTAAAATTCTTCGACAATAGTGCATCAACAGTACGAATTGGAATTGCTTCAACGAGAGGAGGAAATGCTCACAGAGCGGACTTCTTTATTAATGGGCTGGCAACGGGTGAGGTACTGCAACAGGATGTGATAACAACCGATCAAATATATGTTACCTTCGATTACGTGGCAACAACAACAGCTTAGGTGTTCTAAAAGGAGTAAACCTGTGCAACCAGAAGACATGAAATCCATCGATGAGATGGAACAAATGAAATTGAATATCAAAGGTAGCTGCTGCTTGTCTGGAGATTATCAAGTGTGGGAAGTACTGCAGGCTTTGGTTATGAATGATGGTCCAAAGCTAGATGAAATGCGCAAAAGATACCAAATGCTTGAGAGTGCTTACAACAAATTCGTTGAGGACGTAGATAGTGGTGACGAAGACCTAAAGAATATCGCTATCAATTCCTTTAGGAGACCTTAGTCCATGAGAAAACTCGGAATCCCACCAGAAAATCTACAGCCAAACAGATATGTAGGTCCAAAATCAAATTTAGTTCCTTGCGTAGAAGCAAAAAGGAGACCTACTGTTCTTGATCGTACTTATCCGCTATTGACGAACTGGCGTGTTGGTTCTAGTCCATCCACGGGATCCGAAGGTGAAGTCTGGCAGTTAGTAAAATTTGAGACGTCTCCAGCCGGAGATGCCACATGGAGGAGATTAGAAAATACATCTTCAGGAAGTGCAATTCTCACAGCTACTGTGGATGCAGTAACGGGACCAGGGGTTAATCCTGTAGATCCAGATGGAGTAGGAACTATTTCTATACTTGGTGGTATTGTAGCCAATCACACGGTTCCTGTCGAAACACACACGAGAGCACTCAATACATTTACAGTCGAAGCTCAAGTAGCAACAGCAAGAACAGGCGCACCAGGAAATGCACTGGACGCTGGTATGTGTTCGTTTGATGATACAGCCTTCACGGTCGATGCTAATGGATATGTCGCCTTGGTTGGCGGTCTTGGACCAGCAATAGATAATATTGGAGTAGATGATTTTACTGGCCCAGGAACGCAACCAGTAGCACCAAGCGGTGCTGGGTTAGTGACCGTCAACGGATTAGCTGTAGCAGCTCATAGCATCCCTTTAGAGACCCATAGCAGAGCTGTAAATAAATATAACATCGAAATCCAGGTAGCTAGTGACAGAACAGGCGCACCAGCCAACAAAAACGATGCTGGTATTTGCTCTTTCGACGACACTCAATTCACAGTCGATACTAATGGATGGGTAACCCTCAGCGGTGCAGGTCTTATGGTGGACACCATAGGCGTTCAGGCTACAGCAGGTACGGGAGTCGATCCTGTAGTCCCAACAGCTGCTGGCCTCCTAACGGTAAATGGAGCCGCAGTCGCAAACGCAGCGATCCCAGTACAGTCGATCAGCCGAACACCAAACGAGTACAATGTTGAGGTACAGGTAGCCACAGCATTAGCTTCGGCTCCTGGTGATAAGGATGATGCCGGCCTTGTTTCATTTGATAATGGAGAATTTGCAGTTACGTCTCAAGGATATGTCACACTGATTTCCCAACAGTGGCAGCCCGTTAGGAACGGTTTTGTTAGAAACTTGGGATTTACTTATTCAGCAGGGGTATTCTCTATAACATCTGCAGATGGGAGTGCGCTCAGTGCGACAAATCCAGCCTATGCACTCCTGGGAGATAAGACAAATCCAACATTGTATAATCTCTATACGATCGAATCGGGATGGAGTTTTACTGATGATGCTGGAGCAAGCACAATCATTGGAAACCTATTTGGGATGACGACAGGAATTAATTTCCTTGCTAATAGACCATTCTTTATCTATTTGGTTGCAAACGATGACGGTGCAACCCTTCAAGCCATGATTTCTGACAACCCCAACGCATCCGCATCGGTCGCTTCAGGAAACATAGGTACACCTTCTAGCGCAATAGCAGATGCACAGGGAGATTTTTGGTCATTCGATAACGTGACCACCACGGCATATGATTCTAATCCATGCCTTAATATTGGTGTCATCCGGATGCAGTTTACAGGAGTAGACGATTGGACAATCCAGACGTTAAGTTCTAAAGACGGCGTGGGAAGATATCAAGAAGAAACAGATTGGCAGATGCACCCAGGACAGTTCGGAGCAGCTAATACAAATACTATTTTTAATAATGCTGGAACGGTCCCGACCTACGATCCGGGCGCAACCAATGTGATGAAATACCGCATCGATCGGAATGGATGGGTGACATGTTATCTTAATTTCAATCAAAACAATGCATCGTCAGGAGCACAATCCTTATCGATTGCCCTACCATACGAGCAGTTCCAGGTTGGAGGGCCATTGACATATCCCGTAATAGGATATTGGTTAGACGGAGGAGTGTCTAAAATGGTCGGCGGAGCAATTACAGATAATACTAGAAATTTAACTAGCTTCGTGAACGATGGGGGCTCGGCAGTGTTGACAAATAACTCATTTGCAAGCGGTGATGCCCTACGGATGCAATTTTCATACCAAGCGTTTGATTCGAATGCAATATGATGAGGAAAATACTGGTAAAATTAGCTATTGCCATTCTGATTACTGGCAGCCTCGTAGGTGGGTGCTCTTACATTAATCGGAAAGCTGGCCTAGAAGATGATTGGTTCGGAGAAGAGCTTTTAGAAGATCATATTGAAGTGCAAACCGGCATTCGTATAGACTTGACCCCTTCCAGTAAGGAAAAGTAGCCCGGAGAGGAAAATGGAGGTAAACCCCTCCAGGCTGTGGGGTCATTGACCTTCGCTAATCTTCCAATAGCCGATAGCATCCTTGCGGTAGGCTTCTGGTTGAAATTGAGCTGCTGCATCAGGGAAATGTTGTGCCATATCAGAATACAGCTTCTTCCAATCTATAGAGCCATCACGCCTGATGCGAGTAAGTTTCACACCATACCCCTTACAATTACTATCATCTGAGAAAGAGACAAGCTTTTCTTTATAAAACTTTTCTTTCTCGTTGAACACCTTAGCCATTTCAGCAGCAGCCTTCCACTCACGAGCTGCGTGCTCGAACTCAGGATCGGTAATTTGTATGAAGTCTTCTTCTGAGTGAGCCGGTTCTTCCATCTCAACAAGGCATCGATAGAAATTGGCTATCTTTGGGAGGATTTCAGCAATGTATTCCTCATCGAATGGAACATCTACAACGACCATTTCATCTTTGTAATATGACGCGTAAAAACAGAGCTTTGTTCCGCTGCAAAACATTTGCCACTGCACTTGCGAAAAATAATGATCTGGTACGTTCCCCATCTCAGCAATTTGATGATCAGCCATCCCAGGACATTTGATCTCTAGAATGCAACCACCAGCATAATCTCTGTCTATACCATCTAAGGAAGCGGAAGCCCACTCTAGCTCGGGATGAGTAAGAACCTCGGCAACAAAGCAGGCTTTACGTTGATCATTAAACAGATCACGCACAAAAGGCTCAAGATCACGCCCCCTTTGCATAGCCCAATTGTCTTTGATCCCATCCAAAAACCCCACCTTCCGCTGCCATAGCTGAAGGGGAGTTGCCCACTTGATTTTGCCTAGGATACAAGCGATGTCGGAGGCTCCGATATGGGAGTTCCTCCATGTTTTCCATTCGGCCGATGATTGATCTTGTGGTATGGTCATTAAATCCTCTATTTGTTCATGTTGTGAGTGGTTCCAAATCATCCTGCTAACCCTGGTTTTTCTGTTTCGTGTAATGCTGAGTTGATAGAATCAGTAATATCCCACAGGTTATTATCATCATTTAGAAACATTTCATATATATCGTCTCGTATCAGCGATGAGAAAACCAATGCATCACGTTCGCTTTCAAAGCCGTGCAAAATGTGCTTGTAGCTATCAATGCATAGGTAAACTTCCCAAAAGTCTTTCGTTTTCGACGGGAAGATATCAATTCTATTTGCGTTGGCCAAGATGTACATTCCCCAAGGGGTTTTGAGTCGTAGCATGGAATCTCCTTGAGTTCTATTGCCGCTTTGTTGTAAACTACCAAAGTCCCTGCCTCTACAATCATGGAAGATTGTGGAAGCAGGCATCCGAAGGAGTTGTTGACTCCAATTGCTTGGCTGCACGAGGTCCAATTCGTCAGCCGAGTTTTTTTACTTACCATCTGTCTTGGCATCATTCTTTTTACCCTGTTTGTCGATGCAAGCTTGGGCATATCCCCTACAGGCCACGAGCTGTACCTTTGTGATATTGCGAAGATTTTCTACGCGACACATATTCATTAGTTTGTCACGCAGGTCTGTGTGGCCATTGATGTAAGCATCTAGCTTCTCCCACTCTTCTTCAGAGATAGCAGAGTCAGAGGGCTCAACGAGTTTTGGCGTAGCCTTTTCGAGTTTTGGCGCAGAAGATTCGACTTTTGGCGAAGGCGCTCTCTTATCTGCTTGCTCCATCTCCTCAGCGGCATAAAGTCCGCTCAAGTCGGCTGGAAATGCACGACGAAGAGCACGAGCCTCGGCGCACTTTTCGATCATTACATGCGGCATCTTGCCCCAAAGCCCTTGGCCCGTACTATACTCTCTAATAAGGGCGGTAGCACTGATATCATGCCAGGTACCATCGGGCGTCATTTTTTTCACGTACACCTTTGCCCCTAGGAGCGATCCTTTGGCGCAGTAGAGGAACTCAGTATCTTTACCCGGACTATACTTGCCGGTACGCTCTGCAATCAGCCTGAAGCCATCTATGCCCGTCTGTACGCACATGTGCCCACCACGCTTGATTGCGTAGATCTGCTTAGAGAAGCAGTCTAATCGAGTTCGCACACATTGATAGAGGAAGATACTCAGCTCTGAATCGGTTAGGCCTGGTGCAATAGTTGAACGAATGATATTCACTTGATCTGCTGTAAATTCCTTATCAGCATCCACGCATAGTGGGTTAACGATCTTTGATGGTCTTGATATTTCTACTTCGGTTCCCATGTTACTTTCCTTGTTTTTGTAGTTCGTATAGATCTGCTTCATCGAATCGTCGAGGTGTAACCCCCTGGCTTTAGCCAGGGGGTGGTTTACTTAATAGCCCGCGATATTGCTGTCGGCATCGGCCGCGCCCTCGCCGTTGCCATCGCCTGCGCCAGAGCTGCAGCCTTTGCCGCCGCCAGAGCCGTTTCCTGAGCCGTAGCCGTAGCCGAAGCCGTAGCCGAAGCCGTAGCCGAAGCCACAGCCGTTTCCTGAGCCGAAGCCGTAGCCGAAGCCATTTTCGGAGACGTCGCCCGCGCCAGAGCCGTAGTCGAAGCCATCTCCATCAAGATTAAGCATTTTCTTCGCCCCACGCACTCCAGATTGGAATGCCCTCAATCGAGAGGCGGGCTTGATCCGAACACGGAATAATCTCAGTTGCCTCCGTAAGCGTGATTTCGCTAACGGCGCATGGGACCTTACACTTCTCAGGGTATCGGACACCTCGAACAGAAAGTTCGTTTAGTGTTGTCGCTCCATTCCAATACCAGATTCTGCGAGCATTTCTAAGCACAACTTCTTTGTTGTCGCGAGACAACAAATAGCCTGCATGTACTCCTGCGGAATATGTGCGAACAACTACGTATGTTAGATCTTCGAAAGTCATTTTCATTTCTCCTTTTTTGGGCTTCCCCGTTGGTTGTGGCATTATTATGCCAGATTCCAACATTATCCACAATGCATTTCTTCTGTGAAAAATAAAAAATATTCAATTGTAAAAAATGAACGCACAGGACATAATGGAGGGAACCAAGGAGGTTGCTATGATTTTAAGAGATTGGCTGCTTAAGGAGGGATTGCTTCCTTACCAATTTGCACGCATTGCAGGATTTGCTCCTGCAACAATTTACAAGAGCCTCAACGGATCCCAACGCCTAAGCGCTAGATTAGCTGTGGTTATAGAGCAGGTAACAGGCGGTGAGGTCACTAGAACTGAGGCTGTATGGCCAGAGGATCACATTGAGATAGACGAAAATGGAAACGAGCGAATGCTAGCGGTTCCAAAATCAGTAAAAAAATGAGTTGGCTTGTCCGCAACGAAATTTCACATTATCGTTAGCAGCCAGTAGAAAAACGAAAGCCACTGATTGTTGTCAGTGGCCTTCTTAGAGAGATTCTGCATGTCAGCTGAATCAGTACTAATGTAACAAATTGGTCTGATTTAGGAAAGTGTAGAGTCTCCAAAAAACTTAACTTGGAGACATTTCCTTGAAATCGAATGTGATACTCTATCATAGCCGTTCATTGCAATCAATCTCCAATCATTATTTGGAGCAATTGAATGTCACTACCCACACCAAACTACACCCAGGTCCCCAACTTCATCATTGATGAGATGATGGCCAAATTGTCGCATAGCGAGTTTAAGGTCGCTATGCTCATCCTCCGCCAGACGGTAGGTTACCATCGTCGCGAGGCCTTCATTAGCTACACTAAATTTGAGACAACGTGTGGTGTGTCCGCTCGATGGGCTCTTAAGTGTACACAAAAAATGGAAAAGCTCGGATGGATCGAGGTGGTTCACGGCGACAGGAACACCGCCAATATCTACCGAATCCTCCTCAAACCTGAAGAACAAAATACTACGGAACTCAGTACCCTACCCCCCAAAGAGGTACGGAACTCAGTTCAGCAGGGTACCGAACTCAGTTCGGTAGGGGTACGGAACTCAGTTCCATCAGTAAACAAAGTAAAAGAAACCTCTAAAGAAAAGGACAATGTCTTGACGGTGCCCTCATCTGCAAATGATGGGAATAGGAGGCTTCAAGTGGATCGCTTCATTGGAAAGCTGAGCCCTGAGCAGCGTAAGGTGCACGACCAGATCGTCAAGTTCAAGCCGCAGTGGGGCATGGCCCCGAAGTCAAACGATGTCTGTGCCTGGTTCCTTTCAAATCGATGGACCTCGAAGCAGGTGGCCGAGGCCTTCATGGTCTACCGGCAGGATGCCGCTGAAGCTCATTCAAAGGGCCGCAGCATTGATAACATGGGTGGTGCCATAGTCGCAGCCATCAAGAGCTCTCGACGCCCCAAGAACGCCGCATTTGAAGCAAACAAGAATCTAGCCATCGCATCCGCCAACGGAACTGACGGCATGGAGGCCATGGATAAGTACGTAAAGTTCAGGATTGGCAACGACGAAGTTCAGCTTAACTACGACCTTCCGATGCAATCGTTCGCGAGCACGCTGTCGGAATACAAACTCAAAACACAAATGCAGTACGAGTGAAATAAGTTTTACAGTTCGTCCCGAAAGGGCGAACTGGAAGGTCCCGAAAGGGCGAACTATTAAAGAATCCCATGACCCAAAAATAGGAGAAGGCAATGCAGACAGCAATTTTCATTGGAGGCATGGCTACATTCCTTGGATGCAGAGCAAGTCTTCATTACATCAGTTGGAAAAGAGCAGGAATCGATTTAACGGCCATTGCAGCGTGTTACATAGCAGTCCTGTGTCTATGGAGGTTCCTATGAGCGTTATGCTCGCCACAGCTCTTGTATGCAGTCCTGATGCCTTTGAAGTGGACAATGCTGCTAGCCAAATGACACATGCGTACCAAATGAGCCTATCTGCTCAAGAACGGGATCGAATTTGGAGAGAGTGCCACTTCGCCGTTCAGAAGATGAATCGAGAGATGGAACAGGCAGAGCGGGAAGCTCGCCAGATCACAAATGTTGACATCAGAGAGGCAACGATTGGAGCCATCGAAGGCGCGGTTTGTGGTCTTAGCGGCTATTCACCTTACACAGTCGTTGTGGGCGGTTGCTTAGGTGCTCTAGCTCGTATTGGCGGTGATTCTTACAGACACTTTGCTAGATCTAAAGACCATGTTCGAGATGCTGAATCTTACGCCAGGATTGCAGACGCTCTTCAAGAGAGGCTCTGGAGGGATCAGTGATCCAATTTACAGAATTTTGTAGATCTTTGAAGAACGTGAGATTTCAAGAATTTTAAGGATAGGGACATTTTAGGGACATTTTAGGGACATTTCAGGGACATTTTAGGGACAAACGCCGTAAACAACTCGCCTGAAAAGACCATTTGTGCTAAAAACTATAGTATGATTTCACGATTGAAACACAAGTTCGGCGCGATAGAAACCAAGAAGGATGGGATCCGATTCCCAAGCCGATTGGAAGCACGGTATTACGAGCACCTACTCATGATGAGGAAGTCGGGTGAGTTGTTGGAATTCCTGCGCCAGCCTTTGTTCGACCTACCAGGCAAAGTGACCTATAGGGCCGATTTCATTGAGTTCTGGAAGGATGGCACTGTTCGAGTCGTAGACGTGAAAGGAATGCCACCGACAGAAGCATTCCGCATCAAGAAAAGAATGGTAGAAGAATTATATCCTCATTTCAAGATTGAAGTGGTAAAGAAAATTTGAACACGGAGACACGATGTACAAAGTAACGATCAACGGCAACGAGAAAGAAGTCCAAGCACAGGGCCTTACAATCGACAAAGGAACTATAATCTTTTTTTGCGATAAAGAGTGTACACAGTCAAAACTCGTGGTAAACTCTGGAAAGTGGGATTCAATCGAAGTAGTAGGAGACTCAGATGCCCTACAAATCAGAAAAACAAAAAGCATTCCTCAAGATCACCAAGCCGGAAGCAGCATTCCCGACAACGATGATTGATCTCTTCGATTCGGTGAACTACTTGACAATTTAACAATTTAAATTTACAGGTAGTCAAACCGCCCCATTTAGACAGGGGGAGGTTCAACGAAATCAGGTAAAATCTGGAGGATTGTAATGCAAACATCTAATCACGAATGCTGCTGCTGTGGTTGAATGGCGTCCTGGTAGATGGTTCTATTTACTCAGGCTATACTCAAGCGCCAGGAGATGATGCCGCACACTCAACGGGGGTTGTGATCATAGAGGTCAAGGCGAACGATGTGTTAAAACTTCGCAACACATCTATCAGTGATGTCAATCTAAACCCGGCGATTGGAGGTTCGGTTTTCCCGATTTCAATTTGCTCTGTATTGGCAAAAAGCCTAAGGCTTCTTCCCTAAAGCCAGCTTCCTAGATGGATTCTCAAAAAAACAAGGCTAGTAGTCTCCGTCGTGCCTTACGTTTTCCCTGCCAATGCAGGGTTTTTTTTTAATTAAAAAAAATGTACAAAAATACGGGATAGTATTAAAAAATATAAATACGGTATAGTATTAAAAAACTTAACCGAAAGAAAGCTCGTAGGCGCGTATTTGCAACGCCGGTACAAGGCACGTCGCTACATCATGGGAGGAGAAATGACCTGGATACTACACAAGGGCAATCGCAAGCAAATGTACAACACGGATATGTCAGAATCTATCCATGTTGGCCAGGTAAACGAAACAGGTGGGTGGGCGGTAATAGTCTGGTTCAACAATTTAAAAGTATATCTAGAATATCCAAGCGAACAGGAAGCAAGACAAGCGTTCGGATATCTAATTGAATCCATCAAGAGGGGAGACAACCTCGCTCATATATGAAAACGAACGCCCCCGAATGGCACCTCGAAAAGAGAAAGCTTTCAAAGCTCAAAGACTACCCATTTAACCCTCGTATATTATCAGAAGAGGCAGAAGAAAAGTTAAAACAGAATCTTCTTAACTTTGGAACCATTGATCGCCCCTGCGTAACTATTGAAGGAATGATTATAGGAGGGCACCAACGTACGAAGGTGCTTAAAAAACTTGGGATCAAAGAGCTGGAAGTCTGGGTGCCGGATCGTGAACTGTCTGGCAAAGAGATCTCTCAACTTAATCTATCACTAAACAAGATAGGGGGAGACTTCGACATTGAGATGGTCATCTCCCTACATGATCCTGAGTTTTTGAAAGATGCAGGATGGACAGAGGACGAAACAAAAAATCTTTGGAATGAACCTATTGGAGATGAAAGGATAGAAGGAGAGGAAGTACCACAAGCGAGCGAGCCAGAAGTAGATGAGGACGAACTCAAAAAGAAGATGGAGACGTACCTCGAAAATACCATCCGGCAGATTGTCTTATACTACGACGTAGATACTCACAAGAATGTGATAGAAAGATTAGAGCGAGTAAAGAAGGAGTGCGATCTCGAAGACAACAGCGAGGCAGTCCTGCGACTACTGGAGCTTTATGAAAGCCAAGCGACCTAATGAGGTGACGGCCTACATTTTCACGAGGGGAAGACCCGAAAAGCAGAAGACCTTGCGTGAGCTTCCTCACCACCAAATGAGAAAATATGACAGCTAAAAACAAAGCAGGAAAGCCAGCAGCCAAGTCTGGAAATAGCACTGGGAACCCACCAGCAACAGGCAGACCATACAAAGTATTAGATGCAGAATTATTTGAAAGGCTCTGTTTTAGTATCTGCACATACTCAGAAATAGAAGCCATGATGAAAGCGGATATGTCTACACTTCAAGAATGGTGTAAGCGTACATGGGGAAAAACTTTTTCTGAGAAATATAAAGAATTTTCTGAAGGTGGCAAGGCTTCACTAAGAAGGACGCAGCTGAGACTAGCACAAAAGAATGCCGCGATGGCCATCTGGTGTGGTAAGCAGTACCTGGGGCAGCACGACAACGACAAGGGCCAAGGCGACGCAATTAGCCAAGCAGCACAAGCACTTATAGGAGCAGCAAACTTGTTGTCACAAGGAGATGTAGTTGAAGAACCCCCTCAGCCAGAAGCAGATTGAATCCTATAGAGCTCCTAATGCCAGACTAAATATGTGGGAGGGTAGCGTCCGTTCAGGAAAGACTTTTATTTCCATTATTCGTTTCATGAAGGCTATACAGGACGGTCCTCCTGGAATAGCAATGATAATAGGTGTTTCAAGGGACTCTATTCAAAGGAACATATTAACGGAGCTATGTGCGCTTGTCGGTGCGCCTTGTCCTACGCCTAAGGCTGGACAAATAACACTCCTGGGTAGAACGATCTTCCTTGTTGGTGCAAACGATGAGCGAGCACAACGAAGAATACAAGGCTCTACGCTAGCTCTGGCCTACGTTGATGAGATGACCCTCATTCCTCAGGGATTCTTTAAGATGCTCCTGTCCCGTCTCTCGGTCAATGGTGCGATGCTCTTTGGAACCACAAACCCCGATAGCCCATTTCACTGGCTGAAGACAGACTTCCTCTCGAAGATAGACCTAGACATGCAAGTACATCACTTCCAGCTAGAAGATAATCCATCCCTAAGTGAAGCGTATGTCAACAACCTAAAAAAAGAATATACAGGCCTTTGGTATAAGAGGTACATCAACGGAGAGTGGGTACTAGCGGAAGGAACGGTATACGACTTCTTTGATGAGCAAAACCACGTCATTGATCTGCCCCCAGGTCAAGCAGAGTATTACATCATTGGGGTAGACTACGGAACCGCAAACCCTACAACTTTTAGTTTAATAGGGTATAGTAAGAAACTATGGCCTAATATTTGGCTAGAAAGAGAGTACTACTTTGATAGTAAGAAGAAAGGCCATCAAAAGACGGACACCGATTACGTTGAAGACCTAATCAAGTTCATTGGTGAAAAAGTAGTACGTTGTATTTACGTAGATCCTTCCGCAGCCTCCTTCAAATTGGAGATGATGCGACAGGGGCTAGGAGGTGTGATCGATGCGGATAACGATGTCATCAACGGTATACGGTTCCAGAGTAAGCTCCTCTCGAACGGTACGTACAAGATTTGTCGCTGCTGCTCTAATGCTATACGAGAATACCAGACGTACAGATGGGATGAGAAAGCCTCACTCAAAGGGGAAGACAAGCCAATTAAAGAGCATGACCACTGCTTTGTAGCCGGTACTCCGGTTATAACGGAATACGGAGAAATTCCGATTGAGAGAATTGAAGTAGGTAATAAGGTTCTCACCCGTTCGGGTTGGAATCAGGTAGAAGAGACATTCAAGCACGAAGCGGAAGTGTCAGAGTTTGAAGTTCTGGGACAGAAAATAACATGTACACCGTCACACAAATTTCTCACTGGCCAAGGTTGGAAACAGATTAGCAATATGATAAACTCCGATATTCTATTTACAGAAGTTGGGGAATTACCATGGTTGAAGACATCGAATTTGAGGGAAGAAAATACCGGCGTTATCCAGAAGCTAAAAGACGTTCTCAAAGGGTGTATTTTAAATGTGGATACGGAAGTAGATTGCTTCATAGAGACATTTGGGAGCACTACAATGGAAAAATTCCCAAAGGAAGCCATATTCATCACAAGGACAACGATCCCCTCAACAATGACATTAGCAATCTCGAATGTCTATCACGTTCTAAACACCTTTCCTATCATGCGAACAGCCTTACGGAAAGCCAAAAAGCAGATAGAGATGAAAGATGGTTATCGTATCAAAAACGAGCCGCAGAATGGCACGGAAGCAAAGAAGGGAGGAAATGGCACTCTGATCACGCAAATGAAATGTGGAGTAAAAGAGAGCCTATCACACATTCCTGCGAAAAATGTGGAAAGGCTTACCAGTCCATCAAATCAGGACTCACTCGATTTTGTTCAAATAACTGTAAGTCACAAGCAAGACGAGATAGCAACGTTGATCGTGAGAAAAGATATTGTTCTTTCTGTGGACTGGAGTTCGAAGCAGATAAGTACAGTCGAACAAGATTTTGCTCAAAGTCCTGTTCTTGCAAATCCTCTTGGGAAAAGAGAAATTTACAATATACATGTGCAGAATGAACACGAATACTTTGTACATAAGTGCCTAACACACAATTGCTTGGACTCGCAGAGGTACGGGCTCTATACGCACTTTCGCGGCGTGCTTAACAACGAGTCTGCAAGCGCAGACATGGATAAGATCTATGCAGATGTCGTTGGATTAAAGACAGACCTACCCGATTTTTTCCAAGTTAATCAGTACAATCAGCATCCTGTTCCACAGGGAGCCCCATCGGGATTTTACGGGTGATAGTTAATCCCTAGTCCCTGTTTGGGGTATACTCTCTATTCTTTCACGGTCCCTTAGTTCGTATGAACGGTGCCTGAAAGCTGCCCTGCCGGATCTCAAGCCCAAGGTCAATGACCCACAGCACAAGGCTGTAGGCTTGTATCTGACACATGAGTCGATACATTCAGAGACGTCTCATAGTTGACGCTCCTACCTTGCGGTGGCCAATTGACTGTGGCCTGCTCTACAGACGCTATACGCAGTAGAGAGATGCCCACTACTGTGGGAATACCCGAATTATCGGGAACAACTCGTCTTAGGCTTTCCGCTTTCCCATATTGGGATGCCAGCCTCGGAGTTGAAGAGAAATTACAGCACGATTCATCCTTTAGCACAATGCTAAAGGTTTTCTCGTGTCAATTTCATAATTGGCGACACGGTTTAGATCGATCGGCGGCACCACAGTCTCCTGGCCGTACACCTCCAACAAAAGGTCCCATGTCACGCATTCAATTTTTTCGATCTGCTCTTTAGCAAGACCCATACGATTCCTCGTGTCAATTTCATAAGCCTTGGGGATAAGCCTTGGGGATAAGCCTTACGAATGTAAGAAATATTTTCAGCCAAAAACTTTTTCGGAGAATTATAAAGAATTTTCTGATTGCCACCGCAAGGTAGGAGCGTCAACTATGAGACGTCTCTGAATGTATCGACTCATGTGTCAGATACAAGCCTACAGCCTTGTGCTGTGGGCCATTGACTTAAAATCTAAAACTTTTTTTGTTTTCTTCGAATGCTTTAATAGCCAGCTCTTTTGCATCTTGCCGAACATCTTCGCTAGTTCCATAGTCAATGACCCACAGCACAAGGCTGTAGGCTTGTATCTGACACATGAGTCGATACATTCAGAGACGTCTCATAGTTGACGCTCCTACCTTGCGGTGGCCAATTGACTGTGGCCTGCTCTACAGACGCTATACGCAGTAGAGAGATGCCCACTACTGTGGGAATACCCGAATTATCGGGAACAACTCGTCTTAGGCTTTCCGCTTTCCCATATTGGGATGCCAGCCTCGGAGTTGAAGAGAAATTACAGCACGATTCATCCTTTAGCACAAGGCTAAAGGTTTTCTCGTGTCAATTTCATAAATTCATTATCCTTATTAACAAAACCATCTTCATATATGTAAATTGTACGATATTCTCTGCTTTTCATTTTTCGCTCCATTTGTGGGCTTCCCCGTTTGTTATGCCATCATTATGCCAGATTCCAACATTACCCACAATGCTTTTGTTGTGAAAAATGAAAAATCTGAGAAATCTAAATAAAATATATAATTATTTTAAGTAATCTAGTATGATGTAAGCAACCAGGAGAATTTAATGAATACGAACAAAACTTTAAGGAGCGGGAATTCCCCCACCGGTACAAGACCGGCGGTACCCTTCCCGACAACATAATGGTTTTGTATAGAAACATGGTAGATGACAGCTACTACAATGAGTCTGACCGCAGTAGAACCGTCAAACAAATGATGGACCACACCTATGCTCAATCTATCACGATCAATCAATCCTTTTGGTCAGAAGCTGACATCGATACTCGATTCAAAGTAGGCGATCAGTCCCTGTGGGATGATTACCATGGCAGCCCTCGCACTTTCCGCAACAAGCAGTATTATTTCAATCGTATCCGACGGGTATGTAACCTGATTACAGGATTCCAGAGGCGTAATCGTAAGAGTACGATAGCAATGCCAGTGGAACACAATGATGATAAGGCAGCATCGCAGTGGTCAAAGCTTCTGTTTCACACGATGAAAGGGGCAAACTGCGACGAAATGATTAGCGAAGCATTCGAGCATGGTGGCGTGACCACTGGGATGTCTTTACTTAATACATGGATCGACTACTCCAAGGACCCCGAATCGGGAGATATTCGTGTCGACCACGTCCCATATAACGCATTCCTAATAGATCCATACTTTCGTAAGAAAGACCTTTCAGATTGTAACTACCTATGGCGAAGACAGTGGTTGGGGAAGGAAGCAATCAAAGCTATCGTTCCTGAAAATATGGTAGGTTTTGTTGACTCTATGAAATCTAAAGAAAACAGAGACGGCAAGTTCCAGTTCATGGCGGAGAGCTATAACCAGGGCAGCGATCTCCTAACCTACGATGAGTATTGGTACAAGGACATGCGTAAAGCGGTGTTCCTGATTGATACCCAGTACGGACTCACAAGGGAATGGACGGGAGAGGATGAGCAACTGAAGCAATTTCAGAGTGAGTACCCTTCCCTAATTGTCAAAGATATCACGGTCCCAACTGTAAAGCTGGCGATTGTAGTAGATGGAGAGATGGTATACAACGGAGCTAATCCTCTAGGAATAGATCGCTATCCTTTCGTCCCCTTCCTAGGGTATTACGAGCCTAATATTCCCTATTTTCCTTGGAGAGTACAAGGGGTAGTCCGCAACTTGCGCGATGCTCAGTACCTGTATAACAGGCGCACGATAATAGAAATGGACATCCTTGAGAGTCAGATTAACTCAGGATTCAAATACAAACCTACAAGCATGGTTAACCCTCGCGACATCTTCATGGAAGGTCAGGGCAAGGGCATAGCAATCAAGCAAGAAGCGGATATGAATGATGTTCAGGAGATACAGCCCGGACAGATTCCTCCCTCTATGATGGCATTATCTGAGAAGCTTGGTAAGGAAATCCAAGAGATCAGCGGCGTAAATGAAGAGCTTCTGGGGTCAGCAGACGACGACAAGTCCGGGATCTTATCCATGCTAAGGCAGGGAGCAGGGCTCACAACTCTTCAAGTCCTATTTGACCAACTCGATTCTAGCCAAAAGCTACTCGGCCAGGTCTTTCAGGAGATTGTACAAAAGAATTATACATATGGAAAGATTGCACGAATTCTCGGAGAAGAGCCTGTTCCAGAGTTTGAGGACAAGACTTTCCTCAACTATGATATTCGTATTGAAGAAGGGATTAACACTTCTACTCAACGGCAAATGGCATTTGTTCAATCTCTTCATATGCGTGAGATCGGATTACCTATACCTACTAAGTACATCTTGGGCTTGGCTAATGTACAAGATAAAGACAAACTTGATGAAGCTGTTGAAGCTGAAGAACAACAGCAAGCTCAAGCTCAGCAAGCTCAGATGCAACAACAGATGGCAGTCTTTCAAGCACAAATCGAAGATCTACAAGCTAAAGCGGTCGCCAACCAGGGGCTGGGAGTGGAGCGGATGTCCAGAGTCCAGGAAAATAGAGCCTTGGCGCTTGAACGTCTCAGCCAGTCTAAAGAGAATCGCCAGCAAGCTGCTCTCGCAATGGCCAAGACTATGAAAGAGCTGCAAGGAATAGAAATCGAACAAGTGCAGCAATTACTACAAATTATACAGGTGCTCAAGGAGCAGTCAGCAGAAGATCCAACAGAAGCAGGCCCCCAAGCAGAAGAACAGAGTGAGCAGGCCAAGATGCCACAGGCGTTTGACCTTTCTATTCCCTAATTGGTTTAGGGGTTTATCAACCCGGAGGTAGCCCTCCGATTTACCAAGGAGTAAAAAATGGCTAAATATTACGGCGACATGAAGTCCAAAAAGGGCAAAGAAATGGTTTCATTCGGTGGCAGAGCCGGTCTTCCTGCTGAAGTGAAGATGAAGGATTACCCAAAGGCTGAGTATGGCATGGGTGGGTACAATGATTCACGCGAAGGAATCGATGCACTAGCTAAGAACAACCATAAGCAGGCTATGAAGAAGCCTGGTGGTCGTGGCCCAGTTTAAAAGTTCCTCTATTATGTTGTCGGGAAGGGTACCGCCGGTCTTGTACCGCCGGGGGAATTCCCGCTCCTTAAAGTTTTGCTCGTATTCACCAAAACACCTCGTTTTAGTATGCTTCTCGGCAAGACACTCGCCTAGCGAGAAACTGTTGTGGCACACTTTGTGTGAACCTGCGTTAAGTCGTAGGATGTAGAGCGTGTATCGCTAAATTGTTTCCCTGAGGGTGTAGGTAAAATCTACACCCTTTTTTTTTGCCTTACAGCTATGGTAAAAAGTGCAAGGGTGATAGTATGTAAAAAAAATAGAGAGGTGAACTCTTGAAACGTAAGAAAACAGTAGGAGAGGAAGCCATCATAAGGCTGGCCAATCCAGATGACAAACAAGAGGTCGTTGAGACCCAGAGGGAAGCAGATAAAGAGTATTTTCCTCAGATGGAGATCTGCATCCAGAATCATTCACAATGGGATAAGCCGTATTATATTGTCGTTCACCAGAAGAAAGAGCGCCTATTAGAGAATGTCATCCGTCGCTACTTCATTGGTCGCCAGTCGATGCCTACTCCCCAGTGGGATCAGACATTATGGAGATACGATCCTGGTACAGGAAATCTTCGTTTTATTTGGACACTTCCAGATGAAAATACAGCAAAATGGATGGCAGCCAACCCTAAAGAGCTGTCAGAGAACCATCACGAGCTTGTAGGATTCATCATGAGCTTCCTAAACAAGACATTATACAGAGATTTCTACCAAGAATTTCATCAAGGAGAACAAGAATGCGCCTTATCGGAATCGTCTTACTTGGACTCAGCCTCACAGGTTGTGCAGGATTCGTCGATCTTGAGTTTGGAGGAGCTATCAAAACCAAAGATCACAACCCAGTAGTTTACGAAGACTCTTGTAAAGCAGATTTACATGTGGGGAAAAGGGTATGATTTTGAGTAGAGAAGACGAGATGGAAGCCATCGCAAATGGAGTCGCTCACAAGTTTGACGGATTGACCACCGGTGAGGCGATGCAAGCGATTAAAAACGGTGTGGAAGTGGCACTTCCAAGTATAGAAATGTGGCGAATCCTAGAAGCTGTAAGTGACGGGGTAAAGGAGGCCATGTTGGAAATTAATGAAAGCAATACTACCAGAATCTAACGAATCGGTAGAAGAAATCAGCCAACTAGCCGTTGGCATATTCAGATCTACCAAAGGGGCAAAGCTCGGGTATCTATGCCGTTACTGTGCCAAAGCGCTCGGGGGAGAGTGGCCTGAACACCATGTTGCCACAACGAACAATGCACAGTGCTCTGTCTGCTTGCGTGATGCTGGAGTTGTTGCTCCTAGTGACTGGCAACTCAATGAAAATGGCCAGCGGTACAAAGTTTCAATCTTAGAGTGGGATTAACATGAAAGAAAAAAGTATAGACCTAACATACGTAATCATCCGCACATATTCCGCAGGAGTACATGCTTGAGGGCATTCCAGTCTGGAGTGCTTGGGACTCCGAAGAAAATGCTTAATCTTGACGGCGACGGCTCAGGCGACGGCTCAGGCGACGGCGACGGCTCCGGCTCCGGCTACAGCACAGGATATAGCACAGGATATAGCGTAGGCTACGGCGACGGCCACAGCAACGGCGCAGGCGATCTTCCGGGCTCTGGCTCTGGCTCTGGCTACGGCAATAGCGCGGGCGACGGCTTCGGCGATGGCTATGGCGCGGGAGACGGAAACGGCTTCGGCTACAGCGCGGGCGACGGCGATGGCAACGGCTTAAACTACGGTGGTCAAATACTCCTAGGACAAGGCTAGTGGTTTAGTAAAGACGAACAAAACTTTAAGGAGCGGGAATTCCCCCACCGGTACAAGACCGGTGGCAACACTCTTCCCGACAACATAATGCTTAATTTTGACGGCTGCGACTATGGCTCTGGATACGGATCCGGCGACGGCTCCGGCTGCGTCTCTGGCTCTGGCTCCGGCGACAGCAACAGCAACGGCTACGGCTACGGCTCGGGCGATGGCTATGGCGATGGCTCTGGCGATCTCCCGGGCTCTGGCGACGGCTCCGGCTCTGGCTCTGGCTCTGGCTCCGGCTCCGGCTCTGGATACGGCTACGGCTCCGGCTCTGGCTCTGGCTCTGGCTAAGGCTCCGGCAATCAAATACTCCTAGCACAAGGCTAGGGGTATTGTGAAGACGAACAAAACTTTAAGGAGCGGGAATTCCCCCACCGGTACAAGACCGGTGGCAACATTCTTCCCGACAACATAATGCTTAATTTTGACGGATACGGCTCCGGCTCACGCTACGGCTCTGGCTACGGCTACGGCTACGGCGACGGCGACGGCTCTGGAGACGGCTACGACTACGGCTCTGGCTCCGGCTCCGGCTCTGGATACGGCTACGGCTCTGGAAACGGCTCTGGCTACGCCGACAACAACGGCTCCGGCTCACGCTACGGCTCTGGCTACGGCTCGGGCGATCTCCCGGGCTCGGGCGCTGGCGAAGACGACGGCGACGGATACGGCTTCGGCTCCGGCGACGGCAATCAAATACTCCTAACACAAGGCTAAAGCCTTGTGCTGTGGGTCATTGACCCTGTACTGGTTCTTACGGCTGTGGATTGTTCTTTTGAACATACTCTTCAAGCGCCTTCATCACACCATTTTGGAATCTTTTTAAGATTTCTTTGTGAAATTGACACGAGAAAACCTTTAGCATTGTGCTAAAGGATGAATCGTGCTGTAATTTCTCTTCAACTCCGAGGCTGGCATCCCAATATGGGAAAGCGGAAAGCCTAAGACGAGTTGTTCCCGATA
>Ga0214472_10000770_pt1 | contig 38587 bp, 28 predicted proteins | sample RVTome_6_FD_207662 | JGI IMG/M metagenome (GOLD analysis project Ga0214472, IMG submission 207662) | Soil microbial communities from uranium-contaminated site in the Upper Colorado River Basin, Wyoming, United States - RVT140D175 | ecosystem: Environmental > Terrestrial > Soil > Contaminated >...
GCCCATCGGCCCCGCTCCGGCGGCGCGGGTGGCCGACTGGGTGCGGATCCAAGCGGTGGTCGAGCTGGCCCAGGCCGGACGCTGCAGCGAGGCCGACGCGGAGCTCGAGCCGCTGCAGCGGGGCGGCGCGGTGCCCGCGCTGGCTTATCGTTATCTCGGCGAATGCTACCGCCGCAGCGCGCGCCCGGCACGGGCGGCGGAGGTGCTGGAGCAGGGGCTGCGGCAGGGCGCGGGCGATGTCGCGCTGCTGCTTCAGCTCGGCACCGCCTATCACGAGCAGGGCAAGGAGGCCGAGGCGCTGGTGCAGTTTCAGCGCGCCTTGGAGCTCGATCCCGAAAGCGTCGAGGCGCTCAACAACCTGGGCAACAGCTACATGGTGCTGGGCGACTGGGGCCGGGCCCGCGCCACGTTCGAGCGCGCGGTCGCCGCGCGCGCCGGGCACAGCAGCGCCTGGAACGGGCTCGGAGTGGCGTGTTTTCGGCTCGGCGATCACCAGCGCGCGATCGAGAGCTTCGGTCGCGCTTTGGAGCTCGATCCCGAACAACCCGACGCGCTCTACAACCTGGCCAACGTCTTCGAGCTGGTCGGGCGCCGAGCGGAGGCGGTCCAAAGCTATCGCCGCTTTCTCGCGCTGGCGCGGCCCGGCGCCTACGCGCAGCAGATCGAACGCACCCAGCGGGCCCTGGTGCGCCTCTCGAACTCGGCGCCGGAACGGTGAGCGGGTCGAACTTAGCTGAGACTTTGCGGCGCTTTCGCGCCGCCCACCGCTCGGAGCAGCTCCAGGTGGGAGACGTTCGCTGGGAGCTGCTGAGCGGCGGCGCAGGCCCGGAGTGCCTGCTGATTCTCACCGGAGCCTCCGGTATCGGCGAGCTCGGGTTCCCGCACCTGATGGCGCTCAAAAGCCGCTATCGGGTCCTCCTGCCTTCCTATCCTCCGGTGCGCTCGATGGCGGAGCTGGCCGATGGGCTCCATGCGCTGCTCGGCGCCGTAGGGGTCGAGCGCGCCCACGTGCTCGGAGGCTCGTTCGGCGGCCTGGTGGCCCAGTGTCTGGCGCGCCGCCATCCGCGGCGGGTCGCCAGCCTGATTCTGTCGCATACCGGCTTGCCGCGGCGGCGGCGGGCGCGCGGGATCCGCCTGGCGCTGGGGATCGTGCCTTGGATTCCGACGCCCGTGCTGCGCTGGGCCATGCACCGTGAAGCGCTCCGACTGCTGCCGCCGGAGCATCCGGACTTCGCTTTCTGGCGCGCCTATTTCAGAGACATCTTCGGCCGGCTGGCCAAGCGCGACATCCTGGCGCGCTATCGCTGCATTCTGGATTTGGACGCGCACTACAGCTTCGTGCCCGCCGCTGCGGTCGATTGGTCCGGTCCGGTCCTAATCCTGCAGTCCGACGACGATCCGCTGGTCAGCGCGGCCGATCGCGCGGGGCTGGCGGCGCTCTACCCGAGGGCCGAGGTCACGACCTTCCACGGCACCGGACACGCCTCGGCGCTGGTCGCGCCCGAAGCGTATCGCCGGGCGCTGACGGCGTTTCTGGAGCACTTCCCGATCGCCGGCTAGATCCGGCCGCGCTTGACGGATGGCGGCGTATGGTGCACAGTGGCCGTACTTGCAGCTCTATCGGGCAGTTGGTGGACCGCGCGGTGCCGGCTGGCCGGGCGGGACGAGGCGAGGATCGATCGCTTTGGAGAAAACGAATCGTGAAGATATATCTCATTGCCCCCAAGAATCCGGAGTCATTCTGGACCTTCGATCGGATTCTGCCGAGCCTGAACAAGAAATGCGTCTACCCCAATCTGTCGCTGCCCACGGTGGCCGGTCTCACTCCGCGCGAGCACGAGGTGGTGCTGTGCGACGAGAACGTCGAGCCGATCGATTTCGACACCGACGCCGACCTCATCGGGCTGACCGGCTACGTGATCCACAAGCAGCGCATCCTCGAGCTGGCCGCCGAGTTCCGGCGCCGCGGCAAGTTCGTGGTCGCCGGCGGGCCGTTCGCCTCACTCTGTCCCGAGGAGCTGCGCGGCAAGGTCGACACACTGTTCGTCGACGAGGCCGAGTACAGCTGGCCCCAGTTTCTCCAGGACTATTCGGCCGGGAGCTGGCAGGCCGAGTACCGCCAGGAAGAGAAGCCGAGCATGCTCGACTCGCCGCTGCCGCGCTTCGACCTGCTCAAGTTCGACCGCTACCAGACCATGACCATCCAATTCGCCCGCGGCTGCCCGTTCAACTGTGAGTTCTGCGACATCATCGTGATGTACGGGCGGCGGCCGCGCACCAAGTCGGTGGCCCAGGTGATGGCCGAGGTCGAGGCGATCCACCGGCTCGGCGTCGATCATATCTTCGTGGTCGACGACAATTTCATCGGCAACAAGAAGGCGGCCAAGGAATTGCTGCAGGCGATCATCGAGTGGCAGCGCGAAAAAGGTTACCCGATCGAGTTCTTGACCGAGGTGACGCTCAACATCGCCCAAGACGACGAGCTGCTCAAGCTCATGCGCCAGGCCCATTTCACCAACATCTTCATCGGTATCGAGTCGCCGCGGGCCGCCAGCCTGCAGGAGAGCCACAAGACCCAGAATCTGCGCGAGAGCATCCTCGACGCGGTCCATCGGATCCAGCAGGCCGGCGTGGAAGTGATGGCCGGCATGATCGTCGGCTTCGACCACGACGACCCCTCGATCTTCGAAGAGCAGTTTCGCTTCATCCAGGAGGCCCGGATTCCGGTCTCGATGACCGGGATGCTCAACGCGATGCCCAAGACTCCGCTCCACGAGCGGCTCAAGCAGGCCGGCCGGCTGATCGCAGAATCGGTCGGCGACCAGTTCGTGTTCACCAACATCGTGCCGGCTGGAATGTCGCGGCTGCAGCTCTACGAAGGCTACAAGAATCTGCTCGAACGACTCTACAGCTACCGCAACTACCGGCGGCGCACGATGCAGCTGATTCTGCATCGCGGCAACCGAATCGGCACCCGCCTGATGGCCAGCGGCAAGGATCTCAAGATCCTGCTGCGGATGCTATGGACCTGCGTGCTGAGCGCCTCGCCGCGGCGCGCCTGGTTGACCACCTCGATGCTGGTCGAGACCGCGGTGCGGCGGCCGCTCAAGATCCGCATGGCGGTGGAGTTCGCGCTGATGCACAAGCATCTCTACGAATACTCGCAGGAGACCTGCCGCGCGATCGAGCAGCTGGTGGGCGAGCTCAAGCGTTTGCCGCAGGAGCTCAGCATGCTCCCGGCCTCTTCCGACGCCGCCTGATTCCCTAGGCGCGGGCCAGCACGCTGCAGTCGACCACCTTCGGTTGGACCAGCTTCTTGAAATCGGCGTAGGCCACGGTCAAGGTGTCTTGATGGGTGCCGGCGTTGAAGGTGATCTTCTGATCCTGCTCGAGCTCGCGGTCGACGTAGACCGGCAGATCCCATAGGTTGCCGAGCGGAGGCATCGCGCCGACTTCCATGCCGGGAAAGCGAGCCGCGAACTCGTCCTCGTCGGCCAGGCGGACCTGCTTAGCCTTCAGGCAGATCTTGAGCGCATCCAAATCCACCCGATACGGCGCCGGCAGCACCACCATCAACATGCGATCGTCGGCCCGCACGATGACGGTCTTGGCCAGCTCGCGGCCGGGCACGTGTTCGACCGCGGCGACTTCCTGAGCGGTGTAGGCGGTCGGGTGCCGGTGGCTCTCGTAGGCCACCTGATTGTCCTTGAGAAACTGGAGAATACGGCTGGGGATGCTCATGACCACGCCTCCTCTCCGGCGCGGCCGCCCGGCGCACCCGAGCAAGCGGAACGCTCCGCGGTGGCAAGAAGCTTTTGGAGCCGGTGGCCGCAGCCTCCTTACTCCAGTCTAGAGGGTCGGCGCAGCTCCCTCAACCCGGGTCCATGTTCTCGCCCCGCCTGGACTGATCTCGCTCTCCCCCTGGGCCCCTGGGAGAGGGTCGGTGTAAGGGACTGGGCGCCTCCCAGTGTGGGCGCCTACGGCTTCTCGCTTGTTCGCCAGGTTGGGGCAGGGAAGCGGTCTGGTGTCGGCTTGCTCAGTCGCGCGGAGAGCTTGGTTGGGTGTAAGTTCCCCTTTCATGCCCACGTTGCCCACGATTCCGCTTCAGTTTCAGCGCCTGCCCGAACCGGAGATGCGGTCGCGAGCTCGAGAGCTGTTCGAGGCGCTGCGGCAGCGCCGCACCGTGCGCCATTTCAGCAGCGCGCCGATCCCGCTCGACGTCGTGCGCCTTGCGATCCACACCGCGGCCCAGGCGCCCTCGGGCGCCAACAAGCAGCCCTGGACCTTCGTGCTGGTGACCGATCCCGAGCTCAAGCGCCGGATTCGCGAAGGCGCCGAGGCCGAAGAGCGCGCCTTTTACGGCGGCCGTGCTACGGTCGAGTGGCTTGAGGATCTCGCGCCGCTCGGCACCGACGCCGACAAGCCGTTTCTGGAGCTCGCGCCGGCCCTGATCGTGGTGTTCGCGCAGAGCCGCTCGGCCGACGGCCGCAAGCATTATTATGTGAAGGAGTCGGTCGGGATCGCCTGCGGCATGCTGCTTGCGGCCCTCCACCTGGCCGGTCTGGCCACGCTCACCCACACCCCGAGCCCGATGGAGTTTCTCGGCGCGATTCTGGATCGGCCGGCGCACGAGAAACCGTATCTGCTGATTCCGGTCGGTTACCCCGCGGACGGCTGCCAGGTCCCCGATATCGCTCGCAAGCCTCTGGATCAGGTCCTGATCGAGAGATAGGAGCCCGCGCCCGGCGACGTATGGCCATGACCCTGCGATTCGCGTCTCTGCTGAGCTGGCTATTCGTGTTCTGCCTGGTCTCAAACCTGCCAGCCGAGGAGCCCGATCGTCCTCTGCGCACGATCGGCTTCCTGGTCTTGCCCGGGGTCTACAACAGCGAGCTGATGGCGCCCTATGACGTGTTCGACCACTTGCGCTTTCGGATCGAGGACGCCCCGCAAGTCTTTACCGTGGCGCCGGCGCCGGGCGCGATCCGCACCTTCGAGGGGCTGCACCTGTTGCCGCACTACACGTTCGAGAACGCCCCGCCGATCGACCTGCTGGTGGTTCCCAGCGCCGAGCACAATATGGACAGCGATCTGGAGAATGCCAACCTGATCGGATGGGTGCGGCGCACCGGCGCGCGCGCGCGCCTCTTGCTCTCGCTCTGCGACGGCGCGTTTCTTTTGGCCCAGGCCGGCCTGCTCGACGAGTTGGAAGCCACCACCTTCCCCGGCGACCAGGACCGCTTCGCTCAGATGTTTCCGCGGGTCCAGCTCCAGCGCGGGATCTCGTTCGTCCACGACGGCAAGGCGGTCACCAGCGTCGGCGGCGCCAAGAGCTACGACGCCGCGCTCTACCTGGTCGAGCAGCTCTACGGTCGCGCGGCAGCGGAGCGGATCGCGACCGGCCTGGTGATCGACTGGAAGCTCTCCGCCCTGAAATATCGCCGCACCGCGGGCGCCGTTCAACCCGGGCTCGCCCAACAAGAGTAAACCGACGATTGGTGAAACCCCGGAGCCGGAGGCTCCATCTAAGCTGCGTGGCCAAGGAGCCGGGGGGATGACCCTCCGGAATCGATTGGCCGGAACCTAGAAGGAGGTCAATTTCATGGGACGCAAACAGAACTTGCTGATGGCGGCGGTGGCCGGGATCACGTTCGGCATCAGCCAGCCGCAGGTCAGCGCCGGCGAGGAGGAAGGCGCCGAGGTCAAGTGCTACGGTATCAACGGCTGCGGCTCGCACGCGAGCTGCGCGGTCTCGCAGGCCGACCTCGACGCGGTCAAGGCTTTGCTCGGCGACGAGGGCTATGGCAAGCAGTTCGGCAAATCCGAGGTCCACGGCTGCGGCTCGCACGCCAAGTGCGGCGCCAGCAGCGGGATCCTCAACTGGACCTCGACCTCCAAACAGGAGTGCAGCGAAGCGGGCGGGCTCTTGATCGAAGAGGTCGGCGGCAAGAAGGTGGCCAAGCAGGCCTAGTTCCACCCCGGCGAGCATGGCGCGGGACGGCGGTTGGCGCCGATCCCGCGCATTTTTCTTGAGTGTTCAGGAGTTCTCGAAGTGTCGCAGCCGGCTGGCGCCGCCGGGGCCGCTGCCGCTGATCAGGCGGCGCAGCGGATCGGTATAGACGATGCGGCGCAGCTGGCCGTTGATGCCAGTGAAGTAGAGCAGCCCGTCCGGAGCGGATTCGATGTCGAACAGGGCGCCCAGGCCCGGGGTGAGGAAGCTCTCGTTGACGCTCACGATGGTGTCGAAGCTGGAGTTGAGCTCGCCGTGGCGCACGCTGCCGGTGTTGTTGTCGACCCAGAACAGATCGCGGTAATAACTGCCGGGATAGTGCAGACCTTGGTTGGTGGTGATGCCGGTCGGAGCGATGGTGGTGAGGTAGCAGTGCTGGGGCGCCGCGCTCGAGAAACCGTTGCAGGAGTTGCAGACGCCATCGCCGCAGCAGCTCGAGCAGGCCACGGTGCAATTGGCTCCGCCGTACTGTTTGGGCCAGCCCAGGTTGTCGCCGCTGCCGATGTCATTGATCTCGTCGCGGGTGCCGGGTCCGTTTTCGGTCGCGAATAGAATCTCGCTGACCGGATGGAAGGTGAAATCAAAGCTGTTGCGCTCGCCGATGGAGAAGAAATAGTCGCGCGGCTCGTCGATCATGTTATCGACGAAAAACGGATTGCTGGGGATCGAGCTGAACGGCACGGTGCTGGCATCGTAGCGCAGGATCTTGCCGTTATAGGTGGTCAGATCCTGCGAGTTGCAGGCGTTGTTGCCGTCATCCCCCAGAGAGAGGTAGAAGTAACCATCGGGACCGAAATGAATGTTGCCGCCGTCGTGGTTGGTGGCCGCGGTGCTGTTGGGCAGGTTGTCGATCACCGTGGTCGGGTTGGTGCCGCTCGAGCCGGTGTCGGTGAAGCGCAGGATGCGGGTGATCAACGCGCTCGGAACCGTGGGGTGGGCGGTTGCGGTGTTGAGGTAGACATAGACGAAGCTGTTGCCCACTCCTGCGGGCGTGGAGAGCTTGCCGGCGCGGCCGCCGGGCTCGACGTAGCTCGGATCCAGCGTGATCCCGAGCAGTCCTTGTTCGCCGTCTTGGTTGCAATTGCTGACCGTGGCCCAGGCCGGCGTCTGAAGCACGCCGTCGACCACCTCCCAGATGTTGCAGGTGCCGACCCCGGCGAAGTCCACCTTGTCGGTGATCAGAACGCGGCCGGCGCTGGTCCAGGCCATGGCGATCGGCAGCCCGAGGCTGCCGGTCACCAGCTCGCTGGTGAAGCCGTCTCCAGCGCGGGCCGATGCCAGCGGCAGCGCCGCGATCAGCAGAACGGCTCCCAGCCGCTGCGGTCGGATGGGTCTCGGGGGGGTCGAGATCATGAGGCTCCTTTCGGACGAGAGGGCTGCATCCTAACGAGGACCGCCGCGCCCGCGCAACGCCGCGCGCAGCCTGGATCCGGGCGTTTGTGCGCCCTTCCTTGGCCGGGGCAGGGCTTGCCATCCACCTACGTATCAACCCCGGGATTGGGCGCTCTGTAATCGCGGGCATGGTCGCGACCGATCAGCCTGTTATGGTTGTGTTCATGAGGGGAGCCGCCTGCCGGCTTCTGATCGCGGGAGCGATTCCGCTGCTGATTGCAGCTCCGATCGCCGCGAGCCAGCCCGAATGGCCGGATTATCTCCGTCCGGCCGCGACCACGTTCGTATTGCTTCAAACCGGCACCACCACCACGACCACCACAACCACAACCACGAGGACCAGCACGACCACCACGACGACGACGACCACCACGACCGCGACGAGCACGACGACCACGATTTCGAGCACGACGACCACCGCCAGCAGCACGACCTCGACCACTCGGACCACGACCTCCAGCAGCACCACCACGACCACCAACCTGTTCGGGCAGTTGGAGTTCGAAATCGCGATCGCCGAAGAGTCAGCAGAAACCTCAAGCGCCCAACGGTTCGAGCCGGGAGCGGAGCTGACCTTGCTGGTCGACGTGGTGAACCACGCCAGCCAGGCGGTGGTGGTTGATCCGTACTTGGTGATGCTGCGGCCGGATGGCCAGTTCTTCAGCTATGTGTTTCCGGATAGCTTCGTGTTGGGCGATCCCAACAATTTTCCCGCAAGCTTGCGCCCGGTCGTTCCTGGAATCGCGATTCCTGCTGGGCTGGAGCTGCGCAACGCGCCGCTGTTCAGCTTGCCGATTGGAACGGTCATTCCGGCGCAGCAACAAGGCTCCCATCAGTTCCTCGCTGCCTTTGCCATCCACGGCGGTCCGTTGGAGTTGATCACGCCGATCGACAGCGCCAGCTTCGAGGTTACGCCCGTTCCCTGAACCGACCTCTCCCCGCTTGTGGCCTGTGATCCTAATGGCGCGCCCTGGTCGTGCTTGTTGCGTTTTTCGGGAGGGGACAAGCCCCTCCCCTACATTGAAACCAGCAAACGCTCCCTAAGAATGTCGGCTGCGCGGATCCAGGTCGCGATGATGTCGCCGCCTCCGGCTATGCGCGCGGGTGGGATTTGTTGTAGACCGACTTGAGCCGGGCTTGGGACAAATGGGTGTACTTCTGGGTGGTCGCGAGCGAAGCGTGGCCGAGCAGCTCTTGGATGGTGCGCAGGTCGGCGCCGGCGTCGAGCAGATGGGTGGCGAACGAGTGCCGCAGGGAGTGCGGTGAGATATGGCGCTGGATCGCGGTGCGCTGCACGTAGCCGCGCACCAGCCGGCGCACGCTGCGGGTGGTCAGCCGGCCGCCGCGGTGGTTGAGAAACAGCGCGCCGCGGTCGCGCGCGCCGGCCTTGCGGATCAGCTCGCCCCGCGCCGCCAGATAGACGCTCAGCGCTTTTCGCGCCGGCCGGCCAAAGGGGACGATGCGCTCCTTTCGGCCCTTCCCCAGGAGACGCACGATCCGGCTCTTGAGATCGACGTCGTCGAGGTCGAGGCCGACGATCTCCTCGGACCGAGCGCCGCTGGCGTAGAGCAGCTCGAGCAGGGCGCGATCGCGCGCTCCGAGCGGGCTCGCGCCGTCGGGCAGCTCGAGCAGGCTCTGGGCTTCGGTTTGGGTCACGAACTGGGGCAGTTTCTTGATCGGCCGCGGGGTGGCGAGCTGCTCGATCGGGTTGTTGCGAATCGCACAGCTGCGAATCAGAAAGCGGCAGAACGAGCGCAGCGCCGCCAGCTTGCGCCCGATGCTGGAGCGCTCGAGTCCGCGTCCGTCGAGCCGGGCCAGGTAGGCGCGCAGGTCAGTGTGATCGAATCCGTCGGCCCGGCCGCGCTCGATCAGGAATCCGATCAGCTCCGTGAGATCGCCGCGGTAGGCGCGCAGCGTGTGCGCCGAAGCGGCGCGCTCGGCATCGAGCTGCGACAGAAAGCGCTCCAGCTGCGCAGCGAGAAAGGCGCCCGGATCCGCCGCTGTGCGCTTGTTCGCCACCTTCCCTCAGCCGCTGCCGCCGTCCCTGATCCAGCGTTCGAGCTCGTCCAGGGCGCGCTCGGCGAGGCGGCGCCGCCGCTCCCGTTTGTCGCTCACCGGCGGGTCGAGCGGCGGGAAGATCCCGAAGATCACGTTGCTGGGCTGGAAATGCTCGGGGCGGGTATGGGTGATGTAGTGCGCCATCGCGCCCATGGCGGTGGTCGCCGGCACCAGTTGGATCTCGAGCCCGCGCGCCAGTCGGCTGGCGTAGATCCCCGCCAGCAGGCCGCTGGACGCGCTCTCGACGTAGCCCTCGACCCCCGAGAGCACGCCGGCGAACAGCACCGTCTCGCGCTTGCGTGATTGGTACGACGGAAACAGCACGGTGGGCGCGTTGAGATAGGTGTTGCGGTGCATCTGCCCGAGTCGTACGAAGTGGGCGTTTTCGAGCCCCGGAATCAGGCGCAAGACGCGCTTTTGCTCCGGCCAGCGCAGCCGAGTCTGGAAGCCGACCATGCTGTAGAGATCGGCGGCCAGGTTGTCCTGCCGCAGTTGGACCACCGCGTGGGGCCGCCGGCCGCTGCGCGGGTCGATCAGGCCGACCGGCTTCATCGGTCCGAAGCGCAGGGTGTCGAGTCCGCGCCGCGCCATCACCTCGATCGGCAGGCAGCCTTCGAAGCAGAGCCGCTCTTCGAACTGGTGGACCTCGATCAGCTCGGCGCCGATCAGCGCTTGGTGGAAGCGCCGGTATTCGGTCTGGTCGAGCGGGCAGTTGAGATAGTCCTCGCCGCCGCCTTTGCCGTAGCGCGAGGCGCGAAACACCCGGTCCAAATCGATCGAGTCGGCCTCCACGATCGGCGAGATCGCGTCGAAGTAGTAGAGCCGGTCGGCGCCGGTCAGCGCCGCGATCGAGCGGCTCAGCGCCTCGCTGGTGAGCGGCCCGGTCGCCACGATCACGATCCCGCGGTCGGGGATTTCGGTGATCTCGGCGCGGTGGATGCGGACGCGGGGATGCGTGCTGAGCGCCTGGGTTACTGCAGCGGCGAAGACGGCGCGGTCGACCGCATGCGCGTCGCCGGCCGGGACCCGGGCCGCGTCGGCGGCGCGCATGGTCAGCGAGTCGAGCCGGCGCATCTCCTCCTTGATCAGACCGACCGCGTTGCTGAGCGAGGCGCTGCGAAAGGAGTTGGAACAGACCAGCTCGGCGAGCCGATCGGTCGCGTGCGCCGGAGTCTGTCGCGCCGGACGCATCTCGTAGAGCTCGATTTGGAGACCGCGCTGCGCGATCTGCCAGGCCGCCTCGCTGCCGGCCAGCCCCCCGCCGACAACCGTGATCGGCTCTCTACCCATGCCTCTATCGCCCAAGTCTAACTACTCAAGGTCTGATTGGGGTGGCATGGGCGGCCGAAGGGCGCCCATGGACGAGATCTCCAGCGTAAGTGAGGTCGTCCATGGGCTTGCTGCGCACGCCCATGCCACCCATGCACCTGTCTGCAGTGGACTGGCATCCCGTGCCCTTACCAGAAACGAGAACAGAATTCTCGTTTCAGCCTGCATAACGGTCTCGGGCGAGGGCGACCTACGCGGTGGCGGCGACGGCGGGGGCCGGTTCCTTGTGCTTGCAATCCTTCTGCTCGCAGACCCAGACCAAACCGTCGCGCTTGAAGGATTTTTCCACCAGGTACGAGGCACCGCACTCGGGGCAGGCCTTGTCCACCGGTTTGCTCCAGGTGGCGAACTTGCACTTGGGGTAGTTGTCGCAGCTGAAAAACACCCGGCCGCGGCGCGACTTGCGCTCCAGTAGCTGGCCGCCGCAACCCTCGCGCGGGCAGGCGACCCCGATGTAGTTGCGCTTGACGTATTTGCAGTCCGGGTAGCGCGAGCAGCAGGTGAACTCGCCGAAGCGGCCGTGGCGCCGCACCAAGTGGCTGTCGCAGGTCGGGCATTTCTCTTCGAGCGGCACATCCGGAATCAGCTTGGCGGTGCCGTTGTCGAGGTGGAGGCGCTTGGTGGTCTTGCATTTGGGGTACGCGGTGCAGGCCAGAAACGGCCCGAACCGGCCGCTGCGCACCGCCATCGGCGAACCGCAGTTGGGACAGGTTTCGTCCTGCACCGCGGCCAGGTCGGCGCCGGCGGCCGGGCCCTCCAGCTCCTGGGTGTGCTTGCACTCCGGGTAGTTGGGGCAGGCCAAGAAGCGCCCGTTGCGGCCCCATTTAGCGACCAGCTTGGCGCCGCACTTGGGGCAATCGATGTCGCTCTGCTCCTGCATCGACTCTTTGAGCTTCTTGGCGTCGCGCAGCACCTCGTTGACCTGGGGTTTGAACTGCTTGTAGAACTTGGCCAGCTCGTCGATCCATTCGAGCTCGCCCTCCTCGATCTGATCGAGGGTCGCTTCCATCCGGGCGGTGAACGGAACCTCGAACAGCTGCGGGAAGGTTTCGACCAACAGCTTCTTGACCGCGCGGCCCAGCGAGGTCGGCGCCAACCGGCGTTCTTCGAGCACCACGTAGCGCCGGGCCTGGATCTTGGACAGGGTGTCGGCATAGGTCGAAGGCCGGCCGATGCCGTCGGCTTCGAGCTCCTTGATCAAGCTGGCTTCGGTAAAGCGCGGCGGCGGCTGGGTGAAGTGCTGCTCGGTCACCAGGTCGAGCAGCTCGAGCGGCTCGTCCTGCTCCAGCGGCGGCAGGGTCTTGTCCTCTTCTTCCTCGCCCGGCCGCGGCGGGTAGAGCTTGAGAAAACCGGCGAACTTAAGCGTCGAGCCGGTCGCTCGCAAGGTATAGCGGCCGGCCTGGATATCGGCGCCGACCGTATCGAAGATCGCGGCGGCCATCTGCGAAGCCATGAAGCGCTGCCAGATCACGGTATACAGCCGCAGCTGGTCGCGGTCGAGGAAGGCGGCCATCTGCTCGGGCGTGCGGCGCACCTCGGTGGGCCGAATCGCCTCGTGGGCGTCTTGGGCGCCCTTCTTGCTGGCGAACTGACGCGGCTGATCGGGCAGGAAATCGGCACCGATCTGCGCGCTGACGTATGCGCGCGCCGCCGCGATCGCTTCGTCGGCGACGCGGGTCGAATCGGTACGCATGTAGGTGATCAGCCCGGTGCTGCCTTCGGGGCCCACCGAGACGCCCTCATAGAGCTGCTGGGCCAGCATCATGGTGCGTTTGGGCGAGAAGCTCAGCCGCACCGACGCGGCCTGCTGCAGGGTCGAAGTAATGAACGGCGGGCCCGGATTGCGGCGTTTCTCCTTGCGCTCGATCGCCGCGACCGAGAAACTCGCGGCCCGCAGCTCGCTCGCGATTCGGTTGGTGCTGTCTGCGTCGGAAACTTCGGTCTTTTCGCCGTCGATTCGGCTCAGCTCGGCGCGGAACGGGATTTGGGCGCGCCCCTTAAGCTGGGCTTCGAGGCTCCAATACTCCTGCGGCACGAACGCATCGCGCTCGTCTTCCCGTTCGCAAATCAACCGCAGCGCGACCGATTGGACGCGTCCAGCGCTGAGACCTTTGGCCATCGTTTTCCACAGAATCGGCGAGACCTCGTAGCCGACCAGCCGATCGAGAATGCGGCGCGCCTGCTGCGAATTGACCAGATTCATGTCGAGCGCCCGGGGGTTGGCGATCCCGTCTTGAATGCCCTTCTTGGTGATCTCGTTGAACAGGATGCGCAGGAAGCGCGAGCGCGGCAGATCGAGGGTCTCCATCACGTGCCAGGCGATCGCCTCGCCCTCCCGATCCGGGTCGGAGGCGAGGTAGATCTGATCGGCCCTGGCGGCGGCCTCTTGGAGATCCTTGATGACCTTCTCTTTGCCCTTGACCGGCACGTACTTGGGTTGAAAGTCGCGCTCGACGTCGATGCCCAATTTGGTCTTGGGCAGGTCGCGAACGTGACCCATCGACGAGCGCACGTCGTAGCCGCGGCCCAGCACCTTCTTGATCGTGCGGGTCTTGGCCGGCGACTCAACGATGATCAGCTTGGTGCCGCTCGGTTTCGCCTTGGCGGCGCTCGGGTTCGGTTTCGGGCTCGGTTTCGTTTTTTGTTTGGCAGTTTTCTTCATGGCAAGTCGCAGGCACTATAGCAGGGAGCCCAACGGACGCAGAAATCGCATCCCCGGAACGCTCTCGATTGCCCCGCGCGCTTCCAGCCCGACCAGCAGCGGGAGCAGCTCCTGGGGGGAGCGGCCGAGGCGCTCGCAGAGCTGGTCGATCGAGCAGGCTTCGCCGCGCGGCTCCAACGCCGCTAGGATCGCGATCTCGGGGGCGGCCGCCAGCGGTTCGGAGGCGGCGGCGCTCTGGGGCGGCAGCGACCAGCCCAGCGCGCTCACGACTTCGGCGGCGGACTGAATCAGCAGCGCGCCCTGGCGGATCAGCTCGTTGGGACCGGCGCTGAGCCGGCTGGTGACGTTTCCCGGCACCGCGTGGACCGATCGGCCGTAGTCGTTGGCCAGTCGGGCGGTGATCAAGGCGCCGCTCTTGGCGGCCGCCTCGACCACCACCGTGGCGAGCGCGAGCCCGGCGATGATGCGGTTGCGGACCGGGAAGTGGGTCGGCATCGGCCGGGTTCCCAAGGGATACTCGGAAAGAACGGCTCCGCTGGCGGCGACCTCATCGGCCAGCGCCGCGTGATCGGGCGGGTAGAGGCGGTCGAGCCCGGAGCCCAGCACCGCCAAGGTGCGGCCGCCGGCGCGCAGCGCCGCGCGATGAGCGGCGGCGTCGATGCCGCGGGCCAGTCCGCTCACGATGGTGATGCGCGCTTGCGCCAGCTCGCGAACCAATGCGCGGGTCACCGACAGGCCGTACGGGGTGGCCGAGCGCGAGCCGACCACGGCGATGGCTCGCTCGTCGTCGAGTGCCAGCCGGCCCCGGACGTAGAGCACCGGCGGCGGGTCCGGGAGCTGCTCGAGATAGCGCGGATAGCCGGGCCGGCCGTAGAACAACAGCTCCAGACCGAGCTCGCGGGCGCGCGTCTCTTCGCGCTGCGCCGCTTCGATCCACCCGGCGGCCGCGATCCGGCCGGCGGCCGTTGCCGAGAGCAGCCCGGCGAGCCGAGCCGGACCGGCCGCGAGCGCGGCCTCGGCGCTGCCGAAGGCCCCGAGCAGCCGGACCATCCGGCGGCCGCCGACCTCGCACGCGAGGTGCAAGGCGAGCAGCGCAGTGGCGCTGCTGTTGCGCCAGGCCGCTGGATCGATGTCAGACATGCCACATTCCGTAACAACGCTGACGGTCGCTTCGAATCCGGTTCCGATAGGCTCCAAGGTCGTCAGGGCGGCAGATCGTTGTGGGCCGATCAGCGCTTCGATATGATGGGGACGCATCCTGCACCATGAATCTGGCAACCATTTTCGCGCGCCGCGCGCTGCTGGCGGTCTGTCTGTTGGCGCCGTTTTGCGCTTGGGCTCAAACCAGCGGCGTGGAAGACACGCTGCGCTTCGGAACCGAAGCCGCCAAGCGGGGCCTGTGGACCGAGGCCATGTTCCGCTGGAATCGGGTTCTCAAGCTCGACCCCAGCAATGCCAAAGCGCACAACAATCTGGCGGTGGCCTACGAGCGCGAGGGCAAGTTCGAGGAGGCGCGGCAGCATTATGAAGCCGCGCTCAAGGCCACCGGCGCCTCCGAGGTGCGCGAGAATTACACCCGGTTCACCCAGTTCGTTCAGCAGCGGGTCGAACGCTCAGCCGCAGCCGCGGGAGCCGAGGCGCCGGGTCAAACCGCGGGAGCGGCGAAGGCCCAGACTCAGCCGGAGGACGAACCGTGAAGCTCCGGACTGCCTCGACCGTCATGGGGCTGCTGCTGTTTGCCGCTGGGGCGGCGGCCGACAGCTTCACGGTGACCATCGAGTCGCAGATCAAGACCAAGATCGACATGGAGGAGTACCAAGACATCCTGGTCGGGGATTTCTTGGCCGGTATGTTGGAGCAGTCCGAGCAGCGGGAAGTCGGCTCCGGCGAGGAAGCATCCGATCAAGCGGAGTCGGACCAGAAGCAAGAGTCCAAGCCCGAACGCAGCACGCGGCAGTTCTACGGCTCCTTGGACTTCGCCAACGAGACCCGCCAGTACTTGGTGGAAGAGCTGCGCGCCAACACCTCGCTCAACGTGCTCGACATCGACCCCCCGCAGCTGCCGCCGGCCAGCGACGACGAGGTTTTCGAAGACAGCGATTTCTGGGTCGAGATGGGGGAGAACTACCGCTCGCCTCTGATTCTCACCGGCCGCACCCGGGTCGCGTCCAAGGACGTGTCCGGTTTCGTGCAAGAGCGGGTTCGCGATCGCTACAACATGGACCGTGAGTTGACCGTGACCCGGTTCCGCAAGCGCTACGCCTACACCATCCTGTTGGACCTGTATTTCATCGACGGCAGCAGCGGCGATCAGGTTTACACCGAACAACTCCAAAACGAAGTCACCCGCACCGAGCTCGACGATCTCTCGCCGCTGAGCGTCTTCTACAGCATGATGGACGAGATCATGCCGCAAATCACTTCGATCGTCTCCCCGCCCACGGTGGTGCTGGAGCGCTATCTGTTGGAATGAGGCCGTTGGGTGGTGAACCGGAGGCACCCGCGATGAGATCCCGTGCTTTGGCTTGGCTCTTGGTGGCGCTGGCGGCCGGACCCGCCTTCGGCTTCGGCAAGAACAAGATCCACTACGACGACTTCGATTGGCACATCTACACCTCGCCGCACTTCGAGGTCTACTACTACACCAAGGAAGAGCAGCATCTGGGCCGCGTGGTCTCTTACGCCGAGAGCGCCTATTTCAAGATCTCGGAGGCGATGGACCACAAGATCCCCTACAAGATTCCGCTGGTCTTCTACCAAACCCACAGCGAATTCGAGCAGACCAACATCTTTCCGGCCTTCATCATCGAGGGCATCGCCGCCTTCGCGGAGCCTTATCGCAATCGGATGGTGTTGCCGATCGACGATCCGCCCGACGAGCTGCAGACGCTGATCGAGCACGAGCTGACCCACATCTTCCAGTACAACCTGTTGTACCGGACCTTGGTTGGGGCGCAGGCGCCGCCCTGGGTGTGGGAAGGGCACGCCAACTTCATCAGCGAGGACTGGACCAGCATGGATCGGTCCTTGGTCCGCGATGCGGTGCTCAACAACCAGCTCCCGACCCTCGAGCAGCTCAGCAACGTCTACGCCTATCCCAACGTGGTGCTGGGCTACAACCTGGGCGCGTCGGTGTTCGATTTCATGGCCGAGCGCTACGGCAAGAAGTCGGTCAGCCGGTTCTTCTTCAACCTCAATCGCGCGCCGCTGCTGGAAGGCGGCGACGGCAAGAGCCAAGGCGCGATCGAGAAGACCTTCAAGCTCAAGCCCGAGAAATTCACCCGCGACTGGCATGATTACCTCGAGGACATCTACAAGCTGCGCGACCAGGATCAGATGGAGGATCCCGATGATGCCTACGGGGAAGAGATCAAGCCGCCGGAGCCGTTCGAGAGCGTGCTGGCCTTCGCCCCCAGTCCCAGCGGGGAGCTGTTGGCGGCGCTGTCGTACAACAAGAACGACTATGAAAGCGACCTGATCCTGATCAGCGCGCGCGATGGGCGGCTGCTGCGCAACCTGACCGAAGGCTACACCAATGACTGGGAATACCTGCACATCGACGGCAAGTTCTTCGACGGCCGCTCGCTGACCTGGGATCCGAGCGGCGACCGGATCGCGCTGTTCGCGCGCGCCGAGAAGCGGCGCAAGCTGTTGATCATCCATGTGATCAGCGGCGCGCTCGAGCGCGAAATCCCGATGGAGCTCGAGCAGGTGACCGCTCCGGCCTGGTCACCCGACGGCTCGACCATCGCGTTTCGCGCCATCAACCAAGGCCAGAGCGACATTTTCCTGCTCGACCTGGCGAGCGGCGCTACCACCAACCTGACCCAGGACGATGTCTACGAAGAGACGCCGCTGTGGTCCCCCGACGGCCAATACCTGACCTACACCGGCAAGGTCAACCTCTACGACAAGCTGTTTCAGATCGAGGTGGCACGGCCGCAGAACCGCATCCAGCTGACCTTCGGCGACAGCAACGACCGCTCTCCGAGCTACAGCTCCGACGGCGGCAAGATCCTGTTCTCGTCGGATCGCGGCGGCATCTTCAACGTGTTCTCGCTCGATCTGACCAGCGGCGACCTGCGGCGCTTGACCGCGGTCACCACCGCCAACCTGTCGCCGGCCCCGATCGTCGGCGAAGGCAAGGAGCGGATCGGCTTTCTGTGCTATTGGAAGGGCGACTGGAGCCTGCGCTCGATTGCGGCCGACCGCGAGCCGATCGCCGTGATCGCCGCGGAGCGCACCGCCCGCGAGGCGGAACAAGAGGCGCTGACCCCGTTCGCGCCGGCGGTGCAGCACGAGGTGTTGGAGGCCAACAAGCAGAAGAAAGGCATGTTCTCGCGCTTCAACTTCGAGACCGCCGGGCGCTCGATCGGGGTCACTTCGGGAGGCGATTTCTTCGCCAACACCGCGATCGTTTTCAGCGATATCCTGGTCGACAGCGAGTTTCTGTTCCTCGCCAGCACGGTGCGCGAGTTCCAAGGCTACCTGTTTCAGTATTCCAATCGCGGCGGGCGCTGGTACTGGGGCAGCCGTTTCCAGCACACCACCGACTTTTTCTTCGGCACCTTCGACCTGGTCGGCAACCGCGACGACGCCCTCGCCACCCAGCGGCTGATCGGGGTCGAGGGCTTTGCCAGCTATCCGTTCAACAAGTTCAACCGGGTCGACTTCATCACCGGCTGGTACGACTTCAAGACCGAGCGCAACGTCTTCATCGAAGAGGTCGGCGACGTGCGGATCGAGGACCCGACCCGCAGCGGCACCTTGTTCGGCGTCGGGGTCGGGCTGTCGCGCGACACCATCCGCTATCTGCCGTTCGGCCCGCTGGCCGGCGAAGGTTATTCGATCAACTATACCCACTATCTCCCGATCGGCAGCTATCTGGAGCGGCGCAATCTCACCGCCGACCTGCGGCACTACACCAAGCTGGGGCGGCGCTCGCTGCTGGCGCAGCGCTTGGTCTCGCTCAATTCGTTCGGCGACGATCCCAACTTCTTCTGGGCCGGCGGCGACAATACGGTGCGCGGCATTCCCTATCGCAGCATGGTCGGAACTCGGGTGTTCTTTTACAACGCGGAGCTGCGCTTTCCGCTGATCGATGCGCTGGTAACTCCGGTGCTCGGCTTCGGCGGCATCCGGGGGTTGTTCTTCTTCAACATGGGCAACGCCTGGACCCCGCAGTTCGAGGAGTTCGGCGGCGATTTCGGCTTTTTCACCGACGGCAAGTTCGGTCCCAACGGCCGTTCGTCGTACGGTTTCGGCATCAATATCAACTTCTTCCTGCCGCTGCATATCGACTACAGCTGGAAGAACTTCAACCGCGACGATCCCAACACCAGTTCCAATGAGACCAAAAGCGGTGTAGACTTTTGGATCGGGTTTGACTTCTAATAAGGGGTGGAATTATTCATGGTGAGCCCGGGGCAGCCCCGGGCGTTCGCGGGGAGAGGGATCGACAAGCGTTTCTGACCTTTTGTCCGTACCGTCGAGCCGGTACTAGCATTCGAGGTTGAGTATGCGTTCGATAGCACTTTTCGTGGATTTCGAGAATATCCTGCGGCCGGTCGAAGAGCGGGTCGGCTCCGAAGTCGGAACCGACGAAACCGTGCGGATTCTCGGCGGCCTGATCCGCGCGATCGAGGACGCCGGCCGGGGCGCCTCCAGCATTCGGGTGCGGCGCGCCTACGCCGACTGGGAGAGCATGGAGGAAGGCCTGCAGGCGAACCTGTCGCTGATGAACATCAAACCGCAGTACGTGCTGGCCAAGACCGGCAAGTCGAGCGCCGATCTGGCGCTGTCGCTCGACCTGCTCGAGACCTTGCTGACCCGCCCCGAGGTCGACGCGTTCGTGATCGTCGGCGGCGATCGCGATTACATTCCGATCGTGTCGCGGGTGATGGAGAAGGGCAAGGATATTTTCATCGCCTCGCTGCCGGGCTCGGTGTCGGGCGATCTGCAGGACATCGTCGGCAAGGATCGCTTCATCGACATGACCTCGTTGCTGATGCCGGCCAGCGGCCTGCTGCTGGCCTTGCCCTCGGCCCTGATCGGGACCGGCGAGTCGGGCCGGGAAGCGGTCGCGCCGCGCGGGCCGGTGATGCCGCGCCATCCACGCGGTCGCCGGATCGACCCCGGGGCCAAGGAGAACCGGGAGCCGCGGCCGATGCCGCCTTCCAGTGTCGCGTTTCCCGAGAGCGCCGACCAGGAAGCGATCAAGATCCGCGCGATTCAGCTGCTCCATCGCGCCACCCAGCAGTTCGGGCCCGAAATCTATCTGGTGCCGTTCTTCAAGAACTTCATGAACGACGCGATGCCGGAGTTCAACCTGCACCAGCGTAAAGCAATCATCAATCGGCTCGGTGAAGAGGGTGTGCTGCGGGTCGAAACCAAGCAATCGGCTCACGGTCCCTACAACTACACCAGCGTCTTTCTGATCTACGAGCATCCGATGGTGCAACGCGCGGTGCCGGGCGCGAGCGCGCCGCCCGAGCCCGCGGACTCGGCCGCGGCCCAGGCCGCGGGTCTTTCCGCCGCCGACCCGGAGTCCGCGGCCGCCGACGGCGCCGGCGCGGGGCGGCGGGGGTATCAAGACTGGGCCAGCGAAGCGTAGCCCGGCGGCGGATCTGGCGCCGCCTGCTTCGTTGGGCTTGCTCGGCTTCCTCCGGCGTATTTTCTGTACTGTAGGGGAGGGGCTTGGCCCCTCCCGAGGGGCGGGCCATGGGCCCGCCCCTGCGCCTCCGTCAACCTCGCGGCGCCTCGCGCATGGGTGGCATGGGCGTGCGCAGCAAGCCCATGGACGACCTCCCTCACGATAGATATGTCGTCCATGGGCGCCCTTCGGCCGCCCATGCCACCCCATTCGAGCGCTTGACTCGAAGATGACTATCCTTGATAACAAGCGCTCCGGAGGTCCGGAACCAAGTCCGGCGGGTTGAAGCGATGGGCGACGACATCATGCGGGATTCGGAGTCGGAGCGGAAGGAGTCCGCCGCGGGCGCGGGAGCTTCCAGCCCCGCAGCACGGATCGGGTTGGAGCAGTTTCAGAAAGTCGAGCTGCGGGTGGCCACGGTGCGCAGCGCCGAGAAAATCTCAGGCAGCAGGAAGCTGCTCCAGCTGAGCGTTGATCTCGGGAGCGAACAGCGCACCCTGGTGGCCGGCATCGCCCTGGTCTACGAGCCGGAAGCACTGGTCGGGCGCCAGGTGATCGTGGTGGCCAACCTCGAGCCCGCCAACTTGATGGGGGTTCAGTCCGACGGCATGGTGCTGGCCGCCGACGCGGCCGGCCGGCCGATCCTGGCCGGCTTCGCCGACCCGGTGCCCAACGGCGCCCGCGTCCGCTAAAAGGCAGCCGAAGTTGGCCTAAGACTGTGCATATCGTGGGGGTCCAGCACGGCATCGTGGGCGGTGGAGGTGTCGTCAGCTGCAAGGCGGGCGACAGGGGGTGCGGGGGAGTCCCCCGCTCACAATGCCGGCGACGGAAGCGTACTGAAAGGTACGCTGGAGGAGCCCGAGCAAGCCCAACGAAGCAGATGGCGGCAAATCCACCGCCGTGCTCATGATTGATTCCCACTGTCATCTGCTGCATCCACAGTTCGACGCCGACCGCGAGACGGTGGTCCAGGCGGCGCTGGCCGCCGGCGTGCGCGGCATCCTCGCGGTCGCCGATACGCTGGAGTCGGCGCGCGCCGGCGCCGAGTTCGTGCGCGGGCGCGAAGGACTATGGGCCAGCGCCGGCGTCCATCCGCATCACGCCGCGCAGTGGACGGCGGACAGCGGCGCGCAGCTGCGCGAGCTGCTCGCGCTTCCCGAGCTGGTGGCGCTCGGAGAGATCGGACTGGACTACCACTACGACTTCGCCCCGCGGCCGCAGCAGCAGCGGGCGCTGGAAGCGCAGCTCGCGCTGGCGCGCGCGACCGGCCGGCCGGTGATCCTGCACAATCGGGAATCGGACCGCGATCTGATCGCGCTGCTGCGCGCCACCCCGCCGCCGGCCGGGGTGATGCATTGTTTTACCGGCGATGGCGCGCTCATGGAGCAGGCGCTCGAGCTCGGCCTGCACATCTCGTTCGCCGGCGTGCTGACTTTCAAGCGCAGCGCGGCGCTGCGCGAGCTGGCCCGCGCGGTGCCGGCCGACCGGCTTCTGATCGAGACCGACGCACCGTATCTGGCGCCGGAGCCCCATCGCGGCCGGCGCAACCAGCCAGCGCTGCTGCCTTACACCTTGGAGGTGCTGGCGAGGTCGCGCGATCAGTCGCGCGAAGAGCTCGGCGCGCAGCTGAGCGCCAATTTTGAGCGCCTGTTTCTTACGCGTCGGGTCGAGCTCGATTGACCGGCGCGAGACCGGGCGGTTAGCATGGGTCACAGCGCGGCGCCGGCGGCTCGATGCTGCAAGGCTTCAATACCGAAATCGAGGTGGAGGGGCGGCGTTTTCACGTCCAAACCGAGGACAAGGGCCGCCAGCATCCGGTGATCGAGACGCTGGTCTACTGCGGCGGGGCGATCGTCGCCAGTCGCAAGACGCCCTATGCCGCGGAGCTGGAGGACGTCGAGCTGCTGGAGCTGATGCGGCGCCAGCATCGCAGCCTGTTGCAGGCGACCCGCGGCGGGCAATATCAGCAGCAGGCTCAGGCCAGCGAGGCGGAGCGTTACCGCAGCGTGCGCGGCGCCGAGCTGGATCGGGTGGTCGAGGAGTTTCTCAAGCGCCTGGCCTAAAGCGCCCTGCCGGCCGGGCGCTGCGCTGTGCTATCCTGCGCCGGCCTTCCCGGCTCAGCGGAGGAATCGGAATCATGAATCTCGCGGTGGTCGGAAGCGGATACGTCGGGCTGGTGACCGGCGCCTGCTTCGCGGAGTTCGGCCTGAACGTCACCTGTATCGATAGCGACGCCGACAAGATCCGGCAGCTGAACGACGGGCAGGTTTCGATCTTCGAGCCGGGGCTCGAGGAGATGGTGCGCCGCAATGCCGGCGCCGAGCGCCTCAACTTCACCAGCGACATCCGCGCCGGAGTCGAGCGGGCGCTGGTGATCTTCATCGCGGTGGGGACCCCGAGCCACAGCAACGGCGCGGCCGACCTGTCGTACATCGACGCGGTGGCGCGTTCGATCGGGGAGGCGATGGACGGTTACAAGGTGATCGTCACCAAGTCGACCGTCCCGGTCGGCACCGGCGAGCGCATCCGGCGCCTGATCCGCCAGCACCAGCGCGAGCCGATCGACTTCGACGTGGCCTCGAACCCCGAATTCTTGCGCGAGGGCTCGGCGATCGAAGACTTCATGCGGCCCAACCGGGTGGTGATCGGCTGTCGCAGCCCCCAGGCGGTCGCGATTCTCAAGGACCTCTACCGCCCGCTCTATCTGCTCGAAACCCCGGTGGTGGTCACCACGGTCGAGAGCGCCGAGCTGATCAAGTACGCCTCCAACGCCTTCCTGGCGCTCAAGGTCGCTTTCATCAACGAGGTGGCGGCGATCTGCGAGCAGGTCGGCGCCGATGTCCAGGTGGTGGCGCGCGGCATGGGGCTGGATCAGCGGATCGGCTCCAAGTTCCTGCACCCGGGGCCGGGCTTCGGCGGCTCCTGCTTTCCGAAGGACACCCGCGCCTTCGTCGCGATCGGCGAGCGCGCCGGGATCGATTTCAGCATTCTCAAGGCGGTGCTGCGTGCCAACCAGGCGCAGAAGCAACGCATGGTCGAGAAGATCGAGCGCGCGGTCGGCGGGGTGGACGGCAAGCGGATCGCGATTCTGGGTCTGTCGTTCAAGCCCAACACCCACGACATGCGCGAGGCGCCCTCGATCGAGATCATCGCGGCGCTGCAACAGAAGGGCGCGCGGATTCGGGCCTACGACCCGGCGGCGATGGAGGAGGCGCAGCGCTTCCTGAACGATGTCGAGTACGCCGAAAGCGCGCAGGCCGCCGCCGCGGACGCCGATGCGTTGGTGCTGCTCACCGAATGGAATCCGTTCCGCAGCCTCGATCTGGCCGAGATCAAGTCGCTGCTGCGCCAGCCGATTCTGGTCGATTGCAAGAACGTCTACGATCCCGAGCAGATGCGCAAGCTCGGCTTTCACTACACCGGAATCGGGCGCGGCGAGGGCATTTCCGGGGCCTGAAGGCTGGCGCGATGAGCTTGCCGCCCGGAGTTCGCGATCAGCAGGCCCAGCTCAACCGCACCTACCTGCTGCCGGAGCTCGAAGCGCCGGCCCAGGCCCAGGCTCGCGCCGAGCTCAATCGCGAGCATCTGCTCGGCCCGCTGCCTGAGCTGGCGGCGCCGGCGCGCCGCGGCCCGCTGGGTCTGCTGGCCGGGCGGCTGCGGCGTGCAATCGGCGCGGCGGTGCGCGAGCTGGTCGCGCCCAAGCTGGCCGCGCAGGAGCGGATCAACGCCCAGCAGGTGCGGCTGCTCAACGGGCTGACCGAACGGCTCGGCGCGCTGGTGGCGACCCAACGCGAGTTCAACGCCCAGGCGGTGCGGCTGCTGAACTTCCTGATCGAGACCCAGGATCAGGACAGCGAGCTGCTGCGCAAGCTGCGCTTTCGCGCCGTGGAGCTCGAGAAGCGCATCGACGAAGCGGTGGCGCTGCACCACGAGACCACCGTGCTGGCCGAGCAGATCGAGCTGCTCAAGCGCCGCGCCGAAACCAAGTGAGCGGGGCGCGGCCGCGACGGCCCAAGATCGCCTTGGTGGCGCAGCGGTTCGGCCCCGGCGTGGTCGGCGGGGCCGAGGACCACGCGCGCTTGATCGCCCGGCTGCTGTCACGCTGGTCCGACCTCACGGTGGTCACCACCTGCGCGCGCGACTATCTGACCTGGGCCAATCATTTCGCGCCCGGGCGCGATCAGGTCGACGGCCTGCCGGTGCTGCGCTTCGCCAATCTGCAGCAACGCGACGTCGCGACCTTCCCGGCGCTGACCGAGCAGCTCTTGCTGCGCGATCACCCCTACGGCGCCGAGCTCGAATGGCTCAAAGCCCAGGGTCCGCGCTGCCCGGAGCTGCTCTGGTACCTGCGCGCGGAGGGAGCGAGCTACGACCTGCTGCTGTTTTTCACCTATCTCTACTATCCGACCTTCTTCGGCCTGCAGCTCCATCCGCGCCGCAGCGCGCTGGTGCCGACCGCGCACAACGAGCCGGCCATTTACCTGAACTGCTACCAGCACTTCTTCCGCCTGCCGGCGGCGATCTTCTACAACACGGTGGAGGAGAAGGGACTGCTCAACCGCCTGACCCACAATCAGTTCACCTTCAGCCGGGTGGTCGGAGTCGGGATGGATCCGCCCGGCGCCGCCGACGTCGCCGGGTTCCGCCGCGCCTACGGACTGGAGCGTCCGTATCTGATCTACGCCGGCCGGATCACCACCGCCAAGGGAACCGATACCTTGCTGCGCTGCTTCGCCGAGTACCGCGCCGGCCGCGGCGACGGTCTCGAATTGGTGCTGATCGGCGCGACCGAAGGCAGCGAGCCGCAAGGGGACGGGGTGCGCTACCTGGGCTTCCTCAGCTCGGAGCACAAGGACGCCGCCTTCGCCGGCGCGGCGGCGATGGCGGTGCCGTCGCTGTACGAGAGCCTGTCGATCGTGGCCTTAGAAGCCTGGCGCTGGGGCCGGCCGGTGCTGGCCGACCGCCGCAGCGAGGTGCTCGCCGGCCTGATCCGGCGCAGCGGCGGCGGCTGGACCTTCGGCACCGCCGCCGAGTTCGGCGCGGCGCTGGGAACGATTGTGGATGAGCCCGAGGAAGCGCGCCGCCGCGGCGAGCTCGGCCGGCGCTTCGTGACCCGCTACTACAACTGGCCGACCATCGAACGCAAGTACGCCGAGGTCATCAGCCGGATCACCGGCATTCCCTGCGGCCCTTTGGTCCAATGATCCAGACCGAAAGCTCGCGCCCACCGGACCCGGAATGGTAGAGTGGTCGCACTCGAGAAGGAGAAAGCGATGACCGATCCATCAACCCCAACGGGCCCGGCGCCCAAGTCGGGCCTTTCCGCGCCGGCTTGGATCGCGATCGGCTGCGGCGGCCTGATCGTGCTGGTCCTGATCGTGGCATCGGTTCTGTTCTGGTATGGAGCCCGCAAGCTCAAGGGCGTGGCCGAGGATTTCGAGGCCAATCCGGCCAAGAAGGCCGCCGAGATGATGGTGCGGATCAACCCCGAGCTCGAGCTGGTGCGCTCCGACGATCAGACCATCACGGTGCGGCTCAAGCAGACCGGCGAAGAAGCCACGTTCGACTTCGAACAGATCCGTGAGGGCAAACTGCGCTTTCGCAGCCAAGAGGGCGAGGCCACGCTCAGCATCGAAGGAAGCAAGCAGGGCGGCACGCTCACGGTCGAAAGCGACAAGGGCACGGCGGTCCTGGGCAGCGGCGGGGCCGAGCGCCTGCCGGCCTGGGTGCCGCTGCCCGAAACCCACGGCGAGCTCCAGGCCAGCTATACCGTGGCCGCCGAAGGCAAGGTCGGCGGGCTGGTGGCCTTTGCCAGCGAGCAGAGCTCGGCCGAGCTGCGCGGCTTCTATCAGGAGCGGCTCGAAGCGGCCGGCTATGAGCTGCAGCTCCACACCCTCGGTCTCGGCAGCGCCGGACAGCAGGAGATGCTGATCGGGACCCACGCCGCTTCGGAGCGCAACCTCACGGTCACGATCACCAGGCAGGAAGGCAAGACCCAGGTCATGCTGCAGTACGGTGGCAAACCCTGAGCCGGTTTCATCGCCCCGCCGCGCCGGGTTTGCTTTCTGCCGCCCGGCCTGATTGGATTTCGATTGACAAGCGGGCTCCGCGTCCGGCAGATTACTGTCCGGCGACGGCCCAACGCCGAACCCCGCCCGACCTCCCCCCGCGAGGTCCGCGGACGGGGCAAAGGGGTCATCAAGCCTCGGGAGCCATGGGGAATCGTTTCTTCGTCACCGACTCGCAGGCGGGGGCTGGAGTCGTGTGACTGAGAGGAAACGATACCGATGACTCAAGCTCGCAAGCTCAAGAAAGACATCCGCGCTCGCGCCAAGAAGACCGGCGAGAGCTACGCCGCAGCCCGCCGCCAAATTCTGGCGCTGCGCTCCAAGCGCAGCCGCCAGTCCGGCGCACCAACCCCGATCCGATCCGTTCCGCCTTCACCCGGCTCCTCGGCTGGTCGCGGCGCGCTGGGCGGCGTCAGCGATTTGAACTGCCGGGAGCGAACCGGTCATGGGCTCGATCACTGGTTCGCGGTTTTGGATGCCTTCGGCGCAGCTCAGAAGGGACACACCGACGCGGCCCGGCATCTGCGTCAAGACCATGGCGTCCCGGCCTGGCACTCGCAGGGAATCACGGTCGCCTACGAGCGGGCCAAGGGCCTGCGCGACATCAACCAGAGCAGCAGCGGCCGCTTTCAGGTTTCGGTTTCGCGGGTGGTGCCGGCCGGCGTGCCGCAGGTGATCCGCGCGTTGGCCTCGGCCGAGGGGCGCCGCCGCTGGTTGGCCGAAGCCGATCCGGGCCTCACCCGGGCGCTGCGCGCCGCGCTGCAAGGTCCCAAGCGGCGCGAGCTGGCGGTGCGCCCCAAGGGCGACGCCCGCCTGCGGCTGCGCTGGGGCGCCTCGTCGGTGGAGATCCGGATCGATCCGCGCCCGGGCGGAAAGAGCTCGATCGTGGCCGATAACTCGAATCTGCCTGAGCCGCGGCTGATCGAAGTGCGGCGCGAAGCCTGGAAGACGGCTCTCGACGCGCTGCGCCGGCACCTCGCCGGCTAGGAGCCTGCCGCCCTAGGCTCATAGCTCCGGCCTTTTCGAAGCCAGCTGGGTTTCCCTCAGTCCCCTGGACCGTCAGGTCTTGGGGACTTTTCCCTTTTCATAGACGATCGAGATCCCGGAAATCCCCAGCTCGCCGGTGCAGCTGTCTTCCGAGCCCCGGTCATCGCGAAAGATCCCGAACGTGATCCCGTCGCCTTGATCCAAGGAGGGAAATTCCTCGTCGCCGCCGCTGATCTCGAAGCGGACCTTGGCGCTCTCCTGCTCCGTAGCCGGGGCCGCCATTTGGATCCGGCCGCCGCTCAGGGTGAAGTCCGTGGTGGCTTCGAGCGCGATCAAACCGCTGCTCGCCCCTCCGCCATCGGCCGCCTCTCCGGGTCGCGAGCGGTACAGCAGGTTGGGTGCGAGAAGAAAACTGCAGTCGGTCTCGTATGCCTCCCACACGATCTCGAGAACCAAGGGCGTGTCCGATTTATAGTCGTTGGGGATCGTGAAGCTCAGTCCGAAGTTAGGGACCCCACTATTCCCGGTCAGAAGCAGCGGCGCGCTCCCCCCGGAGAGCTGCACGATGGCGCCGTCATCCAGGATTGCGCCGAGTGGGTTCAGAGACAGCCGCAAAACCTTGGCGGCTTGCGCCGGCCCGGCCGCGAGCACCAGACCGATCAGCATCGAAGCGAATAAGCCTTGATTCCATTGTTTCACCGTCCTGGTCACCTCCAGCTTGGAATTCCGTCCGTCGTTCGGATCGGCCGATCGATCGCGCGTTAGGCTCAGTCTTTGCGCCGCCGCCGCAGCAGTAGGCCGGTGCCGACCACGATCGCGCCGGCGCCGGCCCAGACCGGAATGTTGACCTGCTCCTTTTCCTCGATCCGGAACTCGATCGGGCCGAGCTTGGCGTCGTGGGTCTCCTTGGTATAGCTGAAGCCGCGGTAGATCAAGGCCAAGAGCCCGCCCACGATCAACACCAACCCGATCACCTGTTGGGCCCGCATCCGTTCTCACCTCCTCCGAAAAGTGCCCCCGGCTGGTCCGCGGCGGCGCTTGCCGATGCTGCAAGCGTAGTTGCAATCCGCGCCTGGACCAACCCCCCCAGGGCGGAAAATCGGCCGGCGCGAGGGTTGCTCTGAGGGAAATCCCCCCCGGATTTGGGGGAAGAACCCCATTCAACGCCAGCGGTCCGTTCCCGATACTGAAGATCTATGAACCCATCTATCCAAAGGAGCATGACCATGTCTCGACCGGCCGGAATCACCCGATGTGTCCTTCTCAGCTCGGCTCTGCTTTGGTGCGCGCCGCTGGAGGCGGTGATCGCTCCGCAGCAGGATCGAACCAGAGAAGCGCTTCAGTATCGCCACCCCGATCTGCAGATCCGCAATGTCTACCAGCGGCCCGACCGTGTGCCGGGGCAGCGCTCGGAGCAGCGCGACGCCGAGCTGGAGCTGCTCGGCGTGGCGCAGGATTCGGCGTTCTACGACCTGCGCGGCGGCCGTTGGGGCACTTTGGTGCTCAGCACGCCGATGATTCCCGGCCCGGCCAATCAAGGTCGGCTGAGCTGGGCCGATCTCGGGCGCTCGGCTCCCGCCGGCGACGCCGAGCTCGGCGCAGGGGCCTGGAGCGCGCTGCGACAGTATTTGACCGCCTATCGGGCCGAGTTGGGGATCGATCCGGTTCAGCTCAGCGATGACCCGGGCATCTCGGTTCACGAAGGCGGCCGCGTGATTCAGATCCACGGGCGCCGCGAGGTCGGCGGCATACCGGTGCGCGACTCCTACATCAGCGCCGTGATCAACAGCGGCAACTTGGTCCTTTTCGGCAGCCGCAATTGGGGATCGGTCGAGGTGGAGCTCGAGCCGGGCATTGCTGCGGCCGCAGCGGAAGCGGCGGTGCGCGCCTATGTGGAAACCGGCTTCAGCTTGAGCGGCTTTAGGGCACCGGCCGAACTGGCCATCGTCCCGCTGGCGGTGGGCGCGGAGCCGTCGAGCGCTCCGCTCGGGGCCGGCTACACCTACCGGCTGGTCTGGGTTCTGAGCCCGACCGTGAGCGAGGACCGCGGCCGCTGGGAGGCCTTGGTCGACGCGGCCAGCGGCGAGCTGCTGGCGTTCACCGATCTCAACCTGTACTACGACCGCAAGCTTCGCGGCGGCATCTATCCGGTCAGCAACGACGGCCAGCCGCCCGACGGGGTCGAGCAGCCCGGCTATCCGATACCGTTTGCCGATGCCATCCAGCCGTTCGGCACTTCGCTGTTCAGCAACAGCTCCGGATTGGTCGACGATGTCGGCGGCCTGCTGCGCACGACCCTGAGCGGCCAGTACGTGAACATCAACGACAACTGCGGTCCGATCGACGAAGTCCTCGAGTGCAGCGATCTCGATTTGGGGTCGGGTCCCGGCACCGACTGCGACGTCCCGCCGGGACATTCGGCGGGCGACACCCACTCGGCGCGCAGCGGTTTCTACGAGCTCAACCGCCAGATCGAAGGCGCCCGCGCTCTGCTGCCGGGCAACCCCTGGCTGCACGACCAGCTGACCGCCAACATGAACATCGACGATACCTGCAACGCGTTCTGGGACGGCCTCACGGTCAACTTCTTCAAGTCCGGCGCCGGCTGCGGCAACACCGGCGAGATCGCCGCGGTCTTCGATCATGAGTGGGGCCACGGCTTGGATGACAACGACACCGACGGCGAGATCTCTTCACCCGGCGAGGCGATCGCCGATATCTACGGCATCCTGCGGGTGGTCGACTCCTGCTTCGGCCGCGGCTTCGTTCCGGGCGACCTCAGCTGCGCCGGCGGCGGCTACGGCGATCCATGCTTGGGCTGCACCGGAGTGCGCGATCTCGACTTCGCCAAGCACCAGTCCGGGCAGCCGCACGACATCGACTGGATCCTGTCGCCGACCGTGGCTCCCGGCGGCGGCTGCGTCGGGGTCGCCGGTCTGCAGCAGGGCCCCTGCGGCCAAGAGACCCACTGCGAGGGCATGGTGCCGGCCGAGGCCGGCTGGGATCTATTCGCCCGCGATTTGCAAAGCGCTCCGTTCAACTCCGATCTCAATACCGGGTTGCAGATCGCGACCCGGCTCTTCTACCTCAGCGCCGGCAACATCGGCAGCTGGTATCAGTGCGCCCCCGGCCCGGCTCAGCTCGCTGGCTGTGTCGCCGACGGCGGCTACCTGAACCTGCTGGCGGTGGACGACGACAACGGCGACCTGAGCGATGGAACGCCGCACATGCAGGCGATCTTCAACGCCTTCGACCGCCATCAGATCGCCTGCGCCACGCCGGCGGTCCAGAACAGCGGCTGCGCCGGCGCGCCGGCGCTGGCTCCGAGCCTAACGGTGACCGCCCTGCCGCAAGCGGCGCACTTGAGCTGGACCGCGGTGCCCGGCGCGACCAAGTACTGGGTGTTTCGCACCGAGGGGGTCAAAGGGTGCGACTTCGGCAAGGTGCGGATCGCCGAGACCACCGCGACCGAGTACAGCGACAGCGGTTTGCTCGACGGCTTCGAGCTGCTCTACAGCGTGATGCCGGTCGGAGCGCACGACAGCTGCGCCGGGCCGATGAGCGCTTGCGTCGCCACCGTTCCGGCCCCCAAGCCGGCCGAGGTCGAAGACCTGCTCGCGTTCCGCCAAGTGCCGAATGCGCTGGCGATCCTCACCGGTGACGACGATCCGTTCCTCGACAACTGCGAGATCGCCAAGTTCAGTTTCGAGGTTGAAAACGCCGGGTCGGTCGACCTGCAGAGTGTCGCGATCGTCTCGATCACCCCGGTTTCCCATCCGCAGACCGAGATCCTGACCTCGCTGCCGGCGCCGCTGGCGAGCAGCTTGGCGGGCGGCAGCTGCGCCGCGCCCGAGTCCCTGGCGGCGGCCAGCTTCCAATTCGTGCCTCACGGCGTGGGCTTCGACGAGACCATGGTGTTCGAGGTCGTGATCCAGGGCAGCAGCGCGGCGTTCGGCACCACCACGCTGGTCGGCACCATCGAGCTCAGCGGCACCGAGAGCGATTTCATGTTCTTCGACTCGGTGACCTTCGATTTCGAGGACGGGCTGCAGGGCTGGAGCTTCGCCTCCGGCTCCTACATCCGCCAGTCGCCGGGCGCCAACGGCACCTTGTTCCATTTGGCCTCCTCCTCGTTCCAGGCCGGCCAGTGCGACGAGATCCAATCGCCCGAGATCCGCCTGACCCCGACCTCGACCCTCTCGCTGTTCAACATGTTCGTGACCGAGCCGGGAACCCCACTGGGGGTCTACGACCGCGCCAACGTGGGGCTGTTCGATGTCGAAGCCGGCTCCCGAATCACGGTCGCGCCGGACAGCGGCAGGCTCTACAACGTCTCCGGCTCCGGCGGCGTGTGCGTGACTGCGGGCCAAGCCGGCTGGGCCGGCCCCGGGCCCGGCTTTCTCGAGAGCGGCTGGTCCCCGACCGCGCTCCAGACTTCGAGCTTCACCGGCCGGCGGCTGCGGATCGACGTCGCCTACGGCACCGATCCCGCGGTCGAAGCCACCGGACTACAGTTCGACGAGGTCACCCTGACCGACTTCGAGCTCCAGGTTCCGGATGCGCAGAGCGACACTTGCGAAACAACGCCGCAGATTCAGGCCAATGACGATGCAGCGAGCACGCCGTCCGGCAGCCCGGTGACCATCGACGTGGTCGCCAATGACTTCACCTTGAACCCGCCGCTGACCGTAACCGCGGTCACCGATCCGCCCGACGGCTCGGTGATCGACAACGGTGACGGCACGCTGACCTACAGCCCCGATCCGGGCTTTGTCGGGGTCGACAGCTTCGACTATTCGATCAGCGATGCGCTCGGCAACAGCGATTCGGCCACCGTCACGGTGACCGTCACTCAGCCAGCCGCCTGCGCCGAGCCGGGCGCGACGGTGCTGACCGACGGCGGCGGGGATGCGAGCACCGCCCAACCGGAACACGACGTTCTGAGTCTCTCGATCGCGCAGCCGACCGCGCTGAACGGCGACAAGTTCGTCTTCACGCTCAAGATGGCCGGGCTTGCCAACCCGACGCCGAACACCACCTGGCCGGTCATCTTCCGCACCCCGGACGGGGTGGATCGATTCGTCAAGATGGCGACCAGCGCCACCGGCACGGTGAGCTTCGCCCACGGCCTCGGCACCAACCCCTCGGTGGCCGGCAGCCCGGCCGATCCAGCCAGCGGCTTCAACGCCGACGGCACGATCCGGATCGTGGTGCCCGCGAGCCAGCTCGGCAGCCCGATCCCGGGCCAACAACTCAGCCAGTTCCTGACCCGGATTCGGGTCGAGCTGGGTCCGGGCGGAGCCGTGACGCCGGACAACATGCCCGACAGCCTGACCCGCAGCGGCTCCTATGGGGTGACTGATTGCGGCTCGAATCAGCCTCCCGCGGCCCAGGACGACTCGGCGGTCACCGAAGTCGGGGCGGCGGTCACGATCGAGGTGTTGGCCAACGACAGCGATCCCAACGGCGATCCGCTGACCGTGGTATCGGTGACCGATCCGGCGCAAGGCAGCGCAGCCATCAACCCCGACGGCACGATCACCTACACCCCCGATCCCGGCTTGCTGGGCTCCGATGGCTTCGAGTACACGGTCTGCGATCCAGCCGGTCTGTGCGACACTGCCTCGGTCGCCGTGGAGGTCCAGTGCCCGGCCACCGCGGACGGCAGCTTCAGCGACGACTTCGAGCCCGAGCCGGAAGCCGGCTGGACCACCGAGACGGCGGCCAATAACCTGCCGAGCTTGACTTGGCAGACGGTTACCGATCCGCTGACCCAGAGCCCGACTCAAGCGTACTTCAGCGATGCCACGACCCTCGATCTCAAAGACGACCGGCTGATCGCGCCGCCGCAGGATCTCTCCTCCGGCAGCCACCTGATCTTCTGGCACCGCTTTTTCTTCGAGCCGACCTTCGATGGCGGCGTGCTCGAGGTCAGCACCGACGGCGGCAGCAGCTGGGTCGACGTGCTCGCCGGCGGCGGCAGCTTTGTCGAAGGCGGCTACAACGACAGCATCGACCCCGGGGCCGGCAGCCCGATCGCCGGACGGCTGGCCTGGAGCGGGTTCTCGGAGTTCATCGACGCGATGAACCGGGTCGAGGTCGATCTGGGCGCCTTCGCCGGCCTCAACGTGCGGGTGCGCTGGCGCTTGGCCGCCGACCCGGTCGCGCCGGGATCGATCCCCGGCAGCGGCTGGTGGATCGACGACGTCCAGTTCACCAACACCTTGGTCATTCCAAGCGACTGCCCGGTGCCGCCGCGGGCGATGGACGACGATGCGGCGACCGACGAGGACACGCCGGTGGTGATCGGCCTGCTGGCCAACGACAGCGACGCCAACGGCGATCCGCTCACGGTGACCGAGGTGACGGCTCCGATGCATGGCACCGTGGTCAACAACGGGGACGGCACCGTCACTTATACGCCGGCGCCCGACTTCTTCAGCCCGCCGGACGACAGCTTCCAGTACACGGTCTGCGATCCCGGCGGGCTCTGCGCTCAGGCCAGCGTCCACGTCACCGTCAACCCGGTGAACGACGCTCCGGTGGCGAACGACGACAGCGCGACCACGCCGCAGGACACGCCGGTGACGGTGGACGTGCTGGGCAACGACAGCGATCCTGAAGGCGACAGCCTGGCGGTGGTAAGCGTCTCCGATCCGCCCCATGGCACCGCGGTAAACAACGGCGACGGCACCGTGACCTACACGCCGGATCCCGGGTTCTTCAGCCCGCCGGACGACAGCTTCGAGTACACGGTCAGCGACGGCGGGCTGACCGATACGGCAACGGTTACCGTGACGGTCACCCAGGGCCAAAGCAACCAGGCGCCGGTCGCGAACGACGACAGCGCGACGACGCCGCAGGACACACCGGTGACGGTGGACGTGCTGGCCAACGACAGCGATCCGGACGGCGACAGCCTGACGGTGACCGGCGTGAGCGATCCGGCCAACGGCTCGGCGGTGAGCAACGGCGACGGAACGGTGACCTACACGCCGGATGCTGGGTTCGTGGGCAGCGACAGCTTCAGCTACACGATCAGCGACGGCAACGGCGGCACGGCCACGGCGACGGTGAGCATCACGGTGACAGAGGGTCCGGGCGGCGGGACGCTGGAGCGGGCGCACGGCAGCGGGTTCTTGGCGACCGGCTCGAGCAGCAGCGGGGACGACGACGACGATGAGGGCGGCTCGGGCAAGCTCAACTTCAGCTTCGACGCGAAGTTCGAGCAGGATGGCAGCCTGAAGGGCAAGCTGAAGGTCAACGACAAGGGCGCCGGAGTCAAGATCGACGCCGACCAAATCACCAGCCTGAGCGGCGGGGGCAGCGCCTGCAACGGGGTGCCGCCGAGCGCCAACTCGTTCGAATTCACCGCCATCGGCAAGTTCAACAACGTGAACGGCGCGCAGTTCCGGGTCTGCGGGGAGGACAACGGCAACCCGGGCAAAGGCAACGACCGGATCCACATCCAGTGCGTGTCGGGGTGCAGCTACGACAGCGCGTCGCGCACGCCGGATGACGTGCTCGACGGCGGCAACATCCACCTCGACCGCGCAGCGGCGCGGGCGGCGGGACGGGCGGCCGAGCCGCAGGTGGTGGAGCTGGATCCGATCCTGCTGAGTGAAGCGGTGGTCGGGACGCCGCAGCTGATGGTGGCGATCGTGCATCAGGACCAGGTCAATCTAGAAGGACTGAACCTGACCTTGAGCTGGACCCGCTCGGACGGGAGCACGGGCAGCGCGAGCGCGATCACCGATGCGTTGGGGATCGGGCTGTTCCAGGCCACGACCAGCGCGGGTGCGACCGAGTACATCGTGCGCTCGGGCGCGGTGCTGGAGTCCAACGCGATCGAGATCACCGGCACCCTAGGCTTCTAACCCACCCCACCCCCCTGTGGGCAAGGCCCCGGCCTCGATGGGAGGCCGGGGCCTCTCTCTTATCGCAGGTTTCGCTGCCGGAGCTCTTCAAGCAGTTGCCGAGCCCGGTCGCGGGCGACCGGCTCGGCTGCGGTAGCGATGACCCGCCGTAGCAGTTCGGCGGCCTCCGCGTGACGCTCGAAACCCAGCAGCAACCGGCTGGCGCGAAGCAAGCTCGGGGTGTCGGCCGGGCTCGCGGCCACAGCCTTGAGATAGCGCTCGAGCGCGAGCGCGGGCCGGTCTTGCCGCTCGGCCAGATCGCCCCACAGCAGCCAGGCGGCCGCCCAACTCGGCGCGAGCGCGACCGCGCGTTGCAGATGACCGCCGGCCGCTGCGAGCTCACCCGAAGCGATTTCGATCTGGGCCAAGCGCGATAGAATCGCGGCGCTGTCGGTGCCGGACTCGACTGCTCGGCTCAGGAGACCACGCTCCTTCTCCGGGTCTCCCTCTTCGAAGGCCATCTCACCAAGTCGGAGCCAGGCGTCCGCCAGGCGCGGGTTGATCTCGAGCGCGCCCTCATACTCGCGGCGCGCCGCCTCGAGCTCGCCGCTCGCTCGATAGGCATCGGCCAAACCCAGCCGCAGGAAATCGAGTTGGGGATTGAGAGCGAGCGCCTCGCGGGCGGAGGCGAGCGCCTGCCGGGTTTGGCCGGCGGCGGTCTGGGCGCGCGCAAGCTGGCTGAGAAACACCGCGTTGTTCGGGCTGCGCTGAACCAGCCGTTGCAAGGCCTGGAGCGCCGCCTTGGTATGTCCGGCGGCCAGCGCTTTTTTCGCCGCCTCGAGCTCGGCGAGCAGAGCGAGCCCGTCCTTGGGATCGAGGGCGCGGGCGGCGTCCGAAACGGATGCGTGCCCCGCGCCCTGGAGGTATCCCAAGCTCCGCAAGGAGGCGGTCAGCTCCGGATCCAGCTCGGGCGCCGGAGCCGCGCGGGCCGGGCGGGTCGCCAAGTCGCGCAGCGCGCGTTGGAGCTCGGCGGCGATTTCGCTGCGTTCGGCCCAGAGGTTGTTCGACTCGGCCGGGTCGCTGACGTAGTCATAGAGCTCGGGGCGCGGCGCGGCGATCATCCGCCAGCGCCGATCGGTGAGCGCTTGAAGCGGCGCCCAGCCGTAGGTGGTAGCCGGCATCCAGGTTTCGCTGTAGATCGGGAGCTCTGCGCTCGGGGCGCCTGCTTCCAATCCGGGCAGCGCGGCACCGAAGCGGCCGGCCGCATCGTCCATGCCCAACAGGCGCAGCAAGCTGGCGGCGAGCCGGGTGGCGGCGACCGCTTCCTCGACCACCCGGCCGCGTGCGATGCCGGGCCCGCGCAGGATCAGCGGCACTTCGAGGCTGGCGCGGTACAGCGTCAGGCCGTGGGCTCGCTCGCCGTGATCGCCGAGCGCTTCGCCGTGATCGCCCACCACCGCCAGCACGGTGGGCGAGTGCGGCAGAGCGTCGAGCAGGCGCCCGAGCTGCTGGTCCATGTATGCGATCTCGCCCGCGTAGTTGCTGGGATCGTTCGGTCCGCGCCATGCTGCCGGAGGCGCATAGGGCGCGTGAGGATCGTAGTAGTGCACCCACAGAAAGTAGACCGAGGCGGGCTGTTGGACGGAGCGCCGCGCCAACCAGTCGATCGCCGCCGCGGTCACCGCCGCAGCATCGCGCTCCGGGTAGCCGTACTCGCCGATTTGTTCGGCCGCCATGCGGTCGTCGTACAGCTCGAAGCCGCGCGCCAGACCGAAGCGGCGGTCGAGCACCCGCGAGCCGATCACCGCGGCGGTGGCATACCCGCGAGCGGCCAGAACCGTGGCCAGGGTCGGTAGGTCGGAAGGCAGTACCGCGGCGCCGTTGTCACGCACGCCGTGCTGGGGTGGATCGAGCCCGGTCAGCAGCGAACAGTGCGCCGGCAAGGTCAGCGGCGCGGCGGTGAGAGCCCGCGCGTAGCGGATTCCCTCGGCCGCGACTCGATCCAACGCGGCAGTGCGCGCGGCCGGATTGCCGTAGCAGCCGAGCGCGTCGGCTCGGGTCGTGTCGAGCGTGACCAGCACCACGTTGGGTGGCGATTCGGAAGCGGCGATCGGACCTAGCGGCGCCGGCGCGGAGACGATTGCGGCCAGGACCGTCGCGGTCAGAAGTCGGGGGAGCAGCATCGCTCCAATCTAGCGCATCCGGCAGCCGCCAAGCTTGTGCTGGTGGCAGGCGAGGAGCACAAGGATGCGACTTGGCCGCTGGAGCGCGCGTGGGTGGCATGGGCACGCGCAGCGCGCCCATGGACGACCTCACTCGCGTCGCGGACCTCGTCCATGGGCGGCCTTCGGCCACCCATGCCACCCGATGCGGGACCCTCGGGGCCGGATATCAAGGGCGAACCCCTCGCTCTAGTTGGAAGGGAGCGCATCGAGTTGAGAAGTCGGCGCCGGGGAGGCATCATGCGGCTGTGGATTCCGAGCTCGAGCGGCTTCGCGCCACGAGCGGCCTGCAGGCGCTGCCTCCGCCACCGCGCCGCCCCGGACTGTGGGGGGCGCCGCTCGCATGGATCAAGCGCCTGCTGCGCCGCCCGGCGCGGGCCGCGCTGGCCGCCGAGCTCCAGGCGATCGAACGGCATCAGCTCGGTCTGCTCGATCATCTCGAGGCCCGGGCGCAATCCGAGCACCAGAGCTGGATCGCGACTCTGGACCACCTGGCCGGCCGATTCGAAAGGCTCGAGCAGAGGCTGGAGCAGGTGGGTGCGCGGCTCGAAGCCAGTGCCGGCGAGCGCGCCGAAGCGGTCGAGAGCCGCCTCGCAGCCCAGCTTTCGAAGCTGGCAGCCGAGGTGGAGGAGGCGCTCGAAGCCAGCCGCCGCCTGGGTGATGTCTACCGCGAGCTGTTCGTGTCGACCGAGAGCGAGCGCGAGCGCTTGCGCCGCGCGGCCGCGCGATTGGAGACCGCTGAAGCGCCCGGGACGGGCGGCGCCGCGGGCGCCATGGCCTGGCTCGAGGCGCGCGAGTACCGCCGCTTCGCGGGCCGGTTTCGAGGCGATCCGGCGGAAATCCAGGCTCGCCTGAGCGAGTACGTCCGCCTGTTGGCGGACCAGGCGCCGGTGCTCGACGCCGGCTGCGGCCGCGGCGAGTTTCTGGATCTGTTGCAGGCGGCCGGCCGCCCGGCTTACGGCATCGATCTCAATCCGGAGTTCGCGGCCTGCGGCCGCGCCCGCGGCCTCGACGTGCGCGAACAAGGCGTGCTCGAGCATCTCGCCGCGCTCGAGCCCGGCAGCTTGGGCGGGATCCTCTGCGCCCAAGTGCTCGAGCATCTCGGCGCCGCCGAGGTGCGCCGCTTCGTCGAGCTGGCTTTCCGCGCCCTGCGCGCCGGCGGCCTGCTGATCGCGGAAACCATCCACCCGGGATCGCCGTACGCCTTCAGCCACGCCTACGTGCTCGACCTGAGCCACCGGACTCCGATCCATCCCGAGGCGCTGCGCTTGGTCCTGGAAGCCTGCGGCTTCGCGCGGGTCGAAATCCGGCTGCGTTCGCCGGTGCCCGAGATCGAGCGGCTCGAGCTGGT
>Ga0214472_10000771_pt1 | contig 38564 bp, 32 predicted proteins | sample RVTome_6_FD_207662 | JGI IMG/M metagenome (GOLD analysis project Ga0214472, IMG submission 207662) | Soil microbial communities from uranium-contaminated site in the Upper Colorado River Basin, Wyoming, United States - RVT140D175 | ecosystem: Environmental > Terrestrial > Soil > Contaminated >...
GAGCGCTCCCGTCGGCATCGACTCCTTGAACCTCTACGGGAGCACCCTCGCCGTCGACAATGCGATGGTCGCGGTGGCGCGCGGGCTCGAGCGCTACTTGGACCACGTCCAGATCCGCCGGCGCTCGATCGCGCCGCTCGTCGAGGATCCGATCACCCTCGCCGTGAACGCCGCTCGACCCCTGGTGGAGGAGGCGGGTCCCGACGCGTTCGAGCTGCTCATCGTCGCCACCGAGTCCGGGGTGGACCTCGGCAAGCCCATCAGCTCCTACGTGCACCGTCACCTCGGCCTCCCCAGTCGCTGCCGCAACCTCGAGGCGAAGCACGCCTGCTACGCGGGCACCGCCGCGCTCCAGCTCGCGACCGCGTGGGTGCGCTCGGGCGAGAGGCCGGGGAAGCGAGCGCTCGTGATCACGACCGACTTGCCGGGCAGGCAGTTCGGCGAGCCGGCGGAGTTCACCCCGGGCACGGGAGCGGTCGCCCTGAGCGTGGGAGCCGAGCCCCGTGTGCTGGCGCTGGACCCCTGGAGCGGCTACGCGTCCAGGGAGATATACGACACCGCTCGCCCGACGCCGACCACGCACTGGGTGGACGAGGCCCTCTCCCTCGGGGCCTACCTCGACCTGTTCGAGATGGCGTGGGAGGAGTATCGACGCGCTCGGAGAGACCGTGGCGGCGGCGAGGAGCTCACCCACGTGGTCTACCACATGCCCCTCGTGCGCCTCGTTCGGGAGGCGCACCGGATCCTCGAGGAGTCGGAAGGCGAGGAGTGGAGCGAGGAGAGGCTCGCCTCGAGCTTCGAGCGGATGGTCCGGCCCTCTCTGGCCTACTGCGAGGAGGTGGGGAACATCTTCTCCGGGACCCTCTACGCCGGCCTCGCCGCGCTGCTGGACTCGGCGGCCTGCCCTCCGGCCGGAGCCCGGATCGGCCTGTACTCCTACGGGTCGGGGTCCTGCGCCGAGTTCTACAGCGGAGTGGTCGGTCCCGCCGCGCGCGAGACCGTCTCTCGCCACGGCATCGCCGCCCACATCGCGGAGCGCCGCCCGCTCACCCTCGAGGAGTACGAGAGGACGGTTCTCGACCACGAAGCCAGCGCCGGCCGTGCCGAGTTCCGACCCGGCTGCGACCTGCCGGCCGGGCTCTACGCGCAGGCCTACGAAGGCAGGGACCGGCTGGTGCTTGCCCGCGTCGAGAACCACTACCGCCACTACTCATGGAGCTGACGGAGCAGCAGGGCTGCCGTCGAGTCCGGCTGCCCGAACGCCTGAGCGGGGAGGACCTGGGTCGTCTGCGCGACGAGGTCGTCCGAGTCTCCGGGGACGAGATTGTCGTCCTCGAGGGATCGGGAGGGACGTTCTGTCTCGGAGGGACGCTGCCGCCGGAGGAGGCCGGGGGCACCGACGCCCCCGCCCGGTTCGGCGCGCTGCTGGCGGCGATCGAGCGCTCCCCGCGACCCGTCGTCGCCGTCGTGGACGGTGAAGCTCTCGGCGCCGGGGTCGGGCTCGCCGCGTCCTCCGACCTCGTCCTCGCGTCGCCACGGGCTCGCTTCGGGCTTCCCGAGACCCTCCTCGGTCTCGTCCCCGCGGTCGTCTTCCCCGCCCTTGCACGACGGGTCGGGCCGGCGCGGGCGCGGCTGCTGGGGATGGGACACCCTCCGCTTCCGGCGGCCACCGCCCTCGACTGGGGGCTCGTCGACGAGGTCACGGACGAGCTCGAGGCGGCGCTGCGGCGCCACCGGCGTCGCTTCTCGCGGATGGGACCCCGGGCCCTGGCCACCCTCAAGGCCCTCGTGGCGGACCACTACGGTGCCCCTGCGGGGTATCTGGCCGACGCGGAGCCTCGCTTCCGGGAGTTGCTCGGCGGCGAGGAGGCTCGCTCCCGCATGGCGCGGTTCATGAGCGGCGAGGCGCCGTGGCGGGACGGGGAGGACGATTGACGGGCGACGACCTGAAGGACGAGGTCCTCGTCGTCACCGGCGGATCGAGGGGCATCGGCCGCGCCACCGTTCTCGCCGCCGCCGCCCGCGGGGCCCGGGTGGCCTTCTGCAGCCGGGACGAGGCCGGCCAGGCCGAGGTCGTGGAGGCTGCCGTCGCCCTCTCCGCGTCCGAACGTGTGCTTGCCGTCCGGGCGGACGTGTCGCGGGAGGGCGACGTGGAGCGGCTGTTCGACGCCGCCCTCAGTGCCTTCGGGGAGGTCGACGCCGTGGTGAGCAACGCCGGCTTCAGCCGTGAAGCTCTGCTCGTGTCGCTCACCACCCGGGAGTGGGACGAGGTTCTGGCCACGAACCTCACCGGGTCGTTCCTGGTCGCCCGGCGCGCGGTGCGCGCGTTCGTCGAGCGCGGCCGGGGAGGGCGGATCGTGTTCATGGGCTCGCTCCAGCAGAACGGCGCGCCCCGGGGTGCGGCCGCCTACGCCACGAGCAAGGGCGGACTGGGCGGGCTGACCCGGGCGATCGCCTGGGAATACCGCACGCGGGGCATCCGCGCCAACCAGGTCGTGACGGGGTACGTGGACACCGCGATGACGAGCCACCTCCCCGAGACCGCGCGTCGGCTCTTCGCGGAACGCTGCCCGCAGAGACGGCTCGCCACGCCGGAAGAGATCGCGTCGGTCCTGCTGTTTCTGGCCTCGGAGCGCTCGCGCGGCGTCAACGGCGAGACCGTCTATGCCTCGGGGGGGATGATGGAGATCTCGCTGTGACCGGCCCCCTGCCCCGTCTCGTTCCCGCCGACGACGGCGTCGCCGCCCTCGAGATCGCCTCCGACGCGCAGCCCTACCTGAGCCCCGGCAGCCTGGAGGCCATGACCGCCATCGTGGAGCGCGTCGCCGCCGACGCAGCGATCCGAGCGGTGGTCCTCGTCGGCGGAGAGCAGTGCTTTTGCGCCGGCGCGAGCCGCGACAGCCTCCTGCGATCCACGGCCGGTACCGACGTGCCCCGTTACGTTGCCGAGCTCCCCCGCCTCGTGCTCTCGATCCCGGTACCCACGGTGGCCGCGATGGCCGGGCATGCCGTCGGGGGCGGGCTCGTCGTGGGCCTGTGGTGCGACACCGTGGTCCTCGCCGACGAGAGCCTGTACGGCGCGAACTTCATGGCTCTCGGCTTCACGCCCGGGATGGGCGCGACCACGGCCCTCGAGCATTGGCTCGGCCCACCCCTGGCCCGCGAGCTGCTGTTCACCGGTCGACTCGTCAAGGGCCGCGAGCTCAAGCCAGTGCTCTCCCACGCCGTCCGGCCGCGGCGCGACGTCCGTGAGCGTGCCTTCGAGCTCGCCCGGGAGATGGCGCAGGCGCCGCGCGACGCGCTCCTCGCCCTGAAGGCGATGTTCGCTTCCGAGCGCCGGGAGTCGCTCGAGAGAGCCCTCGCCCGCGAGGGCCCCGCCCAGGCCGCCCTGCTGGCCCGTGCCGAAACGCGCCGTCTCGTAGGGGAGCGCTACGCCTTCCTGGCCGAGAGCGGATCCAAACGAGAATGATCACCCTGGACTTCAGCGGCCGGACGGTCGTGGTCACGGGGGGCACTCGCGGCCTCGGGAAGGCGATCGGCATGGAATTCTCGCGGGCCGGCGCCACGGTCTTCCTCACCCACCGCTGGGGAAGCGTCGACGAGCAGGCCCTGGTGGACGAGTTTCGCGCCCGCGAGCTGCCGGCGCCCCGGGTGGTGGAGAGCGACGTCAGCGACCCGGCGGCGACCCGCGCCCTGATGGCCCTGGTCCGCGACGAGGGGGGATCCCTCGACGTCGTCGTCAGCAACGTGGCCTTCGCCAAGGTCGTCCACGATCTCGAGGATCTCAAGCGCACCAGCTTCGATCTGTCCGTCGGCTACTCGGCTTGGCCGGTCGTCGACCTCGTCCAGGCCGCGCAGGAGGTGCTGGGCCGGCTCCCCCAATACGTGATCGGCATCTCGAGCGACGGTGCGGAGCTCTGCCACGACGGCTATGACCTGGCCGGCGCGTCGAAGGCCGTCCTCGAGACTCTCTGCCGCTACCTCGCGCATCGGCTGCGGCCGCGCGGGGTCAGGGTCAACGTCCTGCGCCCCGGCTTCCTCGACACCGCGAGCTCCCGGGCCACTCTGGGAAACGCGGTCGTCGAGGAGATCCGGCGGCGCCAGGGGGATCGCGGGCTCGAGCCGGCGACCGTCGCCCGGGCCTGCCTCGCCCTGTGCTCGGGCCTTCTCGACGGGATGAGCGGCCAGGTCGTCGTGGTCGACGAAGGGTGGTCGCTCACCAGCCCTCTTGCTCTCCTCGCGGACGACGCCGTCCCGGGACGAGACCCGGAGGAGAGCCCGTGAGTCGTTGGCCCGGGGCGCCGCTCTCCGAGGAGGCCAACGCCCTTCTGAGGGCGGCAGAGAGGGGCCCCCTTCTGCCCGACGAGGTCGCGGCCACGAGGCCGCGGCTGGACCGTGCTGCCATCGAGGCGCTGCTCCCCCATCGCGGCCGGTCCCTGCTCCTCGACGAGGTGCTGGCGATCGAGCCCGCCCGGGGACTGATTTCCGCCGGCTACGATCTCGACCCCGGGCGCGCGGTCTTCGCCGAGCATTTCCCCGGCCGGCCGGTCTGGCCGGGGCTCCTGCAGGTCGAGGCCATCGGGCAGGCCGGTCTGCTCCTGATGCTGGAGTCCCGTCGCGGGCGGCGGGAGGCCTTGCCGGACCCGGACGACGCGGCCGATGAGCCCTTCGCGCATGCCCTGACCCACGTCCTTTGGGCCCGATTCGTCCGGCCGGTGGAGCCCGGGGGTCGGCTCGTGATCGGGGCGGCCGTCGTGGAGGACGGGCTCTTCCACCTCGTCGTCGGCCAGTGTCTCAAGGAGGGTCGGGTGTCTTCGGTGGCGGTGCTGAGCGGGGTCTAGCTCGAAGGAGGGGAATCGATGACGCGAGAGGAGATGTTCGCCGTGGTCAAGGCCAACATGCAGGAGATCGTCGAGGCGGCGAAGGGACGGGACATCCTGGAGACCGACAGCATGCGGGACATCGGGGCCGACTCCCTCGAGATCGTCGAGGTCGTGTCCCGGTCCATGAAGCAGCTCCGGATCAAAGTGCCCCGCACGGAGCTGACCAAGGCGGAGAACCTGAAGGACCTCCTCGACCTGTTCGAGAGATCCGCCGCCTCCATCCCCACCCCTCCGGACCGCTAGTTGGCATGGCGCACGGGCCCCGAGTCGCTTTTGCTTGGGACCGAGACGAGCCCCTCGATCGCCTGCTCGGGGGTCTCGCCCGCGGGGACAGGCGCTCGCGCGCGATGCCCCCCGGGCGTCGCCGGCGCTTCGACACGGATCGACTGGCGGCGCGACGAGCGGTGAAGGGTTTTCGCTCGCCCGATCTCCTCGCCAGGGGATGCCGGGCGCGGAGGCGGGCGTGAGGGAAGAGCGGCAGCGGGTCGTGGTCACGGGCATGGGGGTCGTGACCGTCCTCGGGCAGTCGACGAGGGACCTGCTCGCCTCGCTGCTCGCCGGCCGCAGCGGCATCACGCGATGGAAGAAGCCGATGGACGCGCGTCTGTACTGCAAGATCGGCGGGGACATGTCGCAGTTCGACCTCGAGGCTCACCTGGGACGGGCGGACCTGGGCTACCCCCCGAACCTGGTGAGCGCCGCGCGGAAGCTCCTGCGGCCGACGCCAATGTCGGGCCGTCTGACGCTGCCGGCGGCGCTGCAGGCTTTCGTCGAAGCCGGCCTGACCGACTCCCGGATTCCCCCGGAGCGGTTCGGGCACATCATGGCCGGCCACAACCTGAACTCGAACTATACCTTCGAGGGGCACGTGACGTTCCTCGATGAGCCCGACTACATCGACGGGCTCTTCGGGATGCTCAGCATCGACACCGACGTGCTGTCGGTGGTGTCCCAGCTGCTGGGCCTGAAGGGTCCGAGCTTCACGGTGGGAGGCGCCTGTGCGAGCGGCAACCTCGGGGTGATGGCCGGCCTCGACCTGCTCCGTGCCGGGCGCGCCGACGCCGTGCTCGTGACCGGAGGGGGAGTGGAGGTCGACCCCCCGGCTCTCCACGCCTGGACCCTCATCGACGCCGTCTCCTACCGCTCCTTCAACGACGACCCGGAGCGGGCGAGCCGGCCCTTCGACGCTCGCCGCGAGGGCTTCGTGCCGAGCGAGGGCTCCGGCGCCGTGGTGCTCGAGACGCTCGCGGGGGCGCGGGCTCGCGGCGCCCACATCCATGCCGAGATCCTCGGCGCCTCGTCGGCCGCCGACGCCTCGCGCCTCACCAAGCCCGACCGCGAGGGGCAGGCGCGGGCGATGCGTGGAGCGCTCGCCGACGCCGGGGTCGACGCCGAGGGCATCGGCTACGTCAATGCCCACGCGACCTCGACGCCCCTGGGGGACGCGGTCGAGGTGGCGGCGCTGAAGGAGGTCTTCGGGAGCCATGCCTACCGGATCCCGGTGAACGCCACCAAGTCGATGCTCGGGCACTGCCTCTCCGCGGCCGGGGTCGTCGAGCTCGTGGCGACCATCCTGCAGATGAAGGCCGGGGCCGTTCATCCGACGATCAACCAGGAGACCCAGGATCCCGAGCTGGACCTCGATTTTGTGCCCAACGAGTCGAGGGTCTGGCGCTTCGACCTCGGAATGTCGAACGCCTTCGGCTTCGGGGGACTCAACTCCTGTGTCGTCGTGGGCCGGGCGCCGTGATCGGGTCCCGTCCGCGCGGAGTCCTGGTCGTGGGAGCGGCGGGCGTCTTTGGCCGGTCCGTGCTCGAGGCGTTCTCCGCTGGCGGGCACCGTGGCGTCGGCGCGGCCTGCCCCGGAGCCGCCGACGCGCCGCCCACGGCTCCGGGGGCGACGGAATCGCGGACGGACCTCGTGTCGGCGGACGTGGCGCGGGAGGAGGAGGCCGAGCGGCTCTTCGAGACCGCCGTCGCCCGCCTGCCGGGGCTCGACGTCGTCGTGTGGATCGCGGAGGGAAGCCGGCGCGGGGCCGGGTTCGCCGAAACCAGCCTCGAGGACTGGGAAGGCACGGTGAGCGCGCCGCTGCGGGAGGCCGGGCACGTCTGTCGGCTGGCGGTGAGCGAGTTCCTCTCGACGGGAGAGGGGGGACGGATCGTGCTCGTCGCTCCGCCGGTCACCGATGGCGCCCCCGGGCAGGCCGGCAGCGCCGCCGCCTCCTCCGCGCTGGCCGCGCTGGGCCGGAGCGTCGCCAAGGAGTACGGAGGCCGCGGGATCGCCTGCAACGTCGTTCTCCCCCGAACGGGCCTCCCGGGCGCGGGAGCCGCCGGCCTCCCGGAGGCCGTGCTCTACCTCGCATCGGCGGAGGCGTCCTACGTCAACGGCGAGTGCCTTCGCATCGACGTGTCGTCGGTCGATCAGGGGGTCATATGAGCGTTCTCCGTGCGTCGGCTCCGATCGTCCTGTCCGCGGGGCTCGGGCTCCTCGTCCCGGCGGGTGCCAGCGGAGCGATGAGCGTCGACCTCGTGCCTTCGCTGCCGTCGGGACAGAGCGTGGGGACGCCCGTCAGCTGGCAGGCCACGGTCATGGGAGGACCGGCGGCCCCTGTCTACCGGTTCCTCGTGCGCGTCGACGGCGGCCCCTGGCGCATCGTCAAGGACTTCAGCTGGAGCAGCCAGCTCCGCTGGACGCCGACCGAGGAGGGCGAGTACGCGATCGGCGTCGTGGCCGGGAATCCCCAGAGGCTGTCGTTTGCCTTCGCCGCGAAGCCGTTCACCGTGCACCCTCTCGCCCTGAGCGATCCGGTCGTCGTGTCCACGCCCCACCCTCTCGTGGCGCTCTACAGCGCGCCGCCCTGTCAAGGCGGAGACCTGCGCGTGCACTTCCGTGAGGCGTCCGGTGTCGTCTGGCGGCACACCTCGTGGACGCCGTGTCGACCCGGCAAGAGCCTGAACGTCTACGTCGCGGGCCTGAAGCCGAGCACGGCGTATGTCCTTCTGAGCGAGCTCGTCAGCAACTTCGGGACGGAGACCGTCCTCGGCCCTCCCCTGGACTTCACGACCGGCGTCCCGGACATCGTGCTCCCCGACCACGCGACCACGCCCCCCGATCCGGTGACCCTCGGCTCCGGCGCCCCCGTCCTCCTCACCTCCCTCCTCCTCGACCTGGAGTCCGAGGCCGCGGTCGTGGCCACCGACCTGGACGGCAACGTGATCTGGTACTACCGGACTCCGAACCTTCCTGAAGGTCGGGGCACGATGCTGCTTCGTCCGCTGCCGGGGGGCACCATGCTCGTTCTCGACGTGGATCCCGACAACCCGTTCCGGGTGCTGCGCGAGGTCGATCTCGCCGGCAACGCGCTGTGGGAGACCTCGCCCGTCGCCGTCAACTGGCGCCTGCTGGGGAGGGGCGACGACCTCATCCGGGAGTTCCATCACGAGGCGCTCCGGCTTCCCAACGGACACACCCTCGTCCTCGGCTACGTCGAGCGCTTCCTCACCGACGTCCAGGGGCCGGGCACGGTCGCCGTGGTCGGCGACATCATCATCGACCTCGATCGCGACCTGCGTCCGGTGTGGACCTGGAACGCATTCGACCACCTCGACCCGAGCATGATGGCCGTGCTCGACGAGAAGTGCGACTTCGACGGCCCGGCGTGCTTCACGAGGACGGCGCCGGAGGGCAACGACTGGACCCACAGCAACTCGATCGACTACGTGGAGGGCGAAGGCAATCTCCTCCTCTCGATTCGCCACCTGGACTGGGTGGTCAAGATCGACTACCGGGACGGTCAGGGCACGGGAGACGTCCTCTGGCGGCTCGGGGAGGGCGGAGACTTCAGCGTCGACTCGAGCGACCCGTGGCCCTGGTTCTCCCACGCCCACGACGCGGAGCTCGAGGACGGGCTCCTCGTCCTCTTCGACAACGGGAACACCCGCCGGGTGGCTCTGGGATGGGGCAGCAGCCGGGGGCAGGTCTGGCGGCTAGACGAATCGACTCTCGAGGCCGAGCTGGTCTTGAACGTGGACCTCGGCGACTACTCGCCTTTCCTGGGCTCGGCCGAGAAGCTCCCGAACGGCAGCTATCACTTTCTCAGCGGCGGTCTCAGCCCCCCGGACGGGCCTCCGTCGTTCAGCCATTCGATCGAGGTGCTGCCCGACGGCACTGCGACCTATCTCGCGGAGTGGAGCGCGCTCGCCTATCGTTCGTTCCGCCTGCGATCGCTCTACGAGCCCTAGTAGCCCGCCCCCGGAAGCCGCCGGGCGCGCACGAGGGGCGGGTCACGGAGACGGCACCGCGAGCTCCCCCGTGGCCCCGATCTCGCGAAGGGCACGCCGCGCGCCGCGGGCCACCGGGTCGTCCGCGCTTCCTCCGGCGCCCAGGGCCGCGATCGTGGTCCACACCTCGGGCGAGACGGCGGCGAGACGGTCCTTCATCGGTGGGGGCAGACCCGCCGCGGCGGGCACCGCCGCCACCGCGGTCAGGTAGTGGCGCAGGCCCTCGTCGGTGTCGCCCTTCTCCAGGAGCAGGCGGCCGAGCAGCTCGTGGACCGGAGCCATGCCGGGCTCGAGACGCAAGGCTTCGCGGTACTCGGCGATCGCGAGGTCGGCGCGGCCGGTGCGGGCCAGCACGTCCCCCAGGCGCCGGTGATCCAGCGCGGTGCCGGCGCGCCGCCGAAACACCTCGCCCAGGAGGCGCTCGGCTTCCCCGAGCTCCCCGGTGTCGGCTAGGCTCTCGGCCAGCCCCGAGAGCGCGGCGGGGTCTTTGGGGCCGAGGGCGAGCGATTCCCGGTAACGCTCGATCGCCGTGCGGTGCTGGCCGAGACGGGTGAGCGTCGACGCGAGGAGGAACCGGGCGTCCGGACGACGAGGGGAGAGACGAACCGCCTTCTGCAACGGCTCGAGCGCGTCTGCGAACTCGTTCCGCATGAGGTGGGCGACACCGAGGTTCTGGTAGGCGTGAGCGTACTCCGGGCGCAGGCGCAGCGCCTCGGCGAGGTGGTCGAGCGCCTCGTTGTACCGCCGGTCCAGGATGAGCTGGGTCGCCAGGTTGTTGTGGGCGACCGGGCTCTCGGGTGACTTCCGCACCGCGTCGGTCCAGATCGTCGTCCCCGTCTCGTAGTCTCGCAGTCGCGTGTCGGATGCGAGGCCGAGAGCGAGCACTACCCCGCCCGCGAGGGCCATCTCCGCCCTCGGTACCCATCCTCGGCGGGCACGTGGCAGGCGCGCGAGAGCCCGGTGAACGAGGAGCACCCCGACCGCCACCACCGAGACGAGCGGGAGGTGCATGCGGCGTTCGGCGACGACCTCGGTGGTCAGCGGCAGCACGCTCGACGTGGGCGCGAGGACGAGGAAGAAGAGCGCTCCCGCGACCCCGAGCCAGGAACGCCGGACGACGGCCCACACCGTCGCCGCGAACAGGAGGCCGACCGCGACGAGGGAAGGGAGCGCCTCCGCGAGGGTGAGCCGGGCCGGCCAGTCGTAAACGAGCCGGAGGGGGCTCGGCCAGACGGAGAGGAGCAGGTAGTGAAGGATGACTCGAGACTGCGCGAGCAGGTATCCGAAGGCGTCCGACAGAGTCGCTCCCCCGACGCCGGTCCCTTCGATCTGCTCGCCCGTCGCGACGAGGGCGAGGAGGACGAGCCAGGTGGCGGCCAGCCCCGAGTAAAGGCCGCGCCGCCGACGCCAGGCCTCACCAAAGCTGCCGGCGACGAAGGTCCGATCCCAGAGGAGGACGAACACGGGGGCAAAGACCATGATTTCCTTGCTCATCATCCCCAGTGCGCAACTGGCGATCGCCAGGACGTACCACCGCCGCGGCCTCTCCGACTCCCAGCCGCGCATCGCAAGGGACAGCGTCGCGACGTAGAAGAAGGTCGCGAGGAGCTCGGTGCGGACGACGACGTAGGCGATCGTCTCCGTCTGGAGGGGATGGACGAGCCAGACGAGGGCGACGGCCATGGCGAGAGCTCCCGCCCGGTCCCGGTACCACGACCCGACCTCGGGGCGGGCCAGGGCCTTCTTCAGGACCGCGACCAGAAGGAGCGCGGTGAGAACGTGGACGAGGAGGTTGAAGACGTGATAGCCGAAGGTGTCCAGGCCGCCGATCGCGTAGTTGACGGCGAGGGTGAGGCGCACGAACGGCCTCCCCGCCAGCGCGTTGATCCACGGTGGGGACGACAGCGCCTTCCACGGCGGCCAGAGCTGCCGGAGGTTCGGGTTCTCGGGAATGCTGTCGAGGTCGTCGAAGATGAACGGGGCGTCGAGCCCTCTCGCGAACACGGCCACCCCGGCCACGACCAGCACGGCCGTCGGAACGAGGGCGCGCCAGCGGACGCTGCTCACGGTCTCGAGCGCGGGTCCCCGTCCTCACCAGGCCGGCGTCGCGTGTCCCGGAGGAGGCGCGAGGACGGAAGGATCAGGGGATGGTGCCGACGTCCGTGGAGAGGCGGCGGGCGCGCACCTCGGGCCGGTTCTTGTAGGGAACGAAGTTGGGGTCGGAGTACGTGACGCTCTCTCCCACCATCGTGAACTCCGGGGTGACGTACGGCTCGGACGCCTGGGCGGGCCCGATCGCGTCGGGATCCGGGCCTGACGTGCCCAGGGGAGCGGGGCGTCCCAGGTGCTCGGCGAGGGCCCTCTGCTGCTCGCCGAGCGGCAGCTCGGAGAACGCCTGCCACATCTCGGAGTTGGTTTCCGGCGGGCGGCGCAGGGTGAGCGCCGAGGGTGAATCGGGAGCCGACAGGATGGGGAAGCCGGATTCGTCCAGGGGCACGTCTCCGTCGGAAGCGGGAAGGGCGTCGCTTCGCTGTGCCATCTCGCCCTGCGGCGACGCTGGAGGCTCCGTTTCGCCCCGCGGCCCCGGTGCCTCCGTCGACGCCAGGGCCGACGCCGCCTCCGCGACGTCGCGGTAGGGAACGGCTTTCGATAGATCACCGACCCAGAGCTCGTTCCCCCAGATCATGTAGTCGAGCCCCGAGGCCTGCAGTGTCTCGATGAGGGCGTCCTCGACGGCAATTCCCTCGAGGTGAACGCTCACCCGCCGGGAGCGCAGGCCGGGGTCGAGCCGAAGGTGCTCGAGGGGCCTCAGCGCGTCGAGCTCCCGAAGCAGGACGCCGATCGGGGCCGCCTCGGCGCGAACCGCGACCCGGTTGCCGACGCGCGTGATCAGCGGCTCGGCGAGCGCGGTTCCCGCCAGCCCCCCGAGGAGGCACAGGCACGCCGCACACCGCAGCGTCCATGGCAATTCCCGCGGATTCATGCGGATACCTTAGCCGTGGCGGCCGTCGCCGTCAAGGCTGTTGGAGAGCCCGTGGCCCGAGCGGTAGACTTGTTGGCATATGGCCAAGGGCGCACCGACCGGGGTCGTCCTCTCCGCCGTGCTCCTCGCCGGCATCCCCGGGGCCGACGCGAGCGAGATCCTGGCGTCGTCCGACGGGGTGACGATCCGCGCCGAGGCGACGCCCGTCTCGCAGGTCCTCGACGAGCTGGCGAAGCAGGCGGGCGTCAAGGTCATCTACGACGGCCCCCCCCCGCAGGATCCCGTGACCGTCGATCGTCAAAGCCCCACCCTCGCCGAGGCCATCCCCGCCCTTCTCGAGGGCCTCGGCCTCAGCTACGTGCTGAAGATGGACGACACGGGGACGAAAGTCGAGACCATCTTCCTGGCCGGCCGTGCCTCGTCGGGCGCGATCTCCGCCGTGCCCGCCGGGCCGGCGACGGCGCGGGCCGAGCGGATGCGCCAGCTCCTCGAGCAGCGCCGGGTCCAGATAGAGGAGCAGGCGGCGCCGGCCGACGACTTCGTCGAGGAGCCTGCCGTTCCTCTCGACGAGGAGGAAGGTCCACCTCCCGACTCGTTCGCGGACATCGTGGCGGGAGCGCAGGAAGCGGCGCCGGGAGAAGACGCACCGGAGGCGGCCAGCCCGGCGGCCCCGCCCGCGGGCCCCATTTCGCCGGCCTCGCCGTTCACTCCGAGCCCGTTCGATCCGCCACCCCCCGCGTCCTCGCCGGACTCCCAACGCTGAGGCGGATGTTCTACTTCGAGCACTGCTTCCGGGAGGCCCGCTCGGGGTCGCCGAGTACCGTCGCGGTCGTGGGCCTCGGGGCAGAGCGCTGGGCGTCGGGAGACGTGGATGCGGAGATCCGGGATCTGTTTCCGGAGGCGGCAGTGAGCATCGTCCCGCCCGGCGAGCCCATCGCCCCGTGCGATCTGGCCGTGGTGTCCCTCGCCGTGGAGGGACGCCCGCTCGAGGACGTGGCCTACCGGACTCTGTCGGAGCTGAGGCGGCTCCTGCCGGCCTGCCGCCGTGCCCGGCACGTTCTGGTGTTCCGCGCGCGGTGGCGGGAGGCCGAGATCATCCCGGCGCGGACGATCGGGTGGTGGCTGTGGAGGAGGCGGCTGGAGGCCTGGTGCATCCGCCGCCTCCAGAACTCCGCCGCCCTCCGTCTCCTCGCCGGCGCGCAGAGCTGACGGGGCCCGGGTGCCGACCGTCCTCATCGTGGCGGGAACCCAGGTCACGACGAGCGACCTCCATCTCCTCTTCCACCGCGCGTTCGAGGCAGTCGGCTGGCGCTCCGTCTTCGTGTCCCACGACAGCCACCTTCCTCCGGGGGAGCAGGTGCTCCTCCAGAGCGGGCTCGCCGGCTCGCGCCTCCACGGGGCGCTCTTCGACCGCCGGCTCCGGCGCGTGGCTCGCGAGGTCCGCCCGGAGCTCGTGCTCATCAACGGCTCGAACTGGTACCTCGGTCCCGACATCGTGCGCCATCTGCAAAGCCGCCACGGGTGCCAGGTCGTTCTCAATGAGCAGCATCTCCAGGTGTTCCAGCCCCACCAGGCGGCATGCCTGCCTCTCTACGACCATGTGTTCGCACAGGACGGCGGTCTGGTCGCGCTCCTGCGGGCCTCGTCGCCGGTGCGGGGGGCCTCGCTCCTCGGCCCGGCGTGCGACCCCCGGGAGCACCGGCCTCTCGCGCTCACCCCGGAGGAGCAGGCCGAGTACGGCGCCGACGTGTGCTACCTGGGCTGGGCCTACCCTCATCGGATCGAGCTTTTCGAGGCTCTGGACGGCGTCGACATGAAGCTGTGGGGTCTGGGGTGGGACGCCTCGGAGAAGCTGCGGCCCTTCTTCCGCCCCGAGCCCGTCTTCGGCCTGAAGAAGACGAAGATATACAACGCCACTCGGGTCAACGTGAACGTCCAGTCCACCCACTACCAGCTCGACGGCGTGACCTGCCGGCCCTTCGAGGTCGCCGCGTGCGGAGGGTTCTGTCTCGCCGAGCCCCGCCGGGATCTCCAGCGCTTCTTCCGGATCGGCGACGAGATGGTCGTGTTCGAGGATGCGGCGGATCTCAAGGCGAGGATCGCCTACTACCTCGCCCACGAGGAGGAGCGCCGCGAGATCGCGGCGCGGGCGAGGGCGCGCGTGCTCGCGGAGCACACCTACGAGCACCGTGTGCGGCAGGTCCTGCAGGTCCTGAGGCTCGACTGACGACGCCGGCCCAGGCCGCGGTCGCGGCCGGGTATCATCAATAGCTACTGCGATCTTCTTCCGCCGCGAAAGGTGCCGATGAAATCCCCACTCACCGCTCGCCGGAGCCTCGCCGGGGGCGCCGCCCTCTGCGGCATCCTGCTGCTGGGAAGCGACTGTCGCCCCGACCGAGGAGGGGCAGGCCTCCTCCTCCTGATCACGGTGGACACTCTCCGGGCGGATCACGTCGGGGCCTACGGCGGCCCCGACCTCACGCCGAGCCTGGATCGACTCGCCGCCGAGAGCGAGGTGTTCTCCAGCGCCTACTCGACAGCCGCCTCCACTTGCCCCTCCCTGGCTTCACTCATGACCTCGCGCTATCCCGAGGAGGTGGGCATCGACGGCAACTCGGCCGTACTCGACCCGACCGCACCCAGCCTCGCGGCCTGGCTGCGGGCGCGTGGCTGGCAGACCGGGGCCGTCGTCAGCAACTTCGTGCTGCGCAGGGAGAGCGGGTTCGACCACGGCTTCGAACACTACGACGACACGCTACCGGACCACGAGTCGGTGCGACTGGCCCCCGAGCGGCGGGCTCCGGCGACCGTCGACGCGGCACTGAGGCTTCTCGACGCCCTGGGCCGGACACGGCGTCCCGTGTTCCTCTGGGTCCACTATCAGGACCCGCACGGCCCGTACTCGCCACCGGAGGCCCTTCGAGAGCAGTACCTCGCCGCGGAGCGGGAAGCCGCGGACGGGCAGGTGGTGCTGCCCGTCGCCACGAGCGAGAGCGGCGTGGGCGCCATCCCGATGTACCAATTCCTCCAGGAGCGTACGGACCCGGCCTTCTATCGCGCGGGCTACAAGGGAGAAGTCGCTCTCGCCGACGAGTGGATCGGCCGTTTGCTCGACGGGCTCCGCGACAGGGGTCTGATGAAGGGCGCCACGATCATCTTCGCGGCCGACCACGGCGAAGGCATGGGTGAGGAGGACTACTGGTTCGCCCACGGAGAGCGGCTGACCGAGCCCCTGGTGCACGTGCCCCTCTTCATACGCGCTCCGGGACGACCGGGAGCCCGCCGGAACGACGTGGTGTCCCTGCTCGACGTCTTTCCCACTCTAGCCGCCCTCGTCGGTAGCTCGCCTCCCGAAGGCGTTCGTGGCCGTGACCTTCTGCTGCCCTCCTCGGGAACGAGCTCCGCCGACATCTACCTCTGGACGCCCCGGGCGAATCGTCGAGGCATCATCGCCGAGGGGTTCAAGTACCTGGTCGCCGCCGGGGAGCAGCCGCCCGAGGAGCGGCTGTTCCGGCTGGGTGAGGAGGGCCTGGACCTGGCCATCCGACAGCCGGAGCTGCTGCGCGCGATGCGGGACCGGCTGGGGGCCGCCCGGGCGAGCCTCCGAACCGCCCCTGTGGCGAACCAGCAGCTCGATGCCGGAGATCGAGAGAAGCTCAAGGCTCTCGGTTACGTCGAGGAGTAGGGAAGAGGAAGACACACACGCGGCCACGTCGGCGATCGACCCGCACGGGATCTTCACCACGTGGCCCGTGTCCTCGTTCCGGGCCCGCGCTCGGCGGCCCCTGACGGTGCTGCTCCCTGTTGCGGCGCGTCGCTAGTGCTGGTCCGGGTCCCGCGCCGGGAGCCCTCCGGTCATTGGCTCCGGGGTGCCGTGCCGGAACTCCACATCCAGCTCCGCCACGCCGTGGAACGACGCCATCCCCGGTCGGGACACGACCTGCAGCGGGCCGAGCTGCTGACGACGCCATTCGTCGGCAAGCACCGGCTCGGCGGCCCCGAGAGTGACGGCGAGGGTGTAGGCGCCCGGGGCGAGGGTGAGTCCGAGGCGGAACCGCACCACCAGCTCCTGTCCCGAGCCGATCGGGGGAAGCCCGCGGCTGCGTTGCGCGGTTCCCGACGCGAAGACCAGGCTTCCGAGACGGTCGAACAACGCAAGCCCGGCGGCGGGATCCTGAACCGCTCGAAGCGCTCGGATGTGCGCACCGACCTCGATCTCCTCGCCCTGGACAGCCTCCAGCGTGTCGCGTCCGAGATGATCCCTGATCCAGACCGCGGTGACCTCCAGCCCGTGCCCCCGGACACGACTGGCGGTCCGAAGAAGCTGGACCGGGGTGTCGGTCGCGGCTCGGATCCGCTTCCGGGAACGCCGAGCCGCGGTTTCGGATGAGCCGCCCGGCTCCCGTTGCGAACTTCGATAGCGCTCGATCGCCTCATCGACCGGTCCCAGAAAGACCGGGCGCCCCTTCTCCAGCACGAGGGCCCGCGTGCAGAGCCTCCGCAGCATCTCCGCCTGGTGAGACACGAGCAGGAAGGCCGTTCTTCCCTCTCGAAGGGCACTGATACGATCCTCGCACTTCCTCTGGAAGTGGCTGTCCCCGACGCTGAGAGCCTCGTCCACGATCAGCAGGTCGGGGTCGAGAAAAGCGAACATCGAGAAGCCCAGTCGGGCGAGCATTCCCGACGAGTAAAAGCGCACGGGGCGGTCGAAGTACTCGCCGAGCTCGGCAAAACCCTCGATCTGCGCCATCGCGTCTGGCCCCATCGGCGGCAGACCGATCAGCCGGGCGCTTTGGAGCACATTCTCCCGGCCCGTCAGATCGGGATGGACACCCGTCCCGAGCTCGAGGAGCGAGTACACGCTCGAGGCGGCGACGTGGTAGCGACCCTCGGTGGGGCGGAGGACACCCGCCAGAAGACGGAGTAGCGTGGTTTTGCCCGCCCCGTTCGGGCCGATGACACCGAAGCACTCGCCGGGCTGGACGGCGAAGGACACGCCCCGCAGGGCCCAGACATCCGAATGTCGCGGCGGGCGGCCGCGAGCCAGCCATTCGCGCGCGCGGGCCCAGGGGGTCGGGTAGATCTTGAATCTCTTGCCGAGGTCCTCGACTTCGACCACGGGTTTCCCGCCCCCGGGCGCCTCGTCGGGGGCGTCCGGCAACACCCCCGCGTCGAGCGTCTCGGGGTCGCCCGCGCCGCGCGCGGCGGTTGGGGACGCAGCGGTCGGAGATGACGCGAGCGGCGCGCCGGAGTGCAGCTCCTCTCCCGCCTCGGGTCCACCTTCGGGCGGTCGCCGCGCGAGCTCGACGGAGGCGACAGTCAGAGGGAGGTTGGTCATCCCATGGAACGGCGGCCTCGCTTCGTCCTCGAAGCGAACCAGGATCGGTCCCAGCTCCTCTCGCCAGTCCTGGGGACGGCCCCTGTCGGAGACGGCCAGGGTGAACGTGTAGGGCCCGGGCCCGATGCTGAACCTCAGGCTGAGGCGCACGACCATGACTTCACCCTTCTGCATCGTGGGCAGGGCGTGATCCCGGAGTGAGGTGCCGCACGAGAACACACAGGCCCGGTCACGGTCGAAGAGAACGATACCCGCAGACGAAGCCGCGGTCCGCACGCGTCCGGCCACGAGAAGGTCGAAATGGAGGGTCTCCCCCGAACGGACCTCGAGAGTGTCACGACCCTCGTCATCGGTGACTCGCGCGGCGAGGATCTCGAGGGTCCCCTCGCCGTGACGGCTGCCGGAGGTGCCAAGGATGCTCCGGGCCGTGACCGCGGAAGCGGTCATCCCCGGCTGCGCGTCGGCCGCACGCGGTGTCGGCGCGAAGGCCGAAGCGTCCCACGAGCGGAAGACCAGGCCGTAGTAGCGGTTGACCGCCTCGTGGGCGGCCCCGTGAAAAGCGACCCGCCCGCCGTCGAGCACGAGCGCCTTCTGGCAGAGCTTGCGCACCATGTCCATGTCGTGCGACACGAAGAGGAAGCTCATGCCGCCGGCGCGTAGCTCTTCGATCCGGGCGATGCACTTCTGCTGGAAGAAGACGTCCCCCACGCTGAGAGCCTCGTCGACGACCAGGAGCTCCGGCTCCAAGGAGGCGAACAACGAGAAGCCGAGACGCACCAGCATCCCCGACGAGTAGTACCGGATGGGCCGATCGAAGTACTCGCCGAGGTCGGCAAGATCCCGGATGCCGGCGATGACCTCATCCCCCAGGTGGCTCCGTGGCAGCCCGAGGAGCAGAACGTTCTGCCGGACGTTCTCCCGTCCCGTGAGGTCCGGATGGAACCCCGTTCCCAGCTCGAGGAGGGAGTAGGCGCTTGCCGTGCCGAACTCCAGGTGGCCTTCGGTCGGGGAGAGCACGCCCGAGAGAACCTTCAGAAGGGTCGTCTTGCCGGAACCGTTCGGTCCGATGACGCCGAGGCACTCTCCCCGTCCCAGCGTGAACGAGACGTTCCGAAGTGCCCAGAAGTCCCGGTGGCGTCGCACCCTCCCCGCGCTGAGCCACTCGAGGCCCCGGCCCCGAAGCGCCGGATAGATCTTGAAGCGCTTTCCGAGGCCCGCGGTCGTCAGGAGCGGCCGCCCCGTCATGCCCGTCTCCTCAAAGGGCGTCGCGCAGATCGGACTGCAGCGCGCGGAGCACCGAGGTCCCCAGGGCGCAGGCCGCGAGAGCCAGGCCGGCCATCCAGCCCCACGCCCCCGGGCCGGGCACGGAGCCGTCGATCAGCAGCTGACGGATGCTCATGATGTAGGCGCTCGGCGGGTTGTAGGCCACCAGGCGCTCCGTCCAGGGCCACAGTGCCGACGGGTCGTAGACGATGGGTGTCAGCCAGAACCAGATCTGGAGGAACAGCGGCAGAACCTGGGCGATGTCGCGGAAGAACACGGTCAGCGTGGCGAGGGTGAGGGTGATACCGAGGCACATCGCCAGGAAGAGCAGCAGCACCGGCGGGATCAGGACCCAGCTCGCACGGACGGGGAGGCCGTTGGCTACGGCGAGGACCAGCAGGGCGACCACGTAGACCACGAGCGTGTAGCCGGCGGTCGTGACGGACTGCGCGACGAAGACCGACTCGGGGATGGGCAGCTTCTTCAGGTAGCTCTCGTTCGCGAGGAGCGAGAGGCTGCCCCGTCCCACACATTCGGCGAGCACAAACCACGGCAGGAGGCCCGAGCAGAGGAAGACGACGTAGCCCGACATCGCGCGGCCGTCTCGCGGGCTGCCGATCAGCGCGGAGAAAACCACGAGGTACACCACAACCTGGACGAGAGGGAGGATGACGTGCCAGGCCAGGCCCATCCCCGTCCCCGCGTACCGCCGTCGCAGCTCGCGGAGGGCGCCGCCGCCGACGTAGGCTCGGTTGCGCCAGAGCTCCCGACTCACTACGGCGAGGGCCAGCCCCCGCTCTCCTCCGAGCGTCGGGTCCACGTTTCTACCTCGTTCCCGCGCGGGCGCCGATCGCCGATCCCGTGTCGCCCTCGCGTTCCGACCGGCTCCACAAGGAGAGGTTCCGCCGGGCGCGGGCCGCGAGCTCGTCTCGGGCGACCGCCAGCCGTCGGCACGCATTGCCCCGATCACGGATCGCCCCGCGCACGGCGTCGGTGATGGAGGCCGTGGACGTGCTCCCGATCTGCCCCGCCGCGACCAGGCCGAGATCCTCGATCAGGCCCTGCATCTTCGCGGAGCGGGCGAGCACCACCGGCACCGTTCCCGCGAGGACGGACGCCGCCACGAAGTGATAGCGGCCGCCCAGAGTCACGGTGGCGTGGGTCAGGAGACCGAGCAGCTCGTCCGGTGAGTAATAGAGGTTGGGGACGACGACCGCCGGAGCGCTCATGAGCCGCATCGTCTCGCGCGCGGCGGCGAGATCGTAGAAGTCGCCCTCCCGCATCTCCTGACAGAAGAAAGCGACCTGGAGGCCGTCCTTCGTCGCGAGCTCGTCCAGCGCCGAGGCCACCGCCGCCTTCGTGCCGACGGCGTCACGCCAGATCTCGTTGACGACGTTGACCACGAGCAGCGGTTGTCCCGGCTCGATCCCGAGCTCGGTCCAGGTGGCGCTTCCCCAGGCCTCGAGCGCGCGCCCCGGACGGTAGAGCCAGGCCCAGTCGGCTCCCAGCGCGAGCCGGTGCTCAGCCACCCCCAGCTCGAGAAGCGTCTGGCGACACGCCGGCGTGCGCACGGTCCACGACCGGATGGGGAGGAAGTGGCGGCGGAACAGCGCTCTGGCCTCGTCCGAGCGCAAGGGCTCGACCCCGACCCCGAGGGCGTGCACGGGCTGCCCGACCCGGTGGAAAGCCTCGAGGCGCGGTGCGAGGAATCGAAGAGGCCAGTCGAGCCCGAGTGTCTCCGTGACCGGGGTGTCGCCGATGAGCAGCCCCGGTGCGTCCGGAGCGGCGATCGGTGGCTGGCCATTCCAGTCCAGGTGTCGGTACTGCAGGCGAGAGGGAAGAGGCTCCCTCTGGCGCTCCGCGTTTGGAAAGACCTCGACCAACAACGACACCTCGACGGGAAGAGCGTCCCAGAACGCCCGAGCCATGAGCTCGTCGCCGATGTTCCCGGCGCCGAGTCCGTTGCAGATCTGGACTGCGGTCATCACGGTGGCTGCGGTGCCGGCTCCCGGGATTTCTCTTCCCTCCCGCTTCGAGAAGGTCGAGGCGGTTTCCAAGCAGTATCGTCGGCCCAGGGTGAGGGATCAAGCTCGGCAGCGCGTCGAAAGTCCAGGCCGGACGCTCGGGACGGAGATGGGGCCGGGTCCATGGCTTGACCGGCTTGCGGGAGCGGCTTAGTCTCCGCGGAACGTTGGAGGACGCATCCATGGACGCCGCCCGGATCGTGGAGAAGATGAACACCATGGTCTGGTACCACAAGATCGAGCTGGCGCCGGGCGTGGTCACACCCGGAAACGACTGGGAGTCGATGTGGGGGCCCATGCGCGAGTACCACCGCCAGTTCGACTTCGCGGGCAAGCGTGTGCTCGAGGTCGGCTGCTGGGACGCCTACTGGAGCTTCGAGGTCGAGAAGCAGGGGGCGTCGGAGATCTGGGCGACCGACGATCATTCGCAACGCCGCGCTCACGACCCTACCGTCCCGTTTGCGATCGAGTGCCTGGGCTCGAAGGTGCGCCACCGCGGCGACGTCCCGGTCTACGAGGTGGACGCGCTGTTCCCGGAGAGATTCGACGTGGTGATCTTCTACGGAGTCCTCTACCACCTCCGCTATCCGGCGCTGGGACTGGCGAAGCTGCGCCGGGTCCTGAAGCCGGGGGGGACGCTTCTCCTCGAAACGGCGGTTGCCCTCGACACAGACGAGAGCGTCATGCGGTGGGGCTGTGACCGGATCTACCCCCAGGACCGCTCGACCTGGAATGCGCCCTCACTCGCTTGCCTCCGCCTTCTGCTCGAGTCAGGGTGCTTCGACGTCGAGCTCTGCGAGGTGTACCTGCGACAGGACGAGACGCTCAAGGTCGGGCGGGCCTACGCGAGGGCCACCGCAGTCGAGGGCAGCGCCGCCAGCTTCCACGTGGTGCCCGATCACTTCCTCGGCCGGCTCGACCCACCCCCCGGGTCCGCGGAGCCCTAGGGCACCGCGAGTCCGTGTTCGACACCGCCCACCACCTCACGGTGGCGGGAGCGCGGCAGCGCACCCGGCATCTCGTGCCAGCATTGCAGCGCGCGCTGGGCCTCTCTGCCTCCGGTCTACGTCAACGCGAGGACGCCGAGAGCAACGCGGAGCGCGGGCGCGAAGACGGCTGGGCTACCATAGCCCGATGGCCGAGCCCCCGGGGTCGCGCGTCGTCGTCCTGTGCCTCGACACTCTCGGGGATCTGACCCTGCGCCAGCCGTTGTTTCGTGCCCTGCTCGACTCCGGAAGGCGGGTGACGGTGGTGGCCCGTCCGGAGTTCGTGCCCTTCGTGCCCTTCCTCGACCCACGACTCGAGACCCTGACCGTCGACATCGACCCGTATCGTCAGCCCGACGAGCGGTCGCGAGATCTCCTGCGGGATGCGCGCGACCGCATCTCCGCCCTCTCGCCCGCGGACCTGGTCAGCGCCCCGTGGGACCGCACCTTCGTCGACGAGTGGCTCCTCGGGCAGCTCCCGCGGCCCGCGCGGACGGGGTTCGCGCGCGCGGACCGGCCGCGCTTCGTGACGAAGGCGCTCGAGGCCCTCGACCCGCCCCTGACGACGGAGCCCCTGGCGTCTCCGGTGGCCTGTCCCGAAGACGTCCACGAGGTCGACCGCAACCGCGCGCTGGCCGAGTCGGTGTGCGGACGAGCGGTCGAGGTTTTGGAACCGGAGCTGACGCTCCCGGAGGACCTCCTTCGGGAAGCGGTCGAGCCGCTCCAGCGGATGGGCCTTCGCCCCGGGACGTACGCGATCGGGTGCCTGGGCGGACGGACGTCCCTCAAGGCGTGGCCGGTGGACAGCTACGTGGGGCTCCTCGCACGACTCGCGCTGCGACACGGCCTGGAGGCGCTCGTCGTGGGGGTCGAGCGGGAGGCCGGTCTGCTGCGCTCGGTCGAGGAGGCGGCGAGCGCGGCGGGGATCCGGGTGCGGACCTGGATCGGGGCCCCCGCGGAGATGGGCGTGCTCCTCGGGCTCGTCCGCAACAGCCGCCTCTACGTGGGAGGCGACACCGGGCCGATGCACCTCGCCGGCGCCCTGGGGGTCCCCGTCCTCGCCCGCTTCGGCGGCGGGCACTGGCCCCGCTTTCTCCCCCGGGCCCGCCGCTCCTTCGTGGCGACCCAGGACCTGCCGTGCTTCGGCTGCGAGTGGCGGTGCCGGATCGGCCACCCCGCCTGCGTCACCGCGGTCTCGGACGAGATCCTCGAGGCGGGGCTGGACTGGATCCTGGGCGGCGATCCGGACGAGCGAAGGATCGACACGGGCCGCGCTCTCGACCCCCTGGCCCTCGAGCTCTTCGAAGGGCTGCTCTCGACCGCGCGGGCCGAGCGCGTGGAGCTCGAGGACGTCGTCTTTCGCCTGGCTGCCGAGTGCCGGCACGTTGAGGAGCTTCTCCAGAGCACGGTGCCGCGCTCCGGGCTCTCCTACGCCTCGCCGTTGCGCCTCGTGCGGATGCAGCGCGCCGTCAACCGATCGCTGGCCCGGCTGCGGGGGACGCGGGGCTGATGCGGGACCGGCGATGAGCGAGCTTCCGCGGTTCGGGATCGTCGTCCCCTCCTTCAATCAGGGGCGTTTCCTGGACGAGGCGCTCGCGAGCCTCTTCGCTCAGGAGTACCCCGCGCTGGAGGTGGTGGTGATGGACGGGGGCTCGACCGACGAGACCCTCGACGTCATCCGCCGCTGGGAGCCGCGCCTCGCCCACTGGCAGAGCGGAGCCGACGCCGGGCAGGCGGCCGCCATCAACGAGGGCATGAAGCGGTGCCGCGGTGAGCTGGTGGGCTGGCTCAACTCCGACGACCGCCACCTCGGCGACGCGCTGTGGACGGTGGCGCGCGCTTGCGCCGCGAACCCCGGCTTCGGCCTCTACGTCGGGAACGGCCTCCGGGAGCGAGACGGACGCCGCACGCCTTTCTGTCGCCGCCATCTCGCCCTCGATCGCCGGGCCCTCGCCCTTGGCCTGGACTACGTGCTCCAGCCCGCCACGTTCATCCGGCGCGACGCGTGGGAGGCGGTGGGTGGCCTCCGCTCGCATCTTCATTACTGTCTCGACTGGGACGTCGTCCTGCGCGTGGCCGCGGGGCACCCAGCGGTCCTCATCAACGAGTTCCTGGCCGTGAGCCGGGAGCACGATCAGACGAAGACGACCCGGGGCCGGCTCGAGCGGGTCGCCGAGATTTTCAAGATGGCCCAGGAGCACACGGGACGCGGGGCGACGGCCGGGGCGCTCGTCTACCTGGTCGAGGCCCTCCGCGACCTGACCGACGACGGCCTCCTCCCCCCGTTGCGCCGGCCGCTCGCTCTCAGCCGGCAGTCGCTCTCCGAGGAGCTCGCGCGCCTCTGCGGCAACGCCGACGGGTTTCCCGAGCGCGGCGATCCCCAGGACGCCGTTCACCTGCCCCTCGCCGGACGTCCCGGGCCTCGCCGCCCGGTCTCCGAGACCACCCTCGCGGGACTCCCAACGATCTCGGTGGTCGTCCCGTCGTTCAACCAGGCCCGCTACCTCCCGCGGACACTCGAGAGCCTCCTCGCCCAGGACTACCCCCGTCTCGAGACGCTCGTCTTCGACGGGGGATCCACGGACGGCAGCGTCGATCTCCTCCGAGGCTACGAGGGGCGCCTCACGCGCTGGGCGAGCGAGACGGACCGTGGTCCCGCCCACGCGCTCAACAAGGGCCTCGCCGTCGCCACCGGCGAGGTCGTCGGCTGGCTCAACTCCGACGACATGCTCGCCGAGGGGGCGCTCTTCGAGATCGGCCGGGCGTTTGCCGAAGACCCGGCCCTCGACCTCGTGTTCGCCAACGGCCTCTACGTCGACGAGGACGACCGGCCGTACCCCGCCGACCACGGCGCCCACCGCACCGCCCTCTACTACGGCGAGGCCCAGCCCGCGGAGCGGGTCCACGCCTACTGGCGGTACGTCCACGCCATCCCCCAGCCCACCGTGTACTTCCGCAAGCGGCTCCTCGCGGAGCACGGGGCGCTCGACGAGTCGTTCCACTACATCTTCGACTTCGAGCTGTTCTTCCGTCTCATGTCGAAGGCGCGCGTGCGGAAGCTCGAGCGCACCCTCGCCTTCTACCGGATCCACGCCGCGGGCAAGACGAGCGACTGGGAGAGGTTCCTCGTGGAGCTTTACCGCTTCAGCCGCCCCCGCTGGCCGGGCGTCTGGTCGCGGGCCTTCTGGGAGACGTGGTGGGACTTCCTGCGTCAGTTTCCCCGCCGCCGCTTCGGCCGAGGCCCGCGGGACCGGAGGGTGTGGCCCGTGCTCGCTCTCGTGGCCCTCTCGACCCTCACCCGAATCGGCAACCCCGAGTCGCTCTCGGCTCTCGCCCCCCTTCGCAAGGTGCGCTTTCCCCGTGTCCTCCGCGTCCGGCACTGAGCGGCCGTACCGCTCGCTGTTCTGCTCGTTCCTGTGGCCGCGCCACCCCGGCCGGTCCGGGGGCGAGATCCGGGACTTCCACCTTCTGCGGCGTCTCCTCACCCAGAGCGCGGTCGAGGCCTTCGCCCTCCAGGGCGACGCCCCCGAGCGCGCCGATCCCCTCGCGGAGCAGGTCGAGTCGCTTCACGTTCCCGACCGGCTCGCGACGCCGTCGGCGGCGCTTCGGCTCCGCGTCGCGCTGCGGCGGCTGGGGCTCCCCGTCCCTGGGCCGATGCTCCACTCCGACGTGGGCCACAAGCTGGCCGCGGTCGAGACGCTTGCCCCGCTCGTCCAGCAAGCGCTCGACCGGGACGATCCGGATTTCGTATTCGTCAGCCCCCAGCTCAACCCCCTGGCCCTCCGGCTCGACACGCGCCGGACCAGGGCCCGTCTCGTTCTCGCCACCTACGACGTCGAGGCGGTACGGATGGAGCGCCTGGCCGGCTCGGCGCCGTGGCTGCGTCGTCCGGGGATGAAGGCGGAGGCCGCGCGCGCGGCGGCGTTCGAGCGCGCGCAACTTCTCCGGTTCGACGGCGTGATCGCGGTCAGCGACCTCGACCGGCAGGCGTTCGTCGAGCGCTACGGCCTCGTCCCCGAGCGCGTCCTCGTCGTCGAGAACGGCGTCGACCCCGACTACTTCGCCTTCCGGGAGCGGCCGGAGGCGGTCCCGCCCGAGGTCGTCTTCGTGGGCGCCCTCGGCTATCGATCGAACGCCGAGGCGGCCTGGCGCCTCGCCCGCGACGTCATGCCCCGGCTCCGCCGGGCGCGGCCCGAGGTGACGCTCCGCCTCGTGGGCCAGGGACCCGACGCCGCCCTCCGCTCACGGCACGACGGTCGGCTCACCGTCGTCACCGGGGCGGTGGACGACGTGCGTCCGCACCTCGCGAGGGCGACGGTCGCCTGTCTGCCTCTCGTGTCCGGCTCCGGGACCAAGTACAAGCTCCTCGAGGCCCTGAGCGCCGGTGTGCCCGTGGTCTGCTCGCCCCTGGCCGCCGAGGGCCTCGCCGTCGAGCACGGGCGTCATCTCCTCGTGGCCGAGACCGACGACGCGGTCGCGGCCGCGGTGGGGCGCCTCCTCGACGACGCTGACCTCGCGCATCGAATCGCCCACGCCGGCCGGCGCCTCGTCGCCGAGCGCTACGCCTGGGACGTGAACCTGCCCCGACTCGATCCCTGGCTCCTCGAGATCGCCCGCTGGCCGAAAGGCCGGTCGGTGGAGGCTCCGAGCCCGCCCTGAATCACCGCGGGGGATGGACCCGGCGGGCGACGAAGGTGGTGCACGTCTCGTGGTGCTTGCGGACGACGCAATAGTGCCGCGCCCGCCGCTTCGAGACGACCTCGAAGCCCACGACCTCGAGCATCCGCGCCATGCACCCCTCGGAGATCTCCCACCACGTGAGGGGATCGCTGCAGGTCTCGGGATCGGGGATGAACCGCATGAGGGGATCCTTGGTCTCCATCGACTGGTGGGTCACGATGGCCCACTCGCGGGAGAGGCGGGACGCGGACTCGAGCGCGAGGAACGGGTCGCGCAGGTGGGGCAGGACCATCCCGAAGTTCACCACGTCGAACACCCCCAGCCCGGCCGGGAAGTCGTAGATGTCGCCGTAGCAGGCCCGGGCCCGGGAGCCGAGCAGGCGATGCGCGAACCAGTAGGCCTTCTTGATTCGTGAGATGTGCTGGCGGAGACGCTCGACGAGCTCCTCGCGGTCGAACCCAGGGTTGGCGTAGGGCACGAGGTTCCACTCTGCGCCCTCCACGATGTCGAAGGACACGACGCAGGCACCTCGCTTCTCCATCTCGAAGGTCAGGAACCCGCTCGCCGAGCCCACGTCCAGCACTCGCTTCCCGTCGAAGTCGAAGCGACCCAGGTACTCTTCGATCGTCTTGCGCAGGTCCCACTGGTCGCCGACGGTGCCGATCCCGGGGAGGTCCATGACGTGGTAGAAGGAGCACTCCTCGACGCTCGCGACGCCCTCAGGCTCCACGAATGGGAAGGCAGTGTCCTTCACATCGCTGCTCATCGTCACCTCGCCGGGACACTAGCCGCTGCCGGCCCACGGGTCAAACGCGATCCTCCCAAGCCGCGCGCTCAGGTGGGACCCCGGGGACCCCTCCCGGCGCCACCGGTCGAGCCGGCGCCCGGTCCCGGCCGGCGCCGGCGCGACACGAGCGTCGCGAGGGCGTAGCCGAGGGCGTGCGGCGATGCCAGGACAGCGGCCGCTCCCCGGCCGAGGAGTCCCAGGGCCTGGAGGAGATGGCCTCGGCGGGCAACGGCCCGGGCCTCCCGCCGGCACAGACCCAGCTTCTCGACCCGGAACGCGGCGGGGAGCCCGCCCCCCCCGTGCCTCCGTCCCACCCTTTCGATCTCGGCGAGCCGCGCGAAACCTCCCCGGAGGGTCTTGTTGTCCCCGGTGAGGCGGTAGGCGGCGAGCGGACGCGGCAGGTACGCCGCGTCGTGCCCTTCGGTGAGGCGGAGCCAGAGGTCGTAGTCCATCGTCCAGTGAAGCGACTCGTCCAGACCGCCCGCCGCCTCGAATGCGTCGCGACGGAAGAAGGCGGCGGGCTGCACGACGAAGTCGATCTCGTGGACAAGGCGACGGCGGTCGAAGGGACGCACCTCGGGGCACGGCCCCAGCACCCGGCCCGCCTCGTCCACGTGCACGGCGTCGCCGTAGACGAGCGGGACCTCGGGCCGCGCCCGGAGGCGCGCGACTGCCGCCGCGACGGCACCCGGCTCGTACAGGTCGTCCGAGTTGAGCCAGCCCAGGATCGTGCCCGAGGTCGACCGAAAGCCCTTGTTGATGGCAGCCGCCTGGCCGGCGTCCGGCTCGGAGATCCACCGCACCCGCTCCGCGTACCGTTCGAGGAGGTCCACCGTTCCGTCGATGGATCCACCGTCCACCACGACGTACTCGATGCGGGGATAGTCCTGCTCGAGGACGCTGCGGATCGTGGCCTCGATGAAACGGCCCTGGTCGAGCGAGGGGGTGACGATCGAGACGAGCGGGAGCGGGGAACCGTCGGGCGGGCTCGGATCGCCGGTGGCCAACAAGGGCACGCTAGTGCCTCGCGGAAGAGACTGTCAAGGCGGGCCCGCATCGGCGAACGCGCCCACCCCTCTCCGGGAGTGGCTTCTCGCGCCTCAGAACTGGAAGTAGACGAAGCGCTGCGCCATCGGGACGGCGCCGAAGAGCACCATGTAGAAGAGGACCGCGGCGGCGAAGCCGCGCACGGGAGCGGGGAGGGCGTCCCAGAAGCCGCGCCAGTCCCAGTTGCGGCCCGCGATCTGCGCGCCCAGGAAGAGGAGGAGAAAGGCGAGCGCCGCGGTGTGCGACGACTCCCCGAACGACGCGAAGCCCCCGGTGAAGAGACGGCGCCAGTAGGCGACCGCCCCGGTCGTGTCCGGGCTGAAGAAGAGCGGAACGAGAAGCATGTTGTAGCCGACGTGCACGAGCCAGCCCGTGCTCGCGAGCACCCCCCACCGCCGCGGCCGCAGCGCCGCCGGGGCCTCGATCCGCCAGTAGACGTACACGGCGGCGGCCACGCCCTGGCCGAGGCCCCACAGCGCGAACTTCCAGTCGGCGCCGTGCCAGAGGCCGACGAGGACGAGGGGCACGATGAACGACAGGGCCGGGTTCGCCGGGAAGAGCACGAACACGTAGTCCCGGATCCAGCTCACCAGCGTGATGTGCCAGCGCCGCCAGATCTCGAGCGGATTGGCGGAGGCGAAGGGGAAGAGGAAGTTGCGCTGGAGCTCGATTCCCAGGAGCCGCCCGCTCCCGCGGGCGATGTCGGTGTAACCCCCGAAGTCGAGGTACAGGGAGACCGGCATGAGGGCGAGGCAGAGGAGCAGCTCCCACGAGTCGTAGGCCCCGGGGTCGAGGAACTTCGGGGCGGCGAAGTAGACCAGGCGGTCGGCGAGGACCAGCTTCTTGGCGAGGCCGATCAGGATGAGGCCCAGCCCGCTCGCGATCCGCCCGGGCTCGAAGCTGTGCCGTGTGGCGAGCTGCGGCATCAGCGTCTCCGCCCGCTCGATGGGACCGGCCACGAGCTGGGGAAAGAAGCTGACGAAGGTGGCGAAGAGGGCGAGATCGCGAGTGGGACGGATGCGGCGCCGGTAGACGTCGATCGTGTAGCTCATCTCCTGGAAGGTGTAGAAGGAGATGCCCGCGGGAAGAAGGATCTCCAGGGTGGGGAGGCCCACCCCCAGCGCGCCTGCCACCGGCCTCAGGGTGTCGAGGGCGAAGTTGGTGTACTTGAAGTAGAACAGCATCCCGAGGTTGAACACGATGCTCGTGGCGAGGAGGGCGCGGCGCCGGGTCTTCGAGTCGGCACGGTCGATGAGGAGCGCCGCAGCGTAGTCGACGAGGGTGGTCGAGCCGATGACGAGCGCGTACCAGGGCTCCCAGTACGCGTAGAAGACGTAGCTCGCGGCCAGCAGGAGCAGGATGCGGGCGCGCCAGGGCAGGAGGTAGTAGAGCGCACACGTCGAGACGAGGAGGACCAGGTACTCGAAGCTGACGAACGTCATCGGGAGGAGGACGAGTCTTCCCGGTCGAGCAGCGGCTCGACCCGCCGGGCCAGGCTCTCGGCGAAGACCACGTGGCCCCGGGGGCCGAAGTGGACGTTGCCCTCGAGGAAGAGCGACCAGGGAACGGCCCCCATCATGTCCCAGACCTCCCAGCCGTGGGTGAGCAGGTGCTCGCGGAGCGCGGGGAAGGCAGCCTCCGGGGAGCGGACGAGAAAGGGATGGGGCTGGAACACGAACACCTTCCGGGCCCGCAGGGGCAGGGCGGCCTCGGTGAAGAGCCGCAGGAGCGTGGGTTGCGGCCAGGGGGAGCCCACTAACGCCGGGTCGAGCCGGGGCCGCTCGCGCAGCGGCCGAAGCCCCTGTCGGCCCTCGAGGAACCAGGCCGCCCGGTCGCGCTCGGGGACGAAGGCCTCGAGCCAGGGGAGGTGGTGGCGCAGGAACGACACCGGCCAGTCCCGGTAGCGGTAGCTCCGGAGGCCTCGCGCGAGAAGCGCGTCGACCGCCTGGACCGGGCGGATGTAGTGGCTCACGAAGTCGGGAGGGAGCCGGTCGCGGTACAGCCAGGCCGTGTCCACGATGTCGCTCGGGAACATCGCGAGGGGAGTGGGGCGCGAGTGGTAGGTGTAGTCCTCCTCGCGGAACCAGTTGGGGGGTTGGACCACGAGGACGACATCGGGGTCGAGGTCCGGGGACCGGGCGAGGAGGAGGATCGTCTCCGGGACGCGGTTCGGCCCGAAAGACCAGTTCACCACCCGGACCGGCTCCCCCGGGCGCTCGCGATCGAGCCGGGCCTCGAGGAGCTGGGGATAAGACTGCGAGGCGGGCACCTCCGGTCCGCGTCCCTGCGAGTTCGACACGAGGAGGACCACCCGCTCCCCGGGCCGCCTCACGCTCGTCTTCGAGACGTACTCGTCCCAGTTCCGGCGGGCGTGGGGATTGCGTCCCTCCTCTTCGGCGCGAGGGAGCCGGTGACGCAGTGCCGCGGGCAGCGCGATCTCCCCGACCACCAGGAACAGCAGAGCGTACGCCGCGGCGTCGTGGAGCCGGGCGACTCTCATCCGCGTTTCCCGGTGACCGCGGGCGCCTTCACTGGCCCTCGCCCAGCCGCCCCAGCGCGCTCCGCGCCTCGTCCGCTTCGGGCGAGACAGGCGCCACCTTGAGGCATCGGCGATAGGCCGCCCGGGCCGAGTCTTCCCGCCCCAGCGCCACGAGGGCGTCCCCTCGCGCCAGATGGGCGTCGGTGAAGAGCGGCTCGAGCTCGATCGCCCGCGCCAGCTCCGCCTCCGCCTCCCCGGCGGCCCCGGTCTCGAGCAGCAGCCGGCCCCGCCGGTGGTGGAGCGCGGCGGATCGAGGCTCGGCCGCCACGCCCTTGCCGAGCCACTCGAGAGCTTCTTTCTTCTGCCGAAGCCGGTAGTGCGCGAGAGCGAGATTGAGGTACGTGGCCTCGTTCGCCTCGCCGCGGTCGACGAGCTCTCGCAGTGCCAGCCGCGCTTCGGCCCACCGGCCCTGCTCGTTCAGGGTCTCGGAGAGCTTGCGCCGGGCGAAGACGAAGTCGGGCGACTCGGACAAGATGCTCCGGTAGACGTCGACGGCTCGCTCGCGCTCGCCGGCGGCGTCCAGCTCGCCGGCGGCCCGGTATCGATCGAAGAGCTCGAGGCGATCTTTCAGGTCCTCCCGGGAGGAGAGATCTTCGGCGGCTTCGGGCACGAGGCGACGGAGCGTGTCGTCGAGGGAGTCGCCCACGCGGGGGAGGCGGGAGATGGCGTCGTCTGTCTCTTCCGGATCCTGTCGCACGTCGTAAAGCTCCGGCCGCGGAGCGCGGACGTAGAGGTACGGCCCGCTCCGTAGGGCGAAGAGCGGGCTCATCCCGTATTTCTCCCGGGGGGAGAGGGTCTCGATCGCCGCCGGTCCCGGCCCCTCCTGGCTCCGGCCGACGATGAGGGGAACGACAGACGTGCCGTCCATGGCCCCGGAGATCTCCAGTCCCGCGATGTCCAGGAGCGTGGGCATCAGGTCGGCGGTGCGGACGATCGGATCGATCCGGAGGCCTTTGGGCAGGCCCGGTCCGGACAGCACGAGCGGGACGCGCGTGGTGACGCCGTAGAGGAAGTACCCGTGACGGGTCTCGCCGTGCTCTCCGAGGGCGGTGCCGTGATCGCCCACAACGGCGACGATCGCCTCCGGCCTCCGGGTGCGCAGGGCGTCCAGGAGGCGGCCGACTTCCGCGTCGATGGTCGCGATCTGGGACTCGTAAGGGCGCTCGGCGAAGCCCGGAGGGACGGGCTGGGGCGGCGTGAACGGGGCGAGCGCGTCGGCGAGGTGGACCCAAAGGAAGATCGGCCCCGGGGCGCCCTCTTCCAGCCAGGTCAGGGCGCGGTAAACGACCTCGCTCGCGGCGGCGCGCTCGTGCCGGCCGGGGGTCTTGCCGGCAGCCCCCAGGTCGTCGCCGTAGAGCTCGAAGCCTCGCGCGAGGCCGGTGCCGCCTTCGAGGTCCGTGTCGGCCACGAAGGCGGCGGTCCGGTATCCCGCCCCGCGCAAAGCCTCGGCGAGCGTCGGCACATCGTCCCCCAGCGCGAACCCGCTGTCGTCGCGGATGCCGTGTCGGGACGGCAGGAGCCCGGTCAGGATCGTGGCGTGGGCGGGCAGGCAGAGCGGCGCCGACGTGTAGGCCCGCTCGAAGACGACCCCGGCCGCGCAAAGGGCATCGAGACGGGGTGTCTCGCTCGGCGTGGCGCCGTAGCCGCCGAGGCGGTCCGCCCGCACGGAATCCAGGGTCAGCAGGAGAACGGAAGGCTTCTGGCCGCGCGGCACCGCCCGCTCGCGCCACCACACGGCGAACGCCCCCCGGCCCAGCCACGAGAGGATGACCGCGGCGACGAGCAGGATGACGGCTGCCACGGCCCATCCTCTCCGCCGCCGCGTCGGGGCACCCATCGTGTCGTCGTTCACGACGCCGGCTCCGCCTTCTCTGGCGCCGATCCCAGGCGCTCGAGCGCGCGCCGGGCGTCCTCGCCATCCGGCTTCAGCTCGAGCGCCCGCTGGTACTCCGCCTCGGCGTCCGCGGTGTGTCCCGCCTGCTGGAGGAGACGGCCCAGCCGGTAATGAAGCAGGTCGGAGTCGGGCAGGCGGCCGACACCCTGCCGCAGCACCTCGAGGGCTTCGGCCGGGCGTCCGAGCCGGTAGGTGGCCAGGCCCAGGTTCCAGTAGAGCTCCTCGCTCGCCACTCCCGCTTCGAGCGCACCCTGGTACGCCTTGCGGGCCTCCTCGAAGCGTCCCCCGTCGAGCAACTGGCCCCCCACCGACATGAGCCCCTTGGCCGCCTCGCGGGACTCCTGCGAGCGCGGGCTCTCCTGCACCACCTTGAGAAAGCTCTCCGCAGAGTCCGTCGGGCGGCCCCGACGGGCGAGGACGACACCGAGGCGAAGGCGGGGCACGAGGTACCTCGGCGCCTTCGACACCGCTTCGCGGAGCGCGCGCTCCGCCTCCTCCAGACGACCCAGTCCCGCGAGCACGGCGCCCCGGCGCTCGGCGAGCGCGGCGGAGGCCGGGTAGAGCGCCTGCTTCTCCTGCAGGAGCCGCAGCGCCTCCCGCGGCTCGCCCTTCAGGGACAGCGCGTTCGCCATGCCCAACGGGTACTCCTCGACCTCGGGCTTCTCCGCGTGCAGATCGCGGAAGCGGGAGAAGGCCTCGTCGTGGCGTCCGAGCTTCAGCAGGACTTCGGCGATCAGGCTGCGCACGGCCACGGAGCGCGGGTTGCTCTCTAGCGTCTTCTCAAGCACCGCGATCGCTTCCTCCAGGCGCCCCTGCTGCAACCGCTCCTTTCCCTCGGTGAAGCCCATGAGGAGGGTGGCGTTGTCCTTGGCGTCGGGCCGCGCCGTCGTCGCGTCCCCGACGTCGCTCGGGGGGCCGGCCATGTAGCCCAGCGCGCGCAGCCGGGCCGCCGCCTCCGGATCCACCGCGCCGCGATCGGCGAGAGGGTCGCCCTCGGGTATCAAGGCCTGGAGCTGCGCGTCGAGTGTCTCCATCTCCGAGGGGTGCAGCGAGGCGATGTTGCGGACCTCGCCCGGGTCCTCCTCGACGTCGTAGAGCTCCGGTCGGGGCGAGCGGACGTAGAGCCAGCGCCTGGTTCGCAGGCCGAGAAGCTCCCGCGCTCCCCACCACAGCCGCGGTGAGTAGGACTCGAGGTAGGCAGGACCGGGCTCCTCGCTCGCCCGGCCCGTGACGAGCGGCAGCAGGCTCCTTCCGTCGAGCCCGTCGGGAACGGGGAGACCGGCGAGCTCGAGCAGCGTCGGCATCAGATCCACGCTGCGCACGACCGGCTCGACGGCGCGGCCGGCCGGGAGATGGCCGGGGAGATGCAGCAGGAACGGAACGTGCTGCGTCGCGCTGTAGACGTAGTACATGTGCGTGGACTCGAGGTGCTCGCCGAGGGACTCGCCGTGGTCGCCGATCACCGCGACCAGCGTCGGACGGCCCCCGAGCCGGGCCGCGCCGAGCAGGCGGCCGAGCTCGGCGTCGGTGTAGGCGATCTCGCCGTCGTAGGGACGGCCCTTGAGCCGCTGCGCGAACGCGGCCGGTGGCTCGTACGGCGCGTGCGGGTCGTAGAGGTGGACCCACGCGAAGAACGGACGCGGGTCGCCGCTCCGGATCCACGAAACGGCCCGGCCCACCGTGACCTCGGCGCGGACCGAGGCCTGCACGTTGTCGGGTCCGCCTCCGAGGACGTCGTCGTCGTAGACCCCGAACCCGCGGGCCAGGCCGAACCGGCGATCGAGGACGAAGGCGCTCACGAACGCCCCGGTCCGGTAGCCGGCATCGACGAAGACCTCGGCGAGCGTCCGGCCACGGCTGGAGAGGACGAACGAGCCGTTGTCGTGTACCCCGTGCCGGGGTGGCAGCAGCCCCGTCATGATCGAGGCGTGGGAGGGGGCGGTCAGCGGCACCTGGGCGTATGCGCGGCGGAAGAGCACCCCCTCGCGGGCCAGGGCATCGAGGGCGGGCGTGGAGGCGAGAGGGTGGCCGTAGCAGCCGAGTCGGTCGGCCCGCGTGGTGTCGAGTGTGATCAGGATCACGTCGACGGGGCGAGGGCTCCGGCGGAGGGCGATCTCGCGCCAGAGGACGCGAAACGACGGCAGGCCGAGGACGAAGGTGAGCAGGCCCGCCGCCGCGAGCGGAAGGAACCAGACGAAGCGGCGGGTCACGGGGCCAGAGAATAGACGTGCCTCCCCCCGAACGCAACACAATCGGCTTGACAGCCCGGAGGACACCGCGCAACATAACGGTCCACGGAGTCACGAAAGACCGCGCGGAAGAGGGAGGGTTGCGCATGCGACTACGGACAGTTGGCCTGATGCTCGGTGCGGGGCTGCTGGCCGCGGCCCCGGCCTGGGCGGACCGTTGGGACAACACGACGAGCCAGGACGACACGGCGAGCACGACGTTCAACGAGCTCCACCACGGTGTCGTGCAGGATCACGACTGGTCGGGGGACACCGACCAGGACTGGTACCGGTTCTCCACCCGGGGCCGCTCGTCCTACGAGGTGGTGGTCGACGGGCTCGGGTCGGATCTCAACACCATCTACATCGACTTCGAGCGCTACGTCTACAGCGACACCACGACCGTGCTCGACTATTTCACCACCGCGGGCACGGGCTATCAGCTCAGCCTCCGGTGGCAGAACACGAACTCGAGCAGCCAGAGCGACCGGATCAAGATCGCGGCCACGAACACCGGCAACTCGACCAACGACGGCTACGTCGTCAAGGCCTACGAGACCCGGGTCGCCATCCCCCGCTACAACAATTCCGGCGGGCAGATCACTGTCCTGCTGTGCCAGAACCTGGGTGACTCCACGAATACGGGGTCGGTTTACCTCTGGAGCGCGGCCGGGTCCCTGGTCACTAACTTCAACTACTCGGTTGCAGCGAATGGCCTGCTCGCCCAGAATCTCGCCAGCGTCAACAGTGGTGCCGCCAACAACACGAGCGGGACGGTCACAGTGACCCAGAGCGGTCGTTTCGGCGACCTCAATTGCAAGTCGGTGGCCTTGGAGCCGGCAACAGGCTTCAGCTTCGACTCCCCGGGCGTGTACAAGCCGCTCTAGCACAGAGCCGATCGTCATCCATCGCGAGGGCCGAGCCGCCTTCGAAGCGGCGCTCGGCCCCCGCTCTTCTCCGCTCTCGCCCGGCCCCGGACTCAGGGGCTAGGTGCGAGCCGAAACGGCTGCACCATCCGACGATTGCCGTAGAGCGCGACGATTCGCCCGCCGCTCTCGATCGCCTCCAGGTGGAGCTGGGCCCGCTCGGTCGTGCTGGCGACCCGCTCCCAGCTCACCTTCCGCTGATAGACGAGCGGTCCCTCGGGCACCTCCACGACGACGCCGCGCTCCAGGGTCGTGGACGGCGGAACCTGCCGGACCTCCAGCGAGGTTCCCTCTCCGCCCCGGTTCGCGTGCGCCACCAGCGCATAGGTGCCCGGCGCCACATCCGTGTCGTCCAGGCGGATGGCCCGGCCGAGCTCCAGACGCGCCAGGAACCAGGGCCTCTGCGCGAAGGCGAGGGCGCCCCCGTTTTCGAACACTTCGAAGGCCGTCTCGTTCCAGATCACGTCCATGTAGTCGAGCCGGATCCCTGGCATCTCCGCGCTGCGGACCTGGGCCCTCGTGACCAGACGCGCCGGTCTCGGAGCGGGATCCTGGGCGCGGGCAGGAACGGACGCGATCAGCAGGCACAGGAGCGGGGTGTACCGGATCAGGGGCATCGTCGGGGTCCTCGGGGGTTCGCGATTGAAACGTCTCACACGTTCGGAAGGAGAGCTTCTCCCTGCTTCCACCAGGTGCCGTCCTGGAGCAGCCACGTCTCCTCGGTCACCGAGAGGAGCTCCTGGCCGTCGAGGACGCCGGGCGTCGAGCGCAGCTTGATCCTGACCACGGCGCGGGGGCCCTCTTCGTCGATCGCCACCCCCTCGATGCCGAGGAACTCCGGGGCAAACCGGTTGAGCCGGCGGAAGTTCCGTGCGAAGGCGTCCTCGGAGTACTGCGCGCGGAAGGCGCGCTCGTAGAAAGGATAGGCGGCGTGGAGGTCCGTCCGTGTCCGGGCCTGCCAGTAGGCGGTCACGCGGTCGCGCAGGGCCTTCTCCCTGGCCGAGCGGTCCGGGGCGGCCCACGCCGAAGCGCCCGCGACGAGGAGGACGGCCAGGGCGAGCAAGCGGCGCGAGGCGCGCGACGGCGTCGGGTCGGACATGTGGGCCAGGGCGTGCTCTCCTTCGCCAGGGGCGACAGCATCGACGATGATAGCAGCTTCGGAACGGACGTGATGGGCTCCGACGAGACCACTTCACCGGATGTCGCACGGTCGCCGAAGGCGGCGGAGCCCGCCCTGCGTCTCGTGGTGTGCAGCGACGCATTCGTGCCCGCGGAGCAGGAAGGAGGGCTGCCCTTCGCCGCGCTGGGTCTGTGTCGGGCCTTCCGGGAGGAGGGCGTCGACGTGCGGGTGGTGACGACCGACCGGAACGGGTCCGACCGTCTCGCGGTGCCGGTCGATCGATGGTCGGACCGCGACGGGCTCCCCGTCTGGTACGCCCGCAGCCTGCCCGGTCCGTACTATCCGGCCCTGTCCTTCTCGCGGGCCCTGGCCGCCGCCGGTGAGGTCGACTGTGTGCTCGGTTCCGGAACGCTCTGGACCCACCTCGGCCTCGTCCTGTGGCGCACCGCACGGAAGAGAGGCATCCCGTTTCTCCTCTACCCCCAAGGCCTGCTCGATCCCTGGGCCTTGGCGTTCAAAGCCGTTCGCAAGCGCCTCTACTGGGCCCTCGTCGCCCGCCGGATCGTGCGCGCGGCGCACGCGGTCGTCGCCGTGTCCGAGGCGGAGCGGAGGGCCGTGGAGGCGTTCGGGGCCGCCCGCCGGATCGAGGTGATCCCGAACGGGGTGAGGCTCCAGGACTTCGCCGCTCCGCCCCCGCGGGAGGAGCTGGACACCTGGCTCCCCGGGCTCGCGGGGCGGGGCTTTGTCCTGTTCCTCGGTCGGGTGCACGAGAAGAAGGGCGCCGATGTACTCATCGAGGCTCTCAGCCGCCCGGCCCTGTCGGACATCGGCCTCGTCGCCGTCATCGCCGGCCCGGTGGACGAGGGATACCGTGCCCGCTACGAGGGACTGGTCGCCGAGTCCCCGGCTCGCAACCGCATCGTGCTCGCCGGGCCCGTCACCGGATCCCGCAAGGCGGGGCTGCTCGCGCACGCCACGGCGTTCGTCCTTCCCTCGCAGAGCGAGGGACTGCCGGTGGCGGCCCTCGAGGCCCTCGCCTCGGGCTGCCCCACCGTGCTCAGCCCCGCCTGCAACCTCCCTGAAGCCGTCGCCGCCGGTGCCGGGCTCGAGGTCGCGCCCGACCCGGATCTTCTGGCGCGGGAGCTCGGGAGCCTTCTCGGCCGGGCGGAACTGCGGCGCTCGATGTCCGAGAAGGCGCGCGCTCTGGTCGGGGACCGGTTCGACGGCCGCCGGGTCGGAGCGCTCACCGTCGCGCTGTGTCGCGACGTGTCAAACCGTCGGTGACGCCCTGGGGGCCCACCCATACGACGCGGCGGCCGGAGTGGGGCTCCGGCGGCTCCCTCAGGGCACCCGCCCGTCCGGCTCCTTCCTCCACACCACCCGGTTCACGTAGTCGACGTAGCTCAGGACGATGCGGACGACCTTGCCGGACACGTCCGTGCCCGCGTAGTCGAGGACATCTCGAGGACGACGAACCTGCGTCAGGGCGAGCTCGACCGCCTGGAGCACGCGCTCCCGACCCAGGCCCGCCATGAGACAGACCGCCTCGTCCATCCCCTCGGGTCGCTCGTGGCCGTCGCGGAACA
>Ga0214472_10000773_pt1 | contig 38530 bp, 35 predicted proteins | sample RVTome_6_FD_207662 | JGI IMG/M metagenome (GOLD analysis project Ga0214472, IMG submission 207662) | Soil microbial communities from uranium-contaminated site in the Upper Colorado River Basin, Wyoming, United States - RVT140D175 | ecosystem: Environmental > Terrestrial > Soil > Contaminated >...
TCGGGACAAATCTCGCTGCTGTGCGAATTTTGTCAGAGTAATAAGGCGTTGTGCCAAGCGGCAGAAAAGACTTTGAAACAGCACACCTGGGTGTCTTCGCCGCTCCAGGTTCGCCCCTCGCTCATGTTCAACTGCGGAATTCCGGTTCACCACAGAGCGAGCGGATCCGCTGAGCCGATCGTTAAATTTTGTCCCAGAGCCTATCGCAGGGCTGCCAGCGCGTCGCCCACGATCACACCGGAGCCCTCCGGCAGCACAAAGAGAGGATTGATCTCCAGTTCCGCCATTCGATCCTGCAATTCACTCGCGAGTTGCCCGATCACGCAGAGCGCGTGTGCCACGGCTTCGAGATCCGCAGCCGGGCGGCCGCGAAAAGCCGTCAGGATAGGGTAGCCGCGAATTTTTCGGATCATCTCCCGAGCCTCTTCCAAAGTCAGCGGCGCAGGCCAGACGGCGAAGTCTCTAATCGCCTCGACGAAAATGCCGCCGAGGCCGAAAGTCACTACCGGGCCGAAGCGGAGGTCCTGGCGCGCGCCGACAATGACTTCCCTGGTATCGCCGCCAATCATCTCCTCCACCAGCACGCCATCCAAGTGGGCTTTCGGATTCCATTTCTTGGCCTGCTGCAGAATCTCGTCGAAGGCCCGCTCCACTTCTTCCTGGCTCTTCAGTCCTAGGCGAATCACACCCGCCTCGGTTTTGTGCAGCAGGTCCGGAGAGGATGCCTTGAGGGCTACGGGACCGCCCATGCTCCCGGCCAAGGATTTAGCTTCCACAGCGTCACGAGCCAAACCGCCGCGCGGCACTCGAAGTCCACAAGCCTTGAGCACGGCCTTGGCCTCGACCTCGGTCAGGGCTTTGCGCCCGCGATTCTTTGCTTGAGTGACGATTGTCTCGACCTCAGACGCAGCAGCCGGTTCTCTTCCGATCGCATCAGGCTTGCGCGCAAGAGCTTTGTCACGCGCTTCGACATACTGAGCCATCTTGCCAAGCGCTCGAATCCCACGCACCGGCTCTGAAAAAACCGGCACACCGGACCGCGCCAGGCTCATCCAGATATCCGTATGGGGCAGAGGGAACCAAGTCATCACGACGAGCTTGTCGGTGCCTTGAGCCACTTTCGCGATCGCGGCGGCGAGCTTCTCGTGCGCGCCCGGCACAATGCCGAAGAACACCACAAGATTATCCACGTTGGGGTCTTTAAGGATCACCTCGGCGGCCTGACTGAGAAGTTCCGGCCGGGCCACCGCTTCTGCCGTGACGTCCATCGGATTGGTGATCGCGGCGAACGGCGGCATGATTTTTTTTAACTCATCCTTGGTGGCGTCGGAGAGATCCGCGAAATCGAGCCCCAGCTCGCTGCCCACGTCCGCCATGAGAATGCCCGCCGCTCCCGAGATCGAGAGCACCTGCACGCGCTTGCCGCGCGGCCTGCGGGGAGCTTGGGCGAGGAGCGCGAGATCGAATAACTCATCCAAACTTTCGGCACGGAGCACCCCGTTCTGCGAGAAAACCGCCTGATAGACTTCATCCGCGCCGGCGAGCGATCCGGTGTGTGAAACGCTCGCCTTGGCGCCCGCCTCGGAACGGCCCACCTTCATGATGATGAGCGGTTTGTCCAGAGCCAAAGCCCGGCGCGCAGCCGCTTGGAACGCCGCTCCGTCGCGCGCATCCTCAAGGTATCCGAGCACCAGCCGGACCTCGGGATCTTCCAAGAGGTATTGAAGATAATCCGTAAAGCTAAGAACGCACTCGTTGCCGGTGGTAATCCAGTAGCGAAATCCCAAGCCGCGCTCGCGCGCCGCCCCGAGGATATAAGAGCTCAACGCGCCGCTCTGGCTCACGAAGGCCGCCGGTCCCGCTTCCGGGAAGCCGTCATTTAGCCCCACGCTAAAGGATGCCGTTACTCGTTCCGGAAAGTAAACGAACCCGGAGCAATTGGGACCGCAGACGCAGATGCCATATTCGGCGGCAACCCGCGCGAGATCCTCCTGCAGGCGAACTCCTTCGCCGCCCACTTCGGCGAATCCCGAGCTGATGATGGCCGCCGCTTTCACGCCTTTGGCGCCGCACGCCGCCAAAGCGTCGGGGACCGCCGAAGCGGGCAGAGTAATCACAGCCAAATCCACTTCACTCGGAATATCGGATAGCTTTGCGAAACACCGCAGCCCGTCCATTTCCTGGTATTTCGGATTGACGGGATAGATTCCGCCCGCGTAGCCGTACTCGCGAAAAAAGCGCAGGGGTCTCCCGCTGAGCTTGTTTGATTCCGTGGAGGCGCCGATCAAAGCGACGGAGCGGGGGTGAAACAACTTGTTGAGGTCCATCGATTTTTTCATTTTGTAAATAAGGGGAGAAAAAAGTTCACCACAGAGAGTTCGCCGAGGGGTTTTTCAAGATGATATCCGCATGCGATTTTCTCCGCGTCCTCAGCGCCTCCGCGGTGAATATTCCGGGTTTTTCCGCCGCAAAAGCGATGGCAAGTTTTAACGCTTGCCATCCTTTTGCGCCAGCCAGGAAGCCGGAACGAATTCTTTCAGATCCAGGCGGTCGAAGACGTCCTTGGCAACCCTGTGGCGGGGCGTGTAGGCAGCAAGCGAGGGTTTGGCCGTGGCATCGACGCCCCACTTGGCGGTATTGCCGTCTTCATGGGTCGACGGGTCAAGGTCGGAGCCGCGGGTGTTAGTGATCACGACGATGTCGCGATCGGGCTGGCAGCGGGTGGCAACCGCCCAGTTGACCTGCCGATCGTTGAAGATGTCCACGTCGTGGTCCACGACGATCACGCGCTTCATATATAGGTCGTTGCCCAATACCGCCAGGATGGCATTTTTCGCCTGACCGGAGATTCGCTGCTCGATGGACACGTAAACGGTAAACGGCGCCGGCACGCGCACCGCCTTCACCGTCGGCACCATCGCGCGCACCGCGCGGTATAGATTCGCCTCGATGGGAGTGGTGGAGAGCATCAAATGATCGAGATGGCCCACGGTAATATCCTGGAAGATCGCGTCGCGCCGATGCGTGATCGCGCGTACCTTGACGACTTCGCGTTGTCGTTCGCCGAGGCTATAACCGGTGAACTCACCGAAAGGACCTTCGGGGGTGCGTTCGTGCGGCAGGATTTCAGCTTCGATAATTATCTCCGCGTGAGCCGGAACTAACAGATTGGAAGTCTCGCACTTGACCAGCTCCAGCGGCTCGCCCAGGAGTCCGCCCATGATGGCGCGCTCGTCTTCGTCGATAGAGCCGATGGCGAGGCAGCCTAAGGCGATGGCCGGATGAACACCGATGGCAAAGGCGACCGGAAGCGCTTCGCCTCGCGCCTCGGCGGCACGCTGGAACTCCCACAGATGTTTCGCCAGCGTGAGATGTATGGATGTGGTGTCGCGGCCCTTGATCATCAGCCGGTTGTAGGCGCAGTTCCAAGTGTCGCTGTTTGGATCTTCGGCAAATGAGATGGCCGCGGTAATGTACGGGCCGGCATCCTGCTCGTGGTGCAAGATTTGCGGCAGGTTATAAAGATTGATCTGGTCGCCGGTGAGAATCACTTCCTTCACCGGCGCCTTCGTGACCAGCTTTGGCGCTATCGGTTTTTCCATGGCCCGCAGATAAGCCTTTTGCATTTCCTGCGGCTTTGCGTTGATCGCCATAGCCAACCTGGCTCGGCTGGCGTGAAGGTTCGTCATGACCGGGAACTTGGTTCCCCTCACGTTTTCGAAAAGCAAGATCGGTCGCCGTTTAGCTTGCTGATCGAGCTTCACGGTGATCGCGGTGATTTCAAAGGCCGGATCGACTTCGCGGGAGACCGCGAGAAAATCTTCCGGGTGATTTTGTTTGATCAGATCGAGATAGCTACGAAGGTCTTGAGACATAATATATACCCTTCCCCAATCATTTGATCACTCGACTACCCCGCGATCCGATTTTAGATTTTCGACGCGTGTAGGGGCCGACCTGCGTGTCGGCCCTCCGAACGGGCGGACACCCTTCGACTCCGCTCAGGGCAGGCGCCGGTCCGCCCCTACCATTGCCTGTTGCCTTCTTCACCGGATCACCTTATCCGCCCGCACCAGCACATTCGGCGGGATCGTCAGGCCGATCTTCTTAGCAGCCTGCAGATTGACGATGAACTCAAACTTCATCGGCTGCTCCACCGGCAGGTCGGCTGGAGTACGGCCTTTTAGGATCTTGTCCACATACGTCGCGGCGCGCCGGTCTAAGTCGAGGACGTTCACGCCGTAAAACATCAGGCCGCCGGCTTCTGCGAACTGGCTGTTGGAGTATATCCCGGGGAGGCGGTTCTTTGCCGCGAGCTCTGTTATCTGTGCTCGCTCAGGAGCGAGGACGGCGCTTGTTAGCACAAGTACTCCGTCGGCTCGCCCTTTGATTGCGGCTCGAAATGCAGTCTCAATATCCTTGGCATCTAGAACGTCTAGGTTTTGAAGCTTCAATCCGAAAGCCTTTGCCACAAGCTCCACTTCTCTTATCACTTGTGCGTAGGTCGGGTTGGTTGAAGTCCCAAGGACGGCTACGCGGGAGAGTTTAGGGACCACCTCTCTCAGAATCTCCAGCCGTTTGCCGCTTAGCTCCGGGGAAAGAGTGGACAGTCCAGTGATGTTTCCACCTGGACGCGCCAGGCTGGCGACGAACCCGGTGGCAATAGGATCGGCATCATTGGTCATGACAATGGGAATCGTCGAAGTTGCTGCTCTGGCGGCGCGGGTCGGTGTCGAGCCAGCCGAGACGATGATGTCTACCTTGAGACGCACTAGCTCGGCCACGAGCGCTGGGAGGCGATCGGGTTTTCCGTCGGCAAATCGGTGCTCAATGACAATGTTTTTCCCCTCCACGTATCCCAAGTCGCGCAGACCTTGCCGGAATGCCTCGATGCGGGCCGATTGAGCGGAAAGGGAGCTGGCAGTTAGCCATCCTATCCGGGGGATTTTCGCTGGCTGCTGCGCCCGGGCTGGAAAGGGAAGAGCCAAGAGCATCGAGCAAAAAGTTCGCCGAGTGATTTTTTTGTGCATGGGGTTTCCCTCACCCTATCTTTCTCCAGCTTCCTCTTTTCCCTCCAACCGGCGCGCGTTTTTTGGCGACGGCAGATTCGTGGAGTTTACCTCACCAAATCGTTCGCACCGGATACTGCTGAATCAGTTCATCGGGAGTCAGAATCACAAGGTGGTTCACAACTGCTTGGCAAACCAACATCCGGTCGAAAGGGTCTTTATGCAAAAACGGTAGGCGGCTCAGATGGAGAGCGGCTTCTTCATCGAGCTGCAACGGATCAATGCCATGCTGCTTGCGTTGGAGCGGAACGAAACGTCCCGGTGGTTCCGGCAGAGGCAACTTGCCCAATGCGTATTTGACAGCGATCTCCCACGCGGAGACCGAACTCAGGTAGATATCATTTCCCGGATCCGTGAAAATTTCGCGAGCCTCTTCTGAGAATTCCGGAGCGTCACTGACCGCCCACAAGAACGTGGCCGTGTCTAACAATACCCTCACCGCTCTTAGCCATGAAACGAGTTGATGAGTTCGGGAGGAAGCGGTTCAAAGAACGCCGGTGGAACCTTAAACTTTCCTTTAGCGAGACCGATGGGGCGCTTGGTTTTTCGGTGCGGTGGCAGCGGGCGAATTTCCGCGATCGGAATATTGCGCTTGCACAAAAGGATGGTTTCTCCCCGAGCAAGCTTTCCCAGGTAGCGCGAGAGATGAGTCTTTGCCTCGTGAATGTTCAGCCGAATCATGGCTCTTGTCTAGCCTAACAAGTGAACTAAGTCAACGACGCGCCGCCTTCTCACTTGACGACTTTCGGACTCTCGTCGTCCAGGAACTGGTGATTGCAATAGGGGGCAAAGGAGTTTTATTTTCTTGTGCCGCAGCTCCTGCCAGTGACAATAGAACTCGCCTTTGCATTGCGGGCAGGTCGCCCAAAAGATTTTTGTCACGACGCCTCCCGTTGGGAAAAAAATTTGAAATCCGAAGCACGAAATCCGAAACAAAGCGGGGCCAAAATAAATCCAAAACCCTGAAAATCCAAAACCTCGAATCCGATTTGGGCCCGTTTGGAATTTGCAGTGTTTGGATCATTTGAATTTGTTTAGAATTTCGTGCTTCGGATTTCGTGCTTGCCGGCTTTGGTCATTTGAATTTGTTTCGGATTTCGAATTTCGAGTTTCGTTTATACCTTCGGCAGCCGCTCTACAACCGCGCGCGGGATGAAATCTTCGAGCCGGGTTTTGTCCATCGCCGTTTTCGGCACAGCGACGCGCGCTTCGTACGGACGCTGCACCGGTTTGGTGGCATCGATGATCATCTTGGCGGTCATGATGTTGTCGGTCTGCGACGGGTCAAGTGTGTTTCCCTTGACGTTTTTGATAACGTCCACATCCTGGTCCGCTTGCACCCGGGTGGCCACGGCCCACATCACTTCTTCTTCGTTATAGATGTCGATATCGGCGTCGACGACCACCACATGCTTTACAAAATCGCAGCCGCCGAGCGCCGCCAGCGCCGCCTGTTTGGTCTCGCCGTCAACTTTCTTGTCGATGGAGATATAGCAGTTAAAGCGGCAGCCGCCCGACATCGGGAAATGCACGGCTTTGACCGTCGGTACGACGCCGCGAATGAGATTGAACAGGCTCCCCTCTTTGGGAATGCCGCCGAGCACCCAGGTGTCGCGGTGGCCGGTGAAAATATGTTGAAAAATAGCATCGCGCCGGTGCGTGATGGCGCTCACTTCGATGACGTTGCGCATCCGCTGCGGTCCGTAGTAGCCGGTGAACTCGCCGAACGGGCCTTCCACCTCTTTTACGTTGGGCAGCACGTGGCCTTCGATCACCATCTCGGCATCGGCCGGCACCATGAATTCCGCGCCCAAAGTTTCCGACGGCGTTAGCCGCAGCGGCGCTCCCATGATGGCGCCGACCTTGGCGTAGTCGTCAACGCCGAAAGGGGAGACGTTGAGGGAACCCAAATAAAATGCCGGGTGATGGCTGATCACGATGGCGACTGGGGTGGGGCGGTTTTTTTCTTCATTTTTACGGTGGATCTGCCAGTTGTGTCTGGGCGACATGTGGAGACCGAGCTTTCTCGGTCCCTTGACCATGTTGCGCTGGAACGAGATGTTGTAGAACCCTCCGTCCGGATCCTTCATCACCGGCGTCATGTCGATGTACGGCGCCGGGTCCATCGCGTGATGGCGCACAACCGGTAGCTCGAATATATTCGCGGCTTCGCCGCGCTTGACGACCTGTTTGACCGGTGCCTCGTCGGCGGGGATTGTTACCGGCGCAAGCAACATATCTTCGCGGCGCGCGTATTCGAGACTTAGCGGTAATTCGCCGTCGCTCGGTTTCATGCCCAGAGACAAAGCGCAACGCTGGCGGGTGGCAAAGACATTGCTCAGCAACGGGAAAGCGGAAGGCTTACCGTTCATGCCAAGCGGTTTTTCAAAAAGCAGGACGGGAAACTTTTTCTGATTTTCCAGGTGCTGGAGCAGAGCGGTGACTTCAAATTGATGCGGCGCCACCGGCCGCTCGATGCGCACGAAATCATAGGGGAGCCGTTCTTGAAGATCGTCGAGAAAGCCCCTGAGATCCATGTCCATGTGGTGATTCTTTAGCAGGTTGCTGAAAAACTTTTTGAAGGTCCTTCGACAGGCTCAGGACGAGCGGAAAAAGGTTTAAAATGATTAAGGCACCTCCGCTCATGCTGAGCTTGTCGAAGCATGCACCACCTTTTTCCAGCGGCCTGCTAGGCGCTCGGCTGGGCCGCTAATTCAATCCCTGCCAGTTGTGCCAAAGCGCGGCGCGTAAAAACTTTCGCCATGCGCTTGCGATACCAGTAGTCCAAGTCCGCGTTGTCCAGCGGGTGGGATATTTTTGCCGCGGCATCGGCGACGGTTTCGATCAACTCCTTGGTGATCTTTTTACCCTGAAGCAATGTCATCGCTTCGGGGACGACCTTCGGCGCCGACGCGACCGCCGTCAGTACGACCCGCGCATGCCGGCATTCTCCACCGTTGTCGAGGTCCATGGTCGCGGCCACGCCCAGGATTGGGAAATCGAAAGACCCGCGTCGGCGCAGTTTCAGATAGACGTTGCGGAAACTCAACGCGTCTTTGGGAATGAGCAATCCTTTCAACACTTCGTCTTGGGCCTTGGCCGAGTAGTTGATGCCGTCGTCGCGGTATAACTCTTCGAGCTTGACGCGCCGCTCCCCTTGCTTGCTTACCAGGACAGCCACCGTCCCCAGGCTCACCAGCACCGGCGCGGTGTCCGATGAAGCGATCGCCAGGCACTTCTCGCTGCCAGGCGCCACCAAACAAATCTGGCCGTCCTTTTTCATGCAAAAACCGACGGCCTGGCGCCAGAAAAAAGTTTGATCGTAATAATTGCAGCGGGTGTCGACTAGCACATTGCCGCCGATGGTGCCCATGTTGCGCAGTTGCGGCGTGGAAACCGATTCCGCCGCGTGGGCAAGAGCGGGCAAGCGCTTCGCGATCACGCGATGGCGCGCAACCGCCGTCAGGCTTTCGCCGGCGCCGATCCAAAGACCGTCTTTGGTCTGACGAATCCCCTTAAGCTCGCGCAAGCCTCTGAGCGACACCAAATGGTGGGGCGTAAACTGTCCCCGCTTCATCTTGGGATAGACGTCGGTGCCGCCCGCCACGAGCATTGCGTCGGATCCCAACACCGCCAGCATCTTGGTCGCCTCTTTCAGAGAGCGCGGTTGGTAATAATAAAATTCTGGTAATCGCAGCATTTTTAAGTCATTCTTTGTTGACGTTTGCGTCAAAATCCGAAATTCGAATATCGAAATCCGAAACAAACCACAGCCAAATAAGTCAAAACCCGAGCAAATCCAAAACGATGAATCCGAATCAGCGTTGTTTGGAACATTGCATTTGTTTTAGTCGTTTGAATTTGTTTCGGATTTCGGATTTCGTGCTTCGAGCTTCTCACGTTTGTTGCAAATCCGATGCTCACTAGCTCTTCTGCCTCACTTCTACCCCTTCGCCCGGCTGCCACTTGAGCGGCGCGGGAAATTCAAACTGGGGAATCGACACGGCTTTCAGCCGTCCCTCGAGCGCTCTGAGGATTTTGTCCGGCGTGATCGGAATCTCGTGGATTCTTACTCCGATCGCATCGAAGACCGCATTGGAGACCGCCGGGACCACGGGTAACAGCGGTCCCTGGCCCGCTTCTTTGGCGCCGTACGGTCCTTCCGGGTCGATGGTTTCAACCAGGATCGTTTCGATCTCCGGTGTTTCCAGCGTGGTCGGACTCTTGTATTCCAAGATGGAAGGAATCTTATGCAGGCCGTTTTTGCGGAAGATCTGCTCTTCCATCAAGGCCTCGCCCAACGCCATGTAGACGCTGCCCTCGGTCTGGCCTTCCACTAGCAACGGATTGAACGCCTTGCCGCAATCATGGGCGATCCAGACCTTGTCGATCTTGATCTCTCCGGTCTCGCTGTCGCAGTGAAGCTCGACGATGGCGGTCGAATAGGTGTACGCCGGTGTCGGCCCGACGCCGGAACCTTTGAACTCTCGGGGATTCTTGGGCGGCCAGTAACTGCCGGTGGCGCCCAGGGTACCGTGTTTCCCCTCCGCCTTGACCACGCACTCGGCGAAGCTGATGCCGCGCGATGGCAGGCTTGCGCTGCGAACCTGCCCGTCGGCGAACTCGAGATCGTCGACGGGCACCTCGAGCGCTTCGCTCGCTGCTTCGAGGAGCAGCGGCTTGAGTTTCCCGCATGCCTGAATGGTAGCGTTGCCCGTCATTATGGTAACCCGGCTGGAATAACTGCCGAGATCGACCGGAGTGAGATCGGTATCGGCGGTGATGACCCGGACGTCGGCGGGATCGATGCCAAACTCCTCGGCGATCGCGTAGACGAGAATCGAATCCGATCCCTGGCCGATGTCGGAGGAACCGCAGAATACCGTGACGCCGCCGCTTCTGTCGAGTTTAATTTGCACACCCGAGTGGGGCATATTGTTCCAGTAAATCGGCAGGCCCGCGCCGGTGATGTAGGCGCTGGCGGCGAAGCCGATACCGTGGCCGAAGGGCAGCTTGCGGAATTTCTTTTTCCACTCCGCCCGCTCGGCGACTTTCTCGATGCATTCACGCAAACCGCAGCTGCTAATCTGCAGGCCGTTGATGGTGACCGAATTCGCCTCGACGAGCTGCTTGAGCCGCAGATCGAGGGGGTCGATGCCGAGCTTCTCGGCGATCTCATCCATTTGAATTTCCTCGGCAAAGCGCGGCTGGGGCGTGCCGTGGCCGCGCTTGGGCCCGCACGCCGGTTTGTTGGTGAAGACGCGCACGCCTTCGAACTTGTACGCCGGCACTTTATACGTCACGGTCTGCAACGCGCCGGTATAATAAACCGAAGCCAACCCGTAGCTGCTGTAGCCGCCGCCGTCGAGAAAAGTCTTATACTGCATCGCCTGGATCGTGCCATCGTTTTTGACGCCGGTTTTCGCCCACATCTTGACCGGATGTCGGCCGCGGTGGAGGTAGAAGGTTTCCTCGCGCGAGAGGGTGATTTTCACCGGCCTTCGGGTGATCATCGATAATTTGGCCACGCAGATCTCGTGCGAGAACGGATCGCTCTTACCGCCGAAGCCGCCGCCGGAGGGCGTCGCGATCACGCGGATGCGGCTGGCCGGAAGCTTGAGCACCTTGGCCAGGGCGCGGTGCAGATAGTGCGGCGTCTGGGTTGACGACCAGAGCGTGAGCTTGTCGTCCGGGCCGTAAAAGCCGACCGCGCAGTGCTGTTCCATCGGCAGGTGACAGTTGCCCTGATAAAAGAAGGTTCCCTCGAAAATTTGGTCCGAGCGGGCGAAGCCGCCTTCGATGTCGCCGAATTCGAGCGACACGGCTTTTTGCACGTTGGCGCGCCGGTTCCAGGTGTGGATGCGCTGACTCTCTTCGGTGGACGCCAATGCTTCTTCGATGGAAAGTATCGGCTTCAAGATTTCATATTCGACGTCGATGGTGCCCAGCGCCTTTTCCGCGAGGGTCTCGCTCACCGCCGCCACCGCTGCCACGGGATCGCCGGCATGACGAACTTTGTCGACCGCGAGGGCCTCTTCGTCTTCGGTGGAAGGCATGATGCCGAACTTTTGCGGCAAGTCCTCGCCGGTGAGCACGGCAAACACGCCGTCGAGCTTGAGCGCCCGCGCGGCGTTGATGCCGAGTATGCGCGCGTGAGGATGGGGGCTGCGCAGGAGCTTGGCGTAAATCGTCCGCGGCAGATTAAGATCGTCCGCGTACACCGTCTCGCCGGCGCATTTCGCCATGGCGTCGACTTTGCGCAGCGGTTTGCCGATAACCGATAGGGTCTTTTTTCTCGTCATGGGGTTTCCTTTGCCGCCAGCTCGACAGCCTGGAGGATCTTCGTGTAGCCGGTGCAGCGGCAGAGATTTCCCGACAAGGCCTGGCGGATCTCCTCCCGCGTCGGCTGCGGATTTTCGTCCAACAGGGCCTTGGCGGTGAGCAAGATTCCCGGGATGCAGTACCCGCATTGGGCCGCGCCGAGATCGGCGAAGGCTTTTTGCAGCGGATGGGGCTTGCCGTTCTGCGTCATCCCTTCCACTGTGACGATCTCGGTGTTCTCGGCTTCGATTCCGAGCATCAAACAGGAAAGCACCGGCGCGCCGTCGACGAGCACGGCGCAGGTACCGCATTCGCCCAGTTCGCAGCCATGCTTGGTGCCGGTCAGAGCCAAGTCTTCGCGCAACACCTCCAATAAAGTTTTGCTGACTTCGGTGGCAACCTCTTTGGTTTCGCCGTTGACCCGCAGGCGCAACAGCCTCTTGGTCGGAGCATCACCCGCGCCGTTTTTTTTGCTTTTCTTCATGGTTTCCTACAGCTTAAAAAATCTCCTGGCTTTGAGCTCAAACCTCGGCAACGTGCCGGGAGCGACATTCTCGACCTCCGGTCGCAGCCCCAAACGCTCGCGCAACCGCAACGCGACGAGATCCTTGAGGGCGGCGGGCGAAGCGCAATCGGTCCTGGGCTCGATGGTGAGTTTCAGCTCGCGCAGCTCCTCGCGCACGAAAGTCTCGATTTTGAACTCCTCAATCTCTATAAACTCTCTCATAATATTTTCAATGGCGCTAGGGAAGACGTTGACGCCGCGCACGATGATCATATCGTCGGCCCGGCCCAGGATCCCGCCTCGCAGGAGCATAAAAGAGCGCCCGCAGGCGCAGGGTTGGAAACTCGGCTCGACCAGATCGCCGGTGCGGTAGCGGATCACCGGGCTGCCGTAGCGGCCGAGATTGGTCATGATGAGCTCGCCCCGCTCGCCCTCTTGGGTCGGCTCGCCGTTTGTCGGATCGATCACCTCGCCGATAAACTCCTCCTCGTTGATATGGACACCGCCGGGTCGAGCCTCGCACTCGAACGCATAGGCGCCGATCTCGGTGGCGCCTGGGTGGTCATAACACTTCGCGCCCCAGATTTCTTCGATGCGCTGCCTCGTGCTGGGGATATTCGCTCCGGGTTCGCCGGCGTGGATTGTAATCCTGACCTGCGACTTATTGGCAAGGTCCAGGCCGATTTTTCGCGCTTCATCCCCCATATGAAGGGCATAAGTCGGGGTGCACACTAGCACGGTCGCGCCATAGTCCACGATGGTTTTGAGCCGCTGCGCGGTGGACTGGCCTCCGCCGGGGATGGCCAGCGCGCCGAGTTTGCGCGCGCCTTCCCACCCGGACCAAAAGCCGATGAAGGGCCCGAATGAGAATGCAAAGAAAATTCGGTCATCGGGTCTTACCCCGGCGGCTTCAAAAATTGTTTTCCAGCAGCCGGACCACCATTGCCAGGACTCTTCGGTATCGAGCCAGTAGATCGGTTTCCCCGTGGTTCCCGAGGTCTGGTGGATACGCATGTAACGCTCGACGGGAAACGTTAAAGCGCTGCCGAAGGGAGGATGGGCAGCCTGATCCTCGACCAGATCGCTTTTGGTCGTGAAGGGAAATTTCCGGAACTCAGACAAAGAAGCGGCGCTTGAAAACCCGTGGTCGAAAAGCTTGCGGCGATAAAAAGCGTTGCCCGGCAGTTCCGCCTTGAGCATCCGCGATAACTTTTCAATCTGGTACGCCTCGACGGCTTTGCGACCTGGGGAAACATCCATCTCAATCGCCAATCGTGACCAATTTTTCGTTCACTTGGGAGAGGGCTTCGAGTCCCGATTGGGCTACTATGTAAGGCCGGGAGATCAACGCGCTGCCACACTCTTTGCCGGTAAAACAAGTCCTGAGCGTCAACACCATGCCGGGAGTGAGTGCGGCGTTTCCTTCTTTACCCAGAACCGGCTCTTCGCAGAGGTCCAAGCCTAACCCATTTCCCAAGCCGTAGGCTTGCAACGAGTCTCGCGCCGCGAGTGACGAAACTTCGTTCAAGCAAGCCGTCGCCGCCGCCGGAGAAACGCCCGTCTTTATGCTTTCGACAAGGCGGCGAAAAGCGCGCACGGCCACGTCATAGCTTTTCAAGACATCGCCGGCCGGTCGATCCAAACAAAAGGTCTCTCCGATCTCGGCCCAGTAGCGCTGGTAGGAAGCGGCTACGAGAACCAGAATCACCTCACCCTTTTTGAGGGGCGAATCGCCGGCCGGCCGGAGCCCGATTTCCGGTTGGCCGGAGCGCGCCAGCAGCAAACGAAAATCCTCCACTCCTTGGCGCCGCGCCGCGCGCTCGATCTCGGCCGCGATTTCGTATTCCTTCTGCCCGGGGCCGCCGCTCTTTCGAAACACGGCAAGCGCTTCTTCGAGAATGTGAATCGTCTGCTTAAGAAGAGTCAATTCCACTTCGGACTTAACTCTCCGAAGCGTATTGAAATGATCTCCCAGGTCGCGCCGCTCGACTCCTTCAAACAGCTTGCCCAATTCCCGCCACTCCCGGATGTTGAGCTGCTGCTCGACGGAAACCACTCCCAGCCGCTTCGGCTTCAAGCCTCTCGCTTTTATCGCCTCGCTCACACCATGGGCGAATTTTCCCACCGAGTGGACTTCCTGGATCCAGGTGAGCGTGCTCGAAAACGGATTGTTGCGGCTCGGCTCCTGAATCACTAGCGCCGGTTCTCCTTCCATAGGGATGACCGCCAGCGCGCCGCGATTCTTGGGGATAAAGTGACTGACATACGCGAGATTGCCATACTTCCATGAATCCCCGTAGACGAGCAGCAGGTCGACGCCGCGCTCCTTCATTCCGGCGCGGACGGCGCCCAGACGGCGGCGAAATTCATCTTCCGGCAATCGACCGCGATCCCAGACGCTGCGGCCACGGTTCAATACGGTGTGAAGAGTATCCACGAGGCACCTCTAGGCAAAAGTCAGGTCGTTCAAGAGTTCAAAGCCACTGACTAAGAATTTAACGCGCCCGGCATCCAGCGAAACAAATCCGAAATCCGAATATCGAAATTCGAAACAAACCGAGGCCTAATTAAATCCAAGATTCGGAAAATCCAAAACACCGAATCCGAATGAAGCTCGTTTTGAATTTTCTCTTTTTTTGGTCATTTGAAATTGTTTCGAATTTCGGATTTCGTGCTTCGAATTTTTTCTTCTTGGCGCCTTTGCGCCTTTGCGAGAGACATGGTTTTTCCGATCTCGTCTTGGTTTCCGAATTTCAATTACTTTTGGCTAGTTCTCGATGGAGAAGAGTTTCATCGGCGTTTGCGTCAAGCGCCGGTAGCCGTTCTCTTCTACCCAGACAGTATCGCCGAGCATGAGATAGCCGGTTTCCGGAATATATTGATTGGGATGGACGACGAAGGTCGTACCCGCTTCGATGACGGTCTCGTTTTCATCGACAATCTCGGCGAATGGAATCGACAAAAGACCCAAACCGTGGCCGCGCACCCGCATATAGGGCGGCCGGCAATATTTCTCGTAGCCGTACGCGGTAAAGACCTGGTTCATCGCCTTGGAAATCTCTCCGACCTTGGCGCCTGGGCGAACCTTATCTAGACTTTTGGCCAGGGCTTCCTCCAGGCTGGCGAACTTCTCGCGCAAGAGCGGCGATGGGGCGCCCACGACCGCCGTGCGGCAGAGCTGGATGAAGTGGCCGTCCAGGGCCGGCGTGATTTCCGCGATGATGATGTCCCCGGGTTGAATCTTGCGGTCCTGCGGCGGGTGAGCGCAGTGACTATGGTCCGAGGCGGTGAGCATACCGAAATCATCTTCCGCGCCGCGCGAGCGCATAGCGTATTCCATTTCCGCTGCCAGCTCATATTCGAACATCCCCACTTTCGCCTTCTCTACGATGGCCGCAAAGCCGGCGTCGGCGATGGCGGCGCAGCGCTCCAGCGCAGGCAAAGATTCGGCGCCCGGAAAACGCGCCAGCGAATTCAGAAGAGCATCAGCCGGCTTCAATCGCGCGGTGGGCAGCGCTTCGAGTCCCTGGTAAATTGTGGCCGGCATAAAATTGTAACCGGCGATGCCAATGTCGCCGCGGATGCCGTGCTTGACGAGAAGATTTCCAATCTCGCCGACAAAATCGTCGGCCACTCGGATCTCCTCGATCCAGGTTTGCTCCCGCACCCTACCTTCGTCCCAGGGAAGGCTGATGATCATCGTCGCCTCGCCGGAGGGTCGCAGAAGAACGGCGGTATTGGGGCCCATGGGCGTCACCCCCGAGAGCCAGAGCACGGCGTTGACTTCGAGCATGCTCAACTGACCGGAAGAATAGAAAAGCATCGCGGCAAGCTTTTCGCGCGCCATAGCGTGTTTCAGCGAGTCGATCTTTCGGCGAAAGACATCCATGTTCCGAGCGCCCTTAGTTGTCATGGCGTTCCTCCATAGTCAGAAATATCCGGCTCACTTTCTTGCTCAACTCGAAAAGCCGGTCGTCGTCGTAGTCCCTGGGATATCCCACGTCGATGTCCAAAGTCTCGAAGACCCGCGTGGGCCTTTCGGTCACCACCAGCAGCCGGTTGGACAGAAAGACGGCCTCGCTGATGTCATGGGTAACGAAGATAATGGTTTTTTGGGTCTCTTGCCAGATGCGAATCAACTCCGCTCTCATCTTGCGCGCGTTGATCTCATCGAGGCTGCTGAACGGCTCGTCCATGAGCAGGACATCGGGGTCCACCGCCAGGGCCCGCGCGATCGCCACCCGCGCCTGCATGCCCCCGGAAAGCTGCAGCGGGAAATAGTCCTCGAAACCATTCAAGCGGACCAGTTCGAGGTAACGGCTCGAAAGCGTCTCTTGTTCTTGCTTGGAGAGCGCGCTCCGTTCGAGCGGCAATAACACATTGCGCCGCACCGAACGCCAATTGAGCAGCCGCGGCTGCTGGAAAACGAAGCCGAGTCGGGTCTGGCTGCCGTTCCGCATCAGCGGTTTGCCGTTGACTAGAATATTCCCGTGCGACGGTTGATCGAGCCCCGCCAGGATGCTGAGAAGCGTCGACTTGCCGCAGCCCGAGGGGCCCAGGATGGAAATGAATTCGCCGTCCCGGACGTCAAAGGTCAGATCGCCGATCACCTGCAAGGTGCCGTGATCGGCACGCGAGAAATCTTTGACCAGGTGTTGCACCGATATGTTCGCCACTACCGTATCTCCATTACACCTGTACCGCCGGCCGCCAGGCGGTGGCGCGCTTTTCGAAAGGATTGATCAAAACATATTCTATGAACAATAGCACGATGACGAAGGTCAACGTCCAGGCGAACACCTGAGTCATCGAGAAAAGCCCGAACCAGTAGTGCAGCATATAGCCCACGCCGCTGCTCATGCCGATGAGCTCCACCGTGGTGGCGATTTTCCACGAGATCCCCAGCGCGTAGCGCGTGGCGGCGAGCACGTAAGGCACGGTTTGGGGCAATACAATCTTGCGAATCAAGTCGCGGGTGGGAAGCCGGAAGGCTTTCCCCATGGCGATGAGCTGCATGTCGATATCTTTGACGCCCTGCCACATGTTGATCGCCACCGCGGGAAAAGCCGTTATGCCGATGGCAATCACCGCCGCGGAATCGTTCAGGCCAAACCATAGGAGACAGATGATGGCGTAGACGACCGCGGGAATCGTCAGCCCGACCATCACCCAGCTCTCGAAAAACTTCTCGCCCTTGATCGACAGACCCATGACCAGTCCGAGTCCGGTGCCGAGAAACATGGCCAGGGTCAGGCCGAGCACGACTCTGGAGACGGTCTTATAGAGGTGAAAAAGACCATCGCCGGATTGCATATTGTCCACGATCGCTTCGAACACCGGGATCGGGCCCGGAATGATTTGTTCGGAGAAGACCAAAGAGAGACCGACCCAAGCGGCGAGCAGGACAGCGACGGAATAGATTTTAAGGGTTGTATGCATCGGTGATCAGTCCCTTGGGGATTTCTTTAAGCACCTTCGGTCCCAAAATGTCTCGGGCGACTTCGAGGAAGTCATGCTGTGCCTTGATCTGCTCGGCGTCCCACTTTTCGATTATTCTCGGCCCCATGTTGTCTCTCAGGGCGGCGGCCGCTCCCGGCTCCGTCAGCCTGATCTGCTTCGCGTATTCCTCCCAGATGTTCGGGTGACTGCGCACATACTTCACCGCATCCCCATAGGCGCGCAGGTATCGCTTCAGGATATCCGGATGCGCTCTGGCGAAGTCGTCGTTGGTGGCGATCGTGACATGGGCCGGCGCGCGCCCGGCGCGCTTCTCCCATTCTGCGCTGAGATCCATCAGTACGCGGTACTTGCCGGTCAAGGGAAATCTCAAGGACTCCGTCGTTCCCATCAGCGCCGCGGCGAGATCCCCTCGATCCAACAGCCCGGCCAACGCGGGCCCCGGCGCGGTGATCAACTCGAGGTCACGTCGCAGATCCAATCCATACCACCTCTTGGCGATGGCCATGATGATGCTCGTCGTGGCGGAGCCCGGCCCGCCGAAGTTGCCGACCCGCTTGCCTCTTAAGTCGGCGAGCGACTTGACCGGAGAGTCTTTGAGGACCAGCACCGCGTTCACCGGCGAAAAAATACCGAAGAACACCAGCGTGCCTTTGCCCTCGGCGCGCGCCCTGGCCATGGCGGTCAGCCCGCCGTAACCGATATCGACGCTCTTCTCGGCGATCATGATGTGCAGCGCCGGTGGGTTGAGAAACCCTATTCTCTCGTAGGGAATGTTATATTTCTGCAGCAACTTCTGGCGCTCCATCACCGTATGGACAAAATCCTGCGAGCCGGTCTGAAGAACTCCGATTTTGATTTTTCTAGCTTCCGCGGCGAGCCCCGGCGAAGCCCACGACAGCGCCCAGAGGATCGAGAGGACCGATGTAATCTTAAAAAATGGATATTCAGGCTTCTGTGTGGCTAACCTGGGCAACGCTATTTCAGCGGAGGCCACGGACATTGCACCGCGGAGGCGCTGAGGTCGCGGAGAAGGGGGAATCGAAAGTAACCTCTGTGAACTCTGCGTCTCTGTGGTGAATAATCTTTCACAATAATCCCGGAAGACCCTAAAAAATAATGCCGGCATATGCACTCCCTCGTTACTATGCTTGAAAGTTTTCGCGGCTTGCGCAAATCTTCGGAGACTCCTCGCGCCAAGCGCGCCAAGGACGCCAAGTTCGGAAGAAAAGATTAGCCATTCAGAATCAAATTCACTTCCTCTTCTCCAACCTTTGCGCCTTGGCGCCTTTGCGGGAGATATTCCGGCTCCCTTTTTTTGCGCCCTATGCGTTCTTTGCGGCCAATATTCCGAGACCGACCGGTGCGCAAAGCGCACCCTACGAAAACCTTCGTGTCCGGAGCCTGTGGTGAGCAACGTCGAACCATGCCTTCGTGGTGAATCCGACTTTTCTCATTTCGGTTGCGGCTGCCCCGCGTTAGGTCCTTCGTACGGCACATTGGGATCATAGCAATCTTCAGGGTTGATCTAGCAAGGACCGGCCTCGGAAGCAACAAACTCCGTTACTCCTCGATGCCTACCGCCCGATGCTCAACCAGTTCCAGTTGCCGGTTGAAGTCAACCGACATCCCATTTCGGTGATTGCGAAGAGGCTATTCCAAGCGCTTTCGCTTCCGATCCAAGAGCGGATCCGAACCCTTCGAGACCCCTTCGATGGTAACCCCGTTTAGTTTGCCGTAGGTGAAGATGCCGCTTCCTCTGATGACTCGGAAGACAAAGGAAAGGTCAAAAGGAAGTCCGCGATCCGCCAGCGGTGCGATAAGCAAATTATCAAAGACTCGCACGGTTCCTGTGAGTCGTCTCGATTCGGGGTCCACAGGGTTGAATAATTATTTGCGGTTCTTAGCCGACGCCACGATCCGTTCAAAGGTGACGAACTATGCAACTCCAGACTAAACCCGATTCCAGCGAACGCTACTTCGTGGCCCCGAGCGTCGATAAATGCTCAACGATTTTCCCGTAGTCTACCTCGATCGCCCGTCTCTCAGTTGTTAATTGTTCTGCATTGCCAAGTCCCGACCGTAGTTGCTCATCGATTCTCCGTATCGTTTGTTCCAGTTGGCGCCGACGCTCTTCCGCAAGCTCAATGAGCCCGAGAATAAACTCACGATACTTTATCGATTCTTCGTCATTGAGCATCAGTACCCTTTCCGCCTGATCTCCTGCGGGACTCCTCGTCTCAACGCGGACTGAGCGATACCTTAAATGTTCGAACATCGTGTGATCGCAAGGATTCGGTATAAACCGATTCTCCCGCCACTGGGCCTCGCTCGGCCAGAATGATCCCTTGCGTCGGTTACAGCCGTTGCACGCATAGAAGAGGTTTGAATAAGTTGCCTTTAACTCTGGAAACTTAGACTGAGGCCGATAATGGTCTACGCCGAAAGCGTCCGGACCTTTCGGTCCGTCGGGCAAACGGCAGTAAACGCACTGCGAATTAAACTCCTCTTTGAGAGCAGGCTTATAGGAAGCGTAATAAGAGTAAGAAGGCGGATTAAGCCTTCTTCTGTGCTTAGATTTGGGGTAGAAGAACAGGTTCAATGAGCAAAATGGTTAGGCAAGTCCCAGGCGACGGCGGCGCTCGCTGTCCTCAGAGCCGATGCGCTCCATATCCTTAGCGATTTCTTCCAATCGCTCAAAATCCGCAACCGTGACTCTGGGAATAAGCCGTCGCACTCTTTCAGTTACAATGGCTAATCGGGCGTCTTCTTCAGCCGAGAGCTGTCCCCCTACATAGGCACGAGCCAACAACTCAAGTCGATCACGGTTAGCAATTTCGGCGTCCGGCATTCTTGGCGGCTCATGCGCGCTCATCTCCTCATCAACAATCACTCTCACCAGCCCCTGAAGACCTTCGTCCTCGCTACGGGCAGTGATGTCTCGCACAATAAAGATTGCGTCATCATTCAACTCTGAATAGGACGGATCGAGGATCTGGGTAGTAGCCGCGAAAGCCAAAATTACCTTAGCGGGCGCTCGTCGAGCGCCCATTACGGACCGAGGCGTGTCCTCCGGCTTTTCGTGGATCTCAAGTCCAGCCGAGTGCGTTTCTACTGAGGTTGTTTCCAGCGTCAAATCTGTCCTCTCTTTGGGATTGTTTTACCTAAACGCTCCTTAACCTTGGGACCAATGACCCACTGAAAAAAACGGAAACTCTCTCTGTTGAATCCCGAGATCATCGATAACACAGAATCAGCCTCGACATTTTCATTATAGAAGTCAAAGTCTATAGTGTAAAGGTCACGTTTGCTTGCGTCCAAGCCTATAATTCCGTGCCGAAAGCTATATTTGCCGGTTCTCGCAGCGCCCCTGACCTCTTGCGCGAAACGATCAACGGTACCGTAAACACCCTGCACGAGCGGCGCGATGAGTTCTTCCCTGATCCAGCCGTCCAACTTTGCATCTTCAATCCGTACCTCATTTATATATCTAAGACCGACCCGTGTAAAAAAATCGGTATCAAGCAACGGCTTACTCTTGTTGAAGACGGTCTGTACCTGCTGAAAAAAATCTTCAAAGTGAGTGTAACGACTCGTTTCGATTGCAATGGCAGACGATTTGAATGACACAGTCCATTCCCCTTTTTTTGATTTGAAAAGATGTTTCACTTCTTTGTCTGCCGGATCATTCAAGCTCACTGATTGTTGACGTTCATAGTGCGGAAAATTTTTTCGCAGGTCCTTCTGGAGTTGAACAGGAGGCTTATTCTCGAATTCCAATAGTGCAGGGAAGCGCAATTCGCACACTGCCGTTTTGATGAAATTTTTTTCAAACTGGGCACGCTCCACATCGGGAAGCGTTAGAAAAGAGGGATCGTCCGCCAAAGCTGTCTCTCCTGCTTACTAGTTAATGCACAGCCGGTCCAATTTGCCGCATGCGCTGCTGACGCCGTTAAACGTATCACTAACGATTACCAGTCTGCAAGCATCAGAATCGGCTGATCAAGGAACCAATCATGGCCGGATCCCTCACCAAATAATCTGCTACTTCGCCTACCCTAAACCCTCGTGCCTCACCAATATGTAGGCCAGCATAGTCCTTGCACGCTTTCGAAAATCGCTCAGCTACGGTCCTGTCCTCTTAAGAATGAAGAAATCAGGATTCAAAAGGACCAGAGGCGCAATATAGAAAAGCTGCCGTTTGCTGGGAAACCCCGTCGTCTACCAGTTGGTCTTGCTTCTGGAGGATAGCGGTCCGCTGACACCGAGCAAACTGGCCAAGTTTGCCGGGCGGTCAATTCAAACCGTGAGCGGACAACTCGCCAAGCTGCGGGCCGCAGACATTGAAAGATACGACACCAGCGGAAAGCAGGTCCGTTACTGGCTAAAGCACAAGCGGGAGACCGGCGCACTTCTCAAGGCGCTAGAAACAATCGTGCATTCGTCAAGCAAACTTCGCTGAACTGCTCATTTCGATGTTTCGAGAATTCTCGAAACGTGGAAATGAAGCATGACACAAGCTCACGTGCATTTTTCACAATTTTCCACAATCAAGTTCCGCAGGACCTGAAGTAAGTCAATACGCATGCCAGGCACCATCTCTTGGTCGGTGACGATTACGTCCCGTGCGTGAAAGGAAATCATGATCCTCTCGATCAAGGAGGCGCCGGCGAGAATCACGCCAGCGCGCCGCCACAGAAACTTCTATGACTCAACGGGCAAGTGCAAGGACGTCCGTTACAGCCAAGTGCAAGCACCTCCATTACAGTAACATGGTAGAAAACACTGCATGGAGGTGATCAACATGAGTAAAGTGGATATTGATGCTAAAGTCATTCGTTTTTACTCACTGCGCCGTAGAGAGCCGCAGCAACAACCCTTACTTCAAGAGGTGGTTTATTCTCGGCCGCCTCGTTATGTGGCAGATTGAAAATGCTGTAACGGACGTCCTTGCACTTGCCCACTCAACGGTTGTGACTCATCTCAATTCGGCGTCCGCAGAGTTGAATAATCATTTGCGGTTCTTAGCCGACGTCACGATCCGTTCAAAGGTGAAGATCTACCCGACTCCAGACTTGCCGCCAGCGCAAGTCGTCGCGTTGTTGCGCGCGTCGATTGACGCTGGGCAGGTTGCCGTTGGCGTCGTAGGTGAACCCGGTCGTGCCATTCAGCGGATCGAGACCCTGGGGTCAGCCGGTTTAAGCCGTCATAATCGTAGACTGTCGAGTTGCCGATAGAATAAAATCAACATAATGAAGCCTGACACCGCTCCCTTCGTGCTCTTCGTGTCCTTCGTGGTGAAGGCCATGTTCTCTTCTTTGATTGTTGCTTCCAATCACGCGACCCGTGGCCGCGAAATCGCTTCCTTCCACGGCCGATGACCATCTGCGTAAACCTTGGGCCCCAGGCGAAAATGGCGGGCTTGCTCGAAGCTCTCCACGAAGGGCATATTGGGATCATAGCAATCTTCAGGGTTGATAGGACAAGGGCCGGCCTTAGATACATGCCCCGGCGTCAGCCGCCCGAGCATCTCTTCGAGCATCCACGCGCAATTGATGACGCGGTTGAGATCGACACCCGTTTCGATGCCCATGCGCTGCAAAAAGTGCATCAGGTCTTCGGTGGCGACCATTCCCGTAGCTCTGCCGTTTCCACAGTAGGGGCAGCCGCCAATGCCGCCGATGGTGCCGTCGAAGTAGACCGTATCGGTCGCCTCCAGCGCGCGCATTGCGGCATAGGTCGACGCCATCGCCATGCCGCGGGCATTGTGAAAATGAAGTTTGAAGTGCTTGATGGCGGGCCAGCGTTTTTTGATCACCGCCAACGTTTCCTCCACTTCATGAGGAGCGTTCCAGCTCATCGGGTCGCCAAGGTTGACATGAGTCACTGCGATACCCACGTCGTCCCACAGCGCATGCTCTCCTTCGAGCATCTCGATCCGCTGCGCGAGGGTGAACCGACCGAGAAAATTCGATCCCCAGGCCGCATGGATCGCTATGCCTGCCGCTTTTAGTTTTCGTTCTTTGGCACGCCCGATAATCTGCGACCAGCGCTCGATCTCCTGCGCTTGAGAGCGGTTGAAATTTCGCCGCACGAAGACATCGCACAAGGTACAGCTCAGATAAGGCACCGGCTCGCGCTCCAGAGTCAGCGGCGGCGCATAAGCGCGGGCGCGCTCTTCGCCTTGGCGGTTTGCCACCAGCGCCGTATAAGTCACGCCGAGCTTGGGCCGGAAGCGGCGAAGAATCTCGTCGATGCAAGCCATCTGCGGCGTATACTTCGGGCTCACGAACGAGCCCACGACGATGTTTTTCAGCCCCGTCTCGGAGATGGCGTCGAGGAGTCTGACCTTTTGTTCCACCGGAATGTTGACGTCTTCGATCTGCATGCCTTCGCGCATGCATTCCTCTTTGTACACGACCTTGGGCCACTGTCTCATGGGTTCCTCCGTCTGTTCATAGGGCAACGTCAAAGTCATTTTTCTCCTGCGTAAATTGCTCTGTTTCCGAAAATCCCCCCTTTCCCCCCTTTTCCAAAGGGGGGAATTGAGAGTCTCCCTTTTGTAAAGGGAGATTTAGAGGGATTTTGATTCTGCTCGACACGACATTGACGAGACCTTGCGTCTGGTTAGCAGGCCATCACATAACCTGATCCTACTTTCGGTACAACCTCTCCACCCGCCCGCCTCGATCGATTTCCTTTAAGAAACTCAAGTCGACAAAATCCGCCGGCTTAAGACTCCTGGCTTTCGGATCGGTCTCGAGATCCACCGCGGCCTGAAGCCCTTTTTCTCTCGGCACGGGAAGCTCCTCAAAGAGAGGCAGATAGTCGTCGTAGAGAAAGCGCGCCTGCTCGACGCCGATCCCGCCCATATACTTCTGCACAATCGGGAGGGTCCCCTCGCGGTTCGTCCTTAAGTAATGGAATGCCTCTACAAAGGCGCGCATGAATCTCATAACCGAATCACGGCTGCGTTGAACCGCGCGGCCGGCCACCGCGACGGCCGGGCCAAGAGAGACGCTCTGGAGATCGATGGCGGTGGCAAGAACGACGGCGCCGGATTTTTGCGCGGTCAGGAATGCCAAGCCGCCGATCACTCCGGCCTCGATCTTTCCCGCCACCAGAGCCGCGGCCACTTGCGGGTGGCCGCCGAGCTGGATGATCGCCACATCTTTGTCGGGTCTGAGGCCGGCTTTGTTGACGGCGATGCGCGCAAAGGCGTCGGCTTCGGAGCCGTATTGCGATACGCCGACGACCCTGCCCTTCAGATCCTCAAGCCGGCGGATGCCTGATTTTTGGCCAACGAGAAGCTTTTGGGTGGAGACGTTGGTGGTCGCGGCGAGAATCACCACGTCCGCTCCGCGCATGCGTGCCCGCATCGTTGCGGTCGCTCCCACTATCGCATAATCCACGTCGCCGGCGATGAGCGATTGGACTAGCCTCGGACTTCCGGTGAGGAGAATAACCTCGGCGTCCAGACCCTGCCTGGCGAACATGCCGGTCTCTTTGGCGATCCAGGCGGGCGCGAAGCCGGGAACCGGCGACACAAACGCAACGCGGATCTTTTCCGCCGCGGCGATCCCGGCCGTGAGACAAAAGAAAAGCCATCCTGTAGCGAAGGCTCCGAGTTTCCTCATATTGGATTCTTACGCTTAAATTGCTTGACAAAACGACTTCAAGAAAATTCCTCGCGCCAAGCGCGCCAACAAGACAAAATCCGAAATCCGAATATCGAAATCCGAAACAAACTCGGAGTCAAATAACTCTGAAAACGGGAAAATCCAAAACACTGAATCCGAAGGAAGCTCGTTTGGAATTTGACTTATTTTGGTCATTCGAATTTGTTTCGAATTTCGGATTTCGTGCTTCGAATTTTTTCTTCTTGGCGTTCTTTGCGGTCCTTGCGCGAGGCACAGTTTTTCTGACTCTACGGCACCGGTCCGCTCTTCACAACTGAACCAGCCCCTCCTTGACGCAGCGCTCCTTAAGCAAGGTCAGGATTCCTCCCGCTTCAAAGATCTGTTCCATCGATCGAGGATACTTCGGCAGCGGGATCTCGTTGCCCGAGCGTAGATTCCGAATTTTTCCCTTGGGATAATCAATCTCCAATTCGTCGTGATCTTCCACCAGAGACGAAACCCCCGGCGCGACAAGCGTCGGGTAAGCCAGGTTGATCGAGTTGCGGAGAAATATTCGCGCCACGGACTCCGCCACGATTGCCCTGATGCCGACTTTTTCCAGCACCCGATTCGCCTCTTCGCGGTGGGAACCGCAGCCGAAATTCGTCCCCGCCACGATGATGTCGCCGGGGCGTACCTGCGCCGGGAACTCAGGCCGGAACGCCGCCATCGTGTGCTGGGCGATCTCCTCAATTTCTCCTTTGCGCATGACGTGGAGTGGCGCAATGACGTTGGTATCGACGCTGTCGCCGAATTTCCAGACCCGGCCGCTGATGACGAAATTACTTAGATCGAGCATTTAACATCTCCCGCGGGTCCGTGATCACACCCGCCACCGCCGATGCCGCCACGGTTGCCGGCCCGGCGAGGTAAACTTCGGAATTGGGGCTGCCTTTGCGGCCGCGGTAGTTTCGCGTCGCGCAAGTGATGCTGACTTCCCCGTCTACCATGTAACCGAGCCTGGCGGTACAGACGCCACAAGTCGGTTCGACAAACTGGGCGCCGGCGCTGATCAGCGGCTCGACTAGACCTGCGTCCAAGCACTGGCGGTAAACAATATAGGAAGCCGGCGAAATAATCAGACGGACACCTTTGGCGACTTTCCTGCCACGTAAAATTCTAGCCGCTACTTCAATGTCTTCCAACCGCCCGTTGGCGCAGGAGCCGATCAGGGCTTGATCGATCCGTTTTCCGGCAACCTCTTCGATCGGCGCCACGTTGTCGAAGGTATGCGGCTTGGCGACGCGGATGCCGACCTCTTCCAAATCAACCGTGATTTCTCGGTGGTAATGGGCGTCGGGGTCGGGAGAAACTGTCTCGAAGGGTTTATCCGTGCGCTGCCGCAGATAGGCAAAGGTTTTTTCATCCGCTTCAAAGAGCGCGAACTTTGCGCCGATCTCAACGCCGTGGTCGGCGAGGCACATGCGGCTCGATAGATCCATCTCCCGTACCGCGGCTCCGGTGTACTCGATGGCCATGTATTGGGCCATGTCGTCGCCGTATTTGCCGGCGAGGAACAAGACCAGATCCTTAGCGACCGGATGCGATTGGGGAACGGGCCCCTCGATGGACACTTTGATCGTTTCGGGAACTCTGAACCACAACTCGCCGAAAACCGCGGCGTAGGCTGCGTCCGGCTCGGCGATGCCCGCGCCGGCGGCGTTGAGCGCGCCGTACATCGTGCAATGGGAATCGGGACCGACGATCAGCTCGCCCGGACGCACGTAGCCGTGGTCGCACATCATCTGGTGGCACACGCCGGGTTCCGCGTCGTGAAAATATTTGACTCCCAGGCGCGCGGCCATATCTCTGGCGAGTTTGTTGCGGCGCGCTTGCAGCTCGGTAGTCGGCGGCTGATGATGATCGGTCATCATGTACACTCGCTCGGTGTCCCAGAGCCGTGGCAATCCGCCCGGCAAGCCGGCTTCGACGGCTTTGGCATCGACTTGCGAAACCGCGGCGGGAAGCAGCAAACCGTCGATTTTAACGCCGACGTAATCGCCGGATTTGAGCGCACGCCGTTCCACCGATTTCTTCGAGAGAATTTTTTCCGCGATGGTTTTGCCCATGGGTTTGCCTTTGTGCCTAAAAGTTTCTTACACTCCTAAGTCTGAGAATTGATCTCTAACATTTCATGCCGCTCACGGTCGTGACAAAAAATCGTTATCGCGCCAAGCAACCAGCGAAACAAATCCGAAATCCGAATATCGAAAGCGGCCCCGCGGACCGAAACAAACCGCAGCCAAATGAACCCAAAACCGAAGAAAGTCCAAAACATCGGATCCGAATCCGGGTTGTTTGGAACATTGCGTTTGTTTTAGTCATTTGAATTTGTTTCGAGCTTCGTGCTTCGTGCTTCGAATTTTTTCTTCTTGGCGTGCTTGGCGACTTTGCGAGAGATTTCAGTTCCCTTCTTGTTCAGGCCATCATCACAACTTTATTTCTTACCAACCGATCCATGTCGCTCTCCGATAGTCCTAACTCTTGCAGTATCTCGCGGCTGTGCTCGCCCAGGCGCGGCGGTTGCCTTCGCACGGAAAACTGAAATTCCTCGCTTTCAAACGGCAGGGCAGGGAGCCGCACGGTTTTCTGCCCCGCCTCAACGGGGAGCAAGCGATTCTCATGCCCCATCAAATAAGGATCATCGTAAAGATCGGCAGGCGTGTTGACCGGCGCGTAGGGCACCTCGGCCTTCTCCAATTTGCCCATAAGATCGTTGCTCTCATAGCTTCCGGCAATTTCCTGGACCCGCGGGATGAGCCAATCTCGGGCGCGCGTGCGCGCCTCGTTGTTCTGAAGATTGGGATGCGCGCCAAGCTCGCTTTGGGCAAATTCGCGGCAAAACGTTTCCCAATGGCGGTTGCTGGTGATGCCGATAAAGACCTGTTTCCCATCGGCGGCGCGGAACAAATCGAAAACGCCCCAGCGAAACCGAGTTCCCATCCTGCGCACGGGCATGGGGACGGAGGGTTCACCGCCGACGGCGAAGCTCGCCATATGCTGTCCGACCCAAAACACAACGGTTTCAAAGAGGCCGGAGGTAAGGCGCTGTCCCCGGCCCGTCTGGTTGCGCTGCAACAACGCACTGAGAATTCCAATGACTGCGTAAGTCGCCACGCTGATGTCGGTGACCGACGCGCCGATGCGCATGGGCTGATCTTTCAACCCGGTCATAAAGGCAATGCCTCCCATCATCTGCGCCACTTCATCTAGGGCCGGCCGGCGGGCATAGGGTCCCTTGAGAAATCCGTTGATCGAGCATTGGATGATGCGCGGATTGATCTCGGACACGCTGTCGTAATCGACGCCGAGCCTTTGCAAAACACCGGGGGCATAGTTGTCGAGGATGACGTCGGCGGCGGCGGCGAATTTCAGGAACAACTCTTTACCTTCCGGTTCCTTCAGATTGACCGCGAAGCTCCTCTTGTTGCGATTCAGAAAATAAAAAGTGGCGAGTCCCGTGGGATTACTTCTCGACTGATCCCCGCCACGGGACGGGTCCTCGATCTTGATCACATCGGCGCCCAAGTCGGCTAAAATAAGCCCCGCCGTCGGCCCCGCGACAATATGGCCCAACTCCAACACTCTGATCCCTTCAAGCGGCAACTGACTCATGGAATCCGCCTTATCTTAACGAGTTCGATAACCATTCCATTCAAACCTCATTACCGACTTGGAAGCAGGATTTCTCTGTACGCCTTCGTGTGCTTTTCGAGATGTTCCGCTTGACTGATGTCTCCCGGGAGCAATTTTACCTGCTTGAGCCGCTTCTGCACGGGAGAGGATACTCCGTTTCGCGCCGAGAGCTTGAAAAATTTTCCTGAGATGTAATCCCGCTGGATCTCTTCGGACAACATGTGATCCAGGTACAACCGGGCGGCATTGGGGTGCGGCGCCTTCGCAGCGATTCCCATCAGGCTCAAGCTCACAACCGTCGGGTTGGGCGGATTCCACTCGATGGGCGCACCCTTGGACTTGGTAAATTGCGTCTGAGGAGCGTACAAAAGAACTGCGCCGGGATACTCTCCAGCCGCCACGAGGGTTGTCATCAGCGTATGTCCCCTGCGAAGATGAAAGTTCTGGCCGGCCAGGCGGCGCAAATACTGATTCGTCTTTTCCTCTCCCCAGTGGCGCGACAAGGTGGCAAACCACTCAATCTCGTCTTCCTCCATGACGAGTTGACCTTTCCACTTGGGATCGAGCAGCTCCTCGTAATTCTTCGGCGCGTCAGCGGCGTTGACCATCTTGGTGTTGTAGGCCATGACCAGCGGGTTCACATAATAGGATGTCCAATGACCCTGGGGGTCGGTGAAGCCAGGTTCGTAGAATGCGGCCTCGGGAGAGAGGTATTTCTGCATCAATCCTCGCTTGACGAGCTGGTACATCTGAAATCCGCTGGTGCCGATCACGTCCGCCAGATGGGCATTGCCCCTCGCTTCCGTGACCACGCGATTGAAGATATTCTCACCCGTGGACCGCCACAGGTTCACGTCGATGAAGGGATACTTTTCCTTGAATCGTTGGATAATCTGCAGATGATCTGAGACTACCAGAAGGGCATAGACCTGGAGTTTGCCTTCTTTCTTGGCGCCTTCGATCAGGGGTCCCAGCCGCGCGTCCTGGGATAGGACCGGGCTTGCCGACACCAACGTAAGCCAACCGAGCAAGAGAGCCAAAATCAAAATTTTTCCAGACTGTTTCATCAGCTTGCGCTCCCCGTCAGCGCCCCTTGACGTATTTTGCGGCGAACTGCCCCGCAACTCGCCCGGTTACCGCTCCCCGCATCAGGCCGGACCCACTAGGATAGTTGTGATAGAAAAAGCCGCCCGTCAGTTCTCCCGCAGCCCAGAGCCCCGGGATGAAACGATCTTCGGCGGTACGGACTCTGCCTTGCTCGTCGATCCGGCAACCCCCATAGGTAAAGGTGATTCCACAGTTTACTCCATAGGCGTAAAAAGGCGGAGTATCAATGGGCAATGCCCAGTTTGATTTTGGCGGCTTGATGCCCCGGGTGGCTTTCCCGTCTCGACGCGAAGAATCAAATTCGCCACTTTGAGCGGCGCGATTGAATGCCTCGATATTTAGCTTTAGTTTTTCGCTCTCGATCGCCAGGCCGTCGGCCAATTCCTTGACGCTTTGGGCCACCAGCGGCCGGGCGTTCTGATAAGCGCTCCGAAGCAGGGGTAAAGTCTTCTTATCGAATATCTGGTAGCCGATGCTCCCCGGTTGCTCGAGAATCCTTCGGCCCGTCTTGGCGTAGGTGTAGACCTGGAGGTCTTCACCTTCGTCCACAAAGCGGTCGCCCTCTCGATTGACCATGACACAGTATGGATAAGAGTAACGGCTGACTTCCGTGGCGGCCGCTTCCAAGTCAGGGGCCTCTGAATCGATGACCGAGGCGTGACAACCGCTCCAGTGACCGTAAGGCGTCGCTCCCGCTTCCAGTGCCATGCGAATCCCGTCTCCGGTGTTGAAGCGCGTACCGCGCACCTTAACCAAGTCCCAGCCTGCCCCGAGATAACGCGCCCTCATCTCCGGATTTGCCTCGAAGCCCCCGCAGGCAAGGACTAGGGCTTTGCAGTGGAACTCCTTTTTGCCTTCGGCCGTATGCGCCACGACGCCACACACCGCTCCGCTCTGGTCCGTGAGCAAACCGACTGCCCTTGTAAGATAGAAGATAGGAATCTTGCGGCGCTCCACGCTGGCGAACAGCATGTCCACCAAACCTCGTCCTCCACCTCTTGCCTCAACCGGGATGGTGCCGGAACGCCAGATGAATTTTCCGTTCCGCTGCGCCGCGTGGTTCGCGTGCAGCTCCCATGTCACCCCCATCGAGGCCATCCACGATACCGTGGGCAGTGAGTTTTCCACCAGGAATTGGGAGAGGTTACTGTCGGCCAGCCCTTCGGTCACGCGCATCAGATCGTTATGGAAGGCATTGGAGCTATACGGTTCCACTTCGGATTTCGCGAACGGCAGCGTGGCCGATTCGGTCAAGATCGGACGAATCTCATCGAACTCGCGAAAGGCACAGCGGAATATCCCGCCCGAAAAGGCGGAATTTCCACCCCTCATTTCCCGCGGCGCCCTTTCTAAAATGGTCACCTCGGCATCCTCTTCGCGAGCTGCCAGGGCGGCAACGAGCGCGGCGTTGCCGGTTCCTAGAACCAAAACTTCAGTATCGTTCATCGCGGTCCGTACCCCTTCTTATTGTTCTAGGAATCCTCATCGATGGGGCAGAACTATCGATCCCTCTGCAAATTGCGCCAAGCATGTGCTGAGCCAAGTTGAAGTTTTCGTAGGGTGCGCTTCGCGCACCGATCGGTCTCGGAATGTCTCGCGCCAAGACGCAAAGCACGCAAAGTGACGCTCCGTGTCATTTCGACCGAAGGGAGAAATCTTTCTTAGATCCCTCGCATTCGCTCGGGATGACGGGACTCGCCCCGTCACCTTTGCGCCTTTGCGTCTTTGCGGGAGATCTTCCTGCTTTCGGTTGCGGCTGTGCCGCGCTCTTTGTGGTTCTTTACTTGCGCGCGTAGCTAAGAAGACGGCAGCAAGAAACAGACCATGACCCTTTTCAGCTTTGGGAGGAGGGAAAATGCTATGATCTCTGAAGGATGGACTTTGCTGAGAATATGAAGCAGAGACGGCGATTCCAAGATATAAACGGGCTAAATTGAAATATTCTAAGATTCTGGAAAAACCGTCTCTCCATCTCATGTCTTGAGTAAACCCACGTCTTCGGATAGAGCACAAGGGAAGCACCATGCTTTGTGGAACTTCTTTCTCGATGCTACCGCTGGCGGTGCTTGGAATGTATAAATCGCTGCGCATGGCATGTTCGATGCTCCGCGTTACTAGCCGCATGGTAGACGGAGACCGAGGGGAAAACCCTTCCGGGAGAAGGCAATGGGCCTGTCCTCGCTGACGCGCGGAATTGCAAATCGCATATCTCAGATTTCAGATTTACGATTTGAGATTTGCCATTTGAGATCCCGAAGGTCGGGTGCCTTCGCCTCTCCGAGCTCACTCCAATGTCTACAGCGTGTCGTTATATGTCCCTGGGTCATGAATAGTGAGGGCTAACGGTATAGAGGGTGGGCTTGAATGAGAACGACAATTTTCAGATTGAGAATACTTTTCGTAAGCTTTTTTGTTTTCGGGGTTCTGGTTGTGTGGGACGCCGCAGCGCAAACGCAAAAGCTCCGCTTGGCCTATGTTTCTCCTTCCGGCGCTTTGGCGGTGCCCTGGATTGCTAAGGAAGCAGGCCTTTTCGAGAAGAACGGTGTCGAAGTGGAGCTGGTTTTCATCCGTGGCGCTTCGACCATGATCCAGACGCTTGTCTCGGGAGATATCGATCTCGCCCATGTTGCCGCCAACCCAGCCGTCGAAGCGAACCTGGGCGGTGCCGACGTGGTGGTCCTGGCTACCGCTCTAAACCGGCCAGTGGGCTTTTACATGATGGGCCAACCCGGAGTAAGAAACGTGGAAGGTCTCCGCGGGGGCCGCGTGGGGATCACCCGCTTCGGATCAGCGACGGACCTTCTTAGCCGCATCGCCCTTCGGCAGTTCAAGCTCCAACCTGATCGCGATGTATCGATCATTCAACTGGGCGGCATCCCTGAGATCGCGGCCGGCCTAAAGACTAAAGTCGTCAGCGCCGGCTTCGTCTCCTCGCCGCTGAATCTTGATTTAATGGAGTTAGGTTTTAACGTTTTGGTGGACTATGGCCGCGATCTCCTTTTCCCCCATGCCCCTTTGATTGCCCGCAGAGCGACGATGAAGCAAAGGGATGCAGTTCTGCGAGGAGTTATGCGAGCCTTTGCCGAAGGGATTAAAATCTATCGCACCCAGCGGGATTTCAGCATCAAGGTTCTGGAGAAGTACACGCGAACCTCTGATTACAAAAAACTCGCGCAGACCTACGACACCTACGCGCCGTTTCTGGAGCGGATTCCCTACGTGGATCTAAAGGGGATAGAGAACATTCTGCTCGAAATCGCTCCCCGCCACCTCAGTGCCAAAGGCCGAAAGCCAGCGGAGTTTGTCGATCACCGCTACGTTAAGGAGCTGGAGGATAGCGGTTTTTTCCGCACTCTGTATTGAGGTCGGTCTCGGAATATCTCTCGCAAAGACGCAAAGGCGCAAAGGACGTCAAGGTTAATAAAGTCACAAATTCGAAACTCGAAATCCGAAATTCGAAACAAATTCAAATGCTCAAAAATCAGAAACTTCCAAAACAGATGCTTCGGAGTACTGTTTTGGGTTTCCCTGTTTTGGGATTTCTTTGTCTCTAAGTTTGTTTCGGATTTCGATATTCGGATTTCGGATTTTGTTTTGTTGGCGTGCTTGGCGCGATAAATGTCTCAAACTCGTTTTGTGAAACAATTACCTGGTTAGTATCTATGGGACCCACCGAAGCCATAGCTGAATTTGTCGCCCATACGAAGGCTGTGAATATTCCGGCCGAAGTGTACGGCAGAGCCAAGCGCCATATCGTAGACGCCCTCGGCGTCGCCTTGGCCTCTTCACGGGGTTCCATAGCCGCGATTCTCGCAGAGGTGATTGAGGGGAGCGCGGAGGGAGAGTCTTCGCTCTGGAGCGGACGGGGAAAGTCGAAGCCGGCCGATGCCGCCTGGGTGAACGGGACTCTGGCCCATGCTCTCGATTTTGACGATGGCGGAGTCGCGTTAACGCCGATGCATCCCTCGGCTCCAGTTCTGCCCGCAGTCCTCGCCCTTGCCGAAGCGCGAAATCTCTCGGGAATGGATGCGCTGGGCGCTTATATCGTCGGTGTCGAGGTGGAGTGTAAACTCGCGAGCCTAGTCTCGCTTGAGCACTATCGCCGCGGCTGGCATAGCACGGCGATCATCGGCACGCTGGGTGCCACGGCGGGATCGGCAAATCTCTTGCGTCTTTCTCCGGAGAAGATTTGCCATGCCCTGGGAATCGCCTCCTCGATGGCCGGAGGAATTCAGGCAAACTTTGGCAGCATGACCAAGCCCCTCCACGCGGGTCAGGCGGCGCGTAACGGCGTTGTGGCGGCGCTTTTGGCGGCAAGAGGTTTTACGGCGAACCCAACCGCCCTGGAGGCGGAGAAAGGACTGAGCGAACTGTTTGGCTTCGGCGATGCCGTCAACGGGCTGCGGCTGAAAGAGGCCCTTGGCCAGCCGTTTCATTTCTCATCGCCCGGCGTTTCTCTGAAACGCTTTCCTACCTGCACCGCGACGCATCTTTGCTTGGAGGCGCTGCTCGCGTTGCGAAGCTCCAATCGGCTTGTGCCCGAACAAATCGAAAAAGTTGAATGTGGACTTCACCAGGCCGATTATAGGGTCTTGCTCAGGCCGGATGGGATTCGAACTTCCGAACAGGCTCGCTTCAGCTTGGAGTATGCGATTTCGGTGGCCATCCGTGATGGAGAGATAAGCTTGCGCCATTTCGATGAGGCAGTCATCCAGAGCGCCGAGCACCAGCGCCTGATGACGAAGGTTCATGTTTTCGTTCCTCCTGAACTTCGGGAACTTGAGTCCAAAGCTCGGCGATTCGGCCTGGTGAACATCACCTTGTCCGATGGAACTCAGATTACTCACCGAGCCACGCAAATCCGCGGCCACGCCCCGCTCTTCTTGACTGACGAAGAGGTCGAGAAAAAATTCTTCGGTTGCGCGGACATGATCATAGGGCGGCCAAGGGCACAAGAGCTGCTGAATACTTTGCGCCGAATCGAGATGATTCCAAGCGTCCGGGAAATTATCTCTCTCCTTCGTCCCCGTGCTTCATGAGGAGCACGCCTCGGACCCAGGTAGCGACGAGAAGCGTAAATCGCCAGAAATAAAATTGGGTAGGAATCCACGCCCGTTCGTTGAAGATTCGTCCTCACCCAGCCCCTTCGACTCGATCCCCGGCCTTGGCCGAGGGCTCATGCTCAGGATTCCTCCCCACAGGCTTGCGCCGCAAGTGCCGCAAGCGAAATCGGCCAAGCCGGAGCAGTTCGTCGACCTGAGCTTTTTAGACGAGGTCGAGAAGGAAGGATTTTTCACCGAGATGGCGACGAGAGATCCATCAAAGTGAGATACCCCTTGGAGGAAACGAGATTAGAAACTCGGGAAAGTGGGCGTTGACGGTGCCTCTAGCATCCTTGTGGATATGAGCTGCCACCGCGCTACCACAGGGCCTTTCAATTTCCATCGCTGTTCCACTATAATGACTTCTGGAAGATTTCGTGGTACAGGACAATAGCCATGCCAAGCAACTTTCACGTGGCGCGAGCCGACCTAAACTTTGAGGCCGGATTCAGTGAACCGGAGTTTGCATTCTTTCGTGACACTTCGGAGCTGTTGCGTCAACTGTTCAAGCGTTTGGAACCGCATGGCGCACGCCTGTCGGATATCCGAGTTGAACGTGGAGCCGGTAGCGCAGCAGATTTTCACGTACTCTGCTATCTGTTCAACTTCTGGATGACCATTCGGATTCGGGTGGATCGCATCGAGATAATTTGTTCGGAATTTCCCCGGGACTATGCCGAAAAATTCAGTGCGGCAATTGTAGATACTCTCGGCGTTATTTCTTCATTCAGGGGAGACTTAAGCTTCCGAGCTTACGCGCTCGTAATTGGTTTGCATGGTAGTGTCGACGGTATCTCAACTGAGAAATTCTTGTCTCGATTTGCTACAAACATTCCAACTGGCCTTGGGCCGTCCGTCGGTAGTGGAACGGTAATGTATTTCGGACCAGCAAATGAGCGGCAAATGTGTGCATTAACCGTGGATAGGTCTGCTGTCGTTCAAGATGCTCTGTTTGTTCGCACGCATGTGGTTTGGGACGCGAAAAGAGTCGAGAGCCAAAATTTGCCGAAGATAGCCGATGCTTTCGTAAGACAAGCAATCACTGAGATTGGGCTACAATTTCCAGACTAGGAATTCCGTTATGCCACTCGATGCCATAGGAGCCTTCCAGCAATTAGCCATTGAACGTGATCCGCCACCGTGGCTGCGACGTGAGGCGGCCAGCGAGCCAAGGCGCCGCAAACTTCAAGAGCGTTGGGATGTGTCCATTCAGAGCACGACGCCGCTTAGTATCCAGCAGCGACTTTTTATTTTTAGCGACCAACTAGAGAAACTTGCACAGCCTGTGAGACAGGTATTCGCGGACCCCGACCCGCTCTCGCAAACCAACTTGCCCCCGTTAGGTGGCCGTCCACGCTGCGCGGCGCCTCGTGCACTGGATGACGAAGAACGGATTCGTGAGAACCTGACGTATCTTGTCGTGCGCGATCTCATTGAGCGGGACAAGGTTAGTGCTGCTCGCGAGTTGTTGTCGGGATTACCGCTCGAATACCTAGGCGATCCTTTGATCCTTCGACTGTTAAGAATACTGGCACGACCGATCGTAAAAAAATCGGATAAACAAGATACTGATAGGCAAAAAGACTACGCGTGGCTTCGCGATCACGCTCGCGACTATACGTGCCAATGGCTCGCCTTAGATGACGGTCGGTTAGTAGCAGTCGCAGCGACGTTGCGTGACATTCGAGCGAAAGTCAAAGCGCTTCGTTTAAATCATCCCCCACTTCTTCATCAGGTCAAGTGATAGTTTATGCTGACGCTGACTTCTGACGGAACTGCGTTTACCACTGGACGCACGCGGTTCTTGGATGAAGATCCTGCGAGTCCGGAAAAATCACCTAAAGTTTACGTAAAAATCGAACCGGGAGATTTTGGTTCTTTCGTATTTGCACAGTTGGATACGGGCGCGGCCTGGTCTATCTTGGATTCGCAGATTGCCGAGGAGTTGGCGTTATTTGATGGACCAGGGCAGCCTATTACTGTTGATACCCGATTTGGCCCTATGCGTGGTTCCTTGGAACGGACCAACATTACCATGCTTGCGGACGAGGGCGAGTCTATTGAGTTTGAAGCGACGGTGTTCGTATCGAGGGAGTGGCCGGCGGGCAGCTTTCTCGGCTACGCAGGATTGTTAGAGCGAGTTCGATTTGCCGTTGATCCACAACAAAACTTCTTTTACTTCGGCCCCTGTTAGTTCGCGTCCGCCGACGTATTTCCAATAGCTCTCAAATGGGGTGGTGAGATCTGGCCGCTTAATCTGGCCGAATTTTCTACAACAGAAGCGGCGACGAGCCGAAGATTGGGAACATTCAGTGCTTCCGACCAGAGGACGACGCGCGAGGGGAAAGTCAGCCGGATTTGTTTAGATATTCGCGCACGACCCCGTGGACATGATCATAGGGCGGCCAAGGGCCCAAGAGTTGCTGAATACTTTGCGCCGAATCGAGACTGTTCCAACCGTCCGAGCAATTGTCTCCCTTCTTTGTCCCCCTGCTTCATGAGGAGCACGCCTCGGACCCAAGTAGCGACGAGAAGCGTAACTCGTCAGAACTTTCCGACGAGCCGCAATATACGAAAACAGCTTTCAGTCTTTGTCGGTTTGGGTCATCACAGAAGACTTTACAAATCATCGCCCCCATTGTAAAAGCAGTCCAAGTGACAGCGATGGGAACCGTAATATACAGAAGGTATGCATTTCTATACGGAACTAGACCTCAAGTAAGCGCTTAGCGGACAGATAAAAATTTGAAATAGATTTAGAACGGGAAAAGCCCTCTGAAATGAGGTATACGAAGAGTTACAAGACAGCAACGTAACCCCATAAGCGGAGGGCCTCCCAAGTGAAAGCATCTATCGCATTTGAGCGCGCAAGTCACGTCAATTCAGGTACGAGCGTCGATCCAGCGGAGTTACCGTGGCCCGAGACTGAGGGGCGAGTGATGCGTCATCCGTTGCTCCATCTTGAGAGCGATCCGCGCGGCGAGATGACCCACTATGGAGGGCTGGTATTGGCACAGCAGTTTGTGCGGCGGTTTGGGGTCGCCAAGCGGATCGATGAAGCGCTGGAGCTGTTCAAGCGCCACGCGCCCTATCACGAGTCGGACCACGTGCTGGCGCTGGCCTACACGCTGTACGCTGACGGCACGTGTTTGGAGGACCAGGCGGCGTTGCAAGGAAGCGAGGCAGTGCGGCGCATGGTGGGAGCGTGTCGGATACCAGACCCGACCACGGCGGGGGATTTTCTGCGCCGCTTTAGAACAACCCCCAATGTCGGACAGCTTTCGGGGGTGACCGACGAGGTTCAGGAGGCGGTGTGGTCCAAGCTGGCAGGCGGGGTGCGTCGTCGGAGAAAAAAGCAAGAGTATGCGCTGGTGGATCTCGATGGCCACATCAAGCCTCTTTATGGGGTACAAAAAGAGGGAGCAGACTTTAGCTACAATGGGCGTTGGTCGTATCAGCCGCTGGTGGTTTCGCTGGGCGGCACCGGAGAGTGCCTTAAGGTAGTGAACCAGCCGGGTAATGCTCGCTCTTCGGACGCGGCGGCCCAGGCTTTGAAAGAGGTGTTGCCGATGGTGCGACGCCATTTTCTAAACGCCATTGTCCGCGGAGATACCGACTTTGACCGATCCGATGTTTACAACGAAACCCTTGAGG
>Ga0214472_10000774_pt1 | contig 38524 bp, 27 predicted proteins | sample RVTome_6_FD_207662 | JGI IMG/M metagenome (GOLD analysis project Ga0214472, IMG submission 207662) | Soil microbial communities from uranium-contaminated site in the Upper Colorado River Basin, Wyoming, United States - RVT140D175 | ecosystem: Environmental > Terrestrial > Soil > Contaminated >...
AAACTTCTTTAAGACTTGAACATCATTGTTTCTAACAACAGATTGACATTTGTCAACAAAACAATGAAAAGCCTACGCCCTTTTCGAAATGAGTGTTCACCATTCCGACATCAAGGCCGGTAATAGCTATCCCTACTGACCCGATAATCTCCAGCGCTTAAGGAGGCTACTGAAAAGACGAGATGGTATCGGTCGATACCCAGGCAAAAATTCGAGCCTGCGTCCGTCATGTCTCCCAAACTACTGTTCGAAAGATCCTCGGGCCTAGGCTCGTGAGGGTTCACTCTCTTTCGGTAACCCGGCCATCCGATTTTTACGATTCGGATCCGTGGTTTTGCGTCACCCGATCACTCGGGGTTTGCCCTTATCGAGAGAGGATCTTTGTGACAACTTGCTGTCGATTCCGGACACGTTTGCCCGGCACTCATGTGTCAATATAGCAGTGGTTTTAAGTAGTATTAGACTGAGTTGTTCTAATGAATAAATGTAGCTATATAAATACAAGCGTTTAAATTTGTTGTCGCAGATATTGAGCAGTCGGGTAAAGGAAAAGCAGATGCTTCTTATTCTTAGCCCGATATCGACGCCCAGTGGCTCTCCTCAACACATCACCATGAACGGCATGGATACCGTATTCGCAATGCCATTAAGTTAAGCCCTCGCATGTAGCTTACCGCGCTCTTTTATAGTTCGTCGCATACTTCGGCCCTCGGCCCCCCCCTCTGTCAGTCTTTGACATATTCGACTAGGGGCATGCCGCTTTGGGTCTCCCACTATGACCGAAATATCACAGATAGCATGCCGCGATGAAAATTCGTACCAATCCCGCTCGGGGTGATTTCCCCGCCGCTGGCTACACTTCTTGTTAACAGCGAACCCAGGCTGTTGGTAAAAAGTGTGAGTGTCAGCCCTGTCACCTGCGCCGTTACTTCGGCTCTCGAGGTATGCATCTACAGGACGTTTGGTTTTCTAGCCCTGGATTAGATTCGGTACACCAAGCCAACCGGCCCACACGGCCCCACACCGATAATGGCGTCGGATGAGGCCTATGGGTAATCCACGTAAAAAGATAACAAGGCGGAGGAAAGCCCCATGGCTGAATTGCAAGTCCGCTCTCTCAGCGGCGATTCAACGACTCTCGATGAGGATGCATTAGCGCAGCTCAGCGGCGCTGTGCGGGGGCAGGTGGTGCTACCCGGCGACGGCGATTATGACGATGTCCGTCAGATCTGGAACGCGATGATCGATCGTAAACCCGGCCTGATTGTCAGGTGCAGCGGCACGGCGGATGTTATGCATACGGTGAGGTTCGCGCGGCGGCACAATCTGCTGGTTTCGGTACGCGGTGCCGGCCATAACATCGCCGGTAAGTCGCTGTCGGATGGCGCCGTGCTGATCGATCTCAGTCCGATGAACTCGGTCAGGGTCGATCCGGTTGCTAAGGTCGCGGTTGTCGGTCCGGGCGCGACGCTTGGTGATCTCGACCACGAAACCCAGGCATTTGGGTTGGCCTGTCCGGTCGGTATCAACTCAACCACCGGTGTGGCCGGGCTGACGCTAGGGGGTGGTTTTGGCTGGCTCAGCCGCACGTTCGGCATGACGGTAGATAATCTTGTGGCGGCAGATGTGGTGAACGCGGACGGGGAGCTGCTGCGCTGTAACGCTGATCAGAGCCCGGACCTGTTCTGGGCGATACGCGGTGGTGGCGGTAACTTCGGCATCGTGACGTCGTTTGAATTCCAACTGCATGCGGTCGGACCGGAGGTGATGGCGGGACCGGTGGTATTCCCCTTCGAGCAGGCCGGTAACGTACTCAAGGCTTACCGCGATTTCTGCGCCGGATGCGCCGATGAGCTGGCAGCCTGGGCGGTGATTCGGGATGCGCCGCCGCTGCCATTTCTGCCGCCTGAGGCGCACGGTACGCGGGTGCTGATCATTGTCGGGCTCTATAGCGGCGATCTGGCCGACGGCGAGAAGGCTATGGCACCGCTGCGTCAACTGGGTGAACCGATTGCCGACGGTTTTGGTGCCTATCCCTTGGCCGGATTCCAGCAGGCGTTTGATCCTCTGCTGACGTCGGGGGCACGTAACTACTGGAAATCGCATAATTTCACCGGTCTGGATGACAAGCTGATCGATATGCTGGTGGATTACGGTAACCGCCTGCCCAGCCCGCAGTCGGAGATCTTTGTCGCGCAGATGGGCGGTGCCACCAACCGGGTCGATCCGTCCGCGACCGCGTATCCGCATCGGGATGTCGAGTTCATTATGAACGTGCATACCCGCTGGGACGCGCCCGCGCAGGATCAGACCTGTATCGACTGGGCGCGTGATTTTTACGAGGCAACCAGGCCTTTGGCGACCGGCGGGGTGTACGTCAACTTTATCAGTGAAGGCGAGGACAGGATAGAAGGCGCTTACGGTGCCAACTATGAGCGCCTGGCGCGGGTGAAGGCGCAGTACGATGCCGATAACTTCTTCCGGGAGAATCAGAACATCCGGCCGAAATAGAGCCACTACCGACGCGTGCAGTGTCGGTAAAGGCTCTGATTCGGGGTGTTTGCCGGATACAGTGGTTGGTCCGGTCAGCACACCTTGAACTGGCCCACCAGCCCCTTCAGGTTTTCCGACAGTTGGGCCAGCTCTTCGGACGCCACGGCGACCTGCTGAGCGCCGGCACTGTTTTCGGTGCCGATATCGTGGATTCGGGTGACCGAAGCGCTGACCTGTTCGGCAACTGCGCTCTGTTGTTCCGCCGCGCCGGCGATCTGGATATTCATGTTGGATATAGTGTCGATTGCACCGGTGATCTCCAGCAGGGCGCCTTCGGCCTGACGGGCAAGTTCTACGGTGGCACCCGCCTTGGTATAGCCTTCGTTCATCGCATCCACGCTTGTCCGGGCCTCTTTTTTCAGCGTGCTGATCATCTCCTGTATGGTAATGATCGATTGCTGGGTCTTGGAGGCCAGGGTTCGTACCTCGCCGGCGACGACGGCAAAGCCTCGTCCACTCTCGCCGGCCCTGGCCGCCTCTATCGCCGCGTTCAGTGCCAGCAGGTTGGTTTGCTCCGCAACCGAGGTGATCACGTCCAGAATACTGTCCACCTGTTCGGTTTCGGCATCTAGGCGGGTGATGGCTGCCTTGGAGTGCTCTATCTGGTCACTCAGCTCCTGGATGGAGCTGTTGACCAAGACGACGATCTCCTGACCCTTCCGGGCTTGCCGATCGGCACTTGCCGTCGATGCGGCAGCTTCTGCGGCGTTTCTCGATACGTCGTGCACCGTGGCGGACATCTGGGTCATCGCCACCGACGTTTGGTCCAGCTGTTCCGTCTGGCTCTCGATATTGCGGGCGGTCTGGGTGGTAACGGCCGCCACCTCGCCGGTCGCGCCGGACAACTGCTCGGTTGCCGCCGCGATGTGCGACACCATATCCAGCAGGCGGGCGCTCATCTCGCGCATCGCGGTCAGCAGTTGCCCGGTTTCATCGGTGGAGGTCGCGTCGATTTGTACCGTTAGGTCGCCGGCGGCGAGGCGCTTGGTTGCCGCGACGGCCTGTGCCAGCGGCTTGGTGATGGCGCGGGTGATCAACACGCCAAGCAGCAGTCCGATCAGTATGGAGGCGGCGCTGAGCCAGATCATGCCGTGGAGCGCGCTCTCTTCGTCGTGATGCACCTGCTCCAGGCCGTGCTCGGTCATCTTTTCGATACCGGCCAGGATCGCTTCGAGGTGTCTGTCGATCGTTTCCTGGGCGTGTTCGAGGGCCAGGACTTCATCGAAGGCCAGGGTCTCCTCATGCTCGAGCCGTTTCATCAAGCCTTCGACCCGCCCCTCGAACAGCCGGTGCTCCTCTTCCACCGAGAGCAGGCTATGCTCGATCGTGTCTATTTCGCCTTTCAATATTTCGCTGAGAGAGTGGGCCTTGGCGGTTGCAAGGATGGATTCGCCCGCCTTTATCTCGTTGTCGATCTCGTGGGCGAGTCGGGTGATTTTTTGATGCAGCTCCGGCAACGTCTGTGCGGAGTCGGTAACGCCTGCGATTCTCATCGCCTTTTCGACCAGCACCGCTTTTTCAAGCTGCTTGACTGTGATATCGGACACCAGCTCGATCAGGGGCATATCTTCGGTCTGGATGGTGTCGAACTCCTGACCGATGGTGTGCATCTTGACGATGCCGAAAACGGAGGTGATCAGCAGGAGGAGGGTCAGGGCCGAGATTAAAGCGGTAATCTTTTTTCCGATGGAGAGGTTTTTGAAAAACTGCATACCGTATACGTCCCTGTCCTGTTTATGTCGAAGCGGTTTAGGTTTGGCTATGAGGGTTAACGATATTGGTGATGTTGAAAGATATTATTTGCATCTATCTCTGGGAATCATCCTTTAGTACATGTTTGTATAACTATAGTTTGTTTTTTTATCTCTTAGGTGTTTCTTTTGACTTGGTCAGCAATCCTGTTCCGGGTCTTCTTCTGGTTGATGCTGTGCTGGATCAAGGAATCCGTCATAAACATGGACCGGTAACTGCGGCGTTGTGGGTGGACGGGTGGTATCCTTATACCTAGGTAGTACAACTCTGCCGGCAGAGTTGGGCTCTGACCTGAGTCGGCCGTTCTCTCTACGCACTGTCGCGCATGGTAACCGAGGTATGTGGCGCCGTATGGTTGTAAAAACGCCCTGTCGCCAAGCCTGCCGCAATCGGAGTCTTGCGACGCGATGAGAATTCGGAGCGCCGCTCCCCGGGTTGGTTAGCGTCTCGCCACGTGTACACGGCGTACATCAAGACTCTTTCACGGTCGCTCCTTAAGATCGATGAACGAATGTACTTATGGATCGAGAGGTTATCACTAGGGAGATAATTTTGTCAAACCCTGGAGTGTGTTGTTTGAGCGTTTTCGACACTGTGGAGAGTGGTTTGGTTTTGATCTTTGTAGTGCCCTTGAAAATCATATGGTTAGATGCGCGTTGAACGATATGTATAAATCTGAACCCTCTCGTTTGAGTTCATCCCCGGAGCTTGAAGGCGGATTTGCTGCGCGTCTGCGGTCGGCGATGGGTGATCGGTCAGTGCTTTCGTTCGCGAAGGCGTGTGGATTGAGTGATAGTCTGGTAAGAAAATATCTGGCCGGTTCTCTCCCCGGGCTGGATAAGGCTGTCATCATGGCCCACGAGGCCGGTGTCAGTCTGGAGTGGCTGGCTACAGGCAACGGTAGCCCTTCCTCGCATGACCATGAGGCGCGCCGGAGGCAGGAATCGATCGATCCGGATCTGCTGGAAAAGGTGATATTCGGTGTGAAGGCCAAGCTGCATGAGCTGAATAGAGAGCTCCCGCCGGAGGCCGAAGCGCGTGTAATACGACTCCTTTATCAGCTCTTTGCAGAGAGGGATGGGCAACTGGACGATCGCACTCTGGTCGATATCGTCCAGTTGGCAGCGCAATAACTTTCGCTGCCGGACATGGCATCAACAAGTTGGGGGCTCAGCCCCCCGTTCTTGTTTGATGAGTCAGCGCCAACAGCCGGTCCGCCACATCCTTGGTGCGTGCGGCGTTGTCCGACGTGCGGGCACCCACCTCCATCAGCGAGTCGAGCATGGTCGACAGCTCGGCGACCGCACCGGACTGGCCCTCGATCTGTTGCGCGACGTTGGTGATCTCGTGGGCCAGCTTGGTGATATCCACGCCGATCTCGTCGGCGCTTCTGCGAGATTTTTCCGCCAGACTGCGGACCTCGTCGGATACCACGGCAAATCCCCGTCCCATCTCGCCGGCGCGGGCAGCTTCGATCGCCGCGTTCAGGGCCAGCAGGTTGGTCTGATCGGCGATCTGCTGAATCACCTGGACGATACCTTGAATCTTTCCGCTGGAGAGGGCCAGTTCGCGCGCGCTCTCCACGACGCCGTGGGCGTGGTTGGACATGGCGGTAATGGTGGTGCCGGCCTCGTCGACGGCGGCCACCTGGGTCGATACGTGATCGGATAGCTCGTCTACGGAGCGGTTCAGCTCGCCGGCGCAGCTGTTGAGCTCCAGTCCCAGGCGTTCGCGCTCCTCCCTTCCCTGTTCCAGCACGCTGCCGAGATCGGACAGCCCGTTGAAGACGGGTTGCAGATTCGGATCCAGCCCGTCGACATCGAACAGGCTCTCGAACCGGTCGCGTTTGAACTGCTCGATCTGTTTGACGACCACATGGTTGAGGCCCGCGAGTTTCTTGACCTGGCGGCGCAGGAAGAAGGCCTTGAACTCCGAGTACTTCGCGACAAAGTTGCTGACATAATCGTCATGGAAGGGCCGGGTGCTGCGGGAAACGTCGAACCAGAAGATGGAGGTGAGCGTCTGGTTCAGGTTGAGCCCGAGGATCTCGCCGAAGGTCGAGAAGCCGATCAGCGGGATCTCAGCGAAAACGCGGCCCATGCCGTGCAGATCCCGCTCGTTGAAGAGACGGCGCAGAATGCAGTCGTTCAGCAGGCCTGCCAGCGGTTTGCCGGGCTTATCTCGCAGGAAGCGGGCGAAGTCCCGTTCGGTCGCTTGCACCATGGGCGTGCGCTTGACCATCACCAACTCCTCGCCGGGCGCGACGTCACAGTAGAGGTGGACCCGCTTGTGTTCGGTATCGATGCGAGCGATGGAGCGCACGAACAGTTCATCGCCGACCCTGATCGCGAAGGAGTAATCGTTGAGTTTCGTCTCCAGCTGTTCAATACCGCAGTTCAGCTCTCCGCTGAGCAGGTCGATCATCGACAGGATATCGCCGTTCTTGTCGATCACCTGATCGATGTAGCGCTGCTCCACGGAGGCGGTCAGCACGCTGAAGCTGAAGTCGGTGGGCTCGAAGTTCTGGCTTTTGAACACGCCGAACCGAATCGATGGCGGCATCTTCAGGAAGACGATCAGGGCGTGGTTCTCCAGTCGCTCGGTACCGTCGTGCAGATAGGTATTGTTGAAGTCGAGTTTGCCCCCGGCGGAGCCGCCCACGAACAGGCAGGGAAAACGGTCGGATTGGTACAGCGCTTCCATGAAGAAGGACTCGGAGGAGGAGAGTCCGTCGAACAGGATCAGCGCCAGGGTATCGCGGTAATCGATCTCCATGTTCAGGTTCAGAGACGAGATCCGGTCGGTCAGTCGCTGGATTCGACGAGACAGGGGCAGTACCTGACCGCCGCTGCGCAGGTCGGCACTCTCCAGCGGAACCTTGACCACCTCCACCTGGTTTATCAACACCGGGGTGAACAGCTGCAGCACGACATTGTCCCAGGTGCCGTCGGCATCGCAGTAAAGCTTGCCTCCTGCATTGCACAGCTCTCCCGCCGTCGAACTCAGGCTGATCGGCGTGTCCGGAAACCGGGAGCGCAGGGTTCGGGCGACCGTGTCGATATCGATATGGGGGGATACGAAGCCGAGGATCAGCATCGGCTTGATCTTGATCGCCTTCAGTTGACCATCCAGGGTGCGGATGGATGAGCGCAGGGTAATAACCGGTGAGGATGAGTGGTTGTTGTCTGCCGATAATCTGCGAAAAAAGCCCATCGTTTTATATTCCCCGAGACTAATCAAGAAAACAGTCATAATCGTTGATTACGTCGATCAAAACATTGACTGGATGCAGGGATTCCGGTGATTTTTGGTGCGTGTCGGACGGTATCGGGGGGCGGTATCGACAAGGCCCGTGTGTGCTTGTTCTCACGGGTATCGTCTTGTATTCATCCAATGGTCGGGCGGATTTTTTGAAGAGGTGGGATCCGTGTAAGAATATTCCGAATGCGTTCGGAAGTATCTGTTTTCGCGCAGTGTTTTACTGGCAGCCGTATATAAAGATGTGGTTCCTTTTGCATACAAAAGCAAAAAACGGTATTTCTTGACGGCCGGGACAAACGCTTGGTACCGCACACTCTCCGTATATAGGATGTGCGGCATTCAGATGCCTCACGACAGGTTGGTAGGGAAGGGAATTGTGGAAGCCGCAATAAAGTTGGACGTTATCTGGATTATCTTGTGTGCCATTCTGGTCAGCACCATGCAGGCGGGGTTTTGCGCTCTGGAGAGCGGTCTGGTGCGGGCGAAAAACAGCATCAATGTCGCCATCAAGAATCTGGTCGATTTCTGCATCGCCTCCGTTATCTTCTGGTTGGTGGGCTATGGGGTGATGTACGGTGCGTCCCTCGGCGGCGTAATCGGGTTCCAGTCTTTTCAGGGCCTGGGCGACGGGGCACTGCAGCAAGCGTTTTTTCTGTTTCAACTGGTCTTTTGCGGCACGGCGACCACCATCGTCTCCGGTGCGGTCGCCGAGCGTATGCGTTTCACCGGCTATTTCGTGTCCACGGTTGTGCTGGCGGGCTTTATCTATCCGATCACCGGGCACTGGGCCTGGGGCGGCACGGATAACGCCCTTGGCTGGCTGAATGCGATGGGCTTCCACGATTTTGCCGGTGCCACCGTGGTGCACAGCGTGGGCGGTTGGATGGCGCTGGCGGCGGTGATACTCATCGGCCCCCGCGTCGGCCGCTACGGCGGCCAGGGCATCCAGAGCAGCAACATGCCGCTGGCGGTGCTGGGCGTTTTTCTGCTCTGGTTCGGCTGGTTCGGCTTCAACGGCGGCAGTGAGTTCGGCTTCAACGACCGGGTCCCGCGGCTTCTGGTCAACACCGCGCAGGGCGGGGCGGCCGGTGGTCTGGCCGCGTTGCTGTTTACCTGGTTGGTCTACCGCTTGCCGCGGGTGCCGCTGATCATGAATGGCGTGATTGCAGGTCTGGTGGGTATCACCGCCGGATGCGATCACTTCACGACGGCGGGCGCGATCGTTGCCGGTGGCGTGGCCGGGGTGCTGGCGTGCGTGACGTCGCTGCTGATGGAGCGCCTGCAACTGGACGATGCCGTCGGCGCGGTGGCCGCTCACCTGGTGCCGGGTATCTGGGGCACGCTGGCGGTGGCCCTGCTCGGCTCGCCGGAGGGGTGGCCGGCGACACTCGGCCGCTGGGAGATGTTCACGGTGCAGTTGACCGGAGTGGTGACGGTCGGTTGCTACGCGTTCTTCGTCAGTTTCGGCACGCTCTGGGTCATCAACCGGTTCTATTCGCTGCGCGTTACCGAGGAGCAGGAGCGGGTGGGGTTGAACATCGCCGAACATGGGGCGAGCACCTCCACTCAGGATCTGTTGACGCGGATGGTGGAGCACAGTCGGCGCGGCGATTTCACTCAGTCCGTCGAGGTGGAGCCGGAAACCGAGGCGGCGCCGATCGCTACCGAATACAACCGGGTGCTGGCCAGGGTGAATCAGGTGACGCAGGAGTTGCGGGAAAGCGAGCGCCGGGTCAGCGCGATTCTGGCGAACTCCGCGTCCCCCATCGTGATTTACGATTGCGAGTTGGGCGGGGTCACCTACCTGAACGAGCGGGCACGCGAGCTGCTGGAGCTGAAGTCAGGGGAGGCGTTGAACGAAGCGGATATCTGGGTGAACCCTGGCGAGCGCGACATCGTGTTGCAGACGGCCAACAGCCGGAATCGCCTGTCGGATGCCGAGGTATGTCTGCGGACGCAGGGCGGACGGGAGTTCCACGCCTTGATATCGGTGTTGAAAATGCAACTGGACGGTGCCGAATCCCTGTGCCTGTCGTTCAGCGATATAAGCGGTCGCAAGGCTGTCGAGGATGAGCTGCGCACGCGCGCTTCGCATGACCCGTTGACCGGGGTTCCCAATCCGGTGCACTTCGGTGATCTGGCGGACCATGAGATGCGTCGCTGTCGACGAAAGAGGGCGCCCGTGGCGGTGATGATGCTGGACATCGATCATTTCAAGTCCGTCAACGACATCCATGGACATGAAACAGGGGACCTGGTGCTGAAGGAGGTGGTGTCTCACGTCACCAGCCAACTGCGCGACATCGATATCGTCGGCCGCCTCGGCGGAGAGGAGTTCGCCATCCTGCTGCCGGAAACGGACGCGCGCGGCGCGAACCTGGTCGCGTCCCGACTCTGTCGAGCTGTAGCGGAGCATCCGCTGCTCCTGGCGAACGGCATCTCGCTGGCCGTGACCGTCAGCATCGGCATCGCGCTGTTGCAGTCGGACGCCCCGGAGGATGACCTCAAGACCCTGTTGCGCAGGGCGGATCAGGCGCTCTATTCAGCCAAACACAAGGGGCGCAACCGGGTGGAGATGGACAGCTATCCGCTGGAAGCCTGAGTACCGAACCGCATGCTGCCGTTCCGATACGCCTTCGTCTAGCGCGTCTGCTCCGTCATCGACAGCAGCGTGTCGGCCACCTGCTTGGTGCGTTTGGTGTTGTCCGAGGTCAGTGCGCTGACCTCCTTCAGCGATTCGAGCATCGTCGACAGCTCCGCGACGGCATCCGTCTGGCCTTCGATCTGCTGCGCGACGCTGTTGATCTCCTCGGCGAGCCGGATGATATCCTGGCCGATCTCGTCGGCGCTTCGGCGTGACTTCTCCGCCAGGCTGCGGACCTCGTCCGATACTACGGCGAAGCCGCGTCCCATCTCGCCGGCACGGGCGGCCTCGATCGCCGCGTTCAGGGCCAGCAGGTTTGTCTGGTCGGCGATCTGCTGGATCACCTGGACGATATCCTGAATCTGGTCGCTGGATTGCGCAAGGTTGCGTGCCCGCTCCGCCACCTCGTCGGCCCGGTTGGACATGGTGGCGATGGTGTGTCCGGCCTGCTCCACCGCCGCCACCTGCGTCGAGGTGTGGCCCGACAGCTCATCGACGGAGCTGTGCAGTTCGGCGGCGCAGCGGTTGAGTTCGTCCGACATCCGCTCACGCTCCTGGCGGGCATCGGCAAGCACCTTGCCGAGATCGCTCAGGCCGTTGAACACGGGTTGGAGCTTGGGGTCCAGCCCGGCGACGTTGCACAGGCTTTCGAAATCGTGGCGCTTGAGCTTTTCGATCTGCTGCACCGCCACGTGGTTCAGGCCGGACAGCTTCTCGATCTGACGACGCAGGAAGAACGCCTTGAACCCGGCGTACTTGGTGATGAAGTTGTCGACGTAGTCGTCGTGAAAGGGTGTCTTGGCATGCGTTACATCGAACCAGAAGATCGAGGTCAGGGTCTGGTTCAGGTTGAGGCCGAGAATCTCGCCGAAGGTGGAGAAACCGATCAGCGGAATGTCGTCGAAGATCGGCCCCATGTTGCCGAGATCCGCGTCGTTGAACAGTCGGCGCAGGATGCAGTCGTTCAGCAGCCCGGCCACCGGCTTGCCCGGTTTACGCTGCATGAAACGTTCGAAGTCGCGCCTGGTGGCCTGCACGATATCGGTACGCTTGACCATCACCAGCTCTTCTCCGGGCGCCACGTCGCAGTACAGATGGACCCGTTTGCGCTCGACATCGATCCGGGAGACGGAACGCACGAACAGTTCGTCGCCGACCCTGATCGCGAAGGAGTAGTCGCCGAGGCGCCGCTCCAGCTCCTCGGCCCGGCAGTCCAACTGCCGGGTCAACAGGTCGACCATCGGCAGGATGCTGCCCTCCCTGTCGATCACCTGGTCGATGTAGCGTTTCTCGAGCGAGGCGGTGATGACGTTGAACCTGAACTCGGTGGGCTCGAAGTTCTGGCTCTTGAACACGCCGAACCTGATCTGGGGCGGCATCTTGATGAAGGTGATCAGCGCATGGTCTTCCAGGCGTTGGTTGCCGTCGTGGAGATAGGTGTTCTTGAAATCCGGCTTGCCGCCCGCCGAACCGCCGACGAACAGGCAGGGGAAGCGCTCGGAGTTGTACAGCGCCTCCATGAAGAACGACTCGGAGGAGGAGAGACCGTCGAACAGAACGAAAGCCAGCGTATCGCGGTAGTCGATCTCCATCTTCACCTTCAGTGACTTGATGGTCTCGCCCAGCCTTTCGAGCCTGCGCGACAGCGGCTTGATCTCGCGGCCACCGCGCAGATCGGCGCTGTCGAGCGGAACCTTGACCACCTCCACCGCACTGACCAGGGCCGGTGAAAACAGCTGCAGCACGATGTTGTCCCAGGTGCCGTCGGCATCGCAGTAGAGCCGCTCGCTCGAGTTGCACAGCTCACCGGCGCTCGAACTCAGGCTGAGTGGCGTGTTCGGGAAACGGGCGCGCAGGGTGCGGGCTACGCTGTCGATCTCGACGTGGGGCGACACGAAACCGACGATCAATATCGGCTCCGACTTGATCCCCTGCAACTGACGTTCGAGTTCGCGGGAAGATGTGTTGAGGGTAACGACGGGAGCGGAGGATCGATTCGTACTGTCGGCAAAACGTTGAAATAGTCCCATGTTGAGCATTCCCTGTATCAGAATCGCCTGATGTTGGCTGTTGTGTCGTATTCCGGAGACGTTTGTCTGTATAGCGTAGACCCATTTGGCCCATCCTGTTTGATAGGCTAGGAGATGATCTCTACTTTGTCTTTGTTTCGGGAGCGTTACCGGTTTCGGCGGACGGGTTGCGCAAAACATTGTCGGGACCCCGAGGTCCGCCATCCTTGATCCTTTTTCTAACTCGCCTTGGGGGCATAGAGCGGTGCATGCAGCCCCTTCGCCCGTGCCTGCCCGACCGTCGACAGTATCTCGCCTTCGCTCAATTCAAGCAGTTGCTCGACACTGTCGAGCACGAAATAGATCGGCTGATGGATGTCGATACGGTAGGGGGTGCGCAACAGCTCGAGTAGATCGAAGGGTTTGCGCAGCGGGATGTCACTGTCGACGGCGTAGGGCAACTCGCCGGCGGACGAGGCCAGTCCGGCGCCCAGGGATCGAATCCGGCCCTGCTCCCGGATCAGTCCGAACTCGACCGTAAACCAGTAGAGCCGAGCCAGCCAGACGTGGTCTTCGGCGCGGACCCGGCAACCGATCCGGCCGATGCGGTGGGAAAACTCGGCCAGATTCGGCGTTGCCAGCAGTGGCGTATGGCCGAACAGCTCGTGAAAGATATCCGGCTCCTGCAGATAGTCCATCTCCTCGCGGGAGCGGATAAAGGAGGCGGCGGGGAAGCGGCGCTCCGCAAGCAGGGAATAGAAGCGATCGAAGCTGATCAGGGCCGGTACCGGTGTGACGCTCCAGCCGGTGATTGCTTGCAGACGTTCGGACAGGGCGATGCACTGGGGTATCCGATCATCGTCCAGTTCGAGTCTTGCCAGCCCCTCGAGGAAAACCCGGCTGCAGTAGCGTTGCGCGCGTTTCCTCTGGGGGAGGATCAGGTCGTGCCAGATGCTGTCGTCGTCGCGACTGTAAGGGATACGGCCGGACGCATCCGGCCGATAGGCCCGGTAGCGGCTTGCTGTTTTCATCGCTCGCTCCGCTTCTTCTTTCCGACACTGAAAGTATAGGAAAGACTGGGTCGCGCGGACTGGCTATTGACGGATTAGGGCGTGCGTCCTAGGCTTCTCTCTGGGTAGGGCGATCGTCCTAAATGACGTGCAGGCAGGGAACATTCGGCGTTATGAATGGTAAATCGACACGGGATCGGATCATCGAAACCGCCGACCAACTGTTTTATCGGCAGGGGTTCGAGCACACCTCGTTCAAGCACATCGCCGATGCGGTGCAGATTTCGCGCGGCAACTTCTATTACCACTTCAAGACCAAGGACGAGATCCTCGCCTCTGTAATCGAGTATCGCCTGGAGAACACCCGCCATATGCTGGAACAGTGGCAGTCCGAGGGGAAGAGCCCGGCGGAACGTATCGGCTGCTTCATCCGTATTCTGATCGTGAACCAGAGCAAGATACTTAGCCACGGTTGTCCCGTCGGCACGCTCACCAGCGAGTTGGCGAAGCTCGGACATGCTGCACAGAGCGACGCCGGCGGATTGTTCACGCTGTTTCGCGACTGGCTCGGCGAGCAGTTCAGGCAACTGGGCGGCGCGGAGGCATCCGATGAACTGGCGATGCACCTGCTGGCGCGCAGCCAGGGTGTGGCCACACTGGCCAACTCGTTCAATGACCCGGCATTCATCGAGCAGGAGGTTGCGCAGATGATCGACTGGCTCGACGCCACGGCGATCCGCTTGGCGCAACGGAACAACGACCGATAAGGGAGGGGAAAGCGATGTATATAGTCATGCTCCGGTTTTCGGAGAATAAGGCGAAAGCCGGTGAATTCATGGAGGGGCATAAGGCCTGGGTCGCTCGGGGTTTTGCCGATGGTGTATTCCTGCTGGTGGGCAGTCTGCAGCCGAAGCAGGGCGGTGCCGTGGTCGCCCACGGGGTTTCGCGCGCCGAGTTGGAGCAGCGTGTAAGCGAAGACCCATTCGTGGTGGAGAATATCGTCAGCGTCGAGATCATCGAGATCGAACCCTCGCGTGTCGATGAGCGTCTACGCTTTATTGCCGCCTGAGCGCGGGAAAAACCAGCAATATAAGGGATTCAGATCATGAGCAAGACCGTAAATGGGCCCGATGGCGCGCCGCGTTGCGGCTGGTGCGGCGAGGTGGCGGAGTTCTTCCCCTACCATGATCGTGAGTGGGGCTTTCCGGTGGATGACGACCAGCGGCTGTTCGAGAAGCTCTGCCTGGAGAGTTTCCAGTCCGGCCTGAGCTGGCGCACCATCCTGGCCAAGCGGGAGAACTTCCGCGCCGCCTTCCACCGGTTCGATTTTCACAAGGTGGCGCAGTTCGGCGAGAGGGATATCGAGCGGCTGCTGCAGGATGCGGGGATCGTGAGGCATCGCGGCAAGATCGAGGCGGTGATCAACAACGCACAACGGGCGATCGAGCTGGTGGAGCGCGAGGGCTCCATCGCCGCCTTTGTCTGGCGTTACGAACCGGATCCGGCACGACTGGGCGTGCCGCAGACGCAGTCCACCTCACCCGAATCGATCGCCCTGTCGAAGGAGCTGAAAAAGCGCGGCTGGAAGTTCGTCGGCCCGACCACGGTCTATGCCTTCATGCAGGCGATGGGGATGGTCAACGACCATGTCGAGGGGTGCGTGATGCGTGAAGAGGTGGCGCAGGCGCGTGAGGGGTTTGCGCCTCCGCGTTGAAGGTCGATTTGCCGACTAAGGGAAAGCCGAATATATGAACCCGGGAAAGAACCTTTTTTGGCGCTGTCGGTCCCAACAGGCTGTGACACGATAACCTATGACTGTAGTGACACCCGAGCGCGCGTGGTACCCTAGGCGCGCTTTTATCCTTTGCTATCACACTGCCCGGATCGCAGGTTTATGACCGCCGACAACGCCTCCAGCACCAACCCTCCGTTCAGATTCAAAAGTTCCCGTGTATCGCTCAATGAGTTGATGCTGCTCGAATACGATGCCGAGCGTCTGCGCAGCGAGCTGGGGCGGCATGCCGCTCGATTGCCCTCCCTGTTTCGGCAGATGCCGGTGGTGATCAATCTCGAACAGTTGCCGGCGGAGCAGCCGCTGCCGCCGTTGAGCGATCTACTGGCGATCTGCCGGGAGAGCGCGCTCAACCCGATCGGTTTGAAGGGCAACAGCCGCTACGATGCCGAACTCTGCAGTAGCCTGGGCTTGGCCGACTTCGGTCAGGGCGGACGGGGCGAGCAGCTACGGGACCCCGAACCGGTCGTCGAACCCGAACCGGTCGCCGCGGTCACCGAACAGGCGGCGGAACCGACGGTCAAGGCAGAGAGCCGTACCCGGATACTGACCGCACCCGTGCGGTCAGGGCAGCAGGTGTATGTGCAGGGGGGCGACCTGATCGTGCTGTCGTCGGTGGGGGCCGGCGCCGAGGTGTTGGCCGACGGCAATATTCATATCTACGGACCGCTGCGCGGACGGGCGATGGCCGGTGTCAACGGTAACACCGACGCGCGTATCTTCTGCCAGAGCCTGGAAGCTGAATTGATCTCCATTGCAGGTTACTTCAAGGCAAGCGAAGATCTGCAAAGCGACCACTGGCAGAAGCCGGCGCAGGCCTGGCTCTGTGGTACCCGACTCGACACGGCAGCGCTGTAACGCCGAAGGGTGGAAGCGGAATCTGTTAATCCATACTGATGGAAACTGTGTAAATGGCTGAAATTATTGTTGTGACGTCCGGCAAGGGCGGGGTCGGCAAGACGACCAGCAGTGCGGCAATCGGGACAGGACTTGCGTTGCGCGGTCATAAGACCGTGTTGGTCGATTTCGACGTGGGCCTGCGTAACCTGGACCTGATCATGGGCTGCGAGCGCCGTGTGGTGTTCGATCTGGTCAATGTGATCAACAGGGAAGCGACGCTGAATCAGGCGCTGATCAAGGACAAGCGGACCGAAGGGCTGTTCATCCTGCCCGCGTCCCAGACTCGGGACAAGGACGCGCTGACGGTCGAGGGTGTGGAGAGCGTGCTGAACGAGCTCTCCGAGATGTTCGACTATATCGTCTGCGATTCGCCGGCCGGTATCGAGAAGGGCGCGCAACTGGCGCTGTATTTTGCCGATACCGCCATCGTCGTGACCAACCCCGAGGTCAGTTCGGTGCGTGACTCCGATCGTATCCTAGGTGTGTTGCAGAGCAAGTCGCGCAAGGCGGAGCAGGGTGGATCGATCCGCGAGCATCTGCTGCTGACCCGCTACAACCCGACCCGTGTTCAGGCCGGCGAGATGCTCAGCGTCGAGGATGTGAAGGATATCCTGGCGATCCCGCTGCTGGGGGTGATTCCTGAGTCGGAAGCGGTACTCAAGGCCTCCAACCAGGGACAACCGGTGGTGCTGGACCAGCAAAGCGACGCCGGGCAGGCGTATCTGGACGCGATCGCACGCTTCCTGGGCGAAGATCGCGAGCACCGTTTTCTCGATGTGCAGCGCAAAGGGCTGCTCAGCCGCGTATTCGGACGGAAGGGCTAATGGGTATTCTCGGTTATTTCCGCACCAAGAAGCAGAACTCGGCCAGCGTTGCCAAGGAGCGCCTGCAGGTGCTCGTCGCCTACGAGCGCAGCCAGCGCAACCAGCCCGATTACCTGCCGCAGATGCAGCAGGAGATCCTGGCTGTGATCGCCAAGTATGTCGATGTATCGATGGACGACGTACAGGTCAACCTGGACGAGAACTGCTCCATTCTCGAACTGAACGTGACGCTGCCGGAAACGGTCAAGAGCTGACATCAACGCGCTCTCCGGACGGACCTGCTCAGTCGAACGACAGGTCCAGCCCCGGGGTGAGGCTGTCGGGTCGGCTCAGTCTGTCGCGCTCCAGCCCGGCGACCGGGTAGGCGCAGTAATCCGCGGCGTACCAGGCGCTGGGGCGGTGGTTGCCGCTCGATTTGATGCCACCGAACGGGGCGCTGCTGCCGGCGCCGGTGAGTTGCCGGTTCCAGTTGACGATGCCGGCACGGATGCCGAACCAGAACGCGTCGTACTCCTGCGGGTCGTCGCTGAACAGACCGGCGGCGAGGCCGAAACGGGTGGCGTTGGCCAGTGCCAGGGCGCGGTCGAAGTTGTCGTAGCGCTGTATCTGCAGCAGCGGGCCGAAATGCTCCTCGTCCGGCAGCAGATCGACGGTCGAGACATCGATCAGGCCGGGGCTCAGCATCGCCCGGCACCCGTTGATCCGCTCCAGCCGTCTTATCACCTTGCCGCCTCTTGTTTCGAGAGCCCGCTGGGCATCGAGCATCCGGTCGGCCGCCGCCGGTGAGATCAGGCACCCCATATAGGGCTGTGGGTCGTCGTTGTAGAACCCCACGTTGATCCTGCCGAGCGCATCGTCGAGCGCGTCGATGAAGCGGTCGCCCTCCTGGCCGTCGGGCAGAATCAGTCGGCGAGCGCAGGTGCAGCGCTGTCCGGCGCTGAGGTAGGCCGACTGAATGGTCTCGTAGACGGCGGCGGGGATATCGCCGATCCGGCCGATAATCAGCGGGTTGTTGCCGCCCATCTCCAACGCCAGAACCTTCTCCGGTTGACCGGCAAACTGCTGATGCAGCAGATGCCCGGCGTTGCATGAACCGGTGAACAGCAGGCCGTCGATGCCGGGGTGGGAAGCCAGTGCCCGACCGGTGTCGGCACCGCCCTGCAGCAGGTTGATTACGCCCGCGGGCAGACCGGCCCGGAGCCAGAGTTCCACGGTTTTTTCGGCGAAGCGTGGCGTCAGTTCGCTGGGTTTGAAGATCACCGTATTGCCGGCGATCAGGGCCGGGACGATATGGCCGTTGGGCAGATGACCTGGAAAGTTGTAGGGGCCGAATACGGCCAAGATGCCATGGGGGCGGTGACGGATGATGGAGCGGGCATCGCCGAGCGGCTGTTCGGTCTCGCCGCTACGTGCCCTGTCCGCCTTGATCGAGATCTCCACCTTGGCGATCATCGCCGCAATCTCGGTACGCGATTCCCACAGCGGCTTGCCGGTCTCCTCGCCCAGAGCGTCGGCCAGCGCCTCCTTCTGCTGCTCCAGCAGGTCGGCGAAGCGGCGGCACAGATCGATGCGCTCGTCCTTGTCCCGGCGAGCCCAGGGCGCGAAGGCGCGCCGGGCGGCGCCGATCGCATCGTCGATCTGTTCGGCGCCGGCGGCCCGACCCCGCCAGATCGACCGGTCGCGACCGGGGTTGCGGGATTCAAAGGGATCGTTCTTGCCGGGCAGCCAGTGGTTGTCGATCAGCAAGTGTCCGTGCATTGGCGTCTCCGTCAGCTTTCGGGGCCTTCGCTTATCAGTTGGTTCATGGCGCGATCCAGGCGGGTCATCGCTTCATGGATGTCGTCGTCGGGAATGACCAGGGAGGGGGTCAGGCGCATCACGTCGGGACCGGCCATCAACAGCATCAGACCCTGGTCGCGGGCGGCATCGAGCAGGCGTCGTGCCTGACCCTGCCAGTGGTGCGCCAGTTGGGCACCGATCAGCAGGCCCTTGCCGCGGATATCGCTGAACAGCGCATGGCGCTGGTTCAGCGAATGGAGTTCCCGGATGATGAGATCCGATTTCCGTTTGACCTCCGCCATCAGTTCGGGATTGTCCAGCGTGTCGATCACCGCAAGTGCAACGGCACAGGCAAGCGGGTTGCCGCCGTAGGTGGTGCCGTGGCTGCCGAAGCCGAAACTGGCGGCGATACGGCGGGTGGTCAGCATGGCGCCTATGGGGAAGCCGCCGCCCAACCCCTTGGCCGAGGTGAGGATGTCCGGCGTGACGCCGCACTCCATATAGGCGTAAAGAGCGCCGGTACGCCCCGCGCCGGTCTGGACCTCATCGAAGATCAGCAGCGCCTGATGCTGATCGCAGAGACGGCGTGCGGCCTGGATGAAGGCGGGGTCTCCGGGGATGATGCCACCCTCGCCCAGCATCGGCTCCAACACCACCGCGCAGGTGCGCTCCGATATGGCGGATTCCAGCGCGCCGATATCGTTGTAGGGCAGATGCGTAATGCCGGCGGGGACAGGTTCGAAGCCCGTGCGATATTTCATCTGTCCGCCGACGCTGACGGTAAACAGGGTGCGGCCGTGGAAACTGCCGGTGAAGGAGATGATCTCGTGCTTGCCGGCGTCGGAGCCCTGGTGATCCCAGGCGTGTTTTCGAGCCAGTTTGAACGCCGCCTCGTTCGCTTCCGCGCCCGAGTTGCAGAAGAAAACCTGCTCCGCGAAGGTCAGTTCGGTCAGGCGTTTGCCGAGCCGCAGGGCCGGTTCGTTGGTGAATATGTTGCTCAGGTGCCAGAGCTTGTCGGCCTGCTCCTGCAGCGCCCGCATCAGTGCAGGATGGCGATGTCCCAGGGAGGTGACGGCGATGCCGCCGGCCAGGTCGATATACTCGCGATCCTCCTGGTCCCAGAGTCGCGACCCTTCGCCACGCACCGGAATCACATCCGATGGCATGTAGCAGGGCACCATCACCTGATCGAAGGTGGCCCGGGTTACCGCCGTTTCGCTCATGAAACACCTCATGGATAGATTCTTATGTGTTTGAGTATGAACCCGCGCGCCGATTCGTCCAGAAACCGAGGGTTTGAGTGACCGCAATATTTAGTCGTATTTAACAAAACTGTCATGTTGGGGGCTGACACTCACGTTAGAATGACCGCCGCAAAATCATATTGAGCTGAGGATTTCCCATGAAGTTCAGCAAGGAAGAGAACGCGTTTGTCATATGGTGGATCGATCGCCGGTTCGCGAATGATCCGCTGTTCCCGGCCAAATGTGTGGTCGATGACAAGGAGGGCAAGCCGAGTGTCAGCAAGGGGCACGTCAAGGCATACAAGGGTTGGTGCAAGACCGCGCCCAAGCGCTCCCAGATTCAGGACTGGATCGACCATTGGCTGAACAAGGATGACCGCAAGGCGCTGAAGGACGCGCTTGAGGAGCATCGACAGAAGCCGGAGCAACTGGAGCAGTTGGAGATATCCGCCGACACCGAGAGTGCACAAGCGTCCGGCGAATAGGAATATACAGCCGGTCCTACACAAATAGGGGCGGCATGCGAGGGCAGACAGACAAAGAGCGCCGGATGGCGCTCTTCGTGTATCTGGGGGGCGGTGGATCAGTCCTTGACCACATCGACGAAGTAGTGATCCTCTCCGTCCAGGTTTTCGCGCACCAGGCCGTGGACATCGGTCTCGAAGCCGGGGAAGCGTGAGTTGAAATCGCGGGCGAACTTCAGATAGCTGATGATGGTGGCGTTGAAGCGCTCGCCCGGCACCAGCAGCGGGATGCCCGGCGGGTAGGGCGTGACCAGCATCGCCGTGACCCGCCCCTCGAGTTCGTCGATCGATACCCGCTCCACGTCGCGGTGTGCCATCTTCGCCCAGGCATCGGCCGGCGTCATCGCCGGTTCGATGTTGGACAGGTACATGTCGGTGGTGATGCGGGCGACGTTGTACTCCTTGTAGACGCTGTGGATCGTGCTGCACAGGTCGCGCAGGCCGATCCGCTCGTACTGCGGGTGCTTGGCGGCGAACTCCGGCATCACGCGCCACATCGGCAGGTTGTGGTCGTAGTCGTCCTTGAACTGCTGCAGTTCGGTGACCATCGAGTTCCAACGGCCCTTGGTGATGCCGATGGTGAACATGATGAAGAAGGAGTAGAGCCCCGTCTTCTCGATGATGATACCGTGCTCGGCCAGGTACTTGCTGACGATGGCGGCGGGGATGCCGTCCTCGTCGAACTCGCCGTTGAGGTTGAGTCCCGGGGTGATGATGGTCGACTTGATCGGGTCGAGCATGTTGAAGCCGGACTCGATGCGGCCGAAGCCGTGCCAGTTGTCATCCTCGTGGATCACCCAGTCGTCGCGATCGCCGACACCCTCGTCCGACTTCGGCAGCGGACCCCACACCTTGAACCACCAGTCATCCTTGCCGAACTCCTCATCGGCCCTGAGCATGGCGCGGCGGAAATCCAGCGCCTCGTGCAGCGACTCTTCGACCAGCGCCTTGCCGCCCGGCGGCTCCATCATCGCCGCCGCCACGTCGCAGGACGCGATGATCGCGTACTGCGGGCTGGTGGAGGAGTGCATCAGGTAGGACTCGTTGAAACGGTGGGTATCCAGCTTTCGGTTGGTGCCGTCCTGCACCAGGATCTGTGACGCCTGCGACAGACCCGCCAGCAGCTTGTGCGTGGACTGGGTGGCGAATACCAGGGTTTCGTCGGAGCGCGGACGCCCTTCACCGATCGCGTGCATGTTGCGATAGAAGGGGTGGAACGAGGCGTGCGGCAGCCAGGCTTCGTCGAAGTGCAGCGTATCGATGGTGTTGCCGAGCATCGACTTGATGGTTTCCACGTTGTACAGGATACCGTCGTAGGTGCTCTGGGTGATGGTCAGGATACGCGGCTTCCTGTTCTTCGCCTTGCGGGCGAAGGGGTTGGCCTCGATCTTCCTGCGGATCGTGTCCGGGTCGAACTCGCTCTTCGGAATCGGCCCGATGATGCCGTAGTGGTTGCGGGTCGGCATCAGGAACACCGGAACCGCGCCGGTCATGATGATCGAGTGCAGGATCGACTTATGGCAGTTGCGGTCGACCACGACGATATCGCCCGGCGCCACGGTGGAGTGCCAGACCACCTTGTTGGAGGTGGAGGTGCCGTTGGTGACGAAGAACAGGTGGTCGGCGTTGAAGATCCGTGCGGCATTGGCTTCGCTGGCCGACACCGGGCCGGTGTGGTCGAGCAACTGACCCAACTCGTCGACGGCGTTGCAGACGTCGGCGCGCAGCATGTTCTCGCCGAAGAACTGGTGGAACATCTGCCCCACCGGGCTCTTCAGAAAGGCGACACCGCCGGAGTGGCCCGGACAGTGCCAGGAGTAGGATGAGTCGCTGGCGTAATCCATCAACGCACGGAAGAAGGGCGGTGCCAGGCAGTCCAGGTATTTGCGCGCCTCGCGGATGATGTGGCGGGCGACGAACTCCGGGGTGTCCTCGAACATGTGGATGAAGCCGTGCAGCTCGCGCAGGATATCGTTGGAGATATGGCGCGAGGTGCGAGTCTCGCCGTACAGAAAGATCGGGATGTCGTTGTTGCGCTTGCGCACCTCGGTGATGAAGTCGCGGATCGCCTTCAGCGCCAGGCTGACATCCTCGTCGCTGCCGCTGCCGAACTCCTCGTCGTCGATCGACAGGATGAAGCAGGAGGCACGGCTGGCCTGCTGGGCAAAGGAGGTCAGATCACCGTAACTGGTGAAGCCGACAACCTCCATCCCCTCCTTGCCGATCGCCTCGGCAAGGTCGCGAATGCCTGATCCGGAGATGTTTTCGGAACGAAAATCTTCATCGATGATGACAACGGGGAAACGAAATTTCATCCACTCTGCCTGTCTGATTGTGGGTTGATGTTCGCCTCCGGATCGGAGGGGCGAAGACGCGCTGTAGTTTAGCAGCGAGTCGTTCAAGTATAAACGCGTCTACCCGTTGCGAGGCGGTGACGGCGGGCTATGCTGAAAAATGCGTCGTGCTGTCGAAAGGTCTCGCCATGAATGAATATCACTATCCCCGCAACGAAGCGCTCCTCCTGCTCGATCGGGTGCTGCGCATCCCCGAACTCTGCCGCCGGGCGGGGCAGGATGAGGTCAACGAGGAACTGATCGCCGCGGTACTCGACGAAGCCGCCCGGTTCGGCAGCGAGCGGCTGGCACCCTCCAACCGCGAAGGCGATCTTAACCCGGCGTATATGACGGACGATGGTGCACGGGAGCCGGCGGGTTTTGCCGAACTCTATCGTGAGTTCTGCGCTGCGGGCTGGCCCTCGTTGAAGGGGCCGCCGGAGTATGGCGGTCAGGGGCTGCCCAATGTCCTGTCGGTTGCCGTGAACGAGATCTGGAACTCGGCCAATCTCTCCTGGGCGTTGGCGCCGCTGTTGACCCAGGGTGCGATGGAGGCGCTGGAGGCCCACGGCAGCGAGCAACTGAAATCGCTCTGTCTGGCAAAGCTGGTCAGTGGCGAATGGACCGGCACCATGAACCTGACCGAGCCTGAGGCGGGCAGCGATCTCGCGGCGCTGCGCACCCGGGCAGAGCCGGAGGGCGACCACTACCGGATCCGCGGACAGAAGATCTTTATCACCTGGGGCGACCATCGGATGAGCGACAACATCCTGCACCTGGTGTTGGCGCGACTGCCCGATGCCCCGCCCGGCGTGAAGGGGATCTCGATGTTTCTGGTGCCCAAGTATCTGCTTGACGAAAACGGTCAACCCGGCGAGGCAAACGATCTTCGTGTCGTCTCCCTCGAGCACAAGCTGGGTATTCACGGCAGCCCCACCTGCGTGATGAGTTACGGCGAGAACCAGGGGGCCGTCGGTTACCTGGTCGGCGAGCAGAACCAGGGCCTGGCCTGCATGTTCACGATGATGAACAGCGCCCGCCAGGCGGTTGGCCAGCAGGGGTTGGCCGTGGCGGAGCGGGCCTACCAGGCGGCGCGGGATTACGCGAAAGAGCGGGTTCAGGGCGAGATCGACGGCAAGCGGGTGACGATCATTCACCACCCCGACGTGCGCAGAATGCTGGCGCAGATGAAGGCGGCCAACGAGGCGATGCGGGGGCTGGCCTATGAGGCGGCGGCCGCCGTGGATCGGGCTCGCCTTGCCGAGGAACCCGACGAGCGCGCCGCTCATCAGGCCCGCGTCGCGCTCTACACCCCGATCGTCAAGGGCTGGCTGACCGAACTGGCGCAGGAGGTGGTCAGCCTGGCGGTGCAGGTCTACGGCGGCATGGGCTACATAGAGGAGAGCGGTATCCCTCAGTATTTCCGGGATGCCCGGATCCTGCCCATCTATGAGGGCACCACCGGCATCCAGGCGCTGGACTTGGTCGGGCGCAAGATACAGGCCGACGAGGGCCGGGCACTGCGGGCACTGTTCGATGAGATCAAGCAGACGATCGACAGCGCCGACAGCGCGGGCACGCGTATCAGACAGGGCATGATCCGGGCGTTGGACAGCTCACGAAAGACGCTGGAGGCGCTGATGGCGCAACAGAAGCGGGATCCCCTGAGTGCTCGGGCCGGCTGCGTCGGCCTGCTGATGCAGCTGGGATATCTGTGCGGTGGCTGGATGCAGCTGAGAGTATCCCAGGAGCTGGGCAGGCAGCCGGAGGAGGGGAACCCATTCATCACGGCCAGGCGACAGAGCGCGGAGATCTACGCCGACCTGCTGCTGCCGCGTTGCGAGTCGTTGCAGTATGCCGTGCTCGGTGACGCAGCGGCGTTGATGGCGATCGACGAGGCGCAGTTCTGACCGACTGTTTCACGGGGTTTACAACTTTTGCGCCGGCAAGATGAAAAATACTTGGGTTGGTTAAAAATCTTGATCTGCGGCCGATTGGATATACTGAAGTGCTACGTTTTATGTATAGGATGTACGGTATGCCGCGGGCGCATGGATGCGCAGGAGCGGCGACGACTAGACTCGTAACAGTTACGAAGCATGATTCATCCCGATAATAACGAAGTGGGAACAGCCGCATGAACCTCCGTTATCCTCTGGCACTGAGCCTGTGTGTGCCGCTTGCGATCTCCAGCCTGACCGCCACGGCATCGGCCGCCGGCGACCGGACCCATAACCGGACCGACCAGATCATCGTTCGATTTTCCGACCCATACGCCGACGGTCACCTCAAGGCCAACGGCCTCTCTCGCCAGATCGGCAAACATCTGGAGTTCGTCCGCGAAACCTCGCTCGGCTCGACCGTTTACAAGCTGCCGACCAAGGAGTCGCTGCCTCAGGTAAAGGGTTTGGTACAAGCGCTGATGGCGACATCCGACGTGGAGTATGCCGAAGCGGACCGGATGCTGTTCGCCATCGCGGCGCTGCAGGACCCGCCGACGGAAGGGACACTGAGTTCCGACGGCTCGCCGGTTTACGATCTGCAGTGGCACTATCATGAGCCGACCGGCGGCATGGATGCGCCCGGCGCCTGGGCTCAGCTCGATTCGACAGATGCCCCGGTGCGGGTGGCGGTGCTGGATACCGGCTATACCGACCACCCTGATCTGGTGGCCAATATCGATGCCGAGAGCGGTCGTGACATGGTGCATGACACCTATATCTCCAACGACGGCGACGGTCGGGATGCGGATGCCCGTGACCCGGGTGACTGGACCGACCGTAACTACTGCTACCAGGGCTGGCCCGGATATGACAGCAGTTGGCACGGCACCCATGTGGCCGGCACCGTCTCGGCGGTGACCAACAACAGTGCCGGTGTGGCCGGTGTCGGCTATAACCTGATCAAGGTGATTCCGGTACGCGTGCTGGGACAGTGCGGCGGCTACAGCTCGGATATCGCCGACGGCATCCGCTGGGCCGCGGGCCTTGAGGTGGACGGGGAGACACTGGCCGCACCGGCGCAGGTGATCAATATGAGCCTCGGCGGCAGCGGTACCTGTACACCCGACTCGGAATATCAGTTGGCGATCAACGATGCCGTGGCTCGGGGCACCACCGTCGTCGTGGCCGCCGGCAACTCCAATGCCGACGCCGGCGATTTCACCCCCGCTAGTTGCGCGAATGTGGTCAGCGTGGCGGCGACCGGCCGAACCGGCGACCGTGCCTACTATTCGAACTACGGCAGTGTGGTCGACCTGGCGGCACCCGGCGGTGACATGAGCGGCAGTAGCGGCGATGGTGTGCTGTCGACGATGAACAGCGGCGCCACCGACCCGGCCGAGCCGACCTACGCCTACTATCAGGGCACCAGCATGGCGGCGCCGCATACCGCTGCGGTGGCGGCGCTGCTCTATATTGCCAAGGCGGGCATCGCCCCGAACGAGGTGGAAGCGGTGCTCAAGGATAGCACCCGCAGCTTCCCGGGCAGTTGCAGCGGCTGCGGTACAGGCATCCTCAGCGCGGGGGCCGCCATGACGACCGCCGCCGGCGGCGGCAGTATCGAGCCTGTACCCACGGTACCCGCGGCGCCCACCGACGTCAGTGTGTTGCCTGGCGATGGCACCGCGTTTGTCAGTTGGCAGGACAACAGTGACAACGAAACCGGGTTCGTGATCGAACGCAAGCAGAAGATCAACAAGAACCGCTGGTCAAGCTTCACTGAAATCGATATCACCAGTGTCAACTATTTTGACGACTCGGGGCTGGACGGCACCTATATCTACCGTGTCCGTGCCAGAAACGAGGCGGGTGATTCGACCTATGCCGAAAGTGATGCGGTGACGATCGCCACCACTTCGAGCGACGGAGATACGGATGATGGCTCCGGCAGCTGTAAAGGCAACGGACCCAAGTGCCGCTGATACACCTTCGCGTCGATCCAATATAGGGCCGTTCGATCGGCCCTTCTCTCTTCATACGGTTTCCGGCTGTTCTGTCCCGAACACGTGACAGCGCGTTAGATGGGGCTAAGCTGTAGGGTAGGTGTATAGGTTTCTCGTTACACCTTTTGCCCCGGTAAAACTCGAGAAGAGCGAAAACCATGAATGTCAGGTATCGAACCGAGACGGAACTGCCGGTTGAACTGAACAAGCCCGGTTATTCCAGCCTGCTCGACTTCATAGACGACACCTGTGCCACCTATGCCGCCGAGCCCGCGTTTACCAGCTTCGGCCGCACGCTGAATTACGCCGAACTCGATCGGCTGTCGGCCTCCTTTGCCGTCTATCTGCAGCGACATACCGATCTGCAGCCGGGCGATCGCATCGCCATTCAACTGCCCAATCTGATCCAGTATCCGGTGGTGCTGTTCGGTGCATTGCGGGCCGGACTGGTGGTGGTCAACACCAACCCTCTGTATACCTCGAGGGAGATGGAGTATCAGTTCGTCGACTCCGGCGCCAAGGCGCTGGTGATCCACAAGAGCATGGCGCACAAGGCGCAGGGGATACTGGACAAGACCGACATTCGGCATATCTTCGTAACCCAGGTGGGTGACCTGCACGGCTTTGTAAAGCGCACACTGATCAACGCGACGATCAAATATATCCGCAAGATGGAACCGGAGTACTATCTGCCGGGCGCGCTGGGGCTCAGGGACGTGCTGCTGAAGCATGTGGGCGAGCGGCCCGACCCGGTCGTCGCCCGCGGGGCGGACCTCGCCGTGCTGCAGTACACCGGCGGTACCACAGGGGTTGCCAAGGGCGCGATGCTGAGCCACAACAACCTGCTGGCCAACCTGCTGCAGGGCAGTGATTTCATCAACGCCGGCGGCAGGAGCTGGTCGCGCACGGTGGTGCTGCCGCTGCCGCTTTACCATATCTACGCCTTCACCGTCGCACAGATCGTCATGGCGTCGGGCGGGCACGTGGTGCTGATCGCCAACCCGCGCGACATCGACTCGCTGGTGGCGGAGATCAAGCACTGCAACATGAGTGCGTTCATCGGCTTGAACACCCTGTTCAATGCGCTGTGCAACCGTGAAACCTTCCGTGAACTCGATTTTTCGAGCCTGGAGCTGACACTTTCGGGCGGCATGGCGCTGACCCACGAAGCGGGCGCCCGTTGGCTGGAGGTGACCGGTTGTCCGGCGGTCGAGGCCTACGGTCTTACCGAAACCTCGCCGGCGGTGGCGATCAATCCACGCGATGCGATCCAGCCCGGCACCATCGGCCTGCCGCTGCCCTACACCGAAGTGAAAGTGATCGATGAACAGGAGCGGATGGTGACCGACGGTGAAGCCGGTATGCTCTGCGTGCGTGGCCCCCAGGTGATGATGGGGTATTGGCAGCGACCGGAGGACTCGGCGCAGGCGATGACGGCCGACGGCTACCTGAAGACCGGTGACATCGCCGTGCGCCAGAGCGACGGCTATCTGCGCATTATCGACCGCGCCAAGGATGTGATCATCGTCTCCGGATTCAACGTCTATCCCAACGAGGTCGAGGATGTGGTCACCTCCCATCCGGATGTGCTCGAGTGCGCGGCGATCGGCGTGGCGGACGACGACAGTGGCGAGCGGGTCAAGCTGTTTATCGTCAGTCGTTCGCAGACACTGGATCGTGCGGCGGTGCGGGACTGGTGCCGGGAGCGCCTGACCGGCTACAAGGTGCCGCGGGATGTGGAGTTCGTCGACGAGTTGCCGAAGTCACCGGTGGGCAAGGTGATACGCCGCCACTTGCGGGACGACTCGACCGAGGTAGCAGGGGCTGTTCGGCCGGAGGCCGGGAACGGGTGAATGAAATGTTGATGCAGGGTCAATATCTGCGCGTCCTGTCGCTTGGCTGCGGATTGTACGAACTGGTGTTCGACAATCAGCAGGCCGGCATCAACACGCTGAGCCGGCCCTGCATAAGCGAGTTCGGCGACGCCATCACGTTGCTGAAGGATCTGGAAGGGCTGCGCGGGGTGCTGATCTCAAGCGATCACGAGGACTTCATTGTCGGCGGCGACATCAACGAGTTCGACCGCCAGGCCCGGCTACCCAGGCAAGAATTGATCGCGCTGCTCGATGAGATGAACAACTGGCTGAACCGGCTGGAACACTTGCCGGCTCCCAGCGTCGTGGCGCTCGGTGGCGATACCCTCGGCGGCGGAGTCGAACTGGCCCTGGCCTGCGATTACCGGCTGATGAGCAGTAGCGCACGACTCAGGTTGCCTCATGCCCGACGCGGGTTTCTGCCGGGTTGGGGCGGCACGGTCCGCCTGCCGCGTGTGGTGGGGTTGGACAGCGCCATCGACTGGATCTGTACCGGCCGCTACGTAGAGGCCGACGAGGCGGTGCAAACGGGACTGGCGGTGACGGCCGTCGCGCCCGACCACCTGCGTATAGCGGCGCTCGAGCTGCTTGAACAGTGCGCCGAGGGTGAGTTCGATTTCCAGGCCCTGCGCCGCCACAAACGGCAGGCGCTGCCGATGAGCAAGCTGGGGGTGAGGCTGGCGGTCGAGTCGTCGCGCGACCGGATCGCTCAGGTCTCGGACAAGCATCAGCCGGCGGCACTTCAGGCACTCGACACCTTGCTGGAACAGGCGCTGTTGCCGGCGGAACAGGCGATGGCCATCGAGACACAGCGCTATGTCGAAGTGGTGAGCAGCGAGATTACACCGGCGTTGACCAGCCTCTTGCGTAGCGAACTGCGCACCAAACACAGAGCCCGTGCCGAACTGAAAAAATCGGAGTTCCATCGGGTGGGTGTGATCGGTGCAGGGGTGATGGGACGGGCCATTGCGACTCAGGCCGCGGTGAAGCGGATGCGTGTCGTGATGCTGGATGCCAAGGATGAACAGCTGATCGACGCCGTGGACGAGATCGCCGCGCGTCTGGCACGTGAGGTCAAGGGCAAGCGTCTGGACGCCGAGGAGCGGGTCGGGATCCTGACCCGCATACGCCCGACCCTCAGTCGCGAAGAGTTTGCGCGGGTGGATCTGGCGATCGAGGCGGTGATCGAAGACCCGGGCGTCAAGACGGTGGCGCTGCTGACGATCGAAAGGTACCTGCCCGAGGATGCCATATTGGCCACCAATACTTCGGCGATACCGGTGGGCGGGCTGGCCAGGGGGCTGAAACGCCCGCAACAGTTCTGCGGTATCCATTTCTTCAACCCGGTTGCCACCATGCCGATGGTCGAGGTGGTGCGGGCGGCGAAAACCTCGGACGAGACCATCGGCCGGGCACTCGGCTTCGCCATGGCGATGGGCAAGACACCGGTGGTGGTGCGCGACTGTCCGGGGTTCTTCGTCAACCGGGTGCTGCACAGCTACTTCATGGGATTCCTGTTTCTGGTACGTGACGGTGTCGACCCTTACCGGATCGATCGGTTGATGGAGACCTACGGTTGGAGTCTTGGTCCTGCGCGTACGCTGGACAAGCTCGGCATCGACACATCCGTCAATGCCGGGCGCATGCTTGCCGCGGCCTACCCGGAACGCCTCACCTTTCCCGGCGAGAGTGCGCTGGATCGCCTGCGCTCGCTTAGACGGCTGGGACGCAAGGTCGGACTGGGCTTTTATCGCTATGTCGGCGGGGGCAGGCTCAAGTCGCTGCCGGACTCTAGCCTGAGCAGCGAGCTGGAGCCGCTGGCGGTCAGACATCCGGAGGTCAGCGACCGAGAGATCGTCGAACGGATGATGATCCCGCTGAAAATCGAAGCCGCACGGGTGCTGGAGGAGGGTAATATCGCCTCGCCCGCCGAAGCGGATGTCGCTCTGGTGCTGGGCGTCGGCTACCCGGCGTTCCGCGGCGGCGCCTTCTATGCCATGAACCGCGAAGGGCTGGGGCGTTTTGTCGCCAGATGCCGGAAATATGCGGAGCTGGGGCCTATCTACCAACCCGGATTGCAGTTGAGAGAGCTGGCCGTGGCCGGTCGCAGCTACAGCGAATGGGGGACGGGCGATGAAGCTTAAGCCGACCGATGTGGTGGTCATCGATGCCGTTCGCTCGCCCCTGGGTCGCAGAGGCGACGGCTGTTTCCGCGAGTCGAGAGCGGAGCGGCTCAGCGCGCTGGTGATCGATGCCCTGCTGGCGCGCAATGCCGATCTCGATCCCGCGAGCGTGGACGAACTGATCTGGGGGTGTGCCGATCAGTCCGCGGCGCAGGGGAAAAACATGGCACGAAGGGCCGCGCTGCTCTCCGTCCTGCCGATGAGTGTACCCGCCCTGACCGTGAATCGCCTGGAAGCGTCGTCGATGACGGCCCTGCACCTGGCGGCCCAAGCCATACTGAGTGGTTGCGGCGAGAGCTTTATCGTCGGTGGCGTCGAGCATATGGGACATGTGCAGGCCTGTCGGGTACTGGACCTCGAACCGGTGCTGGATCGGGTGACGGCACGTGCCGCGGCATCGATCGGTGCGGTCGGCGAACTGCTTGCACACACCCATGCCATCGACCGGCAGATGCAGGACCGCTTCGCCCTGCGCTCATACCAGCGGGCCTATCAAGCGGCGCAGCAGGGGCGCTGGGATGACGAACTGGTGCCGATCGCCGGGCTTGATGAACATGGGTACCCACGCCTGATCCGCATGGATGAACGGATACAGGAGAAGCTTGTTCCGGAGCAGTTGGCGGCATACAGGGCCACGTACAGGATGGATGGCGGCAGTGTCACGGTCGGCAATATGTCGGCCCCGGCCGATGGCGCATCGGCACTGCTGCTGATGTCGGCGGAGCGTGCCCGCGCAGCGGCGTTGAAGCCCCGTGCCCGGGTTCGTGCAATGGCCGTGACCGCCTGCGATCCTGCGGTCGGCGGACTGGGCGCGGTCACCGCGGCCGAGAAACTGCTCGACCGGAGCGGCCTGACACTGGACGACATCGATCTGTTCGAGCTGCATGAACAGAGTGCCGCCCTGGTGTTGGCCGTGCTCAAGGAACTGAACCTGCTGGACCGGCTCGACGATCGTATCAATCCGTGCGGTGGCGCCATCGCGCTTGGCGATCCGCTCGGCTGCTCGGGCGCTCGTATCTGCACCACCCTGCTGCACCAGATGGCACGCCAGGAGGCCCATCTCGGGCTGGCAATGATCAGTGTTGGTATGGGGCAGGGGGTGGCCACGCTGTTCGAGCGGTTGAACTAGTCGCTGGCTCCATTGTCTCTGTTGCGACAAATGTACGGGGCAGCGCGGGCGTACCGCTGATATTCGGCGCCGAATCGGGCATAATGGCGCGCTTCATGTGGGTGCTTTCCGTGCCCGGATTCCGACAGTAAGGCAAATCGATATGAGTATTGAACAGGCGCTGATCGAGCGTAGCGGCAACCGTTGTGAACTTTGCTCCTCCGAGGAGAGTCTCTCCGCCTATGAGGTGCCGCCGGTGACCGAGGAGAGCGCCGATCGCGCGTTGTTGCTGTGCGGCAAGTGCCGCACCGAGGTCGAGTCGGCTGATGCGCTCGACGTGAACCACTGGCGCTGCCTCAACGACAGCATGTGGAGCCAGGTGCCGGCCGTGCAGGTGATGGCCTGGCGCCTGCTGACCCGGTTGATCGGCCAGGCGGAGATCTGGGCCTCCGATCAGCGCGACCTGCTCTATATGGATCCGGAGATCCAGAGCTGGGCGGAAGCGGGCGCCGCCGGAGCGGAGTCCGACGCCGGTGCGCCGACCCTGGACAGCAACGGCACGCCGCTGGAAAACGGCGATACCGTTACCCTGATCAAGGACCTGCCGGTCAAGGGCGCGGGCTTCACCGCCAAGCGCGGTACGGCCGTTCGCGGTATCAGCCTGACCGACAACCCGGAGCAGATCGAGGGCCGGGTCAACGGTGTGCGTATCGTGCTGCTGACCCAATACCTGAAAAAGGCCAACTGATCCTTTCCGCCTCCAATGCCGCCGGCCATCCCGGTCGCGGCATTGCGGGGCGATAATCCCGATTGAACGCCAAGGATGGCGTGAATGCCGCTTTTGCAGGAGCAAAAAGCGGCCCAGTATTGTAGAAACGTCCATCATGTCGGCACCGGCTCTCGTGCGTGATCGCCGCCTGGACACCCTGCGCGGGGTGTTTCTGGTGATCATGCTGATCGATCATCTCGGCGGTTATATCGCCGGCCTTACCTATCAGCCGCTGGGCTTCGCGTCGGCCGCGGAGGGGTTCATCTTTCTCTCGGGTCTGATGTTCGGCCAGATCTACTCCCGCTATGTGGACGATCCCGCCCGGCTGGTTGCGCGCAGTCGGGCGCGTGCCTGGCTGATCTACCGCTACCATGCGGTGATGGTGCTGGTGATCGCCGCATTGGCGCTGCTGCCGTTCTTCGACAGCCTCTGGTACTGGGCGCTCAGGCCCTACAGCGAGGCGCCGCTGCCCACCTTGGCGGCGATGATGATACTGGCGCATCAGCCCGGTTACCTGGATATTCTGCCGATGTATGTGGTGTTCGTGCTGCTCTCGCCGAGCGTTCTGCTGGCGCTGCATCGCGGACGACAGTTACAGGTCGTGGTGGGCAGTGTCGCGCTCTGGGTGCTGGGGCAGTGGGTCGATCCCTTGCGGGATCTGTACAAGGTGTGGGGGATAGCGCTCCATCCCGGCTACTTCAACCTGTTCGGTTGGCAGGCGCTGTGGATGGCGGGGCTGGTGCTGGGCTACGCCCGATTGAACGGCGTCGAGGGCGGTTTCGCGCGGCAGCGCGGTGTGCTGTGGCTGGCGCTGACCTGCGCTTTCGTGCTCTGGCTCTGGCGACGGCAGTATGTGCAGCCCGCCGACTGGGCGATCGCGCTGCTGGACAAGCCGGATCTGGGGCCGCTGCGGCTGTTCAACTGTATGTTGCTGATGCTGATCGGTTGGCGGGCGATGGGTCTGTTCCGCCCCGAGCAGTGTCTGCCGTTCTTCGAACTGCTGGGTCGATACTCGATCCAGGTGTTCTCCTTCCATGCCGTGCTGCTCTATACCCTGCAGCACACCACCGGCACTGTGCGCGAGGTGGGCGCGGGCTGGTTCAGCCTCTATACCCTCGCGCTGGTGCTTTGCCTGTTGATTCCGGTTGTCGTTGCCCGCCGTCGGCAGCGTCAGCCCAACCGGCGTCTGCTCTCGACCCGGCTCGGCTAGCGACCAGGCTTTTAGCTAGCCCGGCAGAGCGCGGGTTCCTCGGCGCTGTCGGCCGGTCCCCTCTCGGGCAGATCGACCAACTGCATAAACAGGGCGGGCGTGGCCAGTACCAGCGACAGCTCGGTGTCGTTCAGCCAGGACAGCGCCTGCTGCCGGTCTTCGGCATCGAGCAGCTTGACCCGGGCCAGCGCCGCATTGGCCTGGAACTCCGAACGCGCCTCCTCCAGCGCCGGGTCGGGGGTCAGTGCCAGATGGCGAGCGACCAGGGCTTTCGAAGTCAACTGCTGCTCCAGTGTCGGTGTGCTCCCGACCTGTTCCTCGTACCAGGGCAGCAGCCCATCCTTGATCTCCACCACCTTGGGCCGTTGCGATTCTTCCGGTGTACGCAGAATTCCGATTCGGCGGAACCAGGCACCGATGCCGAGTGACCCGGTCAGTGCCGACAGCGGCACCGAAAGCACCAGGCCGAAGATCGCCGGTGACAGCCAGGCCAGCAGGGCCAGGGAGTTGGACCAGGCGATCAGCGCCAGCATCAGGCCGGCCAGGGTGTGCCAGCGGTGGCGGTAGATCAGCTGCAGCCAGGGCAGGCTGCCGTCCTGGCGACGCTGCGGGTTCCAGCCGCTGTCGCGACCGAGCAGGATGGAGGCCACCGCGCCGCAGTGGATGCACATCATGATCGGCGCGATGGCGGCGGACAGCAGCGCTTCGCCGAGGATGCTGCCGCTCAGGCGCAGCAGGCCACCGGCATCGCGCCGCAGGCGGCTCGACAGCATGAACAGCAGGCTGCCGAGAATCTTCGGTATGAACAGGATCGTCATGGTCAGGATGAACAGGCGCACCGCTCGCGGTGCGTCCTGACGCGGCCAGGTCGGAAACAGCGAAAAATCGACGCCGAAATACTCCGGGCGGATGTACTGCGCCTGCAGCGCCAGGGTGATACCGACCAGGATCAGTGCCAGCCAGAGCGGCGAGGAGAGGTAGGACATGATGCCGGTGAGCAGGTGCATGCGGCTGATCCAGTGCAGGCCGCGGCTGCCGATCACCTTGATATGTTGCAGGTTGCCCTGGCACCAGCGCCGGTCCCGAATCGCCAGATCGAGAATGGAGGGCGGGCACTCCTCGTAGGAACCGGGTAGATCGTCGGCGATCACCACCTTCCAGCCCGCACGGCGCAGCAGCGCCGCTTCGACGAAGTCGTGGCTCATGATGGTGCCGCCAAAGGGAGGCTTGCCCTTCAAACGGGGCAGACCGGCGGCGTTCATGAACGCTTCCCGGCGGATGATGGCGTTGTGGCCCCAGAAGTTGCCCTCGGGGTTGGTCCAGCAGGCCAGACCGCTGCCCACCACCGGGCCGTAGACCCGGTTGGCGAACTGCTGCAGGCGGGCGATCAGGCTGGTGCCGTTGATCAGGCGCGGGATGGTCTGGATCAGCCCAGCCTCGGGGTCCTGCTCCATGCGATAGACCAGTTCGGTCAGTGTGAACGCGGACATCAGACTGTCGGCATCGAGCACCACCAGGTAGTCATAACGGGAACCCCAGTGGCGGCAGAACTCGGCCACGTTGCCGGCCTTGCGGTCGATGTTGTAGCGGCGTCGGCGGTAGTGGATGCGGGCGGCGTGCCCCAGGCGTTGACGCAGCAGGGTGACCGCCTGCTCCTCTTCGAGCGCGCGTCGCGGATCGCGGGTGTCGCTGAGCAGCACCCAGTCGAACCAGTTGGCCGCACCGCAGTCGGTCAGCTCCTGTACCATCGCTTCGATCGCGGCGGCCAGGTGAGCGGGATCCTCGTTGTAGCAGGGGATCAGTACGGCGGTGTGTCCCCGTGGGCGGAACAGCTCGTGGCGGATGGGGTTGCGCAGCAGTCGGCACTGGCGCACGAAGCCGAAAACGGCGCTGACGGCGGCCAGCGCGATCCAGCCGAAGGTCAGGATGAACAGCCCCAGCATGGCGTACTCCAGCGGGGTGGTGCCGCCGAGCGCGAGCACCGAGTACATCTCGTAGCCGCCGAGCCCGAGCAGCGCCCAGGCTGTACCCAACAGGGTCCAGCGCACAAGATGCTGCTGCACTGTGCGCCGGGCAAGATCGCTGCGGGGTGCCGGGCGTTGGCGCAGATCCTGCGCCGGCATCGGGGCCGGACGAGGCTCCGGCATGCCCGGGGCAAACCTTGTCGTCATCGTGCGGTCCAGCGGTAGAGCCAGGTTTCGGATGGGCGCTGGTCATCGAAGTGGAGTTCGAGTCTGAGCTCCGACAGCGTTTCCTCCTGGGGATCGAACTCGAAACTGACGCGATAGCCGTTGTTCGCCGGATTTTCCCGTACCACCAGATTGCGGGTGGTGCCGGCGGAGCTGGACAGGCGCGCCTTGGGCAGGGACGTGGGCTTTTCATCACCGGGTACGGGGATGTTGTAGTCGATCACGAACAACCGGCGCGGGGTGGCCCCGGCGACATCGGCGCGGCCGCTGCGGGTTGCCTGTACCCGCACCTCGCCCGGCTGCAGGCGGGGCTCGACACCCCAGGTCAGACGGTAGGAGTAGCTGTACTGGCTGCCCGCCTCGATCGGCTCCGCCGGTTGCCAGAAGGCGACGATGTTGTCGTGGATCTCGGCATTGGTGGGGATCTCGGTCAGCACCACGGCGCCGCGGCCCCAGTCGCCCAGCGGCTCGACCCACAGGCTCGGGCGTTTTTCATAGTGCGCCTCGAGATCCTGATACTGGGCGTAGTTGCGGTTGCGCTGGATCAGACCGAAGCCGATCGGCGAGGTGTCGACGAAGGCGCTGACCTGCAGTGACGCGGGGTTGGCCAGCGGCCGCCACAACCGTTCGCCGCGGCCATTGACCATCAGCAGTCCATCGGAATCGTGTACCTCCGGGCGGAAATCGTCGACCTGCTCGCGGCCGTTGAGCGAGAAGAAGTACATGCTGGTGCCCGGAGCGAGGCCGACCTTGGTCAGCGTGGTGCGCGGGAACAGGGTCGCCTGCACATCCATGACGGTATTGACCCCCGGACGGATGGTGAAGCGGTAGGCGCCGGTGGTGCTCTTGCTGTCGAGCAGGGCATGAACCACGATGGAGTTGGCCAGGTTGCTCGGTTTCTCCACCCAGAACGCCTTGAACACCGGGAACTCTTCGCCCTCGGCGGCGCCGGTTTTCAGCGCCAGCCCCCGCGCCGACAGGCCATAGACCTGATCCCGCCCCAGCGAGCGGAAGTAGCTTGCGCCCTGGAACACCACCAGTTCATCCCAGATGCCGGGCTTGTTCAACGGCGTGTGCAGGCGCAGCCCGGCGTAGCCGATATCCTCCGGCGGCAGGCTGAACTCGAAGCGGTCGTCGAGGGTGAACTGCTCTGGGTCATAGGCCAGGTGCGTGGCCTGGTCGTCCTCGATCAGGGCGATCTCGACCGGCTCGCTGTAATAGAAGCCGCGATGGAACATCTGCATCCGGTAGGGGACGGAGTCCTCGGCCCAGATCGCCTTCTCCGGCCGGTAGCGAATGGCACGATACTGGTCGTAGCTCAGGTCCTTCAGCGAGTCCGGGACCGGCGCGGGGGTGGTCCTGAACGGGCGCTTGGCCAGATCGCGGGCGATGTTCTGTACGGTGTCGCGGGAAAACTCGCCGCTTTTGGCAAACTGCACGGCGGCCGCTGCCTGCTGCGACAGGGTGGCCGAAAGAAGCAACAAACCGGCCAGAATGGGGCGGTAGAATCGGATACGACTGCCGGTAGTCGGCGGTAAGGCTCTGGAGATGAAAGTCATGCGTGGTCCGCGTCTCGGTATCACAAACTCGTTTACAAGCGACCTCGCCGTGCTTCGGGCACAGGCAGGGAGCGCACCAAGGGATATGCTTAGTAGCGACGAACAATGAGCGGCAAAGGTATACGCGCCCGATTCCGCCCGGGCGCATTGACGCGTTCGGGCAGGAGGACCTGGAGGGCAGGTCCTGTCAGGCGGCAGCCATTATACGCCGTTTTTTGCAGTGCAATAGATAGCCCATGCTAAATTCCAAGACGCTTTGGTCCGGTTATTCGGCAAAAAGTTTCATGCTTAGAGCCTGTTTGCGCTCTTACTGCAAAACGACCAGCTTGCGCTTGGCTTCGATCTCTTCGATGCGGCTACGGGTGGCCTTGATAAAGGCCTGGCCGGCGGCGTCACGTGCGGCGGCCTTGTCCTGCTCGCGCAGAAAGGCCTGGGTGATCAGCTTTTGCCGCGTGTCCAGCCAGGCGTTCTGCTCTTTCAACTCCTCGATCCTGGCGTCCCGGGGCAGGAAGTCGAGCATGTCCTGGAACAGCACGAACAGCTGCGCGTCGTACAGGTAGGAGATGTTGGAGAGTATCTGGCTGCGACGTGCGGGGGAGGTGGCTTTTGCATAGTCGTCATGCAGTTGTGCCAGCGGCTCCTCCAGGCTCGGGAACCAGTCCAGCTCTTCGCTCAGCCCTTTGGCGATCTGTTCGTTGCGGCTGAGCGGCTTGGGTTTGGCGGCCTGCGTAGCGGTCGGGGCGGACGCCTCCTGCGCGGGCTTCTCGTTGATATATGGAATGGAGGGGAGAGAGTCGCAGCCGCTGAGCACGGCGGTCGCCAGCAGCAGGCTGCCGATCTGGGTGAAGTGCCTGAAAGTCATATTAAGGAAGTGTCCCTGTTAACCTTGGTCAAGCGTCGCATTCTATCGCAATTCGCTTGGATCGGGGGCCTGTTCCGGAATCTCCCGCTGGATTATGAAGGCAGGGAGAGGTATTGCTGTCCGGGACCGTCGGAGGCATGGATGCCGACGCCGAGCGTACACGGATGTATTCATAGCGTGTCCCGGACAGCAATACCTCTCC
>Ga0214472_10000775_pt1 | contig 38442 bp, 40 predicted proteins | sample RVTome_6_FD_207662 | JGI IMG/M metagenome (GOLD analysis project Ga0214472, IMG submission 207662) | Soil microbial communities from uranium-contaminated site in the Upper Colorado River Basin, Wyoming, United States - RVT140D175 | ecosystem: Environmental > Terrestrial > Soil > Contaminated >...
TTCCGTATTTGCGTCCCCGGTAGGAATCGAACCTACATCGGGAGATTAGAAGTCTCCAGTTCTATCCATTGAACTACGGGGACGTGGCTATATATTACACAAACGCGCCATAAATTACAGATTTTTTCTTTTTATCTCTCTATACCTAAAACAGCCAGTAATGTGGTCGTTAACCATTCCGACTGCTTGCATATGGGCGTAAATGATTGTTGGGCCGAGAAATTTAAACCCTCGTTCCTTCAAGTCCTTTGCAAACACCTCGGCTTCCCTTGTTAGGGCCGGCAAGCCCCTTAAAGACCTCCTCTTTCCGTCAATGGATTTATCGCCGACAAAACCCCACATATATTTACTGAAAGTGCCGAACTCTTTTTGGATCTCTAAGAATTTTTCGGCGTTGTTTATCGTTGCTAATATTTTTAATCTGTTTCTGATTATAGCGCTGTTTACCAAAAGCTTCTTAACTTCACGACTTCTAAATTTCGCAACTTTCTTGGGGTCAAAGTCGGCGAAAGCTTTTCTGTAACCTTCTCTTTTGTATAGAACCGTTCGCCATGAAAGTCCGGCCTGCGCACTTTCTAAGACCAAGAATTCAAACAGTTTACGGTCATTTTTTACAGGCACACCCCACTCCTTGTCATGGTATTGAATCATCAACCTATCACCAGCCGGCCATTCGCAGGATTTTCTTCCCATAATTTAGACAATATAACAAAAGTTTGTGATTTAAAAAATGTTTGCGACAGCTTTGTAAATGGGATAATGTAGTTGAACGCGCGCTTAGCTCAGTGGTAGAGCAACTCGTTTACACCGAGTAGGCCGGGGGTTCGATACCCTCAGCGCGCACTCGTAACTTGGGCGAGTGGTGGAATGGTAGACACGCGGCGTTCAGGGCGCCGTCACCGCAAGGTGGTGGGAGTTCAAATCTCCCCTCGCCCACATGTCTCTTCTGGATCAAATTAAAATTCTCTACGAAGACGAGGATGTGGTCGTTATAAACAAACCTTCCGGGCTTATCGTTCATTCTGACGGCAAAACATCTGAGCCCAGCGTGACAGATTGGGTTATTGAGAAATATCCTGAAGCCGAAAATGTCGGGGAACCTTTAATTATGAATAGAGAAGTAAGAGTTAAGAATAAAGAATCTACTCCTAATTCTAAATTCCTAACTAATAATTTCACAATCCTTCGGCCAGGCATTGTTCACAGAATTGACAGAGAGACTTCGGGTGTTCTGGTTCTTGCTAAGAACCAAGAGGCGTTTGAGTTTTTGAAAAAGCAATTTCAGAACCGGGAAGTTGAAAAAATTTACCACGCATTTGTTTGGGGCGATATTAAAAAAGATGAAGGGACGGTAAACCGATCTATAGGAAAAAGTAAAAAAGATTTCAGGCAATGGTCGGCGCAAAGAGGAGCGAGGGGGGAGATGCGCGAGGCAATTACTGAATACAGAGTCTTAAAACGAAGCAGAGAAATCACTTTCCTTGAAATTAGGCCCAAGACTGGCAGGACTCATCAAATTAGAGTTCATATGAAAGCTGTAAATCACCCACTGCTTTGTGATAGCCTTTATTCGCCCAAACATCCTCCGGAGCTTGGGTTGAAGAGACTGGCTCTCCATGCTTACGGTTTAAAATTCCGGAATTTTAAAGGTGAAATTATAGAAATAAAAGCACCTTACTCTGAAGATTTTGAGAGAGCTTTGGAGCAATTTGAGAGTTTGCCTAAATAATGGTGTCGTGCTAAAGTTTTCCCACTAAAATGGAAACGAAAACAATGAAATTTACTCCGGTTGATGTTATAGCTAGACAAAAGCTTGGAATTCGGGCAGGCGACATGGTCAAGGTTTTTCAGAAAATTCAGGAAAAAGGGAAGACACGCCTACAGGTTTTTGAAGGTTTGGTCCTTGCGGTCAAGCACGGATTTGAGCCGGGAGCGACATTTACCGTTCGCCGGATTGCAAGCGGAGTGGGAGTTGAAAAAATTTTTCCTCTCTATTCTCCCATGATTGAAAAAATTGAAATTACCAGACGTTCCAAAGTCAGGCGCGCAAAACTCTATCATATTCGCGAGAAGGCGGCCAAAGAAATTAAGAGACAAATGAGAAATGTTCAATTCGTTCCTGCTTCTGACGAAGAAGAAGTTGCTAAACCTCAAGAATCTCCAGAAGAAACTCCAAAAGTTAAGGAGGAAGAAGCAGTATAGGAGAAAGCGGAAGTGTAAAACAAAAGCTGGGGATTCACGGGTGGTTTTTTCTTCCTGTTGAGTTGGTAGACGCTATCCCCTTGAGCAAGAAATATAATAAAGTTAGAATATAACCATGAGAAAGAAAGGAGCAAAACCAAAAAGAAAAATTAAAATTAAATGGTCTTCAAATTTTGCATACGGAGTTGGTCTTTTAGTTACAGATGGCTGTCTTTCTCCCGACGGTCGGCATATAACTTTTGTATCTAAAGAAATAGAGCAAATAGAAAATTTCATGAAGGCTTTTGACATCAAGGGAATAAAAATTGGTATAACGCGCTCAGGGTACAATGAAAGTACTGCACACAGGGTTCAGTTTGGTGATGTGGTTTTCTATCGTTTCCTTGAGAGCATAGGATTAACTCCAGCAAAATCTAAAACTATTGGCGAAATTGATATTCCGAAAAAATATTTACTCGATTTTTTACGAGGTTGTTTTGATGGAGATGGAACATTTTATTCATACTGGGATCCCCGTTGGAAGTCGAGCTTCATGTTTTACAGTGAATTCATATCCGCAAGTAGAAAGCATATATCATGGATCCAAAACAAACTTTACAGAGCTATCAAAATCAAAGGTCATGTTACAAATGATAGAAAAGGGACAACTATTCAATTGAAATATGCAAAGAAGGAATCATTAAGGTTGCTAAGACAATTATATTCGGACAAAACAGGGCTTTGTTTAAAAAGAAAAAAGTTGAAAATTGATAATGCTTTGGCTATAGTTGGTGAACATTTGTAATGCGCGGGTGGTGTAATAGTAGCCACGCAGGATTGAGGTTCCTGTGCCGCAAGGCGTGGAGGTGCAATTCCTCTCCCGCGCACAATATAAAACCCTTGTTTTATATTTGTATGGTGCCCATAGTTTAATGGTAGAACTCCAGCTTGTGGAGCTGGTCGCGAGAGTTCGATTCTCTCTGGGCACCCAAGTTAGCGTATCTTATAACAAATGAGCAATATGCTAAATGGTGAGTGGTTAACTATTGGTCCGGTAGCAACAAGTGCCGAGAATATTTCACGCTTTCGCGGAAACTAAAGAATGATGTTAAAACCTATCTCTTAGAAAACGAAAATATAACGCACATACTCGTTATTCAAGAATGCGTAAAACATTTGATAGCGACTTGTCTAGGTAAGACACATGGAAGAAGTTAGAATCTATAATCTTTAGGTTGAAGAACTATAACAAGTTGTATATTATTGTGATATATGAAGAAATCTATAGTTATTTTTGGACTGGCATTAATGATGGCACTTCCGGTCAGTGCGGCTACGCCACTCACGGGGAAAGTTATTGCTCTGGATGCGGGGCATGGCAACGAAGAAACTGGTGCGGTTGGGATCTGTAATGGAGTGGAAGTTGTTGAGGCGGATGTGAATCTGGCGGTGCGAGCAGAATTAAAAACATTGATTGAAGCCGGAGAGGGTGCAGTACATGAAGTAGCTCAACTTTCTTCTAGACAAGATAGAGTGGCGGATGCAGAAGGTGTTGGTTCTGATGTGCTTATCTCCATCCATCACAATGGATCGTCGAATACTTCAGCGGACTATACTCAAAGTTTTGTGACACAAAGAAATGACAAAATCTTTGCAGGTTATATTCATCCAAAACTAGTTGATGCGTTACAACTTCCTAACAAGGGAATCAAAAACGACGGCTATGGTATGACGGTGTACGGGTCCCTCCCCGGTGTTTTGACAGAATCTTACTTCATTACCAATACTGATGCGGCGTGTGATTTCTTGGATTATCAGAATGGAGCGACTAACACTCGTGTGCAGAAAGAAGCACAGGCGATGTATGACGGATTGGTAGCTTACTTCTCTGCAAATACTGGAAGTGGCGGAGGTGGCAATGGCAAGGGAAGAAATAAATAACAACAATTTAGAAAAAGCTCACCAATCGGTGGGCTTTTTCTATTCTTCCCTATTGTTCCATGTCTGTGGAAATTCTTGAACGTCCTTAGAACCGAACATTTTGTAATGCATTTAAAGATTAAAGAATGACATACGCGCATCTTTAAAATAGTGTTAAACTAATTCAATCAAAATTTTTTTCTTGTATAATTACTTTATGGAAAAAACAAAAACTAAAGAATTTGGCCTCATATTTTGGGTTCATGCCGGCTTGCTAATTCCCGCATACCTCTCACCTCTATTAGTAAGTTGGAAGATTATTTTGGCAGGCATTGTCGCTGTCCGCTTGCACTATATTCCACTTAAAGGACAATGCATATTTACTCGATGGGAATTCGGGAAAGGTAGCAATATCAATTTTGTTCACCACTACTTACAAAAAAGTATTTCCTAATGTAGATTCTGAGAGAGCTAGATTTTTTATAAGGGTCACTATCCCCATTACACTACTTTCAATGGGGTTTATTTCTCAAGAGTTATTTAACTTCAGCCCGTTCTTCCATGGTTTTTGACCCCATTTAATGAGGGATTGTATTCTTGACGATGCCTATCCGTGCTGTATGCTTACGGTAGCGGAGATCTTTTACCGCTTTCCTCTGATGTGAGGTTAGAATGACGGAAAAAGACAAAAGGGCTAACGATGGGCTGATTGAGGTCTTGGACCTCATTGATCGATACGAGCTCTTGAAAAATCTTCAAAGTGAGGAAGGGGTCGAAATCATAGAAGGGTTGGAGCGCCACGCCAATCGAAAAAATCACTACTTCGGTTGTACCAAGATTGTCCCCCAGCTGGGTTGTAATTGTGGTAGGGATATGGCGAATAAATTTCTAGCCGATCCCTCCTCCCCCTAAACCCCCCGGACGTACACAACGGACGGGGGGTTCTCGCTTATTAAAACTCACAGAGGCGAAATTATTAGTGATTTTTTTGTCGTGTATAATTCAAACATGTCAAACTCTCATCACAAAAAGGCTCACTCGATGCTAGGATAATTGTCGGCTTTTTAATGATATTTATAGTTGCTGTTATTTTAGGCATCAATAGTAAAGAACAAAACTAAGGCTTGCCCTTTCAAGAAAGCGGAGAGGAGCGGTTGCTTGTAAACCAAGAGGAAAGTGAAGAGGGAGGCAGTTTCTACTGTAAATAGTTTTGAAAAGGCTTAGGGTGTTTTTGATACATTTTTTATTTTGCGCGCAATCAGAAAAGTAAATTCTTGACAGCATGATTTTAAAATGTATTCTGGCAGTGGTTGAACCTTGGAATAGGAGGATGGATGCAAGAGCCATTCCACCATTTGAGGGCGGAAGATGGGTTTAGTCTGATCACTAAGAACATCTCTATTCTAGAGGATGGTGATGCCCCCGAGAGTGATAAGAGGCAAGCGCTGGCAGGGCTCGTAATCATTGCAGAAGAAAGAAGACACACGTTCTACTGCAAAGTTGGCACAGAGTTTGAGTGCGATTGCGGTCTGCAGAAAGCCACCGATTACCTCAATAGTTGAAATTCTCAAGGTTAACCCCCACATGCAGGAGCAGGTGGGGGTTGATGATTATTTCATTTGATTTGCATTGTATAATAGGAACATGAATGACGAACAGCATAAAAAAATACGTTTTTTTAGCTGGATCATCGCGGCTCTCATCGTCGCTTTTATTGTTACTGTAATTTGGACAACTGACGACAAATCCGATTTAAACAAACAGGCTCCACTCCAAGGTGTTAATGAAAGAGAAGATTCAGGAGAAAGTTTGTCCGAAGATGTTCCGATGGCAGTTTCCCCAAGTTCTACTAGCCGCAACGCTGCTCTGAAAGTTTTTAAAGATTTTCTGACCAAGGCCGAAGCTCATGACATTGAAGGGGTACGGGCTCTAACCTACAAACAGTCGGAAGCCTGTGCTGACTTGGAGCGCCAAGAGGAGTGCTTCGCTCTTATGGACAATGTGGTGGAATTCGGCAAGGAAGTAAAAGAAGAAGAATATGTCAATCTCTGGGAAGATAAAAGTCAGATAATCCTCACAACCGAGGCGAGGCGTGACAGTTTCCAGCAATCGGAAGGTTATTTAAGAGGATATATTTATTTTGTCCGTGATAGCTTCACGGGTTCCATAAAAGTTCTTGCTTTCGAGCCCAATCGCGGATGGTTCTACAAATCTAAAGACACAGACACTGCTGACTTTGTTGAACACAAACTTCAGGATGAAATAAAAGACTCCGACAGGGATGGCCTGACTGATTTTCAAGAGTCCTGTCTCGGTTCGTACTTTGACAGCCCCGATTGCACAAATACAAATCCAAACGAACGTGATACGGACGGTGACGGTTGGTGGGATGGGGTTGAGTTTTATTTCAATAAATAAAGTGTCAGGCGGTAACAACAAAAAACCCAACTCTCAATTTGAAACGGCCACTTTTGGTGCGGGGTGTTTTTGGGGGGTGGAGGAAGCTTTCAGGACTCTCCCCGGGGTTGTGAGTACCGAAGTCGGCTACATGGGTGGACATGCCGATAACCCTACTTACGAGAAAGTTTCAACTGACACTACGGGACATGCGGAGGTTGTGCAAATTAAGTATGAACCACATACTATCTCCTACTCGGATCTCCTGACTAAGTTCTGGAATGCCCACGACCCGACCACCCCCAATCGCCAAGGACCGGATGTGGGAAGCCAATACCGCTCTCTTATTTTATTTCACACGCCCGAGCAGGAAAAGCTTGCTCGAGAGAAAAAAAAGGAAATGGAAAAATCAGGCGGATTCGACAGAGCTATTGTTACGGAAATCGCGCCAGCTGGGGTATTCTACAGGGCTGAGGATTACCACCAGAAATATTTAATGAAACGTGGCTTGGCAACTTGCCACATATAGAACATTCATCATGTCTTGGTTCATCTTTGCTGTTCTTTCCGCACTCTTTCTCTCGGCGTCCTCAATTACTGAAAAACGTGCTCTTCTCAGGGTTCACTCTATTGATCTTTCGGCGGCTTTGGCTTTCGTCAACCTCATTATCGCCGCGCCATTTCTGTTTTTTATTGAATGGGCTAGGGTATCCGTTTCCATCCTTTTCCTGATATTCGGTGCGGCTCTTGTTACCGCCGTGGCGTTTTATCTTATTGCCAAGGCAATGAGGCATTTGGAAATTAGTTTTGTCGCCCCTCTTCTGGCTCTGACCCCCGGCTCAACCGCTCTCGCCGGATTCTTGGTTCTGGGGGAAGCACTCTCACGAATTGATGTTTTGGGAATTATTTTTATGATTATCGGCTCTTACATTCTCGCCCTTGAGCCGCATCATGATTTTCTTCAACCCATAAGAACATTCGTCCGTTCCCGCTACGTCAAATTCGTGCTAATTTCCCTCGTTCTCTATTCTCTTGGAGCAACACTGGACAGAGCAATCGTTTTTGATTTCGAAGTGCCCATAGCCAATTACATGTTTTTCGTCCACCTGTTCGTCGCTGTTTTGTATTTGCCTATGATTGCGGTTTTGGGAATCGGCGGAGAAGGGGTCAGGCGAGGATTCAAACTAGAAACTAAAAACATTATCTTCATCTCGATTTTTACCGTTCTGTATAGACTGTTTCAAATGTACGCACTCTCGCTCGCTTTTGTCGGACTTGTTTCAGCTATTAAAAGAAGTTCATCGTTTTTCACCACCTTAATAGGTGGAGAGCTTTTTCATGAAGGACGGTTGGGAAGAAAACTGATCGCCTCACTCATCATAATTTTTGGAGCAACATTGATTGTCTTTTGATCACGTGCGGAATTTCCCGCCCCGCCCTGGCGGGGCGAAGAGGAAAGCAGGGAGTCCCGCGAAGCGGGACGAGCGTTGAGAACCGAGAGGTTTTCAAAAATGAAGACACCTCGCAGCTTGCTACGAGGAGATTCATTTTTTGTTGACCTGTTTTTTACTCTTGTTATAATTGCCTTAGTCCCCCTGTTCTGTTTTTATATATTGTCGAAGTGCTCTCTCACCCCCTAGACAGGAGTTTAAACTCATGAATCAGAGTGGCCGAAATCGTGCGGTGGGAGCGTCAGCAAGTGGCGCCAACGGAGACGGAGGAAGTTCGGCAAACGAAAACCCGTTGCCCCAATTCACGCGGGGCCAGGTTCAGAGTCTGTTGCGTGGCAAGAAGGAGTACTCGCAGTACGTGTACTCCGTGGGACCTGATGGGCACTCATACCGAGTGCGAGTGAGTGACTGCGTGACGCTCGGACTTGCATGAAGAGCGTCGGGGGCGAGCCAATGGTTCGCCCCTTAGCCTTTTACAGATTAGGGGTTAGGATAGGTTCACGTCCGTATGGAGTATGTGTATGTAAGAAGCACTCCGTCTTGACGTCTAACAATGGAGAAAGTTTCGAAGAAAATTGAAGATGAATTTATGGCCGCGTATGAAGAGCTTTCCGACTCGCTTTTCAGGCTCTGCTATTTCAAAACTTCAAAACGTGAAGTGGCTCTTGACCTGGTACAGGAGGGGTTCCTGAAAACTTGGCAACATGTCGTTCGCGGCGGAGAAATTCGGAACATGAAGTCGTTTATATATCAGGTGGTGAATAATTTAATAATTGACTACTATCGCAAGAAAAAAAGTTTCTCTCTGGACAGTCTTGCGGAAGAAAAAAATTTTGATCCGTCGGGAGATGATCATGAGAGTATAGAAAAAGAAGCGGAGATAGAAATTGTTAGAAAAGTCATCTTGAAACTAGAACCCACATATCAAGAAGTCATGGTATTAAGATACGTGGAGGGGCTTACTATTAAAGAAATAACGGAAATTGTAGGGGAGAGCGAGAACGTTGTTTCCGTGCGCCTGCACAGAGCAACTGAAAAAGCAAAAAAATTTTTCAAGCATGGATAATTTAGAAAAACAACTTAAAAGCTTCAAGGAGAACGCTCTTTCAAAAAAAGAGAAAGCGGTTATTCGCACTCGAATTATGGAGGAGATGAAACTTAATCCCACCCCTGTTTTGTCACCGTTTTCTTGGATGGTGTTTGTGGTGCGACATAAGGTCGTGGTTTTAGCCACCTTCGTTTTTCTCTTAGCCGGAGGTATTTCCGCCACCGCCGAGGGGTCTCTTCCTGGTGATTTTCTATATCGTTTCAAGACAGGAGTGAATGAAGGTGTCAGAGGTTGGTTTGCTCAGGGAGAAAATGAAAAGGCTGAATGGCAGTTGTCTTTGGCGGGTAGAAGGCTCAATGAAATCTCCGTCTTGGCAAAAGAGAAGCGGCTTTCGGAAGAACAAAGGATTGCTCTGAAAGAACAGATAAATGAACATACGAATAAAGCTCTGGGCTCTCTACCCGAGGAAGTCAGTGAAGTTCCGTCTGACGAAAGGAAATCAATGCTTCCTGAAGAGGTGATTACATCTGAAATAAAAATTGGATTAAGCGCAAGTGACTCTGGCGTGACAGGTCAGATTGGTGCAGAGTTGGAGATGGCGGAAACCGACAAACTCGGAGACAGCCTTGATTATGGAGAGCGTTTGGAAAAGATTCGTGAAAGGTTAGAGAGTCTTCAAAAAGAACTCAAGAGATTGAGAGATGGCAATAAGGACCCGCGCTTCATTCGTTTGCGAGTTCTATCATTAAAAGCGAGAGGGGCACTCGTGGAATCGGAATACTTCATGTTCAAAAAGCAAGACTCGAAATCTCTTGATGAAGCAGAAAATTTCTTAAGTGAAGCAGAAAATTTACTCAGAGGAATCTCAGAAAAAGTATCTACTAAAAGGGAAGTTGAAGGTCAGGAGTCAGCTGTTATAGAGGGACTCACCACGGAAAATAAAAGAGGGGAGGAAAGAGAGACTTTTAACAAACAAACTGAAGAGACAGATTTACGCGCTCCGGAAGATTCTGACACGGAAAGAGAATAAAAAGTAAGAAAGAATGTTATAATGCGTCTAACACATAGTGAAGAAGTTAAAAGATAATTGTAGTGAAAACAAATGAATGAGGATGTAAAAGCAAAAACTTGGAGATATGTGCCGGCCCTTCTCATCACACTCTCCGCCTTTCTCTTCGTGCAAGTTGTAAGTGATGTGAAAGCCTATCGCTATATAGGCGGTGGTGTTATTCCAAACAATATCATCTCTGTATCAGGAGAGGGAGAGGTGTTCGCTGTTCCAGACGTGGCAACGGTCTCTTTTTCCGTAGTCCAAACACAAAAAGATGTCCAGACGGCGCAAAGAATGGCGACAGAACAAATGGATAAGGTTTTGGAAAGAATTAAGTCTCTTGATATTGAAGACAAAGACATTAAAACTGTCGGCTATAATGTTTATCCGCGATACGAGTACACACAAGAAATATGTTCCGCAATATACCCTACAGTCTGCCCTCCTGGCCGGCAGGTAATAACGGGCTATGAAGTTTCCCATCACATTGAACTCAAGATAAGGGATACCAATAAGTCCGGAGAGGTGCTGGGTGCCTTGGGCGAATTGGGAGTTGCGAATCTGAGCAGTTTAAGCTTTACAATTGACGATGAGAAAAGCCTCTTGCGCGAAGCAAGGCAGATGGCCATTGAAAACGCCAAAGACAAGGCCAAGGAATTGGCCAAAGATCTTGACGTCCGGCTAGTGAGAATCGTTAATTTCTCGGAATCAGACTATCCAACCCCCATCTATTTTAGAGCCGAGTCTGCGGCTTCGGGCATGGGAGGAGATTTTGCAGGGACTCCGAGCGTGCCGGAAGGAGAAAACAGGATTGTTTCAAACGTTACGATAACCTACGAGATAAGGTAATTTTAGAATTCAGTAAATAGTAGTAAGCAGAAAATTAATTCACCAATATCCCCCGCGCTAGCGGGGGATATTGGTGAACGCTATTCTTCTATGTCGTTAGTCTTTGACCTCAACCCCCATATTTCTTGCAGTCCCTTCAACTATTCTCATCGCACCTTCAATGTCGTTTGCATTCAGGTCGGGCATCTTTGTCTCAGCAATTTCTTTAATTTGTGTTTTAGTCAGTTTGCCGATTTTGGAGGTGTTTGGTTTTCCGGAGCCTTTTTCCAATCCCAGAGCTTTTAGAATGAGACCCGATGTTTTCGGCGTTTTTAATATAAAAGTGAAGCTCCTATCTTCAAAGACGATAATTTCGGCTGGTATCATCTGGCCGGGCATATCTTTAGTAGCTTCATTAAACTTGGTTATAAATTCTCCAATGTTAATACCGGCCTGACCAAGAATCGGACCAGCAGGCGGGGCTGGGGTGGCCTTTGCCCCCGGCATGATTATTTTGAGTTTTTTAGCGACCTTTTTTGCCATGGATAAAAAAGACTACTCTATATTTTCTTGACTTGCAAGAAGTCCAACTCAACAGGAGTTTCTCTGCCGAACATTGAAACTAGTACCTTGACCTTGCCTTTCTCCTGGTCAATCTCCTTCACCTTGCCCTCCAAGTCCTTAAATGGTCCGTCAATAATCATGACTGAATCATCAATCACAAGTTCAACTGCATGCATCGGCTTATCGGCATTTATTCTAACAAAGATGTCTTCAACCTCTTTTTTATCCAAAGGGACGGGGTATACTCCCGAGCCGACAAAACCTGTTACACGGGGGGTGTTTCTAACGACATACCAGGAATCATCCGTCACAACCATATCAACCAAGACATAGCCTGGATAAATTTTTTCTTCCTCTTCCACCCTCTTTCCTCCCTTCACCTTAATTGTTTTTTCAGTAGGAACGATTACGTTAAAAATTCTGTCTTCCATACCTAAGGACTCCACTCTTTGTTTGAGGTTTCGCATCACCGCATTTTCGTAGCCGGCATAAGTATGTATGGCGTACCAATTTCTACCTTCTTGTATCTTTTGTTTACTCATAGGTTAAATGTGAAAATACGGATGTGCGAGTTTATAAAGTGCCGACCTCATTAGACAACCACCTGTTCAAGAAGGAATGAGAATATAAAATCAAAAAGTCCTAAATAAAAAGCGACAATTATGGAAATGGCAACGACAATAACAGTAAAAGCAATAGCTTGCTTTTTTGTTGGCCAGGAAACGTGCTTCATTTCTCCCTTAGTTTCCCGAATGTAGTCTAGTAGTCTCATTTAAGTTGATAAGTTGGATAAGTCTAATTAATGACTGGGGCGGGGTTATGAAAAATATAGTCGCTTTGCTCCTTTATCCCTTTCTACAACCCCAGCCCCAGAGGCCACAAGCCCTCGCGCTTCGCCCATCAAGGGTTGGCCTATTCGGCCACGCGCTCGGTCCAGACTGGGGCGGGGTTATGAAAAATATAGTCGCTTTGCTCCTTATTTTTCTATAAAAAAACGCCCCCGGGCGTAAATTTATAATACATCCTGGAAATTAAAACGCAAGGTTAGTTTATTGGGTAGTTTGAATTCGAGCTGGCTCAAAAAATAAGTCTGTGGTAGTCTAAGTACCCAGAACCCATCTACTTAACCAGGAGCCTTTATGTATGCAAGGATCTACGTGGGATGCTCTTTAACGAACGCCCCTGAGAGCTTCGATGTTGAAGTGGAAGCTCTCAAGGGTCAGTTAAGGCAGGCTGGACACGAAGTGCTGGAGTTTTTCGGTCGAAGCCCAGGAGACCCGAGGGATGTCTACAAGACAGACATCCATGATCGCGTGGCGAAATGCGAGATGTCCCTAGCAGTTTGCGATTGGCCATCCATCGGCTTGGGGTGGGAGTTGGGAACCGCGGTTGAAAAATACCGCAAGCCCACTCTAGCAGTTGCAAAAAGAACTTCGGTTGTAACAAGATTTGTGTTCGGAGCGGAATGCGAGTTGAATTTGAACTTTCAATTCCGACGCTACGACGACATGAGCGAGATTGTATTAATGGTCGCAAGTTTCTTAGAGGAGATGAAGCCCCAGTTCGTATGAGCTGCCGAGTTAGTCCCGGTGATACTCTGTAATCGTCGGGACTTTCTCATTCACGAATCATATCTACCCAGGAATACTTAAGGCCGGTTTTCTCGTCAAATCTCTCTTCGCGAAAAGTTTCTTTTGAGAAGTCTTTTCTCCAGTCGGGGAAAAAGACATCTCCGGTGGCACTGCTCTCTACCACGGTCAGATAAAGTTTGTCTGTGATAGGCAGGGCTTGTTTATATATCTCTCCCCCGCCAATAACAAAAATTTCATTGTCAATTTCAGAGCCTTTTTTAACGGCATCTTCCAAAGAAGCGGCAATCAAACCACCTCTTGTTCCATAATCTGGGTTTCGCGTAATTACGATGTTTGTGCGACCAGGCAGAAGTTTGCCCATGGACTCAAAGGTTTTGCGACCCATAATCACGGGGTGTCCCAAGGTGAGTGCCTTGAAGCGCTTTAAGTCGTCAGAGATATGGAAAAGAAGCTTGCCGCCTTTGCCGACAGCCGCGTCTGTTCTGGTTACTGCAACTACAATACTTATGGTTGGTTTTGTCATTATTGCCAGAGATGCTCGGGTCGCTATACTTAATGACACTATACCCCATGTCTTCCTCTTACGAAATAGAAATAAAAAGTCTTCTGGGAGAAAAAGCCAAAGCCGACTCTTTACGCGAAAAGATTTTGAAATCACCCCTTGGTTTCAAATTGTCTTCTCAACACAAACAGCTAAACCACTATTTTAACCAGCCCGAAGATTTGAGCGTTCTAACAAAAGCTGTCAGCCCTCTTGTGCCCGAAGGGAAAAGAGAGATTTTTGAAAGGATAATATCTGCCGGCGGAGATGTTTCTATAAGAACGAGAGATGCGGACGGTAAGATTATTTTTGTTATCAAAGCTTCAATCGGAGACGATACTAGCGCAAACGGCATCTCGCGTCTGGAGCTTGAATTTGAAACCTCCTTCAAAAACATAGAAGAATTGGACAGTCTTCTTTTAGAAGCCGGTCTTACTTATCAGGCAAAATGGTCGCGAGAAAGGGAAGAGTATAAGTCTGTAGATACCAGCGTTTGTATTGATAAAAACGCCGGTTATGGTTATCTTGCCGAGTTTGAAAAAGTGCTGACGGATTCAGACGGCGCAGACAAGGCAAAAAAAGAGCTCCTTGCCTTAATGAGAGAGGTCGGAGCGGAAGAATTGGCTCAAGACAGGTTGGGGAGGATGTTTGATTATTACAACAGTCATTGGCAGGATTATTACGGGACTGATAAGGTTTTTAACATAGAATAATTTTAAAACCATGTTTCTATCCGATGTTGATATTCATAGAGCGATTAAGAGAGGGGATATAATACTCAAACCTTTTAGCAAAAAAAAGTTACAGCCTGCTAGTTACGATATTTCGCTTGGGAATAAGTTCATTATCAACGAGACTCATACCACAAGTTTTATAGACCCACTTAATAAAATTTTTCCAAAAACTCGTGAAGTTAATATTAAAGACGGCGAAGCCTTCGTTCTTCATCCTGGGGTAAGTATTCTCGGTTATTCCAAGGAATATTTTGGCTCTGACCACTTCCTTATAGAATTAAGCGGCAAGAGTTCTCTGGCGCGAATCGGACTTCTTGTCCACAACAGCGCGGCATTGGTAAATCCTGGACACTTTCTGCACGTTGCTTTGGAACTTTGTAATTTAAACAATGTGCCGATAATTATTCGTCCTGGCATGGCCATAGCTCAATTAATTTTTGCGTCCCTGTCCAGCAAAACTTCAAGTAACTATAAGCAAACTGGGCGTTATGCGAAAAATAATTTGGTAGGCTACCTTCCCCCTAAAGTTCTTGTAAAAAAGAAAGATAAGAAAAAAAGATGAGAGAGAAACATCCGGAATATCAATATTTGGACCTCCTCCGCAAGACTCTGGAAGAAGGAGAAGAGCAAGTGGATAAAGGTACGGGAGTAAAAACATACAGCGTTTTCGGCGCGCAGATTCGTTTTGATTTGAGCGAGGGCTTCCCTCTCTTAACCACCAAAAAAGTTTATTGGAATGGTGTTCTCCACGAGCTCTACTGGTTTCTCTCCGGCCAAAGCAACATTAAGTATTTGGTAGATAACAATGTCCACATCTGGGACGACTATCCTCATATAATCTATGAGGAAAAAGCCGAGCGCGGAGAAGAGCGAGAATTAAGTAAAGAGGAATTCATAGAAAAAATTAAAAATGATGAAAGTTTTGCAAAGAAATACGGTGAACTTCCTCATATCTATGGTGAGCTCTGGCGAAGATGGCCCGCCAAAGACGGCCGAGCCGTTGACCAACTCAAATGGGTTATTGATGAACTTGAGAAGGACCCCGACGCGCACAATACGCTCGTGTCGTCGTGGAATCCGGAGTATCTCTACTCAATGGCGCGTTCGGGCGAAGGGGCGAGGTTCCCTATTTGCCACAACCTCTACCAAGTCAATATAAAAAAAGGCAAGGTCTGCTTGCAGCTCTATCAAAGAAGCGCCGATATATTTCTAGGAGTGCCTTTCAATATAGCCAGCTACGCTCTTCTGACGGTTATTCTGGCCAAAGTTTTAAACCGTGAGCCGGGAGAATTTATTCACACATTCGGCGATTTCCATATGTATGAAAATCATCGTGAGCAAATAAAAGAACAACTTTCCAGAGAACCCAAGCCCTTCCCTATTGTCAAAGTTGAAGGCAAGGTTTCTTCTTTAGATGATTTCTCTCCTAATATGCTGAGATTAGAAGGCTATGACCCGCATCCGCCGATAAAGGCCGAGCTAACTGTAGCAGGCGGATATAACAAAAAGTTACATGGATAAGGAGATAAGCAAATTGATCAAAGAGGAAAAAAAGCGCCAGAAGAGTGTTATAAATCTGATTGCGTCGGAGAATTATGTTTCTAAAGACGTGCTAGAAGCTCTTGGATCGGAATTTACAAACAAGTACGCGGAAGGTTATGCCGGCGCGCGCTACTACGGAGGAAATGAGATTTCTGACAAAATTGAAAATCTCTGCAAGAAAAGGGCACTTAAGCTTTTCAAACTCTCTCCTTTTAAGTGGCACGTAAATGTTCAAGCACTCTCCGGCTCTCCAGCCAACGTCGCCGTTTATCTGGGGCTTCTTCCAACGGGTGCTAAATTTATGGGCATGTCTCTTTCTGAAGGCGGACATCTGACTCATGGACACAAGGTCTCCATTACGGGAAAAATCTGGAAGCAAATTCCATACGGAGTTGATAAAAAAACAGAGAGATTGGATTACGGGGCGATAGAAAAAATAGCTCGACGTGAAAAACCAGCTTTGATTGTGGCGGGCTTCACGGCTTATCCAAGAACCATTGATTTTAAAAAATTTCGCAAAATCGCCGACAGCATTGTCCATCCTGAGCGAAGTCGAAGGACTTTGCTAATGATAGATATGTCTCACTTTGCAGGGCTTGTGGCCGGTAGAGTTTACTCTACTCCGTTTAAGTACGCGGATGTGGTGACTACGACGACTCACAAGACTCTTCGCGGACCAAGAAGTGCTTTGATTTTTTCAAGAATTGATGGACGGGAAATTTACAAAAAAATAGACAAAGCAATTTTTCCAGGTATGCAAGGAGGACCGCACTTAAATCAAATTGCTTCGGCCGCCGTAGCCTTAGCGGAGGCGGCTAAACCAGCTTTCAGAAAATACGCTCGGCAGATTGTCAGAAATGCGGCCGCTTTGGCCCGCGAACTCTCCCGCCTTGGTTGGAGAGTTGTCTCCGGAGGCACGGATACGCACTTGCTTTTAGTTGACGTTTGGTTGGATGGTAAAGGGATTGGCGGCCGTGAGGCGAGTCAAAGACTGGAGAGAGCGGGCATTATAGTAAATAAAAACACCATTCCTTTTGACACACGTTCCCCCGTAGACCCATCAGGAATTCGATTGGGAACAGCCGCAGAAACTACTCGTGGAAAAAAAGAAAAAGACATGGTTAAAATCGCTCGGAAGATTGATACAATATTGAGAAAGTGATCGCAGAAAAAATCAGAGAATCCATAAAAAGTGCCCTAAAATCCGTTGGTGTTGAGGACGTGAATTTTGTGGTGGAGCATCCGACGGAGTTGGAGATGGGGGACTACTCAACGAATGCCGCCATTAAAAGCAAACAAGCGGATAAGATTGTTCGATATATCGAACAAAATAAACCAAAGAATGTAGAAAGAGTCGAGCTTGCTGGTCCTGGCTTTATTAATTTTTATTTGTCCAAGGAATTTTTTAAGGAAAGTCTGGAAGAAATTATTGAAAAGGGAGAAGATTTTGGGAAGGGCGAGCACGCTGGAGGTTTCAAAGTAATGGTTGAGCATACCGACCCCAATCCGTTTAAAGAATTCCATATCGGACACCTAATGCCAAATGTTATCGGTTCAGCCATAGCGAACATATTTGAATGGAATGGGGCGGAAGTTAAGCAGGTCAATTACCAAGGTGATGTTGGCCTGCACGTAGCCAAAGCGATTTGGGCTACTCTAAAGGATGAAAAAACCAACTCATATGCTTTTGGCAACAGGGCTTACGAGGAAAACCCAGAGGCTAAAAAAGAAATTGAAGAAATAAACATAAAAATATATGAAGGTTCTGATGAAGAAGTGAATAAAATATATGAGCAAGGAAAGCAGAAAAGTCTGGATGAATTTGAAAAGATTTATCAGAGATTAGGGACAAGATTTGATTTTTATTTTTTTGAATCTGAAACAGGGAAAGTTGGTAAAAAAATTGTAGAGGAGAATATCGGCAAAGTTTTTGAAAAATCAGATGGAGCCGTTGTATTCAAAGGTTCTCACACGCGTGTATTTATAAACTCTCAAGGATTGCCAACCTACGAAGCGAAAGATCTCGGCAATGCCAAGAATAAATACGATAAATATCCGTATGATCTGTCCGTGGTGGTTACGGGCAACGAAATCAGAGACTATTTCCGAGTTGTATTGGAAGCCATGAGGCAAGTTCTTCCTGAATTGGCAGAGAAAACCAAACACCTGTCTCACGGTATGTTACGCCTTTCTTCGGGCAAGATGAGTTCGCGCACTGGCGATGTGATAACTGCCGAGGAATTGATAGAAAGTGTAAAGGAGAGAGTGAAGGGAGATGAGCGAGTGGCAATTGGCGCTATTAAATATATGATTTTACGACAGGCGATGGGTAATGACGTTATTTTTGATATAGAAAAGTCTGTTTCTACGGAAGGTGACTCGGGCGTATATTTGCAATACGCACATGCCCGCACCAATTCAGTGCTTGAGAAGGCTCAAAAAAATCTGGATGTTAATGTTCCTAGAGAGAACGTTCATGAAGTAGAGAAGCTTCTTTATAGATTCCCCGAGATTGTTGAGAGGGCCGGAGCTCTATACGCGCCACACTATATTGTGACGTACCTCACAGAACTTGCTTCAAGCTTTAACAATTTTTATGCACACAAAGAAATTCTGGGTGATTCTCCGGAATCTCCGTATCGCTTGGCTATAGTTAAAGCTTTCAACATTGTGATGAAAAATGGCTTGAAAATACTTGGTATTTCAGCTCCCGAGAGGATGTAGTTCTGTGCTGAATAAGAATCAAGACCTTGGAATCACCCTAGATTAATTGGCTGGGTGTTTTGTATTGAATTCCCATATGCATTCGCTTCTCGTTATAGTGCTCGAGAAATTTGGAAATATCTTCAGAAATTAGAAGACAGAGATTGTGTTTGGGCATTTCTTCCTGGATGGTTCGGTTAAATCTCTCTAGGTGGCCATTCTCATTAGGAGACCGAGGATGGATATGCCTGTGTTGCATCCGGCTTCTCAAGACAGAGTCTGAGAAGAATTTTCCAAACTCCGGCCCATTGTCTGTCTGGATAACTTTGATTTTGAAATCGAAATATCTTCTAGCTCTCTTGAGAAAGATTGTGCTCGCATGGGTATTAGCTTTATCCGAGAGCATGGCATATCCATATCTGGAATAGAGATCAATGGCCGTATAGACATAGGTTCTTCTCCCATCCTTATTCGCGAGGTGTATGGTATCCATTTCAACCATATCTCCAGCCATTTTAATGTCTGGCTTAGGTGGATAGCGTCTCTTCCTTTTCCAAGGAGAGCGTTTTATTAAAAGTCCGTATCGAGACAGAGTTCTCTTCACTGACGAAAGTGATGTCTTCAGCCCTTCTGCTTTGAGAGTCTCGTGTACAACCTCGGAGCATCTTTTGGTCTCGATCTCATACCTTTAACCACTCTGGGTGATTCCTTAGTAATACATAGTAATACAAGGTCCCACCTAGTAGTACAAGGTCCCCTCTTGTACTACACAATCATGCAAGAGCCGTACAGCTTGAGCCCTGATCTCTGGAAGCTTTGGGTTTGTATCGTATGCCATTCTCATACCTTAAACCACTCTGGGTGATTCCAAGGTATTGAACCATTACGACAGCTTGACAGGACAGCCCATATCTGATATACTATATAAAGCTAAGTTCTTTTACAGAATCACTCTTGAGACGAGCTTTTTGAGCCTTAAATCAGGGCCTAAAAAGCTCGTCTCAAACTGAGGCAAGACGTAATTTTGAGATCGTATGCTCAAATCCAGTCGCCTTCGAGATAATTTCAAAAAGGCTAACAGAGGAGCAATACCATGAAAGCATGGACACAAGTCCCCGCCGGCGACATCAATGCCGCCAATCAGCGCCTGTGGGTTGCGATCGGCGACAACGCCGATGAAGTCGCGGCTCGCATCAACGCTGATCCCACGTTCGTCGCGAACATCGCACGGCTGATGGTCAACGGCGGCTACGAGCCGTCGACGAGCCAGAAGCTCGCCCGCGAGATCATGGGCAAGAACTACTTCGGTATCGAGGAAGCGATCAAGCACTTCGGGGTGAACCCCACGAAGCAGCAGCTCGCGTATCTCGCCGAAGTGCCGTTCTCCGAAGAGACGCTCGTCGCCTCCAAGGACACGCACGTTCTCGTCGCAGCGTTCCCGCTCTCGCTTCTCGATGTTCGTGGCATCGCCAAGAAGTCGACCCAGACCCTGTTCTACAACCAGGACTGGTACGACAAGCAGGCGTTCGCCAAGGACAAAGGCGAGGTCGGCTGGCAGTTGGTCCGCAAGACACCGATCGCCAACTCGACGTCGAAGACGTGGAACGAGCAGCAGGCCCTCCTGTCGAAAGACGAGGAGACGCCCACCGCTCGGATCGTGGTTTACACCATGATCGGCCACTTCCTCGCCACCGGAGAGCGTCTGTTCGAGAACATCTACGTTCGTTGCGTGGATCTCGACTCGGGCGGTGGCCACGTCCTCGTCGGTGACTTCGATGAGGGCGGTCTCGGCGTCAGCCGCTTCTGGGGCGACAGCCGTCACGACGTAGCATCGGTGTTGCGTCTGCTCGGAAGCAGTGATTCTTGACCCCTTGAGGGCTTGTCCCTCTTGAACACTTGAGCCTCCGCGAAATTTTTTGCGGAGGCTCATTTCTTTTTATATGAAATGACGGTATTATATTTCTATCTTGCTAATGTAGTTTGGATCACGGTTCAAACTCGCGGGATATCTCACCTTGAGATTTCGCCAGAGTATCCAGAGTCTACGGATTCGGGTAGAGAGCGATTAAGGATAGATAGAACTTCTTGCTCGTTTCTTGTGGAGGTGTTTCAAAAAACTGCTCCCAAATTAAATTCAGAGATGGGAGGATATAGACCTGCAAAGGTAGTAAACCTCGATTCTCGGTGACACAGATGGGAACGGGCAATATCTCGACTCGGACGGTAACCGCGTCAACGTCGGCAACTTCAATGCCAACGGCCTCAACGTCAACAACTGGAACGACGACAACCGCACGACAACATCGGTGTGGCGTCTGCCCGGCAGTCCTCTATCTTTACGAAACCCCGCTTGAGGGCGGGGTTTATAAGAATACAAGGTGGGACCTTGTACAGAGAAATTTCTGCGCCGGAGAGGATGTAGTTGACGATAAGTTTATCTTAAGATAAACTTATGTATATGGCAAAATACAACATAGTTGGTTTAAAAACTCTTCGCGAGAATATGGAGAAGTATATTTCCCAAGTAAAAAGAGGAAAATCTTTTACTGTGGTCAGGAGATCAAAACCAGTTTTTAAAATTCTTCCTCCTGACGTGTGGGGAGACGAAGGAACTTGGGAGACAGTTGCTGACTTTACAAAAATCCGCAAAGGCGGGCTTTCTTCGAAGGAAATACTGAAATATTTGTAATTGACAATGAATCAGATAGAGAAATTTCTTGCCAAGCTCTCTGAGAGAGAAAGAAAAGTTGTCAAAAGCATTTTGCGCAAAATAAATTCTCGTGATTTTCACAATCTTGATTTAAAGAAACTTAAAGGTGAAGGGAATATTTATCGTGTCCGCAAGGGCGGCATCAGGGTTATTTTTTCTACCGATAAAGATATTCGCATCCTCTCAATCAGCCGCAGAAGCGATACGACTTATAATCTATAGAAATGATATGGGGTAAGAGGTCACTCAAGTTAAATTTCATTCCAAAACGGCTTGAAAATACTTGGTATTTCAGCTCCCGAGAGGATGTAGTTCTGTGCTTGACTTTCAACCTATTTAGGTGTATAACCGTGGGTAGATAGATAGAACATTGAGATTTACTTGCTTGTCCCGCCAGAGCTTTAAGCGGAGGCGGACAAATTTGCCATTGCAGAGAGGGCTTAATTTTTGAACTTTCTCTGCAATGGCGACAATCCGTTGCCAAGCCCCTACAACTCGGGCAGAGGGAAGCCAAGAGCTTTTAGCTCAAGGGAGCCACAATAGCAAGGTATCCGGATGTGACGGCTGGTCAGACGGAGGCGGAGAGACCCTAAGAAGGTCATGGGCGCTTCGATTCACCTCGGAGCGCCTTTTGCTATTAAGAATACAAGGTGGGACCTTGTACAGAGATAAGAATACAAGGTGGGACCTTGTACAGAGAAGGTGGGACCTTGTACAGAGAAACGGCTTGAAAATACTTGGTATTTCAGCCCCTGGGAGGATGTAAGGCAAAAACTTGCTTTTTGTATTAGATATGGTATACTACTAGCAGTAGAACATTGAAGTTGTTTGCGGAAAAAATCTCGCGTTAAGGCGAGAACCCAGCCTCGGGGGAGAGGTAAAATTTTGCGGGCAATGAAGCCCAAGGAGATCTCATGGCTGGTAAGCTGAAGTTTCAGATCGTCGAGCCGGAGAACCCACCCCGCCTCATTCTCATTCCCATCGCCAGCGGCATCGCCGTTCCGGCAGCGGGTATGTGCGATGTCAAGACTCTCTTTCGCGGGGGGCACATAAACTTCCGTGACGGAGATTTGGACATATGGCTACGACCAGAAGTCCCAGCGATCGGGGAGGGTAAGGCCTCAAGCTACAAGCTCGGTGAGGCGGTGAACTTCACCAAGACGGGAGCAGAGCACCTCGGTGGAGCGGCGGGGCACGACGATCTTGCCAAAGTGTTCGTCGAGAGAGGAAAGTGTTTCTCGCTCAAGCAGGTGGATGATGTTATTGTTGCCTACGAACTCGGAGAGAACCCCCTCGGTCTTCGGACCGATGGCGGGGCGAACCTCTTTCCGGTCTGGGATGGGGCGTCTTTGTTCTTTCTCTGCGCGTGCCGGTTCTCGCTCGGCTGGGACGTGTACGTCTGCAACTTCGACGGTTCGCGCCGTTGGGATGCCGGGTTCGTGGTGCTTTTCCGCAACTGACACTTTGACTCTCTGACCCTCGGACCCTTCGCATGCAATACGCGCGGGGTCCGTTTTTTTATATAATGGAAATGAGATCGTGCAGTACGGACGGCTACGGCTTTCCGCTCATGATTTTAAAAAACTATATTAAATGCTAGGATTGTTCCATATATGGCGGCCAAAGAGAGAGAAGATAAATCTCCACTAGCCCAAAAAGAAGAAGAAATTCTAGCTTATTGGAAGGAGAGTAACATTTTTCAAAAGACTCTAGAGAAGCCCTCGCCTAAGGGCGAATTTGTTTTTTATGAAGGACCGCCGACAGCCAACGGTTTGCCAGGGCTTCACCACCTTGAAGCAAGAGCCTTTAAGGATGCCATACCGCGTTTCAAAACGATGCAAGGTTATCATGTGAGGCGGAAAGGTGGGTGGGACACACATGGGCTTCCTGTTGAGATTGAAGTTGAGAAGGAACTCAATCTTAAATCAAAGCGTGAAATTGAAAAATACGGTATAGCGGCTTTCAATAAAAAATGTAAAGAAAATGTTTGGAAGTATGTAGATGAATGGAATAGGTTCACGGAGCGCATAGGTTTCTGGGTGGATCTCAATAATCCTTACATCACATATAAACCTGGTTATATAGAGAAGGTCTGGGGCATTCTGAAAGAAGTTAACCGGAAAAAGCTGCTCTACAAGGATTATAAAGTTGTTCCATGGTGTCCGCGTTGTGGTACAGCACTCTCAAGTCATGAGCTAGCCCAGGGGTACGAAGATGTAACCGAAATTTCACTCTATGTGAAATTTCGGTTAACAAACAATGAATACATCTTGGCGTGGACAACAACACCATGGACTCTTCTTGGGAACGTAGCGCTCGCAGTGGGAGAGGATATTGAATATGTAAAGGCGGATGTTGAAGGCGAGCATGTCTGGCTTGCTAAAGACAGGCTTATACATATAGCCCCTCACGCCAAAGTTCTGGAAAAAGTCGCGGGGAAAGCGCTTCTCGGTCTTGCGTATGAGCCCCTTTTTCCGTTTCTTAGTGAGAAGCTTAAAGTTCAAAACTCACAGCTTGAGGCGCTCGGTAATTCTTTTAAAATCTACGCGGCGGATTTTGTCAGTACGGAGGAGGGTTCGGGCATAGTTCACACTGCCGTTATGTACGGGCAGGACGATTTTGAGCTCGGAACAAAAGAAAATCTTCCTAAATACCACCTTGTCGATGAGGCCGGCCACTTTACAAAAGATGCCGGAGAATTCTCGGGGATGTTCGTTAGAGACGAGAACACGACCGTCACCATAATTAAAGACCTGGCGAAACGCAATCTCATTCTCAAGAAAGAAAAATACGAACATTCATACCCTTTCTGCTGGAGATGCAAGACGGCTCTCATCTACTACGCGCGCGATTCTTGGTATATAAGAATGTCGGCCCTAAGAAAGGAGCTTCTGAAAGAGAATGAAAAAATAAACTGGATACCGGAGCACATAAAAAAGGGAAGATTCGGCGAATGGCTTTCCGAAGTTAAAGACTGGGCAATTTCCCGCGAGAGGTATTGGGGTACACCCTTACCTGTTTGGGTGTCGGAAGGCGGAGAAGAGAAGGTGCTTGTTGGATCAATAAGCGAGCTTAAGGATAAAATAGGTAGGAAAAACAGATTTTATGTTCTCCGACATGGCGAAGCGCAAAAGAATGTTGAGAACATTGTGAGTTCTGATAATACTGTTCCTTCAAGTGTCACCGAAAAAGGAAGAGAGGAGATTAAAAAGTCTCTCAAAGAAATCGCAAACAATAAAATTGACTTGATTTTTTCATCTCCTTTAATTAGGGCTAAAGAAACAGCGGAAATTGTGGCCAAAGAACTGGGTATTAACCCTCGAGAGATTATTTTTGACGAAAGGATAAAGGAAACTCAAACGGGAGAATTCAACGGACGACCGTCTACAGACTATCATTCCTTCTTTTCTTCTTTGGAAGAGAAATTTACAAAGCGTCCTAAAGGAGGTGAGACTCTTACGGAATTACGCCAAAGAGTTGGAGAATTCCTATATGAAATAGACGCGAAATATAAAGAGAAAAAGATACTTATTGTTAGCCACGAATATCCGATTTGGTTGGCTCTTTCTGTTGCCGAAGGGACTGACAGAGAAGGAGCGATTGCTTATAAGAATACTCATGGAGACGACACGATTGGCACCGGTGAAATAAAAGAATTGGATTTTATTTCTCTTCCGCATAATGACCTCTATGAACTTGATTTACACAAACCCTATATCGATACGGTGGAAATAAAGTCTGAAAAAGGCACCTTGCTGAAGAGGTCGCCGGAAGTCATTGATGTTTGGTTTGATTCCGGATCCATGCCTTTTGCTCAAGACGAAAACTTTCTTGAAAAGAAAGATTTGTTGTATCCCGCCGAGTATGTTTCAGAAGCGATTGACCAGACTCGGGGATGGTTTTACACGCTTCACGCCATAGGCATTCTTATGGGCAAAGGGCATGCTTACAAAAATGTTATTTGTTTAGGCCATATTTTAGACAAAGATGGTAGGAAGATGTCTAAATCTGTCGGAAACGTGATTAATCCCTCGGAGACCATCGCTAAATATGGGGCGGACCCTCTGCGTTTCTGGATGTATTCCGTTAATCAGCCTGGAGAGAGCAAAAATTTTGATGAAAGAACAGTTGATGAGGTTGTGAAAAAAGTTTTTAATCTTTACCTAAACTCCGTGGCTTTCTATGAACTTTATGCTAACAAGAACGCCAAGACTTCAGCGCGCCGCCATATACTTGATCGCTGGATTCTTTCGCTTACAAATAAACTGGTTGTTGAAGTCACCAAACACCTTGAATCTTACAAAGTTTTTGAGGCGGCGCGCGCCGTCCGCGAATTTATTGCGGATCTTTCCCAGTGGTACGTTCGTCGTTCTCGCGAGCGCTTTAAATCGGAGCCGACAGAAGTCTCCGAAGCGAGCGGCACTCTCCGAGAAGTTTTACTCACCTTGTCCGAACTCATGGCCCCGTTCGCTCCGTTTGCCGCCGAGGACGTTTTTCGCCGTTTAGACGGTGAAGGGGAGAGTGTTCACTTAAGAAGTTGGCCGAAAGGAGGCGATGTTGATGAAAAGATTATTTCCGATATGGCTATTGTTCGACAGATTGCTTCCGCAGCACTTGAAGCTCGAGCCCGTGAGGGAATCAAAGTTCGTCAGCCTCTGGGGAAGCTTATTTTGAAGAATGAAAAACTCAAGCATTTGGGAGAGTTACTTGAATTGATTGAAGATGAGGTCAATGTTGAGGTGATTATCTTTGATCCCAAGCAAGAGGATGAGGTGGTAATTGACACGGTAATTACCGAGAAGTTAAAAGAAAAAGGTGACGTGAGAGAGCTCGTCAGAGCCATACAAGGAGCTCGTAAAGACAAAGGATTTGAGCCGAACATGATTGTTTCGGGAAGTCTCTCAGTTACGGCGTCCAGAATTCAACTGGTTAAAAATAATTTGGAGGAGATTAAAAAAGCCACAAAACTGGGCCGGGTGACAATTGAAAACCTACCCTCAGACTCAGATGTGTGGTTCAAGGTATCTCTTGAATAATGGCCTATCACTTATACAGAACAGTCGGTTTTGTCTTTGGGAGCTCAGCCTTTGGTGAGGCAGACAAGACTTACACCATTTTTTCAAAAGACCTCGGGTTTATCACCGCAAGCGCAAAGAGCGTGCGCCTCCTGGCTTCAAAACTACGCGCCCACCTCGACGACTTTTCTTTGACGGAACTTTCTCTTATAAGAGGAAAAGATCGTTGGAAAATCACGGGTGCCAACAGCCTTTCCAACTTATTTCGTGATTTAGAAAAAGAGCAAGAGAAACGCGCTCTCTGTGCCAGAGTCTTTGCGCTTCTTAAAAAAGTTCTCGGTGGAGAAGAAAAGAATGAGGAACTTTTCTCGATCCTTTCGGAAGGGTTCAGCGATTTGAGGAAGGGAGAATTGTTAAAAGAAGAACTTCTAATCTTTGAATGTGTTTTGTTGCAGCGAATTCTCGACAACCTGGGCTATCTGAAATTTAATCCGAAAACAGAGGATGTCCTGAAGGGAGAAATAGACTCGGATATGATAAGAAGAGCGGCGAAAAAGAAAACAATTTTACTTAAAGATATTAACGAGGCATTGAGAGCGAGCGAGGGATGATATAATTCAACTCATGAACAGGGATAAGAAAAGGCTTGAGAGGCTTGAACAAAAAATCTATTCGCGCAATTACAAAGACCCCGATAATCGGAATCGAGCTGAGTTTGAGAGAGGGGGAAACGACCTCCCCGAGACGTGGCAGGACGAGGAAAGTGTCATGGACCTCATAAGGCAAAAGAGGAGTAGCCACAGTGGAAAACCCATTCTCAAGAAGATTCTGGTTGTGTCAATTATTTTCTTCATTCTCTCAGTTGGCGTAGCGGCTTTCATGTTTTTTGGCGGTATCAATACGGTTTCTTCCGGTAATATTGACATTCGAGTATTCGGCCCGACCACTATAGGTGGGGGTGAAGAGCTTTCACTCGAGATTACTGTCGCCAACAAAAACAATGCCGATCTTGAGGGTGCCGTTTTGCAAATTGAATATCCTGCAGGTGCGCGTGTGGCAGGCAACATTACGGAAGAGCTCTTGCGCCAGCGCGAGGTGGTCGGTTCAATTGATGCCGGCGGTGAGGCTAAAAAAATTGTTCGGTCAGTTCTCTTCGGCGAAAAAGAGAGCATAAAAGAAATTGTTATTACTCTTGAATATAGAATTAAAGGTTCAAGCGCCCTGCTCTATAAGGAAAAAAGATATGATTTGGCCATCAAATCATCTCCCATTATTATGACGGTTGACTACCCAAGTGAGGTCACGTCCGGAGCGGATATTGATTTCATACTTACGATTAATTCTAATACCGCCGAACTCCTCCGTAACCTTTTGGTGCGCGTTGAATATCCCTTTGGTTTCAGCTTCGTTGAAGCCGACCCACAGCCCGTGGAGGGAGATTATCTCTGGAGGGTCGGAGACTTGCCAACTGGTGAAAAACGCACCGTTCGCATCCGAGGCTCGCTTCAAGGGCAGAATGAGGAAGAAAGGACTTTCCGATTTGTCGCCGGAATTGAAAATGATAAAGAACCAAATAAAATCGCAGCAGACTTTGTGATGCTTTCTGAATCCATAACTATCAAAAGACCGTTTCTGGACTTAGTGGTGACAATCGCCGGAGATTCAAGTAAAGAGTCGGTGGCAAGGCCGGGAGAGCGTATCCAGGCAAATATTGTTTGGACAAATAATCTTCCAGCGCCCGTTCTTGACGCTAAAATAGAGGTTCAACTCTCGGGTATCGTATTTGATCGCAGTTCCGTTCAAGTTTCACGGGGATTTTATCGCTCGGTTGATAACACAATAATCTGGGATAAGACAACCTCGGGAGAATTTGCTCAACTTGAGCCGGGAGAGCGCGGAGCTGTTAGTTTCTCTTTCGCTTCCCTATCCAATTTGAGTAGCGCTCTTCAAAACCAACAAATTGACGTCAGTATTACCATGTCCGGTAATCAAATCTTGGAGAATAACAGACCTCAGATGATTTCTTCAAATGAAGGACGTGTTGTTAAAATTGCTTCCAATCTGTCGGTTGCTGCAAGAACAGCGCGCTCTATTGGCCCCCTGGAAAATAGCGGCCCCATTCCGCCGAAGGCTGATAATGAAACCACCTACACGGTAATTTGGACTGTAACCAACTCTTTTAATGACATAACCAATACCACTGTCCGTGCAACTTTACCGACCTATATATCTTGGGGGGAGCTCTCCCACCCTGCGGGAGAAAAAGTAACTTACAATCCAATTTCAAGGGAGGTTATTTGGTCCCTAGGCGATGTGGCTGCGGGCACTGGGTTCTCGACGTCTCCCAGAGAAGTCGCTTTTCAAATAAAATTCCTTCCAAGTCTAAATCAAGTCGGCACGAGCCCCATGCTTCTGGGGGAAACCAGAATTACGGGTGAGGATCGTTTTACGGGGCGGATAATAGATTTTAAACGCGGAGCCCTGACCACTCAATTCAACACGGACCCTGCTTTTAAATTAGGTGACGAAACTGTGGTTAAATAACTACTGAGATGAAAGAAAATCTGCTGGAAAAAGTTGTTTCTCTTTGCAAGCGCCGCGGCTTTATTTTTCAAGGTTCGGAGATTTACGGTGGCTTGGCCGGTACCTGGGACTACGGCCCCTTGGGAGCTCTGCTTAAGAGAAATGTGGTTGATGCTTGGTGGAAAAAGTTTGTTTCGGCAAGGGAAGAAATTTATGCACTGGATTCAGCGATAATTATGAATCCAAAGGTTTGGGAAGCAAGCGGCCATGTCTCAAGTTTTTCAGACCCGCTTGAAAGTGGAGAGAGGTTCAACGTCATGTTTAAAACTTCCGTAGGTGCGGGAGAAGAAGCGACGGATTCATATCTTCGTCCCGAGACTGCCCAAGGGATGTTCGTTAATTTCAAAAACATTATCGACTCATTCCACCCGTCTCTTCCCTTCGGGACGGCGCAAATCGGCAAGGTCTTTAGAAACGAGATCGCTCCGCGTGAATTTCTCTTTCGAGCTCGTGAGTTTGAGCAGATGGAAATTGAATATTTCGTGCGCGAGAACGAATGGGAGAAGCATTTTGAAGAATGGAGAAAAGAGATGCTTGATTGGACTTTGTCAATCGGTTTGTCAAAAGACAAAATCAACGAACTTGAAGTTCCAGAAGAAGATAGGGCTCATTATTCAAGAAGAACCATTGATTTTGAATACGATTTCCCTTTTGGGCGCAAGGAACTTTACGGCTTGGCCTACAGAACTGATTTTGATTTGCGGAGTCATCAAAATAAATCAGGTGTTTCTTTGGAATACTTTGATGAGAGTTCAAAAGAACGTTTTATTCCGCACGTCATTGAACCAACTTTCGGCCTTGACCGCACGATTTTAGCCATACTTTGCGAAAGCTACACAGAGGACGAACTTGGGGGAGAAAAGAGGACGTTCCTCAAACTAGTCGATGATTTGGCTCCGGTTAAAGTTGCCGTTTTTCCGCTTCTAAAAAACAAGCTAGAGCTTGTAAATAAAGCTCTTGAAGTGCACGCGTTTATCAAAAAATCAATTCCGAACACTGAGTTTGACGACAATGGCAATATCGGTAAAAGGTATCGCCGTCAGGATGAAATAGGAACTCCCTATTGTATAACGGTGGATTTCGAAACTCTTGAGAATGACACAGTCACTCTTCGTGATCGAGACACAGGAAAACAGGAACGTTTGAAAATTAATGAGCTGGTATCAACATTGTAGTTGCATTTTATAAAACAAAACTTAGCGAGCCTTGTGTGTATGTGCTAGACTTTCGCCACAATGCGGGTTTATAAAAAACAATTTAAAAACGGCCTTCGACTTATTACTGTTCCAATAAGAAACTCTCTAACTTCAACCGTGCTTGTCATGGTGGAGGCAGGTTCAAAGTACGAAAAGAAGAGTGAAAACGGCATCTCACATTTTCTTGAACATATGTGTTTTAAGGGTACTTCCAAAAGACCAAAAGCTCTGGATATCTCGCGTGAATTTGATTCTATCGGGGCGGAACACAATGCATTTACTTGGCTTGAGTTTACCGGCTATCACGCCAAAGCCAGGTCGCGCCACACCAAGAAATTAGTTGAACTTGTTTCCGACCTTTATCTAAACCCGCTTTTTCCGGAGCAGGAAATTGAGAAAGAGAAAGGGGTGATAATTCAGGAAATAAATATGTATGAGGACCATCCCAGCAGAAATGTTTGGAAACTCTTTTACAAATTGCTCTACGGCAATCAACCCGCCGGGAGAACGGTTCTGGGAGATCGCAAGGTGGTTTTGGGAGCCAAAAAGAAAGATTTCCTAGACTATCGTCGGAAGCACTATTTGGCTTCGTCCACTATTGTTGTTGTGGCTGGAGATGTAAACAGAAAAGAGGCAGAAAAGTGGGTAAAGGAAAGTTTCTCGTCAATAGCTACAGGACAGAAAAGTAAAAAATTGAATGTGGACGATAGACAAAAAAGTCCCCAAGTTGTAACCAGGAGAAAAAAGACAGACCAGGCACATCTGGTCCTGGGATTCAGAGCCTATTCGGTCAAGAACAAAAAGTTACCCGCAGCTCAAGTTATGAGTGCAATTTTGGGTGGTGGAAAGAGTTCGCGTCTCTTCCAGCGGCTTCGCGAAGATATGGGGGCGTGTTACTACGTCCGCAGTTGGGGAGGCGAATATACAGACCATGGTTACCTGGCTATTCACGCCGGAGTTGATTCCAAGCGCCTTCAGGAAGTTATACAAGCCATTCTTGACGAGATTCGAAGAATAAAGACCTTTCCAGTTACTCCCACAGAGCTTTCAACAGCCAAAGAATCTATAGTTGGGAGTTTGGTCATGGACTTGGAAAGTTCTAATGATATAGCCGAATTTTTCGGCGCGCAGGAAATTCTGAAGCGTGAGATAGAAACCCCCAATGAAGTGGAACGTAAGATAAGAGCCGTAACAGACAGACAAGTCGTCGGTGTTGCCCGCGATATTTTCAGGAATAACACTCTTAACTTGGCGGTAATAGGCAATATTTCCGAGAGAGCCGGGAAAAAATTAAAAGCTTCTCTTAAATTGTAGTTTTCTTCAAAAAATATTAAATGGTGTTATTATGACGCTATGGAAAAAGGCGGACCGACAACTCTGAGAATAGACACTAGTACGATCATTCGGGTGTTTCTTGTTGCAATCGCTTTTTACTTGCTTTACTTTTTGCGTGATATTGTTCTTGTTATCCTGACTTCAATTGTTGTGGCTTCTGCCATTGAGCCTGGTACGCGCTGGTTTTTGAAGCGTAAAATCCCCAGGATTTTCTCCGTTCTTTTTATTTACGTAACCATTGTCGCTGTTTTCGTTGTGGCATTTTATTTTATTTTTGTTCCTCTTCTCAACGAGTCAACTGAGTTTCTCCGAACAATTCCCGAATACTCCACTTCATTGAGCAAGGCGACGGAACCTGTTGAATCGACCGGTTCGCGTTCTATTTTTGCCGGATTTTCTTCAACATTTACCCTTCCTAATATCATTGACGAACTTAACGAGACTGTTAATGATGTTTCAAGCGGCTTCTTCGGTACGGTTGACGTTATCTTCGGAGGGATACTAAGTTTCTTTCTTATAGTGGCTCTTTCATTTTATTTGGCCGTTCAGGAAGATGGTGTTGCCAAATTCCTACGAATAGTCGTGCCTCTTCGCCACGAAAACTACATCATTGATCTCTGGAAGCGCTCCCGCCGGAAGATCGGTCTCTGGATGCAAGGCCAACTAATGCTTCATGTCATTGTAGGGGTGTTGGTTTTTTTAGGCCTTTCTCTCCTTCAGGTTAAACATGCCTTGCTCCTCGCCTTTCTGGCCGCTGTTCTTGAGCTTATTCCTATATTCGGACCTTTCCTAGCCGCCGCTCCGGCAGTGCTCATTGCTTTTCTGGGTAGCGGTCTTACTCTGGCGCTTGTGGTAGCGGGTTTATATTTAGTGATTCAGCAGTTTGAGAGCCAGCTTATCTATCCGCTTGTGGTTAAAAAAGTTGTCGGCGTACCACCCATAATTTCAATTTTAGCTCTAGTTATTGGCGCCAAAATGGCGGGGTTTCTAGGAATTATCCTGTCAGTGCCGCTGGCGGCGGTGCTCATGGAGCTTCTTGATGATTGGGAGAAGCATAAAATTTCACGGGCCACGCAGACCTAAGCCTTCCATATGCAAAAAAGGGATTTAGACAGTGTCCAAAAGGCATTTTATATTACCACCACTCTTCCCTACGTGAATGCCGAACCGCACCTGGGGCATGCATTGGAATTCGTTCGCGCCGATATCATTGCCCGCTGGAGAAAACTTCAAGGGCAGGAGGTTTTTTTCAATACCGGCACCGATGAGCACGGCGCTAAGATATATCGGAAGGCTCTTGAGAAGGGGCAAGAAGTCCAGGAGTATGTTAACGCTCACGCCGAAATATTTAAAAAATTAGTCGTGGCTCTAAAATTGAACGAAGAGGCTCGTTTTAGCCGCACAACTGACCCTCGCCACGTAAGCGCCGCTCAAGAATTCTGGAAACTCTGCTTTGCGGCCGGTGATATTTATAAAAAACAATACACCATCAAATATTGCGTCGGTTGCGAGCTTGAGAAGACCGATTCGGAACTTGAAGACGGCAAATGCCCCGTCCACCCGTCTCTTGAGGTGGAACTTATTGAAGAAGAAAATTATTTTTTTCGCTTTTCACGCTTTCAACAAAAACTTCTTGACTTTTACAATGCAAACCCACATTTCGTCATCCCGGATTTCAGATTCAACGAGGTGAAAAATTTTGTAAGAGAAGGCCTCAATGATTTCAGCATATCGCGTCTCAAATCCAAAATGCCTTGGGGAGTGCCGGTGCCGGGAGATGATTCTCAAGTCATGTACGTTTGGTTTGATGCACTTATCAATTACATATCAACTCTCGGTTGGCCTCTCGACTCTCGTTCGACAAGCTCGGAGAGTATCGCTCGGGGCAAGCCCGGAGAGAATTTGTTTGAGAAATTTTGGGTGAAAGGCGAAACAGTCCAATATGCCGGCAAAGACAATCTCCGTCAGCAGGCGGCAATGTGGCAAGCCATGCTTATGTCTGGGCGCCTACCTAATACGGGACAAATCGTCATTAATGGTTTTGTGACAGCAGGTGGCGGACTAAAAATGTCCAAGACTCTCGGCAATACTGCCGACCCAATGGAGCTAATCGAGGAATATGGGCCCGACGCTCTGCGTTATTTCGTGGCCAGAGAGCTTTCAACATTTGAAGACTCGCCATTTACCCCTGAGAGGTTCAAAGAAGCTTACAATGCCAATTTGGCGAATGGCTTGGGAAATCTGGTGTCGCGAGTAATGAAGCTTGCCGAGACGAAACTCCCATCTCCGGTTGAGGTTAATCATCAATTCCACAAAACGTTAGAGTCCTTCCTCGGTGATTTTGAGATACAGAAAGCGACAAATCATATTTGGTCCGAGATAGGGGAATTGGATGGAGAGATTCAGAAGACCAAGCCGTGGGAGTCCGGAGATGTGGAAGTTATTGAAAATCTTGTCAAAAAACTCGCCCATATCGGACACTCTCTGGCTCCGTTTATGCCGGAAACAAGCGCAAAAATTCTTTACTCCATAGGTAAAAATAAATCTCCCGAAAAACCGCTCTTTCCTCGTAAAGACTAGCACTTCGTTATTCGTAGTCATTTGTAGATTTGTATAATTCGTATATTCGTATGTCTATCTCTTATTTTGACGCCCATTCCCATCTCAATTTTCCCGATTATGGTGCAGACCTCCCCGACATTCTCAGCCGCATGAAGGAAGAAAATATTTGGACAATTACTGTTGGTACTGATTTAGAGTCATCTCGAAGGGCCGTTGAGCTCGCCGAAAAAGAGGGGGGAATTTTCGCGTCTGTCGGTATTCACCCGGTTGACGACAGGGAGGCGCGATTTGTTGAAGAAGAATTTGAAAAGCTGGCGGCTCACCCTAAAACAGTAGCGATAGGCGAGTGCGGTCTTGACTACTACAGAGTTGACACTGGCGACGGGAGTGAAAAAAGCCGGCAGAAAAAACTTTTCACTCAACAAATTGAATTTGCTCTAAAGCACGGCAAGCCTTTGATGATCCACGCACGGGACGCCTATGACGAACTGATTGAAATACTCACTGCGTACAAAAGGCAAAATCCAAATCTAAAAGGTAACACCCATTTCTTTTCAGGTAATTTATTACAGGCGAAGAAGCTTGTTGATTTGGAATTCACCCTTTCATTCGCCGGTCCCATTACTTTTTCAAGCGATTACAATGAAGTTATACGTTCAGTACCCCTATCTTCCATTCTCTCTGAAACAGATTCACCTTTTGTGGCACCTGTTCCTCACCGAGCGAAAAGAAATGAACCCTCTTATGTTAAAGAAATAGTTAAAACCATAATTTTCTTGAGAAGCGAGGAAGAAGAGAAAGTCAAAGAGGTTCTTGTTCAAAACGTCCTACGTCTGTTTAAGATTCACGATTGATCCAGTCTTGCTGAAAAAGCTTCGCTGTGATAGTCTGGTCTCCACGTTTGTTTTTTATACACCATGGATACGGAAAAAGAAATTGAAGATAACGGTGACCCGAGAATTTATGAGGCGGGATTTTTACTGTTGCCAACGCTCTCTACCGAAGACGCGATTGGGGAATTTAATTCAATCAAATCAGTGATTGAAAAAGTCGGAGCCACGGTTATCTCGGAAGGTCAACCGGTTGAACTCAAACTCGCTTATACAATGGTTAAACCGGTAGGCACTCAAAATCAGAAGTTTAGTTCGGCCCGTTTTGGCTGGATTAAATTTGAAACAGGAAGTGGAAAATTGGCGGGGGTCAATGATTCTCTTACAAACAACGCCAACCTCCTTCGTTTTATTATTGTCAAAACAGTCAAGGAGAATTCCCCAATCTCATTGGGCGGATCTGTTTCCAAGATTGCCGAACCAGAAAAAGTTTTGGACGAAGTGTCCCAAACAGAGGGAGACACAACCGTAGAAGCAATAGACAAAAGTATTGAAGAATTGGTGGCAGAGAAATAATATTAAAGGTATGTCCACTCTGTCAGAAATTGTTTTTTCATGAACTTGAAAAACACTCAAACTTGCTCTAACATGGATTGTGGGTTTAATTGCCGGAGTGTAACCAAGAGAATCTAAAAATTTTTACTCCAACGAAATGTATCTAAATAAAGCAATAATAATAGGGAATTTGACGCGAGATCCGGAGGCCAGGGCCCTACCTTCTGGCGTGCAGGTTTCTACTTTCAGCGTTGCTACGAACAGAGTGTGGAAAGACAAGAACGGTGCCAAGCAGGAAAGTGTCGACTATCACAATGTCGTAGTCTTTGGCAGACAAGCCGAGACGGTCGCGCAATATCTGAAGAAGGGTAGTTCGGTTTTGGTGGAGGGCAGAATGCAAACAAGAAGCTGGGACGGACAGGACGGCACCAAAAAGTACAGAACCGAAATAGTTGCCGACAGAGTTCAGTTCGGTCCGAGGCGTGGGGACGCGAGTTCCCAGCCTCCGCCGGCTGAAACCAAGGGAGACGCGGATACCATTGAATACCCGGAGGAAGAAATTAATCCTGACGACATTCCATTTTAACTATTTTAACCATGCGACAGTCAACCTTGCTACAAAGTGTTCGACATATTGATTATAAAGATTTAGAGCTTTTAAAAAAGTTCCTGACTCCTCACGCCAGAATTGTTTCTAGAAAAAGAATGGGAGTTTCGGCTAAAGACCAAAGGAGGATAGCTCTTGCCGTAAAAAGGGCTAGATATATGGGGTTTTTGCCCTACACTTCAAAATAAAATGCCACCGTGGGCTAAAGGCCTTCTTTTCTCAGCCGCGTTCTTAATTTTAATTTTCTTCTTGAAGGTGATATGCCCTCTGGAAGTCGGCTGTCTGGTTGACCCGTTCTTGCTTGTTGTATTTAAACCTTTATTCTGGTTTGAAAATCTTTTTGAAATCTCTTCTTCCGAAGAGTTTAGTCTGGCAGAGCCGCTCTTGGTTTTTTCCTTCTGGGTGATTGTCGGAACTGTCCTAGGTTTTCTTTTTGGCAAAAAAGAAAGATAAAGAAAACTAAGTATTTTACTTAGAAACTCTGTCGGTATATGCGCTTGTCTCCGTATTAACTCTGACTACGTCTCCGACTTTTACAAATAAGGGGGCGAGGATTGCTGCGCCGGTTTCAAGTTTAACCTGTTTTGTCCCGCCTTTGGCGGTATCTCCTTTGACCGCTGGTTGTGCCTCCGTGACTTCGAGCTCAACTTTGATGGGCAGTTTTACCCCAATAATCTTGTCGTTAAAAACTAAGGCGTTTACTACGGTGTTGTCTTTAAGAAATTTGCCACCCCCCCCAACCAGGTCCTGGTTGAAAGAGAAGCGTTTGGAGGCATCATTTACTTCGGAAAACCACCACTCCCCGCGGTTATTGTACAGATATCTTATTTCCTTCTTCGCGATATCCGCTTCTTCGGCTTTTTCCGATACGTGAAAAGATCGTTCAGAAACCTTGCCCGTTATTAAGTGCCGCAACTTTGTGGCATTCACGGGTTTTCTCTGTTGTTTACGAAAGACGTGCGAGGAAATAACCTCGTACGGTTCGTTATCGAGTTCAATAAATTTTTTCTCTGTGATTTCGTTGTATTCCAACATGTTCTAAAAAGCAAAAGGACATTCTAACAGATTCTCGTTATCTGTCTATCTTAAATACGAATGGATAATCGGCTAGATTTCTTTGAACTTGGTTCGCACTTCTTTTAGAATCTCGTTGGCGATTTTTTTATTTTCACGCAGGAATTGACGAGTTGCATCATAGCCTCTGCCCAGCTTCTCATTTCCATAGGAATAACTTGCCCCCGCTTTATTTATGATTTCGTATTTTTCTCCGAGGGCTATGATTTCACCCTCTCTTGAAATACCTTCGTTATACATAAGATCAAATTCTGTCTGTTTGAATGGTGCGGCGACTTTATTCTTCACCACTTTGACACGGACTCTACCTCCGACAACCTCCTCGCCCTTTTTAATTTGGGCTATTCGACGAATGTCCAAACGAACTGATGTGTAGAATTTGAGAGCTTTTCCGCCTGGGGTTGTCTCAGGATTTCCAAACATTACTCCAATTTGCATTCTGATTTGATTTATGAAAATCACCACCGTCTTTGATTTGGCGACGATAGCAGTCAATTTGCGCAGAGCTTGACTCATAAGCCTTGCTTGTTTTCCGACATGATGAGCTCCCATATCTCCCTCAATTTCGTCTCTGGGGGTTAGGGCCGCCACGGAATCAATAACGATGATGTCCATCTTCCCCGAACGAACCAAACTCTCGACGATTTCAAGCGCTTGCTCCCCCGTGTCAGGCTGTGAAATTAAGAGCTCGTCTATCTTGACGCCCAGCCTTTTTGCATATTCGGGATCCATTGCATGCTCGGCATCAATAAACGCGCAAATGCCGCTTGTTTTTTGCGCCTCGGCTATTGCGTGCAGGGCGAGAGTGGTCTTTCCCGATGACTCCGGTCCGAAAATCTCAATGATTCTACCTCTCGGGTAGCCGCCGACTCCCAGAGCGTTATCCAATCCGATTGAACCACTGGGAATTGAATTGACGTCAACTCTGGGCTTCTCCCCAAGTTTCATTATTGATTCTTCTCCAAACTTCGTCTTAATTTGTCTCAACGTCTCATCAATATTTTTGGGGGCATTTTTACTTTCCGCTTTCGTTTTTTTCATGTGGATTAATTTATATATTTTGTATGTCCAAATCCGTTGAAGGGAAAGATGCCACTTCTTTCGGTTCAAAGATTATCTCAATAAATTTTTCTGTGGCTCTTCCAAACTTATCTTCAGCTGAGAGCTTCATTATATTATAGCCAGGGGAGACCATCAATTTCTCATTGAAATGCCCCAGATCGTCCACAAAAATTTGTCCGTCGTTTAGATTTATATAAGCAATGTTCTTGGTCGTACCGCGCACACTCACCACAGGGTCATTTACGACGAATCCGTTCTTTGGCTCAGATACTGTAATTCGCGGGCCGATTATGAGATTTCGCGATTGAAAGACTCCATAAAGAACAAAAAGTGCTCCCAAGACGAGAGGGAGGGTTTTTTT
>Ga0214472_10000777_pt1 | contig 38406 bp, 35 predicted proteins | sample RVTome_6_FD_207662 | JGI IMG/M metagenome (GOLD analysis project Ga0214472, IMG submission 207662) | Soil microbial communities from uranium-contaminated site in the Upper Colorado River Basin, Wyoming, United States - RVT140D175 | ecosystem: Environmental > Terrestrial > Soil > Contaminated >...
AGAACATTCTTTCCATTCTCTACCGATTTGTACGCTAAATTACAAATCTCTTCTAACTCGATTTCCATTTCCTCTGGTCCCTTACTGCTATCGAATACGGCGCTGACTACAGTGGAACTTATATCAGGATGTTTCAATTCTTTAATCCATTTCAATTCCGCATTGGTGAGGATCGGACTATGGAACCTTATTAACTTCGCATGATTCTCCTGTTCTTCAAGGATACTCCCTCTGGAACCAATTCTGGTGACAAGGGACATCACAAGCTGCTCTCTGAGAGAATCGATTGGAGGGTTCGTCACCTGTGCAAATCTCTGTTTAAAATAGGTGAAAAGTAGTCGCGGTTTCCTCGATAAAACCGCGAGTGGAGTATCGTCACCCATCGATCCAACGGGTTCTTTGGCATTCATAACCATTGGTTCTAATATGCGTTCCAAATCTTCTAGCGAATATCCAAAAACCTTTTGAACTTTAATTAAATCTGACTCATCAACAAGCCCTATGCCTTCCCAATTGGATCTCAGATTCAGAGATTCAGTATCAAACATATTCCTATGGACCCATTCATTATAAGTCCTCTGGCTCGCTAATTGCTGTTTGACCTCTTCATTCTTCAAAAGGACACCCTTGAAGGTGTCTACGGCTATAATCTTTCCCGGCCCAAGCCTCCCCTTTTCGACCACTTTGGAAGGCTCAATATCAATCATTCCGACCTCTGACCCCATGATAATGACATTATCATCTGTAACAATATAACGAGCCGGACGAAGTCCATTTCTATCAAGAGAAGAACCCACTATCCTTCCGTCAGTAAAAGCTATTGCGGCAGGACCATCCCAAGGCTCGGAAATACATGAATGATATTCATAATAACCCTTCAATGCAGGGTTCATGAATTGCATATTCTCATATGCTTCTGGTATTAACATTGTGACTGCGTGTCTCAGATCGCGTCCAGACATTACCAACAACTCAAGGACATTATCCAAATTAGCTGAATCACTACCATCTGGTTGTATGATAGGGATGATCTTTTTAATCCTCTTTTTCCAAATGGGAGATTTAAGTTCCGGTTCCCTCGCCCTTGTCCAGTTTTGATTTCCCCGGAGTGTGTTGATTTCACCATTATGTCCAAGCATTCTAAAGGGTTGGGCAAGAAACCAATTAGGAAAAGTATTTGTGCTATAACGCTGATGGAATACCGCCAAACAAGTTTCAAAATCAGGATTCTGTAGATCGACATAAAAACGCCTGAGCTGTGGTGCAACGAAAAGCCCTTTGTAAACTATGGTGCGATGAGAAAATGAAGGTATATAAAATCCTTCTTTTCCCTTTCTAGCCACGTGTTGTTCGATTTCCTTTCTCACTATGTAAAGCTTTCTTTCAAATGCATCGTCTGACAAATTTCCCTTTCGCCCAATTAAGACCTGTAAGATTTCAGGCCTTGTTGAAGCAGCCTTATCTCCGAGAACCGAGTTATCAACCGGAACGGGCCTCCACCCAAATAGAATCAAACCGTTATGCTCAATCACCTCTTCAACAATCGTTTTGCATCGTTCCTGAGCAACAGGATTGTCCTTTGGAAGGAAAACCATCCCAACAGCAAAGTCCGTATCATTGGAAATACGATATCCAAGCCTATTTATTTCCTTCTTAAACAGTTTTATTGGGATCTGAGTGATAATTCCGGCGCCATCACCTGTTTTTGCATCTGCATCAACAGCTCCACGATGAGTAAGGTTGACTACAGCCTCAATCGCCAACTCAACTATTTTGTGGCTCTTATTCCCAGATATGTCAGCAATAAAACCTACACCACATGCATCATGTTCATAAGATGGATTGTACAACGAGTTTTGGTATCGACTCCTATCTAGGAAATTTTGCATGCTGGATTCACACTCCGTTGTAGTAATTTACAAACACACTCAATACAATTAGTAATTCGAAACTGCCTTCTGTCAAAACGATAATATCTAATCTAGTGTACCGCCAAAGAAATCTACAATCAAGTCGCACCGGCTTTTATGATTGTAACATAACATATTACGGCGTAAACATTGATATTTCAGATAAACCTTTACAATTGACTGAGGTTTAAGGTATAATCTCGAAATTTTTTAATCGTTCTTTGAAATTAATCATTTTTCATAACGCAAGACACACGACAGGACTGGAGTGTATTACTGACTTACTCGAGATGTAGGCATTTATTTCTGAAAATCTCCCCACCTAAGGAGGATGGATAATGGCTATTAAACGATTTCTATTTCTTGCAGTAACATTATGCTTTTCCTCAAACGTCTCAGCCTATAATTACATAGTTAAAAAGGGCGATACCCTAAATGAATTATCAAGAAGATTCAACATCACAGTTAGCGAATTAAAAAAAGTTAATGGTTTAAAAAGAGACAAAATCTGTGTAGGAAATATTATCTTGATTCCGGAATCGGTAAGTGAATTAAATCCTGCAATAGTTAACGACTCCAACAATAAAGAATACACAGTTATTCGAGGTGATACTTTATTAGAGATAGCTGATAAATTTACGGTATCGATAAATGATATAAAAGCAGCAAACAACCTGAATAAGGATAAAATTCAAATTGGACAAATCCTAATTATCCCCTCCCTCGATTTGACCGATCATAAAGTCAATGAGCCTCAAAATGAGGTGAAAATACCCGACGGTCTGCACAACCATCAACCATCGGCCATACGAATCTCCGAGCCCCTACCTCCGATCCAGTATATTGTGAAAAAAGGAGATACATTAAACGAAATCGCAAGTAACTTCGGCGTAACCGTTAATGAGTTAATGCATTCGAATGGACTTTCGAGTACCATGCTGAAAACAGGGGCGATACTCAAAATACCTTCTACGGGAACCAATGGCATAATAACGAGCATCACACTTGAAAAACCCTCGATTAAGTACATAGTGGAAGACGGGGTTAGTATTGAAGAATTATCAAAGAGGTTTGATGTGCCTATCGATTCTATAAAAGAAGCAAATCACATTACCGATAATACGGTTAACGCAGGAGATATATTGATAATTCCTGATTCAAAATATGAAAAAGAATCGGTAATTCAAGTCGGAACAATTACCGGTAAAACCAGACTTCAAGATTTAAATATTCCAAATGAATTGAATAGTCAATCCCTCGATGAAAAGGTTGATAATTATAAACAAAAACGAAACGCCGATAATAATTTCGATCTAATAACAAATCGAATTATCAATGCTGCATTGATGTTTCTTGGAGTTCCGTATAAATTCGGCGGCAACTCTCCGTCTACGGGTTTAGACTGCTCGGCATATGTTAAAAAGGTATTTGGGATTCTAAATATCGACCTGCCTAGAACTGCACGAGATATATATAACGTTGGCAGATATGTACAAAAGAGCCAACTTGCAACCGGTGATCTTGTATTTTTTAGGACGTACGCAAGGTACCCCTCACATGTCGGCATATATATTGGAGACAACAAATTCATACACGCTTCATCTAGATCCAAAATGGTGACAATCGACGATCTAGACTTTAATTATTATAAGAAAAGATACATAGGCGCAAGAAGAATAGAGTCTACTGGCTTATTTTATGATGAACTGTCCAAGAATCAAATGGTATTTGAGTTAAATTAAGTGGGTTAAGTATTAATTAAACATGACTTAGTGGCCCGCCTGCAACATCATCGGTTTTCTTTACTAATCGCATCAAATACCCCTTCCCAAATTTGAAATGATAAAGAGGGGTGTTTATATTAATGTCAATAAAATAATGATCGATGATATTAAAAAGTATAAGAGCTATCTAGTCGCCGAAAGAAATTATTCTGAACATACGGTTAGGGCCTACATGACCGACCTGACACAGTTCATGAATTTTTTGAAAAAAAATAGATTGCCCGCCGACACAAAAAACATAGACATAACAAAAATAGAAGAGATTGACATAAGAGAGTTTATAGGAAGGCTTTACAATAAGAATTCCAAAGCCTCAATCTCAAGGAAGCTGACTTCAATCAGAAACTTTCTAGAATTTTTGATAAGACAGGGTAAGATAGCAAGTAATCCAGCTAAGCTTGTCCCGATCCCAAAGGGGGAAAGACGAACCCCCGCATTCCTGACTGTAGATGAAGTCTTTGTACTTGTAGAAAAACCAGATGACAATGAAGTCTTAGGGGTCAGGGACCGAGCGATACTCGAGCTGCTTTATTCAAGTGGATTGAGGGTAAGTGAACTTAATGGGATCAAAACCGGAGATACCGATCTTACATCTTCATTCGTCAAGGTTCTTGGCAAGGGTGGTGTAGAGCGTATTGTGCCCATAGGTTCTAAGGCAATAAATGCCATTAAATATTTCTTAGAAAAGAGGAACGAACTTACTCCAAAGGTTGATTATCTTTTTATAAACTCACGGGGTGGTAGGTTATCCGTAAGAAGCATAGCAAGGATAGTGAAAAAGTACGCTAATTTGTCAGGGATTCCAAAGAACATCAGTCCGCATGTCTTGAGACATACTTTTGCAACCCATCTTCTTGGAAGCGGTGCAGACCTCCGCGCTATACAAGAGATGCTGGGCCACAAAAGCCTGTCAACAACTCAACGATATACCCATGCCTCGATTGAGAAGATTATGGAAGTTTACGATAAAACTCATCCACGAGCCTAGAAATGCATAAATTCCACGGAACTACAATTATTTGTGTAAGTAAAAATGGAAAGGTCGCTATGGGGGGAGATGGCCAGGTAACACTCGGTCAAACAGCAATAAAACATACCGCAAAGAAGGTGAGGAAGATATACAATAACAAAGTGATTGTTGGATTTGCCGGCGCGACGGCTGATGCAATGACTCTTTTTGACAAGTTCGAAGCGAAGCTCGAAGAATACAGAGGTAACCTCAGAAGAGCGGCAGTCGAACTCGCGAAGGATTGGCGAACCGACAGGGTATTGAGAAGACTGGAAGCATTATTAGCAATAGCTGACAAGGAAAGTATGTTCCTGATCTCTGGAAGCGGGGATATCTTGGAACCAGATGAGAATGTAATCGCTATTGGTTCTGGTGGTCCCTTTGCTCAATCAGCATCAATTGCGCTTTTAAAACATTCGAATTTAGGGGCACGCGAAATTGTGGAAGAGTCACTCAAAATCGCTGCAAACCTATGCATTTACACAAATGACAAGATTATCATAGAGGAATTACCCGAACATGACCAATAAACCATTCTTTACGCCCAGAGAAATCGTCTCAGAATTAGATAAATATATAATAGGTCAACAAAAAGCGAAAAGAGCCGTAGCCATTGCGCTCAGGAACCGCTGGAGGCGCCAACACGTGCATCCTGATCTCAGAGACGAGATCGCGCCAAAAAACATATTAATGATTGGCCCAACTGGGGTAGGGAAGACAGAGATTGCAAGAAGGCTGGCGAAGCTCGCTCAAGCTCCGTTCCTTAAGGTTGAAGCATCGAAGTTTACGGAAGTCGGTTACGTAGGTAGAGACGTTGAATCCATGATACGTGACCTTACGGACATCGCAATCAGAGATATCACAGAGGAGGAAAAACACACCGTTCAGTCAAAAGCTGAGGATCTAGCGGAGGAAAGGATATTAGATCTCTTATATCCAAAGAGTAAGACTAATGAAGCTGATGAAGAAACGCAGAGTGATACTAGAGAGAAACTGAGAAAATTGCTAAGAGAGGGAAAACTCGATGATAGGTACCTAGACGTTGAAGTGACTTCAAGAAACTTCCCCATGCAAGTTTTTACGCCGTCTGGTGTCGAAGAGATGGACGTAAATATCTCCGATATGCTCGGTAACCTTTTTCCAAAACGCACAAAGAAAAGAAAGGTAAAAGTACCTGAAGCAAGGGAGATCCTGATTCATGAGGAAGCTCAGAAATTAATTGATACTGACAAGGTAGTAAAACTTGCTATTGAGAGGGTCGAACAAGCCGGAATCATTTTCATCGACGAGATTGACAAGATTGCCGCCAGGGAGACTACGGGGGGACCCGATGTTTCAAGGGAGGGTGTTCAAAGGGACTTACTTCCAATAATAGAAGGCTGCACGGTAAACACCAAGCATGGTATTGTTAGAACCGATCACATCCTTTTTGTTGGAGCAGGAGCCTTTCACGTATCAAAACCCTCTGACCTCATCCCAGAGTTACAGGGCAGATTCCCAATTCGAGTCGAACTAGAACCACTTACCACGGAAGACTTTGTAAGTATTCTTACAGAACCAAAGAATGCACTGATCAAGCAATACACCGAGCTGCTTAAAACGGAGAACATAGAACTCGAATTCAAAGAAGATGCCATCGCAGAAATTGCAGAAACCGCAGCATACGTGAATGAGTCTACAGAAAATATAGGTGCGAGAAGGCTGCACACGATCATGGAAAAGATGTTGGAAGAAGTCTCCTTTAATGCCCCTGAAATGAAAAATGGTAAGGTTGTTATCGATGCCAAATACATTAGAGACAGGATTTCTGATATTGTGAAGGACAGGGACCTCAGTCGTTATATCTTGTAATTAATAATCATACACGCCAGTAAGTTGAAATCTTAATTTTTTTGCCTTAAGGAGAACTCCCTCACGAGTTATAAAAGCGAATACAACAAAGAAGGCTTTGAACTTTTCTATTAATGCATCCACCTTTGATCTATGCGGTAAAGACCCTCCTCACGGGCAATAGTCAGAGCTTCCTCATATTCCGAACTGGTAGTTCTGCGGTTTATCGCATGGTATTTTTCAGGTTTTCTTAGCACCCTACCCTCCGGCCTGTATTGATCCATTATGTTAATATAGGTATCCCTCGATATTTCATTTGCAATGAATCTACAAATATCTCGTGTATGAGAAACACGGTTCGGCATGACCAAATGACGAACCAGAAGCCCCCTTAATGCCAATCCATCTTTGTCAAATCTTAACGGACCCACCTGACGGTGCATTTCCCTTATTGCCGCTCGCGCAATTATAGGATAATCCCGAGCAGACATGTAAAGGAATGAAAACTCTCCGTCCCAGAACTTAAAGTCCGGCATATAAATATCCACGATGCCCTCCATCAACCGAAGCGAATGCATGGAGTCATAGGCGCTGGTGTTATAAACTATCGGCAAATTTAAACCCCTACCAATGGCTATGGGTATTGCCTCGATTACTTGCGGGACAACATGCTCAGGAGTCACGAAATTAATGTTATGACATCCCGACTCCTGAAGATGAATCATAACACCCGCAAGCTGTTCAGGCGTAAGAACCTGTCCATTCCCCTCCCAAGAGATGTCAAAGTTCTGACAGAAAACACATTTCAAATTGCAAAAGGAAAAGAAGATAGTTCCAGATCCTCTCCAACCCCTCAAACAATCTTCTTCGCCAAAATGTGGAAATGCGCTCGCTACGTATGAATAACGGCCAGACCTGCACACCGCGGTTCGATCTTCAAGTCTATTTATATGACAGTTACGGGGACAGACCTCACAGTTTCGAAGCACATCGAGAGCCCGTTCCACCTTCTCCTGAAAAATATGCTTGTCGGTTTCGTAGGTAACCAGGTATGAAGGCGTGTAATCGGAGCGCGAAATCACCCATCTCGGATCTGAAACATGATTTGGTGCTCTGCCCCTGAATATTCTGCCTATCATTTAATCCCGATAAAAATTATAATTAAAGCTGCTAAGAACATCAATTCCGGTTCTTATAAACACATAGAAGATAGAATATTTAATCAGCAAGTTTATGGACATACAATTCATTTTGGACTGATAAAATGCAACATATTATTTTGCTAGGAGATTCCACATTAGACAATGCCGCATACGTGCCATTCAATTTGGACGTTATAAACCTCTTGAGGAATAGACTTCCAGATGGCTGGAAAGCGACTCTTCTAGCAAGAGATGGCAGCATGATAAATGACATAATATATCAGCTGAAGCAACTTCCGGAAGACGCAAGCTTTCTGGTTTTAAGTGTGGGAGGAAATGACGCCCTGAGCCACGCAGACATTCTTAATGAGAGAGCGAACTCAGTTTCTGAGGTTTTACTTAAGCTGGCAGATATACAAGATGCATTCCGTAATAATTACCGAATGATGCTTAAAAATGCCCTTAGCTACAAACTGCCCATTCTAATTTGCACAATATACTACCCCAGATTCCCTGATCCCAGAGTACAAAAATTGTCAAAACTGGCCTTATCAATCTTTAATGACTGTATCACAAGTGAAGCATTCGGGTCATGCTCAAGGTTGATCGATCTTAGAATGATTTTTAATGAGGACAAAGATTATGCCACACCGATCGAACCGTCGGAAAAAGGAGGAGAGAAAATCACTGAGGCAATTTTAGAAGCAGTTAACAAACATGATTTAAATAAAAATAAATAGAAACTGAATAGGTTAGGGCACCCCTATTTACATCCTTGGCTTTTGTAATTATGCTATCTGCACTCGGCGATTGATAAAAGATTACTTATTACATCTAAATAGATATTAAATGCCCAAATTAATTCGGAGTAAATATAACCGTATCATGCATCTACCCTGTGTTGTCTGTGATTCATGGGACGCAACAACTCGATATACCTACCACCATGACCGGCAAAGTTCTGATATTCTACAGTGTGCCTCATGCACTCACATGTTCATACATCCGGTTCCTCTTACGAGTCTGAGCTCAAGGAATATGCACAGCTTATCTGACGCAGAGTTATTTCAGAATCAGTTTTTAAAGTTTTTGTACGAAAAACTGGTAATCAATAAGGAAATACGGCATGTCAAAAAACTCATTACCAATCCTCGACCATCACTTCTAGATATTGGCTGCGGAACCGGATGGACCACCTCTATCTGGCAAAAGAGCGGATTCTCCGTAACTGGTCTCGAACCTTCCGAAAACCGTAGTCTCTTTGGACAGAATATCTACGGTATCAATATAGTCCGAAGTTGTTTCGAGGACTACCAGCCTGGAGAACAATTTGACGTCATAATCCTTCGTCATATTCTAGAACATATATCAGATCCATGTACTTTTTTAACAAGAATCAAATCCTTTCTGAAAAAAGATGGCGTATTGGTTATTGTCATACCAAATATAGATTCGATTGGACGCTATCTTTTCAACGAAAATTGGGAATGGGTTTTACCCTGGCATCTCCATTTCTACAAACCAAAGACTCTGTCAAGACTCATTCAAAAGGTCTGTTATAAGATACTTAGATTTTATCAAATGCCATCTCCGCTGTGGTATCCTGCAAGTCTAAGTCGCTTTTTTGGCCGAGAAACTCGATTAGCGAGATTTCTAAGCCAAAAACCTACGCTGGCTAACCTTGCTCTCTTTACGCCAATTATCCTGGCAGGCATTTTACTCGACCTGAATGATCATATGACGCTGATAGTGGCTAATCATGATTCTACAAAATAGATGCTAAACACAAGTTTAGTATGCTATAAGAATATAGGGTCTGTTGCCGACAACTGATTAAATTCGAGTTTGCTTCGCGTATCTTACATTGACCTTGTCCAAGTACTCGCCTGAGCGAACATACCACTTAATTTGCACGGTTTCCAGCATCGATTAGATGTTGAAATACCGACCAGCTGTCAAAGTAATGGTCAAAGAGTCGAATTTTATACCCAATAAACACATCGGGAAAGTAGATGAGGCGAAATTTCCTGTCACTGGATCTTAAAACGATAATACTATAGCGAGATTTTTCATAACATTACAGACAATGATTTATCAATTTGTTCAAACCGATGAATTAATTGGAAATAATCTATATTTGATCTATAATTATCAGCTTATATTTTTTAATTTTTTCATAGCACAATGAAACACTTAATTGAGAAAGCACAGACACTGGTTGAGGCTCTTCCATATATAAAGGATTTTCACGGAAAGACTATTGTAATTAAGTACGGTGGTAGTGTTGGAGATGAAGAGCTTCATAATTTCGCGAGGGATATAGTATTGATGAGATATGTCGGCATGAACCCCGTTGTTGTGCATGGTGGTGGCCCCCAGATTGGAAACCTGCTCGAACGGCTCGGTAAAGAATCGAGGTTTGTTGCCGGACTAAGGGTCACGGATTCGGAGACGATGGAAGTGGTTGAAATGGTTCTGGTTGGGAAAATAAACCAAAAAATAGTTGCAGCGATTCAAACTCTTGGAGGAAACGCTATTGGTATTTCGGGTAAGGAAGGAAAAATAATTCTTGCTAGAAAAATCGATGTTTCAAAACTTGAACTAGAAAACAATATAAAAATACCCAAGAATGAAGATCTTGGTATGGTGGGAGAAGTAGAAAAAATAAATCCGAATCTGATAAAGGTCTTAGAGAACGCTGGTTATATCCCAGTCATAGCCCCAATTGGGTTTGACGAGGATGGTGGAACCTATAACATAAATGCTGATCACGTTGCAGGCAAGATAGCCGGAGCGCTAAACGCAGTCAAGCTTGTAATCCTCACAAACGTTCCTGGAATACTAGATAATGACAACAATCTCGTCTCGACACTCACTGAATCTTCTGCCAGGGATTTGATAAGGACGGGGGCAATATCAAGCGGGATGATCCCCAAGGTTATGTGTGCGATAGAGTCGTTACACGAGGGTGTAGATAAAGTTCATATAATCGATGGAAGGGTTGAGAGGGCTCTTATCCTTGAAATATTTACCGACGCCGGTATAGGAACCGAGATACGGCTGTGAATACCCAAAGATTGATTTCAAAATCTCAAAGATTTCTGATGAGCACTTATAGTCGATATCCAATTGCATTCAAACGTGGAAAAGGATGCTGGTTGTGGGGTAATGACGGGAAAAAATATTTAGATTTTACTTCTGGAATAGCCGTTACAAATTTAGGACACCGTCACCCTGCCATAATGCGTGCGTTACGTGAGCAGGCAAAAAAAACGCTTACAGTATGTAACTTATTTCAAATAGAAGAACAAGCCGATCTTGCCGAAGTTCTCGTTAAAAACTCCTTTGCAGATAAGGTTTTTTTCTGCAACAGCGGGACTGAAGCAAATGAAGCCGCTATAAAGCTTTCTAGGAAATGGGGTGAGGAAAATGGTCATAGATACAAGATTGTTGCGGCTCGTGGCTCGTTCCATGGTAGAACTATGGGCGCTCTCAGCGCGACTGGCCAGAAGAAATATCAGAAGGGATTTCAACCACTCCTTAAAGGTTTTAAGTTCATCCCTTATGGTGAAATAGAGCCTCTTCAAGATGCGCTAGACGACGAAAAGATTTGTGCAATGATCCTTGAACCTATACAAGGAGAAAATGGAGTTGTTATTCCTCCTAATGGTTACCTCAAAAGAGTAAGAGAAATCTGCACTAAGAGAAAGGTCCTCTTGATCCTCGACGAAGTCCAAGTTGGGCTTGGACGAACAGGGAGGCTATTTGCTTATGAGCACTCAGGAATAAAACCAGATATCATGACCCTAGCTAAGGCATTGGGTGGAGGAATTCCCTGTGGGGCCCTACTGGCGCGTGATGATGTCGCAATGTCTTTTACGCCGGGATCCCATGGCTCCACCCTCGGAGGAAACCCTCTTGCAATGCATTTAGGTAGCGCGGTCTTGAATACAATCATTAACAATGGGCTTCTCGACAATACCGCCAAGATGGGAGCATACTTTTTAGATGGACTTAAAAGATTAGAGAAAAAATATATCCCTTTAATAAGGAACGCGAGGGGAAGGGGTCTCATACTCGGATTGGAGCTGAAGAGCAAAGAAAAAACAAGAGAAGTTGTGAGTAAATGCATGGAAAAAGGCCTACTCACAATTCTGACAGTCGATAATGTCATAAGGATACTCCCACCTCTCATAGTGAACAGAAAGGAAATTGATTTCGCTATAGAAAAACTAGAAGATTCATTTAATGAGATACTAAATGCCTAAAAGTCTGCTCAGCATCTTTGACCTAGAAAAAAAAGACATAGAACAAATTATAGAAAGAGCCTTCAAACTAAGAAACTTAAAAAAGAGAGGGAAAAGAATAAATACGCTCAAAGGAAAGGCTGTTGGAATGATCTTTGAAAAACTCTCCACAAGAACCAGGATATCTTTCGAGGTAGGGATCAATCAACTTGGAGGGTACGCTTTATATATTAACCCAAGTGACCTGCAGCTTGGGCGCGGCGAGTCCGTGGCCGATACCGCAAGAGTTATCTCGTCTTATCTTGATGGTGTAATAGTCAGAACCTTTGATCATGAAAGGGTTAATGAATTTGCGATTAACTCTTCTATTCCCGTTATTAACGCACTCACTAATCTAGAGCATCCATGTCAGATCATCTCTGATTTATTCACATTAAAGGACAAGGGATTAGATATAGAAAAAATGAAGCTCGCCTACATTGGAGACGGCAATAACGTCGCAAATACACTCATCGGCGCCGCTGCAATTATTGGATTTCATGTGTCAATTGCGACCCCGGAGGGATATGAACCAAATGAAAATATAGTAAGAAGTGCAAAAAGTTTGAAAAATGGGATAATCGAAATAGCAAATAATCCCAAAGTGGCGATCGAAGGCGCAGATGTATTGTACACAGATGTATGGATAAGCATGGGACAAGAAAAAGAGAGAAGAAAGATTTCAGCGTTGTTTAAGCCGTTTCAAATGAACAAAGAGCTCATTTGTTCCGCTAAACCTAATGCATTGGTAATGCATTGCCTACCAGCACACAGGGGAGAAGAGATAACCGACGAAGTAGTCGATGGTCCCCGGTCAATCGTTTTTGAACAGGCTGCTAATAGATTGATAGTCGGTCAAGCCATACTCGAGAAGTGTGTTGGCTTCTAACGGGATAATTGTTGCTTGAGCACCTCGGCAATTTTCCGGTTCATTCCAGGTATCGATTGAATATCTTCGATTGAAGCCTTTATTATATTAGATATACTCCCAAAGTGCTTAAGCAACATCATTTTTCGCTTATCCCCAACCCCGTAAATTGAGTCCAATTCAGATTTCAGTGCCCTTCGGGTTCTCAACCTCTTATGAAATGTAATTGCGAATCTATGAGCCTCATCGCGAACCCTCATCAGGTATAGAAGTTCAGGTGAGGTCTTTGGAAAAATCACGGGATTCTTACGTCCAAGCAAATAAATCTTATCAGTTTCCCCATCTAGCCTCGCTTTGGCAATTGCAGCCAACTCAACCTTGCCTAAGATTCCAATCTCACTTAATACTTCTCGGGCTATATTTAACTGACCCTTACCGCCATCAACCAATATTAAGTCAGGCAACTCCCAATTTTGTTGATCGGCTCTTTTGAATCTTCTCAAAAGAACCTCGTACATCATCGCATAATCATTTGCACCAAATACCGTTTTAATCTTAAACCTCTTATATCTATTTTTCGTAGGTTCTCCATTTTCAAACCTAACCATCGATGCTACAGCGAGACTACCCTGTGTATTTGATATATCATAACATTCAATGTTTTCCGGCAAGCGACTAAGAGAAAGTGCGTCCCTAATAGAGTGAATTAATTGGAGTCTTCTTTGTTTATCTGCAAACATCCTCTTGAAAACCTCTTGAGCATTCCTATTTGCTACCTCAACTAGTTTTAATCTTGGTCCTCTCTTAGGGACTGCTAATTCTATCTTCCTCCCATGTTTTTCGGAAAGCCATTGTGAAAAAGTATTCATTCCCTCAAACTTTACAGGAATCGTTATTTGACTGGGTATGTATCTATCTTTTTCGTAAAGCTGACCAAGAAATTCTCGAAGCGTCTCATCATCTTCCCAACTCGCATTATTAAAGTAAAACTCCGATTTGTCTGTGATTGTTCCGCCTCTCGAGAATAATACAACAAATTCCACCGCATTCGATTCTCTATAAAATCCGACTATATCATTGTCAGTTTGGGTTGTTGAGATGAGACCCTGAACGTCAGGATGCTTCTCAAGAAAGCTTATTTGATCCCTGAAGTGAGCAGCATCCTCGAATCTGAGTTCCTCGGAAGCCTTAACCATATTTTCCTTCAGTAAACCAAGCATCTCCTTAATTCTCCCTCTCAGAAACATCTTAGCGTGTTCAACCATCTCTTCGTATTCACCTTCGCTCACCTTACCGGCGCATGGCCCCGAACAAATTTTCATGAAATAGTTGAGACATGGTCTCTCAGAATGTCTTTTGAATTTGGTATCAGTGCAGTCACGAAGTGGGAAAATCCTATGAATCAACTTTTTTGTTTTCCTCAATGCATCCCCTGATGCAAATGGTCCAAAGTATAAACATCCATCATCAAGGATCTTCCTCGTATAGGTTAGTCTCGGGAACTTCCCAAATGCTTCAAGCTTCAGAGAAGCATAGTTCTTGTCGTCTTTTAACTGAAGATTAAATTTAGGTTTGTATTTTTTTATCATCGAGTTCTCTACAATCAGAGCTTCACGCTCATCCCGGGTAACAAGATAGTCTAGGTCGCAAACTTGTCTTATGACATAAGGAACCTGGGGACGCTGACCTGAACCACCGCCCTGGAAATAAGAGCGAACACGATTTTTCAAGTTCTTTGCCTTACCAATATAAATCGTCTTTCCCCTCTTATCCTTCATGAAATAAACACCTGGATCGGTGGGAAGAGACTTTAACAGCTCATTAATGTCTCCCATAACAAAACATTTTATACGATCTATGAAAAGATTTTAGTAGATTAAGTTTGTAAGAATTTTATTACAAACAATTAACTGAGGATTAATTATGGATCCGAAAGCTGGTTTAGCCGGAAAGTATATAATTAATAGCGGTTTAAAGAGACGATATTTATATCTTGATTAATGATTCATCAATCAGTAGTCTTCATCAATAGTAACCGATGTATCATAATCGATATTAAAACCCCGTCTAATCGGTTCAGAATCGAGCACCCAGTAACCCCCCTTCACAAAAATACTCAACAGACCAATCGGTGGTCTTATAACGAGACTGGCCAATTTGAAGGGATGCAGCGCGTCGGGAGAAGGGTTATAATTTGTTATCTGTCTATTCACAACTTGAGAAAATGCGGTAGAGGAAAACATTATGACCAGCAGAAAAACTGCAAGTATCTTTTTCATATTTTCTCATCCTCCAGATCGATTACTTATTAGTATCTTCCTCACAAATATAATACTTTTTTAAGACGGTGTCAACGATAATTATCGAATCTCGGTAATCTTGAATGCCGATAAAATCGCTACTTGTTAATCCCAAAAATTATTTCTCATAGTCGACAACACACCTATCAGTTCTTATTTGAGTAACAAATTCGACGATCTTTTTATGCTCTGGGTGGTTTTGATAAATGTTAAGCGCTTCTAGATTTTCAAACTCTGAATACAAGACAACATCGAAAGCAGCTTCAGAGGGATTTACATTGATCCCGACTTCGATGTCTTTAATCTCTTCTATTTTATCTCTCAAAGATTCAAGTTTCTCTTTTAACTTTTTTGCATTTTCTTGCTTGGTTGCATTATTAGCAAGTTCCTTTAGACGCCACATAACTATATGCTTTATCATCCTTACCCCTTCTAATGTATGAAAATTCAATGAATAACCCGGCAGCAAGCTGCAGGGAATTATCAAGTTAAAACTTGACGATGAAGATTCTACATCGAGCCACTTCTTATAACAAGTCAAAATGATCCACAATATTAAATCTAACCCATGATGGGTCGGTCCAGCGTCTTCCTTTACCTCGAGTAAAAAGGTTCAAGGCGTTACAAAAACTAAAGAAACCTCATGGGAAATCAGTACCTCATAAACGGAGAAAAATAGTTTAACTATTCGATTGTAAAGGCGAAGCTACCATTTGTACTGTGTCCGTCTAATGAAACAACCTTCCAGGACACCTGATAAGTGCCCGGAGAAAGGCATGGCAGATTTACTTCGAGAATTGTAGCATAAGATAAATCAACATGCCCATTAAAATTGTCAACGCGATTGCCACTTTCGCTTTCTACTCGAACCGTACTGGAGGAAGGTTCTAGTGGACTATCGAACCATATACGGACCTGTTTCGGGCAGTTACTAATTGTCTCTCCAACCTTTGGCTCAGAATGGTTAAACATCGCATGACTCAAGGCCCTTTTTTGCCCTATGCTGAAAATGGTTATTACACTTATCACGGAGATAATGACAAAGGTTTTTATCACTTCAGCACCCTTTACACCCTTTAACGAAAAATCGGCCGTCCAAGGCTATTAGGAAATATATCATCTATGAAGAAATGTATTATACCGAGAACCCCGAGGTTTTTACCCGATCCGTCGTTGATCGGTATTTGGGCTTCAATTCCAAGTTGAATATATTTTCCCAACCATATAATTCCCGGGTTTATAAAACCGGCTGTTTCACCACCGCTACCGCGATTTAAGCCCGTTTCAAATGGAAGCTCTACCAGAAGGATCATACGGTTGAACGGGGCTGCGAGACCCACATCCTTTACGAAGGATTGTAGGTACTGAAGGCTGTACTGTATCGCAAATCCATAGCTAAAAGTTATAGGGTTTTGCTCTATCTCACGCTGAATCTCCAATGTTTCTTCATCAATAGTTGAGGTCGTGGTACTACTTCTCGTTGGAAAGTTTAGACCTAACACTCCTGTGACCGCTAGGGGTCTCAAGTATTCTAGCGACTGTGGCAGGTCACCAAAACCTTTGCCGAAAAAGAGAGCGGGCGAAATCGTGGAGAACGATTCGGCTTCCACTGAGCTGTTCCCTGTACCACCAATCTCAGCCTCTACTCCAACTGAGAACAGTGATTCATGTGGTGCGCTAGTGAAAAACTGATATTTCGCTCCCACCTCTAGGTTGCCAAAACCATATTCAGCCCCTTCCCCAACTGGGTCCAGTCGTCTGAAATCGTCACCAATCGAAATACCAAAATGTGGAGTTATTCGCTTCGTATACTCAACAGGGAGTTCGAAGGCATCGACCGGTGGTTCATCCCCCTCACCGGATTCTTTTAGGTAGTTAAAAATAAAAGAAAGCTCGTCAGCGACAAAAGGATCTTCAATCGAGATTGTAGTAGGGAAAAACCGCTTACCAGCGTAGCCGTGGGCCCAGGAATAAACAGGCATTGATAACAAAAATAAAAAATTAAGAAAAAATGCACACAATATGCGGTTAATTAAAATCAATATATTTGACACAGGGTCGGTCCCCCTATCTGAAAAAATACTAAGTTGTTTAATACAATTAATCAGTTGCAGGAAAACACATTGCCGTGCTCCAGTAACTTCTCAGACTTATTTTTGTATAGGCGAAAGATTGAAACCGCGTTTGACTTTTTTTTAACTAACAAGGATAGGAGGGGAACGAATGAAGAGACTACTAATTAAATCTTGTAAGTAAGGTTTATTTTCAGAAGGTAATAGGCAAGTGAGATACTCATGCATTATTAAATTGACAGATGATTTAACAACTATAAATGAAGATCTCTCAATATTGCATGTAGAACAAAAACAATGCTTTTGACTACCTTCATCTTTGTCTGACTTTATAAAAACCTGAATTAATCGCGATACCGGATTTCGATTTTTATGTGATGGGCAATTTTCAACTGTGTATGATAAGGAATGCTTACCCGATGGCAGTATGTAAGGCTGAACCGTATATGATAAAAGGTTTAGACCTAAAATTATCGAAAATAAAAACGACATTTTAGGAATTTGTGCAATCTGCATATCGAAAGGATCTCTCGTATCTTTATCAAATTAAAATTAACAATGTATATCAAGTTAAGTTTTTATCCAATTCTCAATCTTTTTAGTATAGTCATTTGTTAGAATAGACGCTTCATTTTCCGTATTTGCTTCAGTGTATAAGTGTATCAATGATTTGTACTGGTCTGGGAATATTAGAACCCATGAACCATTGAATGAAATTTTTACGCCATCAAGGAAAGATGCTTCCATTCCCATAGCCTCTTGAGACGCCATCCTCATCACCACACCCTTCGCCTCCCAGGGACACGGAATAGTTGCGTGATGAAAATTAAACTTAGGTATAGCCTTCGAGACTTCTGATAGCCTTATATCCAGTTCAGCCATAAGCTCAAGCATTTTAGCGAGTGTAAACATTCCATCATAAGCAATCTGAAATTCGGGAAATATAAACCTTCCATCAGGATAGCTTGCCAGTTTAACGTCTCTATTCCTTGCCGAATCAGATAGAGCTCTGATGCTATTTTTTGTCCTTACGACATCAAAATTATTTTCTTTCGCGATATACTCAACGCTTGAGGGAACGAATAAAGGTACAGCACAAACCCCTGGCTCCTCAGCTTTTAGGATCAGGTTAAACAAAAGAAAGAAGGAATCGAGATCTCTATAAATTCTTCCTTTTTCATCTACGAAGTATACTCTCTCAGCCCAAGGATCAAGCCAGAACCCAGCCGTCGAATCAGTTGCTTTAACAATGCTGGATAGGAGTGCCAGTGCTCTGCTAGGATCAACTCCACTACCATGTTCAACAGTGTATGCATTGAGACTTATTACCTCGCAACCCAATTCATTTAGTATTGAGGGAAAATACTCCGAAGAAGGTCCAAAAGCGAAATCAACTACAATTCTGAATTTCTTTTCCTTAATAATCTCTTCTTTTATTGAACTTATGAAGCCCTCTTTATAGAAATCGACAATACCGCTAAGGTCACTGATTCTTCCCACACCACCCTCAGATACCCGTCGAAAATCCTCTCTATGGAAGATCCTTTCGAAGGTCTTCTCAAAGGATACAGAAGTCTCGAACGCGTGTGAGTCATAAAACAGGATCTCAGTTACCTCCGGATTTTCCAGTGAATATCTGAAATAAACCCCCCCGACCTCACCAAAAGTCTGAAGTTTATATCTGAGGATAGGAATAGGGACCGCTTTCAAATCCTTTACGTTAACTCCCGCTGACAGAACCCCTGCGACAAAAGCCCTCTTTATCATCCTAGGTGCACGATATGTATCCCTGCCCATCAGCACCGAAGAACCCTTAGGTAAAATAGAGGCCAATGCTGCACCAAGCTTCGCTGCAAATTCAGGAGTAAGTTCAAAATTCGAAAGGCCGGATACCTTGGATTCCTCAAATAAGCTCCTCTTCCACCTTTCACCCCAGATAAGGTTCGTGGATACAATGGCTCTTGATTCAATTTCCTTACTAGGCCAAATCTTAACACCCTGTCTTATAACAGCCTCATCCCCTATAGAACAATTTTCCGAGACAACTACACCGGGCTCAATCAGGACGTCCTTGCCAATTCTTACCTTGGAACATATAACACTGCTATCGATACTAGTACTCTCGCCAACATTCGTATCATCCCATATTACGCTATCTATAATATTAGCGCTTTGGCCAATAATGGTGCTGTTTCCTATTATAGAATTGACTATCCTTGAACCGCCATTGATTCTTACACTTCTGCCAACTATAACAGTCCCCTCAAGCTGAGCGTCGTTAGCAATTTCGGCATTTTCTCCCAGCCATATATCTTTACCAACTACATCCATCCTGCTACCCGAACCCTTCACATTAACCCTGCCAGCCAGAATATCCATATTCGCTTGTATATAAGAAGATGGATCTCCGACATCTCGCCAATAGCCACTCAATATATATCCATAAATTGGTTTCTCCTCACCAAGAAGCCTCGGAAACAAATCATGACTAAAATCAAATGACTGTTTGCCTGGTATATTGTCTAAAATCGCAGGATCAACTATGTATATTCCGGCGTTTACAGAATCACTAAATACCTCTCCCCAACCAGGCTTTTCAAGAAATCTCACAACCCTGCCATCCTTATCCGTGATTACTATTCCAAACTGAAGAGGATCCTTGACTGAGGTCAAGCCAATAGTTACCATTGCATTTTTCTCTTTGTGGAATGTAAACATTGCCGCGAGATCGACGTCCGCAAGCAAATCCCCGCTTATAACCAGAAAAGGTTCGTCGCCTTTCAATATATCCGAGGCGTACTTTACCGCTCCAGCAGTACCATAATCCTCTGGAGGGATCATATAATTTATCTTAACGCCTAGCCCTGATCCGTCACTAAGGTAATTTTTTATCGCATCCGGCTGAAAATAGAGCAGGAATATTAGATCATTGAAGCCATTTTGCTTTACAAGATTTATTACATGCTCAATGATCGGTTTACCCCCGAGCGGAAGCATGGGCTTGGGCAGCGAATAAGTTAGCGGCTTAATCCTTGTACCAAAACCTCCCGCGAGAACAACAGCCTTCATTATAACTTCCCTCTCATCTTCAGAACTTTGTCCACTTCTTCCAATAGCTCCTCGGGATCACTCGATTTTACAATATAACCATCGGCGAGCCATGCCGTATAATCATTTTGAAAGGAAACATAAGCCGAGCATAGTAGCACTGGTGTATCTGGAAACTCCCTTGTTATCCTCTTGAGTATATCAAGGCCGCTCTGGGATCTTAATTTTATATCTAAAAGTACAAGATCAATTAGTTCACGACTAAGGATATCGAATGTATCCTCCACCGATTCTGCCTCAAATACATCGTAACCTTCTTCAGTCAGCACCTCTTTGAAAACAAATCTTATATTTTCTTCATCATCTACAACCAAGATTTTACTCATAATTTTCCTTTTCAGCCGAGAGGGGCAGACTTAATGTCACAGTACAACCCTTGTCTTTCACACAATGTAGGGAAATTTTACCACCCATTTTCTCTATTATCTCTTTTGATGTATATAGACCTAGACCACTTCCAACACTTTTGGTTGTGAAAAAGGGCGTAAAAAGGTTTCTCATTACTTCTTCCGAAATACCCGGGCCTGTATCAAACACCTCAATGGCAATTGATCCATTCTGTGTTTTGGTGGCGATATAAAGCTCACCACCATCAGGCATTGCCTCTATGGAGTTGTTAACAATATTTTCAATACATGTGTATATCTGATACTCGTTCCCGAAGACAGGTGGAAGATCTTCAGAGAGACTGAGATGAATATTAACGTCCTGTTGTCTACCCGCCGATTTTTTTTCCTGGTATATAAGTCCAACAACCTTGTTGATATCTATCTTTGATGTATCCAACAGATACTTTGTTTTTGCATAGGCAACAAAATCTCTTAACGTCTTTTCAAGTCTTACAGCTTCTTCGAGTATAGCATTTGTGTGTCTGTAGATAGGAAGATCTGGTTGGATCTTCTTTTTTAAAATCCTAGCCAGACCCGCAATTGCAATCACAGGATTCTTAAAGGAGTGAGTTAGTTGGAGTACCATATCTCCAATTTGTGCTTCGGCCCGTAGCTTAGTGATAAGTTCGTGATGCTCCTTTAATTTCACATTTGCCTCTTCAAGAGTCTCGACCTTACCTTCGAGTTCCTCATACGTGATTCCTCTCTCTAATGCAAGTGAGATCTCAAGTGCAAAGATTTCTAGGGCTTTCACTTCTTCAACCGACAACTCTTTTTTTGTGAGAAAGTTATCAAGCAATATAACACCTAGCGGACGTCTTAGGTGTGAGAGCAGAGGAATAATCCAGAAAGGGGTATCTTTATAAAAATCACGAAGAACACCCGGCAACCTTTCTCCATCTGAGATTCTGATACTGTTTTCTGATTGAAATACACTTCTGAATGGATCTTCCTGTAAGCTAAAATCCATAGCCTCCAGGACATCTTTAAACTTTTCGCTTTCCTTATGGAATACAATCGGAGAAAATACAAGAAGCTCCTCCAGGGTGAGTTTTTTATCTGATATTTCGTGCCATATAGATAAGGCTTCATTTTGGTCTAATGGACCAATTGCGAACTGACCTGAAAGTTTTCTATTATCAGCCAGCAATGAGATCGCCCTGTTAAAACCGAAGCTACTTCCTGCGGTAAAGGCCACTAATCCCTTATAGAGAATTTCGTTCACATCGAGCACTAATTTGAGCGAAGTTGAAAGATGTACAAGTATATCAAACATCTCCTCCTTTATTTCGAGGGATTTCCCGAATTTCTTGATCTTCTGCTCCCTTTTTACAAGCTCATCTAAAATAATAGGCAGTACTTCATACGTAGAACCCTTTTCCATTGAAAGAAAAACCAAATCATTACAGAGTTCCTCACAGCTTATACACTTTTCCCTAATTCGAGCCTCGAGATTATGTAACATGTGCTCTTCACCCGGTTTGATGAAAGGACAAACTCTCGGATCATTCTTAATCATCCAACAATAGCTATCCCCAAATTTTGCCATCTTTAATCCTTAAGACACCTTTGTAATTAGACTATCATCTGGGGCGAAAGGTGGCAAGGTAAAACTCTTTAGTTGGAAATAAATTAGCGGTCATATATTCTTATCAGTATCCACAATCTTTTGCCGGTCCATCTTCCCCAACTTGGAACTATGAAGACAAAACGACCTTTGAATAGTTCTCCCTTTGCATGGAGTGTTATTTTTTCATTGCTTTTAGTGATGATGTCATAACGACCTCTATCCCATATCTCGGCTTCACCAATACCATACTGATCATCTATTGCACTCATAAACCCATCTGACTTAAAGACCCGTTCCTTCATTTCAATTGCTACGGTCTTGACGCTACCCTCGCCCGGAATTCTAGTCGGGAGAATCCATGATTTCATCAATTCTCCAAATTCCAGCTTAAGATCGAAATGGGGGTGTTCAGTATGATGTTTTTGAATCAGGAATCTATGTGTTCCATTCATATACCAATCTGAGTCCTTTCAAGGAGAGAAATTCATCTATATACTGCAACGATTTACTCTCAGAAGCAATGACACTGGCAAGCCCCCCTGTAGCGATTACCTTTGGGCTAGTACCCATCTCATCCTTGATCCTACTGACAATTCCGTCGACTAGACCAGCATATCCAAAAACCAGTCCAGATTGCATGCAGTGAACCGTATTTTTCCCTATCACCGTTTTTGGTCTAACAATCTCTACCCTTGGGAGTCTTGAAGCCGATCCAAAAAGGGCCTCTGCAGAGATGAGTATCCCCGTTGCAATAGTGCCACCTATATATTCGCCCTTTTCGGACACACAATCAAATGTCGTAGCAGTCCCGAAATCAACCACTATAACGCTACTCTTATACTCATCAAAGGCAGCTACCGCATTCACTATTCTATCAGCACCCACATCCTTCGGATTATGATAAAGAATAGGCATGCCTGTTTTTATTCCAGGCTCCACAACTAGCGGGTTCACGTCAAAATATGACTTCAATGCTCTTACTATAACATCAAGTAGGGTTGGTACTACACAGGAAATAACTGCTCCGCGAATCGAATTTACGTCAACACCCCTAATGTCAAGTAGATTTCTAAAAAGAACCCCATATTCATCAAATGTCTTATTCTTATCAGTTCCTATTCTCCAGTGATTAATCAGGTCGCGTTCCTTAAATATTCCAAACATTATATTAGTATTTCCAATATCTACTGTGAAAAGCATTTCTGGTCATCTCCTCGCAAAATAATCTCCGTTCTAAGTTTCAATTTACCCGTTATTTCAGACCCCATTTTCTTCGTAATAGCCACTCAGAAGACAATAGGAGGACCAACAGGATAAATATCCAGTACTTATCCCATAACTCCTCGGTCTTATAACCGGTTATCCTCTTAATCGGAGTAGATTCGATCCCTAGCCTCTCTGGATCATCTCTTAATGTTACAAATTTCCCACCCGTTTTATCGGCAAGTAATTTGAGTAGATTTTCGTTCGTTGTGGGTCCTTTGATTTCATTTTCAGGTGGTTCAACAATGAAAACTGTCTCGGCGACGTAGTCCTTCTCAACAGAGTCATCTTTACCCTCGATTCTAGCCTTAATTTTATAAATTCCATTTTCTTCAATATGAGGTCGGAAATTTAATGTGTCACTCGACATACTTTTGACATCCAGTCCGACTTCTCGACCATCTGGAGTTATCATTGTGGCCTTGATCGTGTCATCTTCTTGTCGATCATTAGTTTTCAAAACATCTATCTGTGGTGTTGCCCCAACTATGTAAGACGAATTATCGGTCTTTAATCTAATTTCTCTAAGTTCTGGATCATCTACAAGCCATAGAAGCAACCTATTCCAGAACCTTTCATAGTAGGCGGAGATATTTCCTTCGCTTGCGCCCATGAAACCCCATTTCCATGAAGAATCAGAAAGGAATGTTGCAACCTTGCCCGCATTTAACTGCTCTATGACCAAAAGAGGATCTCCTCCCTGCGTTGTTAGAAGAGGTGTGGCCCTGGATTTCAGTTCCCTTACACTATTCAAGCCCTCCAGTCCCGGCAATTGCATCCAATTTTTTTCATTATCATATTCATTTGGGATTATTCTTAAAATCGGATGTCTGATGCCTATTTCCGTTAAAGCAGTTAGAAACTCTCTATCATCAGATGAACTGTTCTCCCCAACGGATGAGTAACCTAACTTCACTGGCAGAATATCGGCAATCGCAGAGCTTTCATAATCTATGCTGTTAAATGACCTGTCACCCCCTATAACAAGAAATCCGCCGCCGTCCCGAACAACATAATTCTTCAAATTCTCTAGCTGAGTACCAAAGATACCGTACGGTCGGAAGTCAAAGTTCTGGAATATTACTACGTCAAATGAATCAAGTTCTTTCCCAAAAATCTCAGTTGCGGGAAATGGAATTAAACTTAGATCATCCTGAGACGCAAAGACTAAATCTGTAGCCTCTCTCAATATAAAGAAAGAAACCAAATCTATATTCGGGTTTCTTTTTAACGCCTTACGTAAAAACCTTACATCCCACGATGGGCTTCCAGAAATATGAAGTACACGAATCTTATTAATAATAACATCAAATACAAATGACAGTTGATTGTTTTCTTGAATAAAATCTCCTTCAACCCTAGGCATACTCACTGTGTAGACTTGTCTACCCAGAGAATTTGGGGTAACTGAAAAATTTACGACACCCTGACCCGAAGTACTATCAATCAAAACATCTTTTATCGAAATTACGCGTTCTCCCTCCTTCAGTGTTACAGGAAGAGACATGCCTCCAAAACCGAGTGATTTCACGGTAACTTCTATATGAAAAGGGTATCTTATAAACGCGACATCTGTTGATTTGATATTGTCTATCCAGAGGTCAGTCAAACGACCATCACCCGAAGCAAATACGGTGTTTATCTTAAAATCAATGTCCTGAGAAAAACTCTCAGGAATTCCTTCTAATCCCTTATTTTCGGCTCCATCAGAGAAAATGATAACGGAATCGACTTTATTCGGAGCTTGGTCTGCAACCAGTTCCTTAATGGATTTAACTATATTCGTATCCCGTCCTTCTGGGTCTGTATAATTAATGTAATCCAACGACGACGCGTGAAGTGAATCATTAAACGTGTAATATTTGACGAAGAATTTCTCGTCAATATCAGAGATAAATGCCCTGTTATTACTAAGATAATCCCTTAGTTTTTGAATTCTCGAAACACCTTCAGCACCAAAAGGGAGGTTCATGCTCCAAGAGTTGTCAATTAGAATTGCCAGCGTCGGCTTTTCTTCTCTGTAGTTTTCGACCTTCAAAGCAGGATTCAACAACATTAATAGAATCAGTGAAAACGAAGCTAAATACAGAAGAGAAATTATGGACTTCCTTTTTATAGACTCTAAGCCTTGTATGCTTTTTAGAGTAGCATACGCTACTATAATAAATAGAATAGAAATTAATATTCCTTCTATAATTCCGGGGGGGTTGAGAAAAACAATCCTCTTAACAGCCACTTCCATCATCATAAATTTACCATGGAGCAAACCCAAAATTAATTAGAAGATCGAGATGATCTATTAAAGCAATTTATAGTAATAAACCTTCTCACTAGAGAACTCCTTATTTCTTTGGGCAAAAGTATAAATGATTTAAATCCCGTATACTCATTATAAAGTGTAGCTTAAATAGTCCAATAAACGTGTTCTCAAGTTAACGCATGAGATCTTAGCCAGTGGGAAGTTGTCTGAATCCTTCAATTATGGACGCTAAATTTCTTGCTAAAAATATTAACTTAAGCATTCAATTCAAAACCATTCATCTGGGGATTGGAATTTTCACATTAGAAATTGACAAACCTTCCCCCTTTCAATATGAGTTCATCGTCCACATAGACAGATGGATTCATAATGACGCCGTCTAAATGACTCGCAACCTGTACAAAGCCTCCCATGCTTTTATTATCACCAAAAGCCATATGTACAGTACCAATAGCCTTTTCATCCTCGAGTACATTACCTGTTATTCGTGCCTTATCGTTGGTTCCTATTCCGAGCTCGGCTAAGTTAAACGCAAGCTTACCTAATGGCTTCATTATCGATAAAAGTTTTTTAGCGCCTTCCGCTCCATCTATTCGGGAAGCAAATCCATCAATTACTTCGACCTTAATTATTTCATCTAGAAGTTTTCCAACTCCCGCCATAGATCCGTCAAAAACAATTACGCCAACTGATTTACCTTCCACTGGAGATATGTAACCCTCGCCAGCGGGTAGATTGCTAAAATCACCCGGATTGTGGTTAAGTCCAGTATCGGCAAGTCCGACCCTACCATCAATTGACAACGCAACATCAGTGCCGCGGTTTGATGTTATCCTAACGATACTGCCGTCATGTAAAATATGGGCAATCTTTCTGCTTCTCTCAGCGATCTTATAATAGTCCGCACTAAGGGTCCTAATCATAGTTTCTTCGGTGATCCCTGGTAGCGTCGCAATCCGCACACCTTTATCACTCGCCTCGCGCCTAGCGTCAGTGTGACTGAGTGACATCGAAGTGGGTATCAGAATCACGTCTACGATTTTCATCAGTTCTGCTACAGGCAGCGGTGGCTCTTCACCGTTAGATCTCCTCGGTATTATCTCAGTGATTATGGCTTCTGCTGCTACTTGTTTGGAGGCTTCCCAAAGGGCATAGCCTATCTTTCTCAAGGGTTCATCGGTTATAACGAGTACATTCTCATCTTGTTTTATTGCCATACAATCTCTGGCAGCAATTAAAGCTGCGGTTCTCATTCTGTCCATTAGATTTCAGCCCTCCGGAATAGGATTTCGATCTTTATATTTTCTTAAGTCTCGGATTGTTCAGCAACCATTCTAACCCTCACAGATCTTAAATAAATTTTAAACACAATGAGTAATGATTGAAATATCCCAGGTGCTACCACCGATTGAAAGTCGGCAGGAGTTAACCATACCAAATAGAAAACGTTTGCCCTTGCATTCTTGACCATAAGCTAAAAAGTACCAAACATTTGGCATTATGGCTCCTTTCTTGCCAACCAACAGTTTGCATTTGGTTGTATAATTTCAATTAGATGGGCAACATTTGTAAATCTTGTACCGATTACAACTCTGCCAGATTCAGAGAGGTAACAGATTTGGAAAATTATTTTTATTAAACGGGACAGGAATGTCCCGCCTATCCTTTGTTAGGGCAAGCGATAGCCGGGGTTTTCCAACCCCGGATTGCATTTGATTGTACAATTTCAATCAGAAGATCAAGACTTTTAATAGAAATAGACTTTCATAAACGATCCTAATATCGTAGGATCATCTTCGCTGAATGACCTAGCAGATTGATGATTCAAATTAGATAAAACCCTTAAGTAGTATCCCTATTTCACCCTGCCTGATCTTTTTCATAGAACGTCTCTCAATTTGCCTAATGCTCTCCCTGGTTAAACCAAAATATGCCCCGATTTCTTCTAGCGTGAAACCTTCTTCATAACCGATTCCAAATCTCATCCTTAGAACCTCTTGTTCCCTCGTTTCAAGTTTTGAAAGGGCTTCCGATATTTTTGATTTCAAAATACTTTTTTCCAATACTATATCTGTCCTTGGTCGATCGTCAGTCATATAAATCTTCTTCGAACCACTATTATCTTCGAGGGTTGAAGCTGAAGTATCAATCGAAACAACACTCGTTTGAGTTAATTTAGCTATTTTTTTTAGTCTACTAATGCTAATTCCGGCTTCTTTTGCGATATCTTCAATTGCTGGCCGTTCACCTTTTTCTTCCCTGAGCTTGATCATGGATTTCTTAACTTTATTAGCCCTCTCAAGCACACGAACCGGTACTCTTACAATTCTAGTCTGATCAAGCAATGCTCTAGATATACATTGGAAAATCCACCAAGACGCATAAGTCGAGAATCTGAATCCCTTTGATGGATCATACATTTTGACTGCCTTAATTAACCCGATGTTACCCTCCTGTATGAGGTCAGCGAGCGGAAGTCCTCTACCCATGAACTTTATTGCCATGCTCACGACTAGCCTTAGATTGGCTTTAATGAATCTATGATTGAAATCATTTGCTTTCTTTGAACAAGCTATCATCAATGCTGAAAGCCTTCGTATCCTTTTTGAAGAGTTTGAAATTTTATCCCTTTTATCATCAATCCAAGAGATCTGTTTATCCTTTCTTAAAGGCACGTTAACTCTACGATCACGTCTATCTTCCAAATCGGATATTGATTTATGAAGAATTGTTTTTAACTCTTTCGCCTTTTTTTCGTATATCTTCATCTTCACTGAAATCCGAAGTTCTTCAACCGCATTGAAAAGAGGCTCAGCACCAACCTCCCTAAAATATGTCTGGAGAATCCTTGTATTTTCTTCACTCCTAAACTTGCTATCTCCAATCCTGGAGTCTTTGCTGTGACTCATGTCATCTATTGTTGAGTCCTGTTTATTCGTGCTGAATTTATCTGAAACGTCTCTTGTTGAAGATACTGATCGAAGCCATTTGTCTTTTTCATTAGACATTCGTTTATACCTTTTTACCCTATAAACGCAATGAATGTGCCAAATGATTTCATTCTTATAACTCATTGAAATTATTGAGCTACTTTTGATTGTAAATGATGCATATTAGCAATTTTTGGCAGCTTTCAGATAGTTTTTGACAAAAGTTGTCAGGAGGCTGTATCAACGATTTAAAAACTAATTAATTGGTAAATTGTATAATTGCAGAGTAGTTACAACCATTTTTGCGTGGTAAAAAACTAATATTAATTATTCATAAATCTATCTCCGTGCGAACAATCGATTGACAATACGAGGATTTATTGTATTAATATTAAGTCGTTTAATAACATCGCGGAGGGCTGGTAATGTCAGTTAAGAGAATTTGCTGGGATTGTCCTGACACCCCTGTAAGAGAATGGAGTATCCTCTCTGAATCAAGAGCAAGGGAAGGGCATTTGATTAATATAAGCTGTCCGAATTGCAAAAAGGAATCAAGAATATTTGGATGGATGGTAGGTTGTGATTGTGATTCCTGTAAGACCCAAGTCATAGGTGCAGCCAAATAGAAATCGATTCATTAACATTTAACAAGGATAAATATAGATCTCAATTTAATCTAAAATTGTAGAGTCTATTTTAATACAGGTTTAAATTTACAAAATACTTTTTACTTTTGTCGGTGAACAAAAACCAAAATCAATACGTAGGTACACTGACTCAGGTCCAACTAGATAATTTAGATGAAAGTGCTTTTAACAGGAGGTGCTGGTTTTATTGGTTCCTGGGTAGCAGAGGCTCTTATAGCCGACGGAAACGAAGTTTTTATCATAGATGACCTCTCCACTGGCAACATTGAAAACATCCCAAAAGATGCAAACTTTGTCGAGGCCGATATAAAAGATCGTGAGCCGCTCGAAAAAATATTTGAGGATTTTAAACCAGAAGTAGTTAATCATCATGCCGCTCAAATAAATGTCAGGAACTCTGTAGAAGATCCAAATTTCGATGCGCAAGTGAATATACTCGGCACGATAAATCTATTAGAGCTATCGATAAAACACGAAATAAAGAAATTCATGTTTGCATCGACTGGTGGAGCCATCTACGGAGAGCCTAAGGTCATCCCATGCATAGAAGACACGCTTCCAGCACCTATTTCTCCGTATGGAGTTTCGAAATTCGCAGTCGAACAATATCTAAATTACTATAAAGCAGTCCACGGCCTTTCTCACGTCGTTCTGAGATATTCTAACGTATATGGTCCTAAGCAAAATCCACATGGTGAAGCAGGGGTTGTGGCTATTTTCTGTAATCGAATTAAGTATGGTGATCCATGCGAAATTTTTGGAGACGGAAAGCAAACCAGGGATTATATTTATGTAGAGGATGTTGCCAGGGCAAATATTTTAAGCCTAAATGCTCAAGATGTTATACTCAACATCGGAACAGCAATTGAAACATCTGTTAATGATATCGTAAGCACATTGAAAAGAGTCACAAACAGAGATGTACAAGTTGTATATACCCCTCGCCGGAGCGGAGAAGTAGATAGAATTGCCCTCGAAATCAAGCGAGCAGAGGAATTCCTGGGATGGACTCCGCATATAAACTTAGAAGACGGCCTTTACCAAACATGGGAATGGTTCAGTAGTGAACAGGCCGGCTATACGACCTTGAATAAGTAATCTAAAGCACTCAAAGGTAAGAATGGATTTCTCTGAACTCAATCGTTTAAGTAGCGGATTTAGTGTATCCAGAATTATCCAGGTTGCTGTAAGGATAGGAATATTTGATAAAATTGAAACCCGGGGAAGCACTTCAGAAGAAGTAGCTTCATCGATTGATACCAGCCCAAGGGCAACAGAACTATTTTTAAATGCCTTAGTAGCTATAGGATTACTATCAAAGGAATCTGGAAAATATTTCAATACAGAAATCTCACGCACATATCTGGTTAAGAACTCCCCCAAATACTTTGGTGGGATGATTATATTCGAACATAATCTATGGGATATGTGGGGCAAACTAGAAGATTCAGTAAGAACGGGAATGCCTGGCAGAAAACCTGATATGTTTCAAAATAGGGAAGATGAAACGGAAAAATTTATTTTGGCTATGCACTCACTCGTAAAGGCAAGAGGCGACGCCGAAGTCGTAAGCCACCTATTAGACCTTAGATGGGCAAATTCGTTGATTGATATAGGTTCAGGACCGGGGACGTATCCAATTGAGTTTATAAATAAATATCCAAAACTCGAGATTACAATATTTGACCTACCAGGAACCCTACGTGTAACAAGGAAAATCCTGGAAGAGGAACATAAGATAGGTCAAATTACCTTATTTGAAGGAGATTATAAGAAAAATAGAATACCCGATGGTTTTGATGTGGCATTTCTTTCAAATATCATCCACAGCGAAGACGAAAACACGAATCAAAGTTTAATGAAAAATATTTATGAAGCATTAAACACTGGAGGACTGCTAGTAATCAAAGATCATATATTAAATGAAGACCTTACAAGCCCCGCTGTAGGAGCTATCTTTTCTATTACGATGCTCCTAGCGACAAACGGTAGAGACTATTCCTTCAAGCAAGTCTCCACATGGCTGGAAGCCACCGGATTTAATTATATAGAATGGAAACAATTACCAAAACCTTTAGAATCATCGTTGATCACAGCGCGAAAATAAAACGAAAACACGTTTGTCCCGAAAATAATTGAAGATAATAACTCATATTGGTATCATAAATTTCATGGAGGTAGACTATGGGTGATAAACCTGAGTTCGGATATGATGTAAGAATTATTGAAAGATATCTGCGTGAAGGGAAAATTACGAAAAATGAGTACGAAGAGTATCTGAAAAATCTTCCAGATATGGTCGATGAAAGTTGTCCCTTGATCATAGATGATGAACCTACGGGGGAATTAGAAGGTGAATCGAATCATAATGAGGAAGAGTCGTAATGAATTGGGAATACAAAATAATCTCGGTAGATGAACTGATTTCAGACCATGAAGATCATGACATAGCTGTCTCAAAGCAGGCGGCTTCATCACGGAGGTCAAAGATAGGAAAAGGTCTTGAACAAAATCTAAACCAGCAAGGTGAACTGGGATGGGAGTTAATTACCATTTTTGGCGAATTTGGAATTTTCAAAAAACCCAAGGTTTAGATTATTCCCACTCTATGGTGCTTGGAGGCTTGGTTGAAACATCATAGACCACACGGTTTATACCCTTCACTTCGTTGATGATACGCACGGATACGGTTTCCAAAACATCATAAGGTATTCGAGCCCAATCAGCAGTCATTCCGTCTACGCTTGTAACGGCCCTCAAGGCAATTACATTCTCATAAGTTCTTTCATCCCCCATAACTCCCACTGTTTTAATCGGAAGAAAAACGCAAAAAGCCTGCCATATATCATCATATATTCCCGCTTTCTTTAACTCCTCGATGAATATCGCATCAGACTGTCTAAGATCCCTTATTTTATCCTCGTCCACTTCGCCGATGATTCTAATTGCCAGACCAGGGCCAGGGAACGGGTGACGGCTGAGAATGTCTGGACGAAGTCCAAGCTCACGACCCACCTCTCTTACCTCATCCTTAAACAGCTCTCTCAATGGTTCAACCAGTTCCAGTTTCATTTTTTCAGGAAGACCTCCCACATTATGATGAGATTTAATCTTCGACGAGGGTCCCTTAACGCTGACACTTTCTATGACATCAGGATAAAGAGTCCCCTGAGCAAGAAATTCAGCCTTATTAATCTTAGATGCCTCTTCTTCAAAGACCCTTATAAACTCTTCACCGATTATTTTTCTTTTTTCCTCCGGATCCTCCACACCCCGAAGCTTTCGTAAAAATCTATCTGTCGCATCTACATGAATTACATTAAGCCCCATCTTCCTGTAAACATCTAAAACCTCTGATCCTTCGTCGAGTCTCAAGAGTCCCGTATCGACGAAGAAACAGTAAAGTCGGTCCCATACGGCACGTTGCAAGATCAAAGCTGTTACAGACGAATCGACTCCGCCAGAAATTGCACATACTACGTTAGAATCTCCAACCTTTTCTCTAATTTCTTTTATCGTGTCGTCTGCAAAGGATTTAGGAGTCCAATCGCCATCGCACCCCGCGATCTTAAATATAAAATTTGATAGAATCTCTTTCCCATATCCTGTGTGCACGACCTCTGCATGGAATTGAATGCCGAAGATCTTATCTCTATCACTTTTTATCGCTGCAATTGGGGAATTGACGCTCGATGCAATAGCGGAAAATCCGGCGGGCAACTCGAGCACTCGGTCGCTGTGAGACATCCAGACAGAGGTTTTTTGGGGAATACCCGAGAAAATGTCCGCGTAATCGGTTATCTCAACTTCAGACGGTCCAAATTCTCTTCTTTGGGAGCGTTCAACTTTCCCCCCCAGCAGGTGTACTATTAGTTGCATCCCGTAACATATACCCAGTATGGGGATACCTAATTCAAGTATCTTATGAGTTAAAGAAGGAGAACAATCATCCCATACGCTTGCAGGACCACCAGAAAGAATCATTGCCTTGGGTTGAATTTCAATAATTTCGTCTATTGAAATATGGAAAGGCCTGATCTCTGAAAAAACGCCTAACTCACGAATTCTTCTTGCTATAAGCTGTGTATACTGAGATCCAAAATCCAGGACTAATACCTTTTCTGTCATATAAGAACATTAAGATAATATAGGCTCGATCAAAATCTACCTTTTGGTTATGGTTAATTTGCCCTCAAAATAAATTAAGAGCTATTCAATCCTATAATTGGGAGCTTCCTTTGTTATAATAACATCGTGAACATGGCTTTCACGAAGACCGGCACGTGTTACTCTTATAAAGTTAGCAGCTTGCTTAAGCTCCGGGATAGTACGGCAGCCTGTGTATCCCATTCCCGCTTTCAATCCACCCACAAGTTGAAAGATCACTCCACCAAGCGATCCTCTATACGGAATCCTACCCTCAATACCTTCAGGGACAAGCTTCGCATCAATCATCTCATCTTGTGCATAACGATCACGACTCCCTTTTTTCATAGCTTCTAGTGAACCCATTCCACGGTAGACCTTGTATGTCCTTCCCTGAAAAAGGACGACCTCACCTGGGGCTTCATCCGTACCGGCAAACAGGTTTCCAATCATCACAGAATCTGCCCCAGCCCCAATGGCTTTAGTAATATCACCAGAATATTTTATTCCCCCATCTGCTATCAGGGGAATACCAGTTTTTGCTGCCACCCCCGCTACATTCTTTATCGCCGATATCTGGGGCATCCCAACGCCAGCAATAACCCTAGTAGTGCAAATTGACCCCGGACCCACTCCAACCTTAATGGCGTCTGCACCCGCCTTTATCAAAGCCTCAGCACCTTCAGCAGTCCCTACATTTCCAGCAATAAGTTCTATACCACGGAAATTTTTCTTGCTGGAAACTATGGCATCAATTACCCTGCTTGTATGGGCATGAGCGGTATCAATTACTATAACATCACAGCCCACTCTCAAGAGTGCCTCAATTCTTGCTTCTCTTTCAGTATTTATTCCGACTGCAGCACCACACCTCAGCCTTCCCATCTTGTCTTTGCACGCTCTCGGGTGCTTTTCTATCTTTTCAATATCTTTCATTGTAATTAGACCGCGAAGTCTAAATTCATCATTTACAACCGGCAACTTCTCAATTTTATATTTATGAAGTAATTCCGTCGCCTCCTCCAATGTTGTTCCTTCGTTTACAGTAATTAGTTTTTTCTTTGGAGTCATTAATTTATCGACTCTGTAGTGAAGATTCTTCTCAAACCTAAGATCCCTATAAGTTATGATGCCTAAAAGTTTTCCGTCCGCACCCGTGACAGGCAGTCCAGTGATGTTATGTCTCAGCATAATATCCAGTGCCTCTTGAACACTGTGGTTAGGTCGCACTGTCAATGGATTAACTATCATCCCACTTTCATATTTTTTGACCATTTCAACTTCAGCAGCTTGCGATGTAATATCCAGATTCCTATGAATAATTCCGATACCCCCTTCCTCAGCCATTGCTATAGCTGTCTTTGCTTCAGTCACTGTATCCATTGCTGCGCTGATAATTGGAATATTAAGACTGATCCGGGCAGTAAGATTAGTTGATACTTCTACTTCGTTGGGAAGGACCTCTGAATAGGAAGGAAGCAAAAGAACATCATCAAAGGTTAGCGTTTCCTCGATCTTGTCCTTTGACATGTTCTATTATCCTTTCTTTTTCTTACGTGACTTTATAATGTTACTCGTTAATTTTTTAGATCGACCCCTAGCTTGCTTTGGAAGCTTTACAACTTTGGCTATCGGTGCTTGTTTTGCGGGGATTTTAACAATTTCGATAACCTTTTTTCTCATTTCCGGTAGCGTAACTCCGAGCTCAATTTCAATCTCCTGCTCTTTTTCACCAAGATTGACGAATACTGGGAGTACACCGACGAACGTTGTAGAATCTACTCGTTCAAATCCAAGAGCTTTTAGTAGCTTTTTGGGCAACACAGGGAACTGTATTACAGCAACATCAGCAGTTTCCTGCGGAAGCAGGCCATCCTGACTCACACTAATCTTTAGCCTTGTCGATTTCATCTATCGTTAAAAAAAATTAATTTGATGTCTATATACTGACTTAAAAAACAATAAATCCTTCACGTACCAACCTTTCCTTTTTCCCATTATAAAAATCCTGGAAAGATAGCCGTCTTTTGTTAATTTGAAAAATCCTAATATAAACCGTTTATTATACTAAAAATATCGGAAAACTTCAATAGCGGTTATAACGTAACGATTCAAATATTGAGGCATCATTATTAATCTTCCGATGCCGTCTCGAATTCCGACACGTCTATATCATATTTTAATCCCAAGATTCTCTTTTTTGACGGAAAAACAATGTAAAAGGGGATTGATTCTCCCGGCATAATTCCATAGTTAAGCCCGGCTAGTCTTCTTGGGTCATTAAAATCTATATCACCGCTTTTTCTCTTTAGTTTCAATATGATAGCCTCGATCGGAAGGGTCTTAAGCTCATTTTCGGAAAGTGTATTCCCTGCATAAACTGTTTGCTCAGAAACATTCTCTCCAGCACTCTTAAACTCGCTCTTTATTTTAACGAAATTGACTGCTTTACTAGAATTATTTGTAATCTGACCAGACACTAAGTACACCAGACCATTCCTAGTAGGAACCCACCTACCGACACTACCCGTGACCACAACATCACTGGAAGCGATCTTTGGAAGTGTAAAAGCAAACTTCGATCGTAAATAATTGCCATAGGCAGAAATCTTCTCACTCGATATCAACTCAAGACTGATTAATATCGTAAAAACCGCAACAATTATTATCAGTGTAAATAATAGTATGATGATATAATTGAAAGCGCTTTTTAAGATACCACCCCCAGATTTTTTTTCGGTATAAATTACCCTTTCGGATTGATAGTAAGGTGATACCGGTGTCTCAATATTTGCTTTTGAGAGTTTCTCTCTGTCTATATCAAGCCTTTGGGAATAAGATTTTCTAACAGGAGAACCCCGTTCATGGTCTATTCCGGTTTCTAAATTGTCAGATTTAGATTCAAGCGATACCTCGTCGGAATCATCGAATAATTTCGGATAAGTATATTGCTGAGCCTCTGTTTCACTATCTACTCGCAACTCCCGCCAATTAAAGGTTTTAGAGTAATCACCTTTGTAATTAGCATCGAATTGTTTTTCTTTGTCGGCATTACTTTTTAAATCGACGCTTTCTTTCTCATGCCTGACTTTGGTTTCTTTTGTATCATTACCCGGCATATCGGAAAAGTCTATTGTTTCTCCCTTATATTCAGCCTCGGATTTCCCTCGATTCAGCTCTCGTTCAAGATAAAAAACCCCACCACAATTCGAGCAACCAAACCAGATGCCCGAGGCAGTTATCTTTGACTCCTCAAGATTGTATATATTACTACAATAATTGCATCTTACAATCATATCCGATGATTATCTAAATTCATTCTCAGGATACTAGCCCTAGCAACTTACGAAGCAGGATTATTTTATAGAAAATTATCGCCTATCTGGACCGATGTCAAGATTAAAGATACCTTCAATATTATGTTATGAATTTGAGATACTAAAAAGTTAATAAGATAGTCAGAAAATTTGGATAAGGAATTTTTTAATACTCTATAGAATAACACTGCCAGATCCGCCCCGGGGCTCCGGCAGTGTTATCATTATAAGCCTTACCGTCAAATAGAATAACTAGTTTCATTATGTTGACTCAAATCCAAACCCAATTGCTCTTCTTCTTCAGTTACCCTCAGTCCCATAGCAATCCTTAGGATAGAAAGTATAACTAGAGTACCAATAAATACGAAAACCCATGTTGCAACCACAGCGATAAACTGAATCCAGAGCTGTTTTGGATTTCCGAAAAACAGACCGTTACTGCCGCTAGGATTAATGGCCACTGAGGCAAATAGGCCAGTAGCCAATGCACCCCAGGTTCCCCCTATCCCATGAACGCCTACGACATCGAGTGCATCATCATAACCAAGTTTAGTCTTCAGGTTAACTGCGAGGTAACAGAAAACGCCGCCTCCAATTCCAATGATGATAGCGGACACAGGACTCACAAACCCTGCTGCAGGAGTGATTGAAACCAGACCAGCTACGGCCCCGGTCGCTGCTCCCAAAACAGTCGGTCTACCCGTGATTATCCATTCACAAAACATCCAAGTCAGAGCTGCAGAAGCTGTCGCAGTATTAGTCGTCACAAAAGCAAGGGCCGCTAGGCCATCTGAAGCAAGCGCACTACCGGCATTGAATCCAAACCACCCCACCCAAAGGAGTGAAGCACCGATAATGCTAAACGGTAAATTATGGGGTGTAATAGGTTCATATCCATATCCAATCCTTTTACCAAACATTAATGCCGCTACCAATGCTGCCGCCCCAGAACTTATATGCACCACAGTACCCCCCGCAAAGTCCAATGCACCCATAGATCCTATCCAACCTCCACCCCAAACCCAGTGAGCGAGAGGATCGTATATAAAAGTTGCCCATAGAAGAATGAAAGCTATAAAGGTACTGAATTTAACCCTTTCTGCAAATGCTCCCGTTATTAGAGCAGGTGTGATAATCGCAAATGTCATTTGAAAAAACATGAAAGCGTATTGGGGAATAGTTGAAGCATAGTCAGGATTTGGATCTGGCCCAACCCCATTTAAACCAAACCAATTAAGGTTACCGACAATAGACCCTAGGTCCGGTCCGAAAGCGAGGCTGTATCCCCAGAGTATCCATTGAACACTTATCAAAGCAGCTATGATGAAGCTGTGCATAATGGTGCCCAGGGCATTTTTCGATCTAACAAGCCCGCCATAGAAAAGGAAAAGACCCGGTATTGTCATCATCAAGACCAGGACCGAGGATGTAAACATCCACGCTGTATCCCCAGTATCGAGCCCAGCAGTTGCTACTTGTGAAATGGCGTCAGGCTTAACTTCCAAAGGTTCCTGGCCAAAGGACAAAGTCATCGGTAATATGAATGCCACCAAACTAACCAAAGGTAAAACCAAT